>Ga0209235_1000229_pt1 | contig 27262 bp, 29 predicted proteins | sample GraSoi013_1_20cm_4_FD_185817 | JGI IMG/M metagenome (GOLD analysis project Ga0209235, IMG submission 185817) | Grasslands soil microbial communities from the Angelo Coastal Reserve, California, USA - Sample 09_25_2013_1_20cm (SPAdes) (version 2) | ecosystem: Environmental > Terrestrial > Soil >... | reverse complement strand
AGCTAGTAAACTGCTGCGGCAGCTAAATCAAAAGCTATTTTATTTTATAGGTACAAGTAATTCACAAGTGAAATATCCACGTTGCTGCAGTAACGAACCAGAGTATTTGATCACTTATGATTGTGGGCCTGATCCACAAGAAACGATTCTAGTATGCAAGGAACACTTTAAAGAAGAACCTTTTCAAAGATTTGCAATAAAAGTAGAGAAACTCAGAGGTTAGACTTAATAATTCGGTTCAAAAAGTGGCATTCAATGAAATCACTGCTTTTCTCGTTATTGATTTTAACAATTTTCGTAGGTTCCATAGATACTGTTTTTGCCCAACAACCTCAACTAGCATCATATCGAGAGACAGCTCAGGTACTTGTCGACCAGAAAATACAAAATCAAACCACAGCTTTTGTCACACTGACCTCCACTAGCCCAGTTGAGATGCGTGTGCCATCAGACTTGGCTGAAAAGATACGTAATACTGCAAACCTAACATCTGTGGTCATCACTAATGCGGATACCTGTGTTCTTGGAATAAAGGATCAAGCGTGCGTTCTAGTAAACATGGTACAGCCATCATTATTGGAGAGCTACAACATTACTGAAATTCAATCAAACGCACGCAAGGTCGGCGATACTCTCATTGGAGATACTAACAAGGCCTTTGCCCTCAACGCCGAGTTTAATTCAGTGTACATAAATCCAAAAGGTGAGCTAAATGCTGCACTTGGGACCTCAGGAGTTGTCTCAGGAAATAGAACAATTTCAGTCGTGTATACAATGCCAAAACCAGATTCTTCCTACCTATATGATGGATTGACTTCGATACTTATTCCAAAGCAGATTCGTGATGACGGTGGTTTCTATGATGTTGCCAGGACAATGGCACAAAATGCAAACTCTACTGTTACTTTTGCAATTACACCCGGAAAAGCAGCATTGATTTACCAATTACAGGTGGGCCGACATTTCCCAATAAAGGACAAAATAGATACTATCAAACCACTGGAACTCTTTGGAGTAAACAAGTTAGACAAGTCCATGTACTTCAATGTAGGTTTCTTTCCTCTAAATTCCATCGTAGAAGTAGTAGTACTTTCGAATAACGATATTACAGTAACAGATCACGGCGGAAATCTTGCTCCCACCACAATTAAAAATGGTCAAGTGGTCCCAGCAGACCTCACCAAGGCAGGATGGGTTTTCGAGCCGGCGAGTGGACAAAAGATTTCTGCGATGTATCTTTTTGGAACTACAACATCAGCAACAAGTGACGACTTGTCACTTACTATAGGAAGTACGAGTCCACCAAATCCAATTGGCGGCGAAAATAACAACAAAGAAACCACTCCTGATTATTCCACCTACACTATAATTGGAATCGTTGCAGCTGGAGGAGCCGCTGTCTATCTATTCATAAAAAAAAGATAACTCACAATATCAGAACTGCCGCCGCAAATACCGTACTCCATCGACCCTTCGGATCTCCGACTGCACTTTGAGTACTGTTTCGAGTCTTGTAAATTTGGTGGGATATCATCCACTGTTTTCTTTTTTCGTCCCAGCTCTTGTTTATATCAAATTCAATACCTAATGAAGAAGCCAGCATTTGTGCCGCTATGTCTTCAGCATAATCTCCTGCTTCCTTCTCAGTTTCTCCAAAGGAGTGATATTCTGACAGATATCCGTACTTTGTCTTGTCCATAGGTTCTGCTATTCCTACAGATGCGGCCATTAATCTGTGAGGCTCATTGCTCTGTTGTTTTGCATATATCACGAATTGCACACTGCCTGGCCTTATCAGCTTCAAGCCTTCTGCTCTTGATATGAGTTTAGCACCTGGTGGGAAAATACTTGATATTAAAACCAAGTTGGTTCCAGCAATTCCCGCATCACGTAAAGCGTACTCAAAGCTTGTTAACTGGTCCTGATGAACACCCTTGCCCCTAGTAAGGAATAGTTTTTTTGCAACAAGATCTAGCACGAATCAAGTCTTATTTCAGATCTTTAAAAATTTTTTGAAAAGCCTAGGATAGCTCATTTTAGAGGATTCAAAGAATACACAATCTCTTGCCCGTGTTTTTCAACATTGATATCATGAAAAATCTTTGCAATTCTACCTTGCTTATCAATGATAAAAGTAGTTCTTTTTGCTAGACCAGCTAGATTCAGACCGGCATACATCTTGCAGACAGTTTTCTTTGTATCACTCAAGTGCAAATATGGAATCTTGTACTCGTCGACGAATTTCTTCTGATCTTCTACTGTGTCAACAGATATAGCAAAGAGTTCTGCTTCAGACTCTCTTATCTTCGGATATGCATTTATCGTAGCCTGGGCCATTTTGAACACCTTCTTTGACGGACATGCAAAGAGATGGTTTTTTGGGTAAAAACAAAGAACAACATTCTTCTTTCCTTGGTATGAGCTAAGCTTCACGGTACCTTGGTCGCTTGCAGGGAGTTCAAAATCTGGTGCTTGCTCTCCTTCTTTCACTATTATGATGTTACAGATGGGGTTAATACTATTTTCTATCGGATTTTTTATTGCATAACTATATCAAAAATGAGAGAAGGATATTTTATGCAAGGGCAATCACAGAGTACAAATAAACAAGAATCTAAAGTGATAAGAGTTAAGGTATGAAGGCTGCGTATGTAAAAAGTCCATCAAATGTTGATATAAAAAATGTAGAAAGACCTCAAATTGATAATGGAGACATCTTAGTAAATATGAGAGTGTGTGGTGTTTGTGGTTCTGATCTAGAAAAGATCTACGGTCAGTACAGCCAACCCTCTATGAGATTAGGTCACGAGCCCGCTGGGATAGTGTCTCAAGTTGGCCTCAACGTAAAGAATTTCAAAATTGGAGATAGGGTGTTTGTACACCATCATGTGCCGTGTTATTCGTGTCATTTTTGTCTACACGGAAATGAAACCATGTGTCAAAAGTATTCTGAGACTAACTTGACACCATGTGGGTTGGCTGAAGAGTTTGTGGTACCTGAGTGGAATGTATCACATGGCGGTGTGATAAAATTGCCTGATGGTATAAGCTTCGAAGAGGCATCAATGATAGAACCACTTGCATGTTGTATGAGGGCATGGAACAAAATTAAATTCCAAAAGGGAGACTCCATTGCAATTCTAGGAGCAGGACCCGCTGGAATGATGCACGTCATGTTAAGCAAAGCTTTTGGGATGAAAGAGATTTTTTGTTTTGACATAAACGACTTTAGGTTGAATTTTGCCAGACAATTTGGAATAACAGAAGCCATAAGATCTACCGCACCAGATACATATCAAAGAGTTCTTTCAAAAACTCAAAATCGTGGTGTAGATGTAGTAGTGGTGGCCACCAGTAGTCTTAGTGCCATAGCTCAATCAATTGAATTTGTAAGAAAAGGTGGAACCATCATATTATTTGGAGTTCCCCCAAGAGACGCAAAAATGTCTATTGATGTAAGCAAAATTTACTCCAAGGAAATTACCGTTGCACCAAGTTATGCAGCATCAGAAAACGATACAAATGGAGCCTTCAAACTAATAGAAGAAGGTACGATCGATGTTAAGAGATTAATCACTCACAAATTTGATCTTTCCAAATCCGCAAAGGCATTAGAATATGCTCACCAAGTGAACGATTCCATGAAGATTGTCATCACAAATTCAGAAACGCTTAACTAAGGCAAATTTTTTGGAAAATGATATGGATTGGGGTCTTAAAAATCGTCTCGCTAAAATAATCAAGCCAGACGATAAGCGTGGGGTAATGTTAGCTGTGGATCATGGCTACTTCCTAGGTCCAACCGAAAGACTAGAAGAACCACGTAAGACGATAGCGCCACTACTCCCTCATGCCGATTCGCTAATGCTCACAAGAGGTGTGTTAAGAACCTCGGTCGATGCCAACTTTCCAATTCCAATAGTCCTGAGAGTTTCCGGAGGAACAAGCATCATAGGAAAAGATCTCTCAAATGAAAAGATTGTTACTTCTGTAAAGGATGCTATCAGACTAAATGTATCAGCTCTTGCCATGTCAATATTCATTGGCGCACCATACGAACACGAATCACTGGTTAGTCTTGGGAATTTGGTTAATGAGGGAGAAGAATATGGATTACCAGTACTAGCTGTTACTGCAGTTGGAAAGGAATTGGAAAAGCGAGATGCAAGATATCTTGGACTTGCATGCAGAATTGCTGCAGAGTTTGGGGCTCATTTAGTCAAGACATACTACTGTGACAAATTTGAAAAAGTTGTAAAGAGTTGTCCTGTGCCGGTTATAATTGCTGGAGGCCCAAGGCTTGCAACAGAACTAGATGCATTAAAACTAACTTATGATGCGATTCAAGCTGGCGCAGCAGGAGTTGACATGGGAAGAAACATCTGGCAATCAGATCATCCAGTTGCCATGATCAAGGCAGTAAAAGCAATAGTACATCAAAATGTGACAGTCAAGGAAGCACATGAGATTTTCAAAAAAATAAAGGGCGTGGTAAAAACACCCAAAGCAAAAGCAGTAACTCCTGCTTAATCAGAAATCCTCGACAAGTGTATGTGAACCATCTTCCACCTTTGTGATTTTATAAAAACAAAAGTCCCTCTGCTCTCCATGGCAAAGTGTTGCCCTCGAAAACTATAGTTATCAACAACCATGCCTGTTTGTCGTACAGTAAAGGTTGCAATGGCACAATTATCAAATATATCCATCCGTGCATTTTTAACCTCAAATTCATAATCTGATATACTTACAAATCTTAATTGTTGTAACGCAATAGTTGTGGCGTAATCCTTGAGATCAAGTGGAGGAACATCACTGTAGCTAGAGAATCTTGCATCATCAAGTTGTATTACACTCAATGGAGCTAGATTCTTTGTCTTGCCGGCGTTAAAGAAGGTTGTAATTATCTCAAGTATCTCATCTTTGTCGGCCAAAATCGAATATTGCTTGAGATGGTTCTCGTTTAAGTCTTATGAAAGATGAGAGGTAAAACTCGCTATCTATACATTAATGAAATATTATCGCTTTTACGTCTCGTCGTTTAACAATTTTACGCGATTTTACTAGCAATATTTATAAATTATTTTATTGGAGAAATTCATAGGACTAATATGAAGTTAGGAGGCTCGGCAAGCATTTCTGGTATTTTGCTGCTAGTCGACCTTCTGCTGTAAACTACAGCAAATTCTTTGGTGATAAAAATTATGGAAAGAATGTCAGGTGCTAGATCTTTAATGGTTGCCCTAGAGAAAGAGGGTGCAAACATAGTCTTCGGACTGCCCGGAGGAGCAAATCTACCAATCTATGATGAGCTATACAAGAGCAACATTCGACACATATTGGTAAGACACGAGCAATCCGCATCACACATGGCAGATGGTTTTGGAAGAGTAAGCAGAAGACCAGGAGTATGCTTTGCAACTTCTGGACCTGGAGCCACAAACATAGTTACTGGGATCGCAACTGCGCAAGCAGACTCTGCTCCAATGATAGCTGTTACGGGTCAAGTTCCGTCAAAGATGATTGGTAGAGATGCATTTCAAGAAAGCGATATAATTGGAATTACAAATCCCATTGTAAAATATGCATTTCAACCAATGAATGCGGCAGAAATTCCTGAGGTAGTAAAGAAAGCATTTTACATTTCATCCACCGGCAGGCCCGGCCCTGTGTTAATAGATGTTCCCAAGGATGTTCAACAAAATGAAGCAGAAATGGTCTTTCCATCCGAGGTAAAAATCAGGGGATACCATCCATGGGTTGACCCTGATGTTAGAGAAATTGAACGCGCAATAGACATGTTGTTCACATCTGAGAGACCCATAATTTTAGCTGGTGGGGGGGTCATAATTTCTGGTGCGTTTGCAGAACTCCAATCAATAGCAGAGCTACTCATGATACCAGTGGTAACTACTTTCAAAGGAAAAGGATCTTTTCCGGAGAATCACCCACTTTCACTTGGCCCTATTGGAATGCATGGACATGCCGAAGCAAACAAGATGATGGTAGAAGCAGATTGCGTCTTGGCGTGCGGTTCAAGATTCTCAGACAGATCAGTTGGTACTTTTGAGGAGTTTGAAAGGCATCTAAAAATAATACACATGGATGTGGACCCTGCCGAGATTGGAAAGAATCAGACTACTAATGTCGCCGTGGTAGGAGACGTGAGAGCATCACTTAGAATAATGGTAAAAATGCTAATTCAAAAGGCCATAAAGCGCGGCGGAGACAATCCTTGGTTAAAGCACGTAAATGAGACAAGGGAATACTTTAGACAGAATCTAAAACTCCATCCACATCCTTTGGGCGCTGCAAAGATTCTCCGTAAATTGAGGGAAGTATTACCATCTCAGTCCATAGTAACTACTGAAGTTGGGCAACATCAAATGTGGGCATCACTATTCTTTGACGTAATACACCCTGGCACTTTCTTCAGCTCTACTGGACTTGGAACAATGGGGTGGGGTTTTCCAGCCGCGATAGGAGCAAAAGCGGCAAAGCCAGATGTTCCCGTGCTTGATATCGCAGGAGAGGGTAGCTTCAACATGACGGAAAATTCACTTGCAGTCTCTGTCCTGGACAACTTGCCAGTCATAGTATTTTTGATGAACAATTTCTCACTTGGCATGGTAGCCCAATGGCAAAGGACGTTTTATGATAGGAGAATGATTGGAATCGATCTAAAGAACTGTCCTGATTATGTAAAGGTAGCAGAAGCTTACGGAGCACAGGGAATAAGAGCCGAGACCATCGAGGATGTTGGAAAGGCAGTACAGACTGCTCTAAAGAGCAACGTAACAACTGTCATAGATATTCCGATGGACCCAGAAGAAGACGTACTACCGTTTGTCGCTCCAGGAACATCGCTCAAGGATATGATTTTACCATCGTAGTTGGTATCGATGTGGTCTATAATTTCAGTACTAGTAGAAAATAAGCCAGGAGTCTTGTTTAAGATTACCAATCTTTTCAGATCAAGGAACTTCAATATTGATAGTATTTCAGTTGGAGTAACTGAAAATCCAGAATTTTCAAAGATGACAATCACTACCTCTGCTGACGAAAAACAACTCAATCAAATAATAAAACAACTAGACAAGTTGATAGATACCGTAGAAGTAAAACTATTAGACGAGAGGAAGAGCATATACCGTGAACTTGTCCTAATGAAAATAAAGGTAAGCAAGCCATCAGATATAATGGAAATAACTGATCTTGCAAATGCATTCAAATGTAATGTCCATGATGTGAGGAAATCCTCAATGGTAATAGAGATAACGGCAACACCTGACAGAATCGATGCTTTTGAGGACTTGATAAAAGGATATGGAATTCTAGAAATAGCACGAACTGGAATTTGTGCATTGGAGAGAGGATATGGCAATGAAAGTTAGAATTTTTGATACCACACTAAGAGATGGGGAACAGACACCGGGTGTTGCGTTAACTCCAGAACAAAAGCTTGCAATAGCACAGAAACTAGATACTCTTGGGGTTGATGCCATAGAAGCAGGATTTCCAATCGTTTCAGACGGTGAAATGAAAGCAATCAAATCTATCGCAGCAGCTAATATAAGGGCCGAGATTTGTGGATTGGCAAGAACTGAGAAAAAAGATATCGACGCTGCCATATCAGCGGGCTTGAAATACGTTCACACATTTATCGCAACTTCGGATATTCATCTAAAGTATAAGCTAAAGATAACAAGGGAGCAGGCATTAGCAAAAGCTATAGAGGCTGTTCAGTATGCAAAATCTCTTGGTTTGCAAGTTGAATTTTCTGCGGAAGATGCTACAAGAACTGACAGAGACTTTCTAAAAAAAATCTTCAAAGCTGTCTCAGAAGTGGGAGCAGATAGAATAGACATACCTGATACGGTGGGGTATTCTACTCCTGAGTATCTCGCAGCCATAACAAAAGATACGATTGAAGCCACCCATCTTCCCGTAAGCGTCCATTGTCACAATGATTTTGGATTAGCGGTAGCAAATACGATATCAGCTATCCAAGCAGGTGCACAATGTGCGCATGTCACAATTAATGGAATTGGTGAACGGGCCGGAAATGCATCCCTTGAGGAATTAGTGATGTCATTACAATGCCTTCAGTTTGACACAAAATATGAAACGAACATAGACACCAAGCTTCTATACGAGACATCAAGATATATTTCAAAGATAGTTGGAGTCCAAGTTCAACCAAACAAGGCAATAGTTGGAGAAAACGCTTTTGGACACGAATCTGGCATTCATACCCACGGTGTTTTAAGTAATCCATTGACCTATGAACCGATAAGTCCCGAACTTGTTGGCAGAACGAGATGGTTTCAGGTTGGAAAGCATGCAGGAGCTCATGGAGTTGCAGCGATGCTAGAAGAATACGGCATCCAACCAACCAAGGAGCAAACATATCAGATTCTAGGCAGAGTGAAGAAGCTTGGAGACCAAGGAAAACACGTGACAGATGTTGAGCTCCTAGCAATTGCAGGTGAAGTAATGCAACAGCAGGGCTTGAGAAGACTAGTTCACCTCACTGGATTTTCCGTATCTACTGGCATAGGAAATATGCCGTATGCATTTGTAAAGTTGAACATAGAAGGAAAAGACTTCATAAGTACAGACTATGGTGTTGGCCCCGTCGATGCGTCAATTAATGCAATTCAAAAAATCACTGGCGAGATAGCAAAGGTGAGGATAAAGGATTACAGACTAGATTCAATTTCTGGTGGTTCAGAGGCGCTTTGTGAAGTAACAATAAAAGTTGAAGATGCTTATGGCAATCAGGCTTCTGCGAAATCAATAGGCGAGGATATCGTAATTACAAGCGTTCAAGCTATGATCGACGGCATAAATAGGATTATGCTCAAAAACATTCTAAAACAAAAAAATCTGGGACACTAGATGTATCGAATTTCTCTCATAACAGGAGATGGGATAGGTCCAGAAATATCTGATGCTGTAATGGATGTATTGCAGACAATAAATGATAATCTTGGATTAAAACTAGAAATCAAAAAATTAGAAGCTGGTGATGTGGCTCTAAGAAAGACTGGTAAGGCTCTTCCAGATTCAACTCTTGAGACCATAAAAAAATCAGATGCCTGTCTCAAGGCACCAGTAGGCGAAAGCGCGGCAGACGTAATTGTTGTCTTGAGAAGGATTCTTGACCTTTACGCAAACATAAGACCTGCAAAGTCGTATCCTAATATGCCAGCACTTAAACAAAATATCGATCTTGTCATCGTAAGAGAAAACACTGAGGACCTTTACACTGGGATGGAGTTTGATATCGGTGATTCTGCTATCGCGTTGCGAACAATTTCAAAAGATGCCTCTAATAGAATTGCAAGATACGCATTCAAAACTGCAGCTCAAAGAAACAGACAGCGAAAGGTTACCTGTGTTCATAAATCAAACGTAATGAGAAAAACTGATGGTCTTTTCTCCAGGTCATGCCAAGAAATTTCAAAAGAGCATGCCGACATAGAATTTGAGCAAATGTACGTAGATGCGTGTGCTATGAATCTGATAAGACAGCCTGAATCCTTTGATGTAATCGTAACAACCAATCTATTCGGAGATATTTTGTCGGATGAGGCAGCTCAGGTAGTAGGAGGACTTGGGATGGCGGCTGCCGCCAATATTGGAAATAATTTTGCCTTGTTTGAACCTGTTCACGGAGCAGCCTTTGACATTGCTGGAAAACAAGCCGCCAATCCATCGTCTTTTATTCTTTCAGCCAAGATGATGTTTGAGTGGTTAGCAATGAAAAATGATGACAAGAAATGCTACCAAGTTGCCAAGGCAATAGAAGATGCGGTATACGGAGTAGTACGAGATGGTACAAAGACAAAGGATATTGGCGGTAACAAGACTACCAGAGAGTTTGCAGAGCAGGTGATATCGAGGATCACTTGAGGTCTGAGGCTGGCGGTTCCCTAGACCAAAAGAACATTGCAAGTCCAAGGGGGATCATTATCATTATAGCCACACCTAAAGAGACCCAATAAAATGTTGGATCAATTCCCGGTATAAATGGCACAGGAAAAACAGTATAAGCCCAGACGAATACAAGGAACCCAATCAGTATTTTGTTTCGCTTGAAAACTTTCCAGCCAAGCTTGCGTTTAGTTATATAACATCTTTTACAGCGTGTCCTGTCATCTGTCATACAAGAAGTACAACAATGCTTATCGCAAAAATAACAAGTGTGGTCTCCAAATTCCGAACCGCAAAAATCGCATTTTTGCACTAGACATCTTGGTGACGTTAAAATTTATCTTTTTACGGAAATAGGCGTTCTGGGTCCCGCGGATACAAGACAACTTCCCGCACATTGTCAATCTGCGTGAGAACTGACATCAACCTATCCAGCCCGAGTCCCCATCCAGAGTGTGGAGGCATACCCCAATCAAATGATCTTAGGTGGTTTTCAAATTGTGCCGGGTTGAGTCCTTGTTCAACTAGTCGTGACCTTATCTTTTTTGGATCATGGAGCCGACGTCCTCCAGATGATAATTCCAGATAACCATATTGAAGGTCAAATGATTTTGAGAGAGTCTGGTCAGCTTCATTTTCGTGAATATAAAACGGTTTTAGTTTGATTGGCCAATCTGTTATAAAGTAAAAACCTGGATGAATTTCTCCCAATTTTCTTAGATGAGAATCAAGCAGGTCATCTCCAAACTCAAGAGAAATTCCGTTTTTATCAAGCTCCTGTATTGCTTGACTGTATGTCAAGAGCTTAAATGGAATATCTGGCCTTTTGACTTGAATTCCAAGTGTTTTCTGCTCTTCAATGCAATTCTTGGAGACATGATCAAAAACGTTTGTCACCACCTTCTCTAAAACCTCCATTACGTCGGTGTAATCCATGAACGACGCCTCAATGTCCACACTAGTAAATTCTGTAAGGTGCCGTACTGTGTGAGATTTTTCTGCTCTGTAAAATGATGCTATCTCGAAAACTCTTTCAAGACCAACTGTAAGTTGTTCTTTGTAGAGCTGTGGGCTCTGAGCAAGGTATGCTTGTTTGTCAAAGTACTTCAATGAAAACAAGTTTGCCCCGCCTTCACTTGCGCTACCAATTATTTTTGGCGTATTTACTTCAATGAAACCAAGTTCATCTAGTGTCTTACGAATCGAGAAAAGAGCATGATGACGCATCTTGAAAATCGAAGCAGTCCTCTGGTTACGAAGATCAAGCGCTCGTGCGTTCAATCTGTTGTCAATGTTACTTTCTAGTCTTCCAATAGGGTCTATCGGTAACGGATGCACAGCACGGGCCAAGATTTCAATTATTTCTCCTTTTATTTCGTAGCTGAAATCCCTCGCTTTTGTTTCCTGGATTATTCCGGTAACACGAACAACACTTTGCCTGCTGAGGTCCTTTACTTGTAGGATGTTCTCAGTTCCTGCAATTACTACTTGAGCCACTCCAGTGACATCCCTCAAAGTGAGAAATGCCAGCTTGCCTAATTCACGTAAATCCTCGACCCACCCACCCACTATTACTTTATTACCTTTCATCGAAACGTCTAGGTTTCCTATGTAATGGCTTCTTTTCAGTTCCATAAGATCTCACTTTCTCTCAAATTCAACTACTAGTTCTATCTTTCGAAGATCTTTTGCTATCGTTATGACTTTATCTACATCTATAAGAAATCTATATAGTTTATCCAATCAATTGCGATCAGCTCAGAGATCGCTTTTCAAAACCCAAATGTACTCCTGTGTCATACCATATCCAATGACTTTCCTTTCCGTTGAGAATCTCAAAGTGTTTTATCAAACTCAGGGAAAGCAAGTGCATGCTGTAGATGATGTGTCATTTTCGCTTGAGAATGGGGAATCCATAGCTATTGCAGGCGAGAGTGCATGTGGAAAAAGCACTCTTGGCCTTACAATCATGAGAGCACTTCAGGGAAACGCAATTGTTTCTGGAGAAATATTGTTTGATGACAAATCGATATTAAAGATTTCAGAGGAAGAATTCACGAAGACTTTGCGCTGGAAGGAAATATCAATGATCTTTCAAGGCTCGATGAACTCGCTAGACCCCGTCTTTACAATAAAACAGCAGTTTGATGAGATCCTAAAAAAACATGGATACAAAGGAAATCATCAAAAAGCAATATTAGAAGCAGTAAGTGTGGTTGGGCTCCCAATCTCTGTTCTTGAAAAATTTCCTCATGAGCTTAGTGGAGGGATGAAACAAAGAGTTGTCATTTCAATGGCTCTGCTTTTAAAACCAAAGCTTGTCATTGCTGATGAGCCGACCACGGCTCTTGATGTCCTTGTTCAGGCTCAGATCATGAGTCTCATAAAAAGATTGAAAAAAGAAGGCATAGCTGTGATGTTAATTTCCCATGATCTTGGCATCATATCTGAGATATCTGAAAAAGTAGGTATAATGTATGCTGGCAAGATTGTAGAGTTTGGCAATTTATCGGATATTTACAAGAATCCTAAACACCCATACACAGATGCGCTACTCAAGTCAGTACCGAAGCTGAAAGATGGGTCTGATCTAGTTTCTCTGAAGGGAAATCCTCCCGACCTAGTTAATCCGCCAGAAGGTTGCAGATTTTATGACAGATGTGCACATGCAATGGAAAAATGTAAAAAAGAACCGCCCAAAATCAAAACACCGTCTGGATACGTCTTGTGCTGGCTCTACGAATAAAACACGAAATAACAGAATGCTAAAACTTCAAAGGGTTTTACTGCAGGCCCGTGCCATGATAGTACGCATTATAGATTCTCAATGCATTTTGTAGAGACACTTCTCTTGCGTGCTCCAGCATGGCATTTCTGTCTTTGCCTTGCTCATCTGTTGATGTGTTTGTCAGACCATAATAACTTGCTTGTAGATGAGCGAGACGCTGCTCGTGAATCTGGTCAAATATCACAACTGCTTTTTCTAACGCATAGGCTTGTGCTGCAGATAGCTGACGACCATTGGTCTTTTCGTTAGTTGTCGGACCTCCTACCAAGTTAAGATATTCAGAATCAATCTTTGCAAGTTTACTGACAAGATCAGAGGCTTTTGATTCCATATTGTCCCAGTTCTTGTTTATTTGGGCTTGTCTGTCGTATGAACTCTCATCTGTTGCCACATTGGATTGAAAATTAACATAGTTCGCATCGATACTGCTTAGTTCAGATACAATCTGCTGAGCCTGGGTTAATGATGAATTTCGAGCTTCTTCAATGAGAGTATTTCTATCCCTACCCTGTGTATCAGTTTGAGTATTTGTCAGGCCTTGATAACCATTTGCCTGCAAGTCAGCAAGTTGTTTTATATGTATCAGGTCAAATGTTGCTAGTGCATTCTCTAATGACACCTGCTGTTGTTGGGCTATTTGTCTACCTCTACTTGTTTCGTCAGTAGTTGTACTTGTAAGACCAGACCAATCTGTTTTTGATTGTTCAACGTTTGCAGATTGATATTTAGCAACGTACGTCACCATCGCCCTTTGCTCTTCAGCTTGCTGCCTTTTTGCGATATCAGACCAGTTATCATCCGCAAATACGATCTTATTTAGATATATAGAACTTGTACTTAGCAGTAAGCCTGCAATCATTACAATAGATAGTACTATTCTCAAATTCACGATTCTTTCTCATATCTCATGGGTTTTAAAACTTTGCGATGCCTAGATCTAGGCTAATGATCGCTTGATATATTTGGTATACAATCAGGTAGTGTAATGGAAGAGATCCTTTCCGCAAAGGATTTGAAGAAATACTTTGTCAGGGGAGGATTTTCTGGCCACAAAGATGTCGTTCGAGCCGTTGATGAAATTTCGTTTTCGGTAAAAAAAGGCGAGACCTTTGTTCTTGCTGGTGAATCAGGATCCGGCAAAACAACAACTGCGCGCTTGATATTACGAGCAATAGAACCCGACGCTGGTACGGTTATTTTTGATGGGGTTAGAATAGACAATCATGATACCGCTTTGAGAAAGATACGAACAGAGTGCCAGATGATTCATCAAGACCCCTATGCCTCGGTCAATCCTCGTATGACTGTTTCAGACATAGTTAGAGAGCCGCTTGACATATATGAAATTGGCTCGGTAAAAGAAAGGAATAAGCAAATTTTGGAGGCCTTGCGTGAAGTCAAATTAGAACCTGCTGAAGAGATTGCAAAGAAATATCCCCACATGCTATCAGGTGGACAAAGACAAAGGGTTGCGATGGCCCGCTCAATTGTTACGAGACCTAAACTAGTCATAGCAGACGAACCTGTTTCAATGTTGGATGTATCTGTTAGAGTAGGGATTTTGGAATTAATGCGAGAATTGCAAGAAAGACTTGGAATCTCATTTCTTTATATTACGCATGATCTTTCAACAGCAAGATACATCGGCCACAGAATTGCAATCATGTATCGTGGCAAGATTGTTGAATCCGGACCAATTAATGATGTCTTGCTTGATCCAAAACACCCGTACACCCAGGCACTCATTGACTCCATCTCGGATCCTAATCCTGATAATCTCACGAAGAATAAAGAGATTCGGATTAAAGAGTTCTCAGATATCGACGTTTATGAAGGATGCAGGTTTAGAGATCGATGTCTCTACGCTGCAGAAAAGTGTAAGCAAGAACCACAACTTGAAACAATCCGAAACGATAGGTCTGCCGCTTGTTTTTTTCCATTAAACTAGTTTGCAACCTGTGCCATATCAGAAATTCTGTGCGAAACAACATGTGATACACCATTCCTTGGAAAAACGCCATAGATCAGTTTAGCTTTTTGTACTACCGAGTCTTTTAGTGAGACCATGATCATCTGGCTTCCACCTGAGCGATCTTCGAGAATCTTTGCAAGCCGTTCAGTGTTCTGTGCGTCAAGGTGTGCGTCAACCTCATCGAGAAGATAAAACGGCGACGGCCTGAGTTTCTGAAGAGCCAAAAGGAATGTTATAGCGGCCAGAGTCTTTTCACCACCACTAATCGATGTGGACTCTCTTTTTGGTTTATTTGGAAATTGAGCGAGATATGAAATACCAGATGAGAAGATATCATCTTCATTTTGAATCTCAAGCCATGCATTTCCTCCGGTCATCTTGTTGAATATCTCACGAATGTCTTTGTCGACTTTGTCGTAAGATTCTAAAAATGTCTGACGCTTGTCCTTGTCTATTTCTTCGATGAATTTTATGATGGAGTTTCTCTCTGCTTCAAGCTCGTTCTTTCTCGTAGACATTGAACGATAACCATTTGAAATTTCGACATAGGTCTCCGGAGCCTTTGTGTTAAGCGACCCGGATAACTTTTTCTTCTCTGACTCTAGTTCGACTAGAAGTTGATCAACGTCAAAAGATTCCAGAAGTGTTTGATAACCAAATGATTCAAGCGTTTTACGAATTCGATCTTCATTTTCAACTAGATCTTTGATATCGCGTGATAGTGAATCAGATTGTCTTTCAATTCCGTTGATTTCTTTGGTAAGGGTTCTTTCTGACTCATACAGGTTCTTAAGCTTAGAATCATATTCTTTAAGAGTAGAAACGGAAGTTCCTGATGTTGATATCAGTTGCTGCTCTTTTTCTCTAAGTGAAACTAGTAGGGAATCAAGGCTTTCCTTTTCTTTTGCCAGAGTTCTTGATTCTACCTCAAGATCATGCTTTTCATGATTTAGGGAAGACTGTTCCTGTGAGAAGAGTCTCATGTTGGCTTTAAGAGAGTTTTCTTCATTGCCAAGTTCGGTAAGTCTAGTTGTGAGCTCACGAAATTCCGCAGATATGGAGCTTTGAGTGCTCAATAGTGTTGTCTTTTTCTCGTTTAATGTGGACAGAACATTTGCGATTCTTGCTTGCTCTTCTTCTGCATAATTTTCTTTAGTAAGAGAAATACGTTCTTCTAGTGATGCAACATACGATTCTGTTTTTGCCAGATCAACAAGAATGTGCTCTTCCCTTCTTCTTAGCTGTAAGATTCTGGATGAAAGCTGCTCCTCTGATATGGTCAATGTCTTTAATTTTACCTTAACATCAGTACGGCTAAGGTCTACATTTGCAAGCCCTGTATCTGAAGAACTAAACCTATTCTGCAAACTTTTTGCTACTTTCTCGATTTTCTTTAGATGGTTCTTTTTATTTTGAATGAATTTCTTTAAAAGTTCAAGTGATTCTACAAGTCCGTCAACTGAGGTACTAAGAAGGATTATTTTAGTAAGATTGGAAACCTTTGAGTTTATATCAACCACTACTGCATTTGCATCTGCTTCAAAGAATTGGCCATCTATTGCTACTGCCTTGTATCCTTTCTTTGACAGCTCATAGGCTTTCTCTTTAGAGTCTACTAAAACAATATTTCCAAAGATAAAGTTTTTCAGTGATTCCAGATTCTCTTCACATTTTACAAAGTCTGATAATGTTCCAAGAATTCCTTTTTCTTTTTGAACAGAAATCTTGGAGTTTGAAACTGCGTCAAGAGGAATTATCCTTATTTTTGGTAATTTCTTTTGTTTGGCAAATTCAGAGATTTCAAGAAGCGTGGCAAAGTCATTTACAACTAGTGCTTTGAGCCAATCAGAACCTGCTGCAAGTATAGGCCGCTCATGTTGTTTCTCCCATGTAAGCAATTCATAAACTAGTCCTCGAATTCCAAGTCTCTTAGAATCTTCTTTTAGTTTTGCTATAGAATAGTCCTCGTGCATTACTTCTTTTACTACTTTTATCTTCGCTTCGTATTGAGCTGCTGCCTTGCTCGCTTTTTCAAATATTAGTGAAGTCTCTTCAACATCTTTTTCTATCTTTGTATGTTTGTCTCCTAGTACATCTAGTCTGGATTTTAAATCATTAAGTACTGCTTCGTGACCTGTCCTCACTTGTCCAAGTCTTTGTTCGAGATCAATCAGTCTTTCCTTTTCTTGTACGAGTGATTTTATCTTAGAAGCATTTTGTTCTATCTTGTTTTGTATGTCGGCCCTCTCCTGTTCAAGTTTTGAAATAGATAGTTTGGCATCGTTAAGCGAACTCGTTAGGCTCGTTACTTTTTCGTCCACTCTGAGCTTGTTTGTAGCAACCTGTGACTGCTGCTTTAGGACTTGCTTGATTTCAGAATCCACAGAAGCAAGTTCCACATTGACGTTCTTTTTGGATTCATTGACTGACGCGATTGAATTCTTGAATTCTGTTATCTGCGATTCCAAGATAGAGTGTTTTTCGTTAAGGCCTGCTAGTTCCATCTGGATTTCAGGCAGTCTTGAATCTATTTGTGAGATCCTTCTTGCGCTAGTAGCTAGTTTGCTGTTTGCGGCTTCTGACTGGTGCATGGAAGTTGCAAGTTCAGAGTCAATCGATGCTTTGGCCTGGTTGTAGGCATTTGCTTCTTCCATGAACTTTTGCTTTTCATCTTCGAGTTTCTTTATCTCATCTCTGATTTGGCCACGCTGTTCTTCCAGCTTCTTGGCCTCTGATTGCACTGCGTGCAGGCTTCTTTCCTTTGATACCTTATTTTCGTCTATGCCACGGAGTTTGTTTGATGCCTGGATGGCGAAAAGTCGCTTGAGTTCTCTATCTATATAGTCATACCTCAGCTGATTGTTTCTTTCTTCTTCTAGTTCATCAATTCGCTTCTTTATTTCGTCCATTCTTGCAAGTGCTATCTCAAGGCGCCTATCCGCTTCATCTAGCTGCTTTAATGCCTCTGTCTTTTTCTCATCAAAATAGGCAAGTCCTATAATATCTTCTATAATTCGCCTTCTTTCTTCAGCGTTAAATTCGGAGATCCTAGTAATAGTACCCTGCTGAACTATGTTCAACTTATGAATGCCACAATTTGCCACCTCAAGAAGGTCAAGCATGTGGTTTCGTAGGACCTTTTTTTGATTCAAATAGTAGATGTTTTCTCCTGTCTCATCCATCTCTCTAGTAATGGTTACCGTGTTTGAATCTACAGGGATTTTTCTGTCAGAATTGTCAAAGTGACAGCTTACCCTTGCTATCTTTGCACCGTGACGCGTATTATCAACATCATGTAGCAATGAACGAAGTTTGTCAACTCTCATCACCTTGGGAGAGTTTTCTCCCAGAGCAAATGATATAGCATCTAAGATGTTACTCTTTCCGGATCCATTAGCTCCTGATATGGCTACCAACCCAGGTTCAAAATTAACCAAGGTATTCTTATAACCGAAAGATTTGAAACCGAAAATTTCCAACTTACGTATATGAACCAATAAGTTCGATGTTCCATCAGGCGAAATAACAGATTATTGACAAGTTTCCTTGACTATGCTAACAATAATTACAATGTGAAAACGGCTATCTATCTCTCTTACCTTCAACAAACTCAGCAAAGACCCTCTTGGCCTCAGTATACGGCATCTGTATTGGAGGATGTTTGAAGCAATAAGAAGAGATGCTAGTCATTGGCCCCGAGAGTTTTCTGTCAAGAGCAATCTTGAGTCCTCTTATGGCATCTATCATTATTCCCGCGCTGTTATATGCATCGATTACCTTCAATTTCAGATCAAGCTTGATTGGTATCTTCCCAAAGTATTTTCCCTCTATGTTTATGTAACATATCTTTTCATTATCTATGAAATCCACATAGTCACTTGGACCAATTCTCATCGGAATATCATAATCAGCCATTGCCTTTACGGCGCTAGTCTTGCTAATTCGTTTATCTTCAAGTCTCTCTTCATCGAGCATGTTATAGAAGTCCATATCTCCTCCTATGTTGAGCTGATATGTTCCATCTATTAGCACTCCCCTGTCCACAAATAGTTTGACAAGAGTCTTGTGAACTACTGTGGCACCAAGTTGACTCATGACATCATCACCTGCAAGTGGAATCTTCTTCTCAGCAAAGGTTTGTTGCCATTTAGGCTCTGAAGCTATGAATACTGGAATAGCATTAAGAAATCCTATTCCTGCTTCGAGCGCCTGAGATGCATAGTGTCTTACTGCATTGGTGCTTCCAACCGGAAGATAGTTTACCAACATTTCCGCACCCGTATCTTGTAACACCTTTTTTACATCAACCTCAGGTTCATCTGAAGTCGTAACTATTCTACTTAGATGTCTTCCTACACCATCAAGAGCAGGTCCTCGCTGTACAGTTATTCCTGTCGTGGGCACCTCTGCCACTGTAATTGTATTATTTGGTCGTGCGTAGATAGCCTCTGAAAGATCCCTCCCCACCTTTGTATCTGCTACGTCAAATGCAGCAACTACCTCAATGTCACCAGGCTCGTAACCACCCAAGCTATGCGACGTTAGACCGACGGTATCGCGTGGATTTTCTGAATAATATTTTGCTCCTTGAATAAGCGCAGAAGCACAGTTGCCCACTCCAGCTATTGCAATCTTTATCTTCTTTCCCAATTTTATCGATAGCTACCAAATTATACCATCATATTAATTACTTGTTATTATCAGCAGAGGATTTTATACCCCATACTTGATTCGAATGCTGTGATAAGACCAGGCAGACCAGTGAAAGATATTTCAATTAGAAAAGGTGAAACCATAGAAAAGATTTTTGATCAAATGTCAAAATCCGGTGGATTTGAGTCAAGAAATCTGGCTGATGGATTGAATATTCTTACCACGATGATCCAAGACAAGAATTGCCTAAAGTTTCTGTCTTTTGTAGGAGCCATTGTCTCCACAGGGTTGAGGGGGGTGATCACCGACATGATAAAGAGTAAGATGTTTGATGTTGTCATAACCACTTGTGGAGCTCTTGACCATGACATTGCAAGACATTACTCAAATTATCTGGAAGGTTCCTTTACTCTAGATGACGTCGAATTAGCAGAGAAGAAGATTCACAGGCTTGGAAATGTATTGGTACCGTTGAAAAGTTATGGGCCTTTGATTGAGGAAAAAATGAACAAATTTCTGCAAAAATCTTACGCCGACGGTAAGAAGGAGATGTCAACTCGTGAGATCTCAAAGATGATTGGAGAAAATCTTGGTGAAGATTCGTTTTTGTATTGGGCAAATAAAAACAAGATACCAGTTGTCGTTCCGGGCATAATGGATGGTGCAGTTGGAAGCCAGATTTGGATGTTCACTCAAAAACACAATGATTTCAAGTTAAATGTTGCCTCAGATGGCGACCTGCTATCAGAGCTTATTTTCAAAGCCAAAAAGTCTGGAGCATTCATGATAGGTGGCGGAATATCAAAACACCATACGTTATGGTGGAATCAGTATAGAAATGGTCTTGACTATGCTGTGTATATTACTACAGCACAAGAATTTGATGGAAGTCTGAGTGGTGCACTTGTAAGGGAGGCAATTTCGTGGGGAAAAGTAACACAAACTGCAAAACAGACTACAATTCATGCAGAGGCAACAACCATACTTCCCTTTCTTTACTCTGCATTACTTGCCAAGCTCAAATAGTGTAGATACTTTTCTGGTATAATTTCTCAAAACCCAATTTAACATAAAAGTCAAGCAGATTATCCTTTTCGTATGTCTCCAGCATCAAAAATTCTAGTTTTCTTTGGCCCACTTCTTGTAGAGCAAAATCAATTAACGATGAAGCAAGACCTTGGTTTCTCCTGGCAGGAACTGTGCCCAAACAATAGAGTCCCATTACCAAATTTTTTTGATACAAGGCCATACAAGAACTATTTGATTCATCTACAATGTAATCTGCAGATTTGAGTGAATTCTTTACTATACAGTCTACTACATTGAGCCATTCTGGGCAATCATATGCCTGACAGAATATCTTTGCCCAAAGCATAGAATCTCCTTGTGATACCTTGTGAACCTCAGGTTTTGTCACCGGTAGAATTTTCTTCACAAGAACGTGTTGAATATCGTAAAGGATGAAATTTTTTCTACGAAGAAGATCTTCCAATTCAGGATAGTCCAAACAATAGACAAAGGGCCTCATTCCGTATTTGTGAAATAGTGAGGCTGCCTCATCAAGCATCTTCTCACTTGTACAAGTTATTTTTGTCAATTTGTCAAAGAAAATGTCATTAGGTAATTCTTGATTAATAAATACAGTTCCACATTCTAATTGGATGCGTTTACACCAAAGATCTGTGAAGCCAAGATCATTTTCCTCAATTGTAGGTATCATGATTCTATTCCGAGTACTCGACATACACGGAGAAAATTATCAACACTAAGATTACTGCCACCTATTACATTGGTACAGATTTTGTCTAGTATTTCAAGTGCTTCTGGAGAATTCAAATCATCATTAAATGAATTAAAGAAGTTCTCAACAAGAATCACAAGTTCCTGGTCCGATCTATCTGATACTTTTGACCTTGCCTTGTAGAGTTTTTCCAATAACGGTTTCTTGGTCAAAAGGTCACTTTCAGTAAAATCAATGTCATTTCTATAATGGGTAGAAAAAATGTAAAGCCTCAGCAAATTCTGACCGTATCTATGTACCAGATCTCTTGCCCACACTACGTTACCAAGTGACTTTGACATCTTCTCACCGTTTGATAACACAAGACCCACGTGCATCCAGATTTTTATAGGATTGTCAGATCCTGTGATCAGTCTGTATTGCGCAAGATGTGCCTCATGATGAGGGTATGAGAGCTCCCTTGCACCTCCATGTATGTCATAGTTTCTGTCAAAGTTTTCGATTGCTACTGCTGTATCTTGTATGTGCCACCAAGGAATTCCTTTGCCAAATTGACTGTTCCAAGAAAACCCGAAATCTTCAGAGCAATTCCACAACATTATGTCTTCTTGATTTTTCTTGTTTGGTCCGACATCCAATCTATGAAGATTCAATTGCTCCTTTGACTGCTTTGACAAGGCTCCATAATCTTTGAGTGTAGATACGTCTAGGTAGATATTGCCATTTGCGGAATATGCAATCTTTTGTTCTAGTAATTTGGAAATTTCCTTTTCCATACTTGAGACGTAGTCTGAGACGTGAGCGAGTCTGCTTATGCTCTTTATATTAAGAAGATTGAGGTCTAGCATGAATTGTGATGAATAGAATCTGGCTATTACTGAATAGTCATCACCTTTCTCTTTTGCCTTATTAAACACGTTTTGGTTTATGTCAGTCATGTTAACTAGGACGTCTGTAGCATAATTATTATCGCGCAAAAATCTGCATAGCAGATCATATGTAAGAAATATTCTTGCATGACCCAAATGAGTATAATCATACAGTGTAGGTCCACAAATGAATATTTTTACGAGACCTCTTTCAAAGGGTTCTAAATCTTCCTTCTTTGAAGAAAAAGAATTGAAGAGTTTAAGCATCTTTTGGATTTATCTTCCACCTTGAGAAAGAATAGGTGTTAGTGTCACAGTAGAACGAATCTTTGATATTCTTCTTATCTTGTGCGTGATTATGTTCTCAAGCGCTGCACTTGAATCGGCGTGCAGCTTCACGAATACGTCGTAAATTCCGTACGTACCCCTAACCTCTTTTACTTCTGGGATTTTTGTTAGCTCATTTATGATATCTGCCTCAGAGCCCAAATCACAGTTAAGGAGTATGTATAGAGTTTCCATAAATATTGGTGATTTTCATTGCATAAAATGATATCCATGATTTAAAAGTATGTGCTTGATATCCAATCACGTGGTCAATGAAATCACAGTTAGAGAGATGGTACAAATTGACTTGGAAGGAGGGTATGTCATTGATGGTTTTCCTTATGCTGGACTTGCAAATGCCATAGCAACAGAATCTTTGATTAGTACAACATCGCAGTTTGAATTGGTGGGTGTTCTTGATTCAGAACTATTTCCCCCAATTAGCATAGTAAGAGAATCATTGCCAAGTTTTCCCACCAGAATCTTTGTCAACAAGAATCTAAAGGTAGCTGTATTTTCGTCATATCTTGCTCCACACGAATCCCTTCATAGGGAAGTAGCGAGGACTATGCTAAAATGGGCAAATGAACACAAATGTTCTCTAGTTGTTAGCAGTGCAGCCATAAGAACCGAGGACGAGACACCCTTTGTTTTAGGAGTTGCAAGTACGCAGGAGGCTAGAAAACGACTTGAAAAGGCAGACATCCCACTGCTCAAAAATGGCACTGTTCCAGGCATTCCAGGGATTCTACTCAACGAGGGAGCAATTTCCAACACAAACGTAATTGTGCTATTGTCCAGAGGTAAAGAAACTGGACCGGATTTTAGAGCAGGCGCAGAAATTTGTATGGCCATGTCAAAACTAGTGCCAGGCGCGTCATGTGATCTACGAACATTGCTAAGCGAGGCAGAAAACATAGAGGAACACCTAAAGCAAACTGAACAGGAAGCAGGTCCATTGCGGGATGCAATTTACGGATGAGCTATCAAGAACGAGAGATTCCAAGAGAAAATCTGGAAAAATCCATTCAGGTTCTAGACTCGGACGAAGGACTTAGAATTGATAATAAAACTAGTCGAATTTTTATAAACAAAACTGCTAGACGATACTGTATAAACATGTCAGAGAATGGGCACGACGAATTCATACACAAAAATAGCGCATCAGAGGTCATGAGTTTCTTATCAGACAAGACAGAATCTTCATCAAAAATTTTCTCATACTAGATAGATAATTTTCAGAAATGGCTTCTTTGCTTGAATTTGCTGCAACTGTAATCACAATTTCCGTCTCTGGAGTCATGTCGCCTGGACCACTTTTTGCTGCCAATGTAGTCTATGGTATCAAAGGAGGGTGGAAGACTGGCCTCAAGCTAGCATATGGTCACACCATAGTTGAATTGCCCCTAGTTATACTGACTGGAGCAGGTGCCATTTCGCTTTCTGCATTACCGCAATTCAGAGAATATGTATCCATACTAGGGGCTCTCAGCCTTTTTGGCTTTGCGGGGCTGCAGATAAGAAATGTGTTGAAAAGATCTTCTTCAAAATATGCGCCCCAGCACGGACCGTTTTTGGCAGGTATACTCCTCACTGCGCTCAATCCATTCTTTCTTGTTTGGTGGTTTACAATAGGATTCAAGCTTATTTCAGATGCGTTACTTCTCTATTCTTTGATAGGTATAGGAGTAATGTTTGCCTTTCATATCTGGATGGATTATGCGTGGCTTGGAATAGTTGGGTATCTTTCTGGGCGTGGAAAAAAGATACTTTCAGAAAAAAACTACAATGTTTTTATGATATCAATAAGCGGCGTTCTTGTCTATTTTGGGATAACCTTTCTCATACAAGCATTACATTAACCACAGTCAAGTACCTCTAACTCTGATTTGCAGTCAGTATCAAACTGAGATATTTTGCCGTTTAGTTCATCACACAGTTGCGGATCCTTTGTTTCGTCGAATTTTTTTATCTCATAGGTAACGTACACTTGTCTTAACGGACAGGCATCAATCAATTTAGTATTGTACAAAACTAAGGCTATTACAACTGCGAGCAAAACTACTATTACAGTCCCCCTCAGAAAGACACTAGTCATTTTGGCTTCTAGAAACATCGACTTCAATTGTTGAAACGTTTCTTTCTTTTCCGTCCTTTGATTCCAACCTTTCAGAAAAAATTCTCACGCCGCTTACTTTGTAGCCAACCGCATTCATTCTTTTTACTATCATCTGAGACACATCAACTGCTGCAGTTATGCTGTTTCCTCTTGCCTTAATTATTACAGTAGGTTCGTTTGCAAGAAGTGTAAGTGTGGCATTTACGTATGTTAGAATTGGTTTTTTTCCGATAAAGACAATGTTAGGCGGACGTGTCACAGAACATCTCTTGATGTGTTTTATTTAATGGTTAAGATTCTTCTCGTCTATGAATTTTTGCAATATATTTTCAATATCTTCTGTTTTTGATTGTTTCACTTGATCTACGATATCTTTCTCTGAAATTTCGTAACAATTTAGCATCTCACTATGATCCTTATAAAAAAGCATTATTTTATCTTGATAGAGACAATAATACAACTTGTCAATTTCCATCTTTTCAGGTTGTAGCTTGATTCCGTCTGCTTGGACTTCAACAGGATAATCCATGGCGAATCTAATCCTGTAGAGTATTTAGATTATAACATGTGACTTGATTTATCGCAAGAAGTCATCAATAACGTAATAAGGATTTTATTTCAATAGATAATGTGACAGGACGAGTCGTATTCCATGTTGATTTTGATTATTTTTACGCGCAATGTGAGGAGCTCCGTAATCCAGATCTGAAAACCAAGCCTGTCATAGTATGTGTCTACTCTGACCGTGGTGGAGATAGTGGTGCAGTGGCAACTGCAAATTACCTTGCAAGAAAATATGGTGTAAAATCCGGAATGCCAATCAAGTTTGCAAAGAAAAAACTAGAAGAAATTCCGGATGCGGTATTCTTGCCAACAGATTTTGACTATTACTCTGATATGTCTGATAAGGCCATGAGCACGATCAGAGAGTATGCGGATATATTCGAGTACGTTGGCCGTGATGAAGCGTATCTTGATGTGACAAAAAGAACCGATGGCAATTTTGAAAAGGCGGCGCACTTGGCGCAACAACTAAAAAATACGATTCGCAGTTCAGCTAGACTCTCAAGTACTGTAGGAGTATCCTCAAACAAACTTGTCTCAAAGATAGCTTCGGATTTTAAAAAGCCCGACGGACTTACGGTTGTAGTTCCTGAAAAAATCGAGTCGTTTCTTGGACCTTTACCAATAAGAACAATTCCCGGAATAGGCAAGAAAACAGAAGAGAAATTTTCTGAGATGGGACTGCAAACCATAGCTCAGTTGCGAAGTGTAGATGTCTTTACTCTAAATAGTCATTTTGGGAGAAAAGGTGGAACCTACATCTATAATGCAGCCCGCGGAATAGACGATGATCCTGTTTCACCAAGACATGACCCAATTCAATACAGTAGAATAGTCACACTAAAGCATGATTCTAAGGAGTTTGACTTTTTATCAAAGGACCTTGAGAGATTATGTGAAGACTTGCATGATACTATAGCAAAGGACAACCTACTCTTCAAATCTGTTGGTATTCAATTTGTTCAATCTGACCTTTCAAACAGGACCAAATCAAAGACTCTAAAAAATTCTACATCAAATCTTGAGGAGTTAAAAAAAACAGCCATGCAGCTATTAAGCGAGTCTTTAGAAGACCAGAAATTACCTGTCAGGAGATTAGGTGTAAAAGTATCGGACTTGTCAGAGGTTGCCGGCCAAGTAGACATTACAAGATTCTTTTAAAATGCTAATCCCACGCTTGTGGCCAATTTTTTGTGCTCATCTGATGTTATCCATTCCACATGGAGGTAGTCGTAGATTTCCGAGTCTTTCATTCCCAGTCTTCTTGCCTCTTGAACAGTTATTGTATAAGCTTCCACTTCTGTTGGTCTATCCACATAGGAGTACGCCTTGTCATACAAGTCTAGTCCCCGCCTTTGCTGCCTTACATGCACAAGTTCGTGAACAATATCCAGGTAGAGAATTTTTTTATCCGAAGTTTTCAGATGATCTAACCCAATAACAATTGTTGCATCTTCATTGTTTACATGCATGTAATGACTGTGAATGTCCACAGTTACTTTGGTTCTTGAGAAAACATCATTTAGCTCTTCTTTTGTCTCAAAGACTCGTAGAAGAATCTCAGCATCCTTTAGCCCTGTGAATATCTCATCTAGCCTAAAAGTTCCTTCTCCGATATCTCTATTGATTTTTACTAAATTCATGCTTGGCAATTTCATTTTTTTTTAAACGTCTTGTTTCCACGTACGTTACTATTAACAAGAAGATGAAAAGCCAGGGTAAGAACATTATTTCGCCTGCTATACCATGAAACGATTCAAACTCGGTTACGTTAGTAGATACCTTTAGAACAAAAACTGAAAGAGAAAAGATCCTGATAACATTTACACCTATGGTTCCTATGACACCCAGCACAAAGTATACGGCCTTTCGGTCTCTTGGGATGTTCATCTTTAACAAAAAGGCCATCATTACAAGTGAGTATATTATTATACTATGTACCCCCGCAGACGGCCAGAACACTTGGAGAGCCATTGGACCATGGTCGCCTCTTAGAAACATTATGTTGTTGTGTGCACTTGCTATTCCAAGATGAAACAGATTAACAAAGAATACATCAAGTCTTACCAAATAAGGGACAACATACTGCAAAGGTCCAAGGGAATCGTACGGGAAGAATGCGTCAAGTGATAAAATTATTGCGGTCCCTGCTGAATAAATCGGACCTGCGGGAGATATTCTTATCCATCTCTTTCCAAACAATATCGTCATGCTCGCAACAAAGAAAATAGCTATTACGATAAAATCCCACATCCAAGTCCATGAATCCACTATATTGACATGATAGTTTGGC
>Ga0209235_1000227_pt1 | contig 27358 bp, 21 predicted proteins | sample GraSoi013_1_20cm_4_FD_185817 | JGI IMG/M metagenome (GOLD analysis project Ga0209235, IMG submission 185817) | Grasslands soil microbial communities from the Angelo Coastal Reserve, California, USA - Sample 09_25_2013_1_20cm (SPAdes) (version 2) | ecosystem: Environmental > Terrestrial > Soil >... | reverse complement strand
TGCGTTTCAGGTGACCCTCTCAGCAGCGATTCGAAGTGCCGTCTATATACGTTGCCCCTTTCGACGCACAGTTCCGAGGCCAGGGCGCCACGCGCCCCGGCAATCGCGTCTCGGTCCTGCGAGGCCGGGCAATCAACCCTCGGAAAGACGTCGAGAGGAAAGGCGGGTTCTCGCCGCGCGATTCTCTTCCGATCCCGATCGACTTTGTTTGGAGGCCGATATGGTCAAAGCTCACCCGCGCGGAGTGTGCGTGCCGGATCGTTTGTCAAGACGATAACGGCCGAGCCCGCTACTTTTTTATAGCCATCTCCCCGTTCCACGTTCTGTCCGACCCTTGTCGGACGCCAGAGAGATATAGATGGGATGGGTAGTGGCAGGTTCCCCCAGGGCTGACCTTCCCCCACACAGGTGAGACCTTGTTTCTGAAAGAGATCCAGATGGAGAACTTCAAGTCGTTCGGGCGAAAGATCACGGTCCCCTTCCTCCAAGGTTTCACGGCCATCACGGGGCCGAACGGGTCCGGCAAGAGCAACATCGCGGATGCGATCCTGTTCGTCCTCGGACCGAAGAGCTCGAAGGCGATCCGGGCCGGCAAGCTGACGGACCTCATCTGGAACGGCGGGAAGGACAAGAACGGCGCGGATTCTTGTCAGGTCAGCCTGCTCTTCGACAACTCGGACCGCCAGATCCCGATCGAGGCGGACGAGGTCAAGCTCACCCGGTATGTGGGCCTGAGCCCGTCCGTGGAAGGCGGTTACAATTCGTACTTCTACATCAACGACCGCAAGTCATCCCTCTCGGAGTTCGACTCCCTCTTGGCTCACGCCCGGATCTCGGCGGAGGGTTACAACCTCGTGCAACAGGGGGACGTCCAGAAGATCGTCTCGATGTCCTCCATCGAACGCCGGCGCATCCTCGACAACATCGCCGGGATTACGAAGTTCGACGACGACATCGCGCAGGCGGAAGGCAAGCGCCGGGAGACGGAGGAGAACCTCGAGCGCATCCGAATCATCCTCGATGAGATCGACAAGCAGATCCGACAGCTCGAAGCGGACCGAGAGGGAGCCCTGAAGTACAAAGAGCTGAACGAGCGGTTGTCGACCGCGAAAGCCCAGCTCGCGTACAAGAACCGCGAACTGATCGAGCGGCAGATTGTCGGCACGAAGGAACAGATCGCGAAGCACGAGGCCGACAAGGCGAAGCTGGAATCCCAGAAGGCGGAACTCCGGACGCTTTTCGACGCAGCCGTGGCCCGCCTGAACGAACTCGAGCAGGAGATGGCCGAGCGGGGCGGAGAGGAGGCCAAGCACCTCAAAGAGAAGCTGGACGGACTCCGCATCGAACGTGCGCGCGCAACGGACGGGATTGAGACCTCGAAGGAGGTCCTGAAACAGCTGCGCATCGAGACCGGGGAAGCGAACCGGGATCAAGCGAAGATCCAGAAGGAGACGGACGCCCTGGCGCGCGAGCGCGAGAAGGTCGACGCGCGCGTCGGCGAACTGGACGAACAGATCAAGGCTGCCGACAAAGACCTTCACGACGTGGACGAGCTCGCCTCGAAGAGCGACGCGAAGGTCCTCGGGATCCAGAAACAGATCATTGCGCTCAACAACGAAATCGACCAGATCGAGGAGCGCGTCAAGGGGATCGTCCTCGAAGGGGACCGGACGAAAGAGGCGATGTCCCGCCTCGAGGCCGAGATCACCCAGATCGAGGAGTCCCGGAAGGCGTATCAGGTCGAACATGACGACGCGGACTGGCAGCTCAGGGAATTGCGCACGTCCACGAAAGAGACGGGCAAGAGCCTCCAGAAACTCCAGGAGGAATTTCACGAGAAGCGATCGGAGGAAGCGAAGCTCGCAAGAGAGCAGGCCGAGCTCCAAACGGCGATCCTCAGCCTCACCCGGCAGTACGCCCAGCTGAAGGCCGAGGCAGACGTCGCGGAGAACATGAAGCGGGGCTACACGTCCGCGGTCTCCGCGATCCTCGAATGCCGCGAGACCGGTTCGATCAAGGGCATCCACGGCACGGTCGCACAGCTCGCCCACGTCGAGACGCAGTACGAGACGGCGATCGTCACTGCGGCGGGCGCCCGCATGCAGGCGCTCATCGTCGACGACGACACCGTCGCAGCGCAATGCATCGATTACCTGAAGAAACGGAAGATCGGGCGCGCGACGTTCTTGCCTCTCACCAAGATGCTTGTCGGCAAGCCCCGGGGCAAGGCGATCCTCGTCGCGAAAGAATGCCTCGGCTTCGCGATCGACCTCTGCCATTTCGATGAGAAGTACCGCGACGCCTTCTTCTACGTCTTCGGCGACACGCTCGTCGTCCAGACGCTCGACGAGGCCCGGAAGTGGATGGGCGGCGTGCGGCTCGTCACGATCGAAGGCGAGTTGATCGAAGCGTCCGGCGCCATGATCGGTGGCGACATGGAGCGGTCGACCGTCAAGTTCGGGCCGAGCGTCGCGAACGAAATGGAGAAAATCGCCGAGAAACTGCGGGACGCGCAGGCCCACGGCGAGACCGTCGCGAACCGCCTCGACGAGCTACGCAAGGAAATCCTGGACCTCGAAGGGGAGATCAAGGAATCCGGCGGCCGGAGCGGGGTCGTCGAGGTGAAGACGAGCACCCTCGAGGCGAAACGGAAGGAGTTCGCCGCGAAGGTCGCGATGGCGGACAAGGACCTCGGGGACCGGAAGGGGCGCTTCGACGAAATGCAGAAGACCGCGACCCGGATCGAAGAGGATCTTACGAAGTTCACGAAGGCCTTGGAAGCGTTGAAGGGGAAACGCGACGAGCGGAAGAAAGCCGTCATCGCGGCGACCCCGCAGCAGATTTCCTCCCGAATGAAGGAGCTGATGAGCCGGCGCGCGACCCTGGCCGAGGAGTTGAGCGGCCTGCGGTCGAAGTTGGAGGCGATGGCGACCCAGACGACGTTCCTCGAGGAGCGTCGAACGGAGGTCGGCGCCCACGTGACTGCGCTGGACGTTCAGCGGAAGGACCACGAGAAGCGCATCGAGGCCTTCCAGGAATCCCTGGGCCACCTCGAGACCGAGATCCGCGGCCTCGAGAAGACCGAGGCCCAGATGGGCAAGAAGGTGAAGGACCTCCAGGACGCGCGAGACGCGGCCTACAAAGAGAAGACGGACCGCGAGGCGGACCTCGACAAGATCACGCACAAGATCGAGACGAAAGAGGACTTCCTCCTGAAGATGCAGACGGAGCTGAAGGTCCAGGAAGAGCAGCTCGCCGAGGCGGAACGCGCCATGAAGGAGATGGCGGTCGAGTTGCAGGAGGGACGGCTCCCGAGCCTCGAGGAACTGAAGACGACGATCGCGGACTGCGAGGCGGCGATCAACGCGCTCGGCCCGATCAACCTTCGGGCCCTCGAGGACTACGATGCGCAGCAGGCGCGCTCGGTCGAGCTGAAGGACGAGTTCAAGAGGCTCGAGGGACAGCGCGAGGAGCTGATCCATCTGGTCGACGAGCTCACGGACAAGAAGAAAGAGGGGCTCGCTAAGATCTTCACCTCGATCAACGAGAACTTCGGTCGCGTCTATGCCGAACTGACGGAAGGAGGCGAGGCGGAACTCGCCTTGGAGAATCCGGAGAAGCCGTTCGAAGCCGGACTCATCCTGAAGGTCAAGCCGGCCCACAAGAAGGCCCTCCGGCTCGAGGCCCTGTCCGGCGGCGAACGATCCCTCGCCTCGATGGCCCTCATCTTCGCGATCCAGGAGTACGACCCGTCGCCGTTCTACCTGCTCGATGAGATCGACCAGAACCTCGACGCCGTCAACGCGGAGAAGGTGGCCCGGATGATCCGCCGCAACAGCTCGACGGCCCAGTTCGTCCAGATCTCCCTGCGCAAGGTCAGCCTGAAGGAGGCGGACCACCTGGTCGGCGTGACGATGACGCCCGATTCGCTGTCGGAGGTCATCATGCGCGTGAACCTGGCCGAGATCGAGGACGAAAAGCCCACGGAGGTGATCCCGGCATGAGCGAGAACTACCAGGCGATCCTGAATCACCTGCTGTTCCACAAGGCGCTGATCAGCGAGACCGAGGGCGGGGAGCGGATCAACCGCTACCTGGCGATGCTGAACGAGATCGATCAGGGGATGCACGTGGCCGTGCGGGACCCGTTCGAGAAGTCCGTGGTCGCGGCGTTCGAACTCGCGCTCGAACGACGGCTCGACCCGTGGGAGATCAACCTCGTGCCGTTCACGAAACTCTTCCTGGATAAGGTGAAGAAGGACGGCTCCGTGAACTTCGTCACGGCGGGGAAGCTCGTCTTCCTCGCGTGGTCCATCCTGAAGATGCAGAGCGACAAGGTCCTCCTCGACGCGATGCCGCCCGAGCCCCCGGCCGACGTCGGCGGCTGGGACCTCGACATGTTCCGCGATCCCGCGGACCTCGATTACAACCAGGTCGTCCTGGCGGGCACCGCGACGCCCCTTACGGAGGCGATCCGACGCGAAGGGCGCCGGGCCGTCACCCTGATGGAACTGATGGACGCCTTCGACGAGGCCCGTCGCGAGTCGGAAATCCAACTTCAGCTGAACGCCCTGCGGGAACAGGCGATCCGAAAGTTCGCGCCGAACTTCCACCGGAAGGTGCACGGCGAAGATCTCACGGACGACATCGCCCTCACCTGGCACCGGCTCGCCCAGTTCAACGGAGAACCGATCCCGCTGCGCCAGCTCACCGCGGGCGACGTCTGGGACGAGGTGACCGTGTTCATGTCCCTCCTGTTCCTGGCTCATCTCGAGAAGGTGAAGCTGTGGCAGAAAGAGCTCCCCTACGGCGAGATCTACGTGAAGCGACTGTCGATGACCGCGGAACTGCCGATGGAGGAGCTCCTCGCGATCCCCGCCCTCGGTCCGAAACCCGAGGTCCCCCAGGCGGTGGTCCAGTGAAGGATCGCGCCCTCGTGGAGGCCGCGTTGTACAGCGCGGGCCGCGCCCTCACGATCGACGAGCTGGCACGGACCACGCGCCTCGAGCCGGAGGCGATCAAGCCCGCCCTGCACGCCCTCGCGAGCGACTACACGAGGCGCGAGAGCGCGATCGAGGTCGCGCAGATCGGGACGAAGTGGACGATGCAAATCCGCTCGGAGTACGCGGAGCGGGCCCGCGCGTTCGCGCCCCCGGAAATCGATCGGGACATCCTCAAGACGGTCGCCCTGATCGCGTACCACCAGCCGATCCTGCAGAGCGATCTCTTCGACATGATCGGGTCGAAGGTCTACGAGCACACGAAAGGCCTCGAGGAGCTCGGCCTCATCTCCCGCAAGCCTTCCGGGCGGTCATTCGCCCTTGCGACGACGCGGTACTTCGCGGAGTTCTTCGGGCTGAAATCGACGGACCGCGAAGGGATTCGCCGGATGATGGCCCAGAAGGCCGGCGTGCCCTACACGGAACGGAGCGAGACTGCGCCGTCGGACAATCCGGCCTCCGAGCCACCACTCCCCGCGTCGCCGGTCGCGGAAGCCGTGTCACATCCAGCTGCATCGCCCGCGGCCACGGCGAACGAGTGACCGCGCGATCAAAGCGGTCGGCCGCTGAGGGATCTCGGCGGCCCGGTCACCTCGGGTCCACCTCGGGTAAATCACTCATGATAATCACAGGCTAAGCCGTTTATAAGCTCGACTTCGTCGTAACTTCGCAATCCTCGGTGGAGAGCCGATGCCGTCCCCCGAGGCAGCGGAGCCGTCGAACCGTGAGCGGGTACCTGCGAGACAGCCAGCTGCGCCGCCAGCTGGAGGAAAAGGTCAAAGAGGCGACGCGGACGCGTCAGGCCGCCGAAGACGGCATCAAGGCGGCGCAAGACCTCGTTGATCAGGCTCGCCGGACGGACGCGAACGTCGTCGAGGCGGAGAAGGCCCTCGCCGAGGCGAACGAGGCGATGGCCTCGAAGGACTACAAGGTCGCCGTGGACAAGGCCGGCGAAGCACTCGAACGGGGCAAGCGCATTTACCGCGAGCGGGCGCGCGCGATCGTCGATTCGAGTTCGGCGCTCGGCCGGCTCGCGAAAGGCGTTGGCGGGGAGCTCGCCGAGACCGAGGCGGCGCTCGCGAAGGCGGAAGGCGCCCTGGCCTCCGAGGACCTCGGCACCGCGATCGACCTCGCGAAGAAGGCGTGGAAGCGGAGCGAGAAGGTGCTCCAGGAGCACTTGTCTTCCTCGTTCTCGAAGGCGCAATCGCTGATCCTGGCGGCCAAGAACCTGAGCCGGGACGTCGCTCCGGTCGAGGACCTCCTCTCCCGAGCGCGGACCGCGATGGAGAACAACGATTTCCAGAGCGCCCTCGATTTCACGAACGAAGCCCTCGAGACGATCACGGATGACCTGAACTCGGCGGTGGACAAAGAGATCCACGAGGTCGAGGACCTCATCCGGACCGCGGCGGAGCTCGGGGCGGACACGACGAAAGCCACGACGCTGATCGAGCGGGCTCGCGGTGACATCGGGAACCTCGATTTCGAGAAAGCGAAGAACGCGATCCGACAGAGCCGCGCGGAATCCGAGAAAGCGCTCCAGCGATCGCTCGACGGCCGTGCGGGGGACTTCTCGAAGTTCGTGCAGGATGCCCGGGCCCTCGGCGCGGACCCGGCCGTCGGCCAGGAATCGTTCGACAAGGCCGAGGCCGCGATCAAGAAAGGCAATTACCGGGAGGGGGCGCAGCTCGCGAAGCAGGGCTTCCAGGCGATCCAGCAAGCCCAGTTCCAGCGGGTCGTCGGCGTGATTGCCACGTCCCGGGAGAAGTTCACTGCCGCCGCGAACATGGGGATCGACCTCCAAGGGCCGATGGCCGACCTGACGAGCGCCCGGGACTTGCTCAAGCGGGGCGCGTTCCGGGAGGCGCTCGACGCCGCGAAACGAGCGGACGGCGCGGTCGACGCGATCATCAATGGGTACCGCACGGTGGAAGGCCGGCTCAAGGAGATTCACCGCGCCTTCGCCGAAGCCGAGGCGTTCGGGGTGCAGACGGTCCGCGCGCGCAAGCTCGCGGAAGCCGCCCGCCAGGCCTATCAGGAGCGCAATCTCGCGGACGTCGCGAAAGCGGTCGACGCCGCGGCCGAGGAGTTGCGGAAGGCCGAGCGCGAGCGGGTGATGCAGTCAATCGAGCGGGCGGAGTTCGTCCTCACCGTCGGCGAGCAGGCGGGTGCCGACCTGGGCGAACCGTCGCGGCTCCTTCAGGACGCGATCGTCGCCACGAAGGCGGACGAACATCGGAAGGCGTTGCAACTCGCGGGCGATGCCCAGGCGAAGGCGGAGCGGATCCTCGGGGGCCGCGCCTCGGAGAAGATCGGCGCCCTCCGCGGGGCCCTGCCCCACCTCGGGGACGACGCGGGAACGTTGAAGGCCCTCCTGAATCGTGCGGATGCATCGATCGGCGCCCGAGATTTCGAGGACACGTTCCGGGCGCTGGCCGAAGGAGAACGGTTCGTCGAGATCCAGATCCGGACGCACGCGGAAGAGATCGTCGGTGACCTCGCGCTCGCCGTGCGGATGGGCGTCGACCTCGGCGCCAACGTGGCTCTCCTCGAGACGATCCACCGGGAACTGAATGGCTTCCTCACCCGCGGACAGACGGGAGACATCGTCGCGGCCCGCGAGAAGGCGAGGGCGCTGCTCGGCAGCGCGTCCGAGGAACTGCTCGCCTTCGTCCGCGCGCGCATCACGACCGCGCATGGCCTCAAGATCGATGTCGACGAGATGTCGGACCTCGCTCGCCGGTCTCGCCTCGCCTTCGGGGTCCAGAATTACCACGAGGGCCTTCGCCTGTTGAACGAGGCGAACGAGCGGGCCGGCAAGATGACCGCGCTCCATCGCCAGGCGTACAACGCGATCGCGAGCGGGGCCGCGTTCGTGGCCGAGGCGAAGAAGCGCAACGTCGACGTCTCGAAGGTCGTCGAGATGCTCGTCGACGCGAAGAAGGCGTTCGAACGGCTCGACTACGAGCAGGCCCTGCAGATGGCCTCGTCGGCCCGTGCGGAGACGGACAAGCTCACGGTCCTCTATTCCTCGGCCCAGAAGATCCTCTCGTCGCGCGGGCGCCTCGACCTGGCGGCGAAGATCGGGATCGACGCCCCCCATCTCCGGGACGTGTTCGGGGCGGCGAAGGAGGCGATGAAGGCGAAGGAATACGAGAAGGCGCTCGCCCTCGCGCAACGCGCCGAGCAGGAGTTCACCGCGCTGATCCAGGAGAAGCTCACCTCATCCCTGACTTCGGCGGAAGCGGTCCTCGGCTCCGTGGAGGGCGTGAACCTCGCGCAATCGAGCGACGCGATCGTCAAGGCGCGCCAGCACCTCGACGCGGGCGAACTCGAACAGGCGGCGGACCTCACGCTCCGGCTGCGGGAGCAGCTCGACGTCTTGAAGAGGCAGGGGGACGAGGCGACGACGGCCCTGCGCCGGCTCCGGGAGATGGTGGCCGACGCGGACGCGATGAACCTCCCGCTGTCCACGACGACCGGCTTGCTCGAGCGCGCGGACCGCGCATACAAGATGGGACAGTTCGACGAGGCCCTCGACCACGCCGCGCAGGCGGAGGCCGAGGCGTCGAAGGAACGCGACCGCGGAATCGGCGTGCGGATGCGAGGCTTCGAGGAGACCCTCAAGCGGGCCCGCATGGACGGGACCGACACCCGATCCGCGGAGCGACTGTTCGAGCGGGCGCGCGAGTTCTTCCGGGCGAAGAAGTACCGCCAGGCGATCGCCGCCGCCGAGCAGAGCGAGGAAGAGGCGGAACGCGTCGGCCTCCAGCAGGGCATGTCGAAACAGGCCGTCGAGTCGGTCGAGCGGAAGCTCCGGGCGATCGGCAAGGGCCCCGCGGCCGTCACCTCGCTCGTCTCCGATTCCCGCCGGATCTACAACGACGGCGACTACGTGAAGGCGCTCGACACCGCGATCCGTTCGTCCGACGCGATCGCCGATCTCCGGATCCTCCTCGAGGAGACCCAGGATGTGCGGAACCGGGCCCAGGCGCTCCTGCAGACGGCCTACGAGGTCGGCGCCGACTCCACGAAGTTCGAGAAGTTCTTCCAGGAAGGCGAGGTCGCCTTCGAGGCCGGCGAGGTCGAGCGCGCGAGCTCCGCGTTCGCGGGCAGCATCGATTGGGGCCTCGGGCTTCTGAAGTCGTACGCACGGGAGGAGCTGGCGAGGGCCGAACCGCTCGTCGAGACGTGTCGGAAGATGGAGGTCGATCCCACGCCAATCCAGAACAAGTTCTCGGAGGCCCGGACGTTGATCGACGCGGAGAATTTCCGGGACGCGCTGGCGCTCATCCGGTCCGGCCGGGATGCCGCGCAGGCGGCCCTCTCCGGGAAACTGAATCGAGCCATCCAAGAGGCCGCGGAGAACCTCGCCCACGCGAAGAAATTCGGCTCGGATTCCCGGGATGCCGAGGCGCTCCTGCGGCAGGCGAACGAGCAGATCCTCCAAGGCGAATTCGACCAGGCCATGGACGTGGTCAACAACGCCCTGGAGCGGGTCGAGTCCGCGAAGGTCGTCGAGAAGCGGTTCATCGACCTCACGTACAAGGCCGAGACGACGATCCGAAACGGCCGCAAGTTCGGGATCGACATGAAGGCCGCCGAAGGGAAGCTGGCCCAGGCGATGCAACTGCGGAAATCCGATTTTTCGGAGTCGATCAAGGCCGCGGAGGAGGCGTACCGCGTCGCCTGGGAGGCGACCGAGGAGTTCGCGCCGAGCATGAAGGCCTACGTCGACGTCGGCCCGGTCCGATTGAACGAGTGGGCGGACGCGACCCTCACGGTCGAGAACATCGGGAAGGGACTCGCGAAAGACGTCCGCGTGCGGATCCTCGGCGATGCGGAGACGGAGGACCTGGCCGAACTCCCGACCGTCGGCGCACACCGCTCCGAGGCGCTGAGGTTCCGACTCAAGATGACCGCGTCCGGTTCCGTGCCGCTGGCGATCCAGATCATCTCCCATCGGGTGTTCGACAACAAGGAGTACACGCAGGAGATGATCGCGCAGATCGACGTCTCCGAGCGCGTCCAGGAGAAGGCGAAGCGACTCGTCGCCGACCTCGAGACCCGGTGCCCGATCTGCAAGGGACTCATCAAGACCGGATTCAAGGTCACCCGCTGCGGCTGCGGCCGGGACTTCCACGAGCTGTGCGCGACCCGCGTGGGCCGCTGCCCGGTCTGCTTCCGCTCGCTGCAAGGCGCCGTCGAGTGATCAGGCGAGGCGGCCCGCGGCGCTCTCCACGGCCCCGAGGAGTTGGCCGGTCGCCATCCATTCCAGGATCCGATTCGCGTCCGGCGCGAGCGAGCGGTCCTCGACGAGCGGGGGGACCCCGGAGCGGACGAACTCGTACGCGGCCCGAGGGCCCGCGCCTGGACGAAGCGGTTTGAGGAACTCCAGGCCCTGGGCGGCCGCGAGGACCTCCAGGGCCACGACCCGCGCCGCGTTCTCCAGGGACTGCCGGGCCTTCAGGGCGGCCGCCATCCCCATCGGCACGAAGTCTTCCTGGTTCGCGGAGGTCGGGATCGAGTCGGCGGACGCTGGATGGGCGAGGACTTTGTTCTCGCTCGCGTAGCCGGCCGCGACGTACTGCACGATCATCATCCCGGAGTTCAGGCCGCTCTTCTGCGTCAGGAACGGGGGCAGCTCGCTCAGTCGCGTGTCGACGAGCCGCGCGATCCGGCGCTCCGAGAAGCCCGCGAGGACGGCCATCCCCAAGGCCACATGGTCGAGCGCCATCGAGAGCGACTGCGCGTGGAAGTTCCCGCCGCTGACGCTCGTCCCCTCGGGGAAGATGAGCGGGTTGTCCGTCGCGGCGTTCATCTCGATCCGCAGGCACGCGGCCGCACCGTCGAGGGCCGCCCGGACGGCCCCGAGGACCTGCGGGATGCATCGGAGCGTGTACGGGTCTTGCACCTTGTGCGGGCCTTTGTGGGACGGCACGATCTCGCTTCCCCGCAGGAGGCGTCGCAGGTTCGACGCGACCTCGCGCGCGCCGGGTTGCGGCTTCAACGCGATGAGGCGATCGTCGAACGGCTTCGGGGACCCGCGGAGGGCCTCGAACGACAGGGAGGCAGCCACCTGCGCGTCCTTCAGGAGGCGCAGGCCGTCGTTCACGACGAGCGCGCCGACGCCCGCCATGACCGAGGTGCCGTTGATGATCGCCAGGCCTTCCTTCGACTGGAGGGACAACGGAGCGAGCTTCGCCGTGGCGAGGGCTTTCGCCCCGGGGAGGAGCTGGCCGCCGACCTCCGCCTCGCCTTCGCCGACGAGCACCAGGCCGAGGTGCGCGAGGGGAGCGAGGTCGCCGCTCGCGCCGAGCGAGCCGCGCGACGGGATCACCGGATGGACCCCGCGGTTCAGGAAGTCCAGGAGGCGCGTCACGAGGAGCCGCCGGACGCCGGAGTAGCCCATCGCGAGCGTGTTCGCGCGCAGCAGGATCGCCGCGCGGACCTCATCGCGGCGGAGCGGCGGGCCCTGCCCGATCGCGTGGCTCCGCAGCAGATTGAGTTGCAACGTCCGCACATCGGCGTCGGAGATCTCGACGCTCGCGAGTTCGCCGAAGCCCGTCTTGATCCCGTAGGCCAGCGAGCCTTTCGCGATGACCTTCTCGAGGGCCCGGCGGCTGGCGTCCACGCGCTTCGCCGCGGCCGGGGCCAGCGCGACCCGTTCGCCCTGGCGGGCCACCGCGACGACGTCGTCGAGATCGAGCGACCGTCCGTCGATCGAACGCATGGAGGACCGCCGCGGCATCCCGGTTCCGCGATAAAGCTTTCACGCGGAGTCCAAGCCGTTAAGCATCCGCGGGCCTTCGGGAACCCGTCTCATGCAGATCGTGTTCCTCGGCACCTCCGGATCGTGGCCGACGCCGCGACGGAACGTGAGCGCGGTCGCCGTCAAGCGGGGCCCGGAGGTCCTCCTGTTCGACTGCGGCGAAGGCACCCAGCGGCAGTTCATGCTGAGCAAGCTGAGCTTCATGCAGGTCTCCCGCGTCTTCGTCTCCCACTTCCACGGCGACCATTTCCTCGGGCTGCCGGGGATGGTGCAGAGCATGTCGATGAACGGACGCGAGGCGCCCCTCGACGTGTACGGCCCGCGCGGCATCGAGCGGCTCGTCGGCGAGTTGCTGTCCCTCGGCTACTTCACGCCGGGATTCGCGGTGCGCGCGAAAGAGCTCCCGCCGGGCGGCGAGATCGACGGCGGCGAATACGTCGTGCGCTCGTTCGAGGCGGTCCACACGGTGCCGTGCGTGAGCTTCGTCCTCGAGGAGAAGACGCGCCCGGGCCGGTTCAGCGTCGATCGCGCGGAAGCCCTCGAGGTCCCGAGCGGGCCGCTCTACAGCCGGCTCCAGGCCGGCGAGCCGGTCACGATCGGCGGTCGGACGGTCCAGCCGGAGGACGTGCTAGGGCCGCCTCGGCGCGGTCGCAAGATCGTGTACACCGGCGACACGATGCCCCATGACGCCCTTGTGGAGGTCGCCCGAGGGGCGGACGTCCTCATCCACGACGCGACCTCCGATGCTGCGCTCGAGGAGAAGGCGAATCGCTATGGGCACTCGTCCTCGCGGCAGGCGGCGCAGGTCGCGAAGGAGGCGGGAGTCGGGCTCCTCGTCCTCACGCATCTGAGCCCGCGTTATGAGGACCCGACGAGGATCCTCGACGATGCGAAGAACGTCTTCGAGAACGTCCGGGTGGCCGAGGACTTCCTGGAAATCGAGGTCCCCTATCCTGATTAACGCTTTGAAGGCCGATTTGCGCGTTATCGTCGGACAACGATAACGAACCTCACGCGGTCCTCGCGATCTCGGTCTTCGTACGCTGCACAAACCGTTCCATCTCCCTCCGGGCGCGATTCGCGTAGGCCGCGACCCGTCGCACCACGAGTTCCCGCGACCGAGGATCCGTGGTGGGCCCGATGTATTCCTCCAGTTGCTCTCGGCGACCCCCTCGTTCTTCGTAGTGCCAGAAATAGAGGTATCGACCTCGTCGAATCGTCTTCACGCAATAGCCGCAACCGATCATCATCGCACGACCACCTTTGTCTTGCAACGGATTCAATGCCGTTATCGTTATTTAACGATAACAATGGGGTCAGCGAACCTATTTCCTTCCGTCGTTTCCAAGGCGTGTACGGGGTACGGGGCCCCACGAGGCAGTCTGGACAGAATGAAGCCCTAGTCGTGGTCCCGCTCCGCCGCGAAACCGGTCGAAACCTTGATGAGAGCGGGCTTCAATGAAGAACCCCGAGGGAATGGTTTGACGACGGTCTCAAGGTGGCGGACGTACCTGCGTGGCCATCGCAGGATCGCTGGAATCCTAGTGGTCCTTATGATCGCGGGGGCGGCGACAGGATCCCTTGCCATCATCTCAAACATCCTTCAGTACCCTGGAAACACCCAGGTTGCGGGCCAGCCGGTCGTCGTCACGGCGCTGACCCTGGGGGCCAACGGGACCTCCCTTACCTGGTTCGTCGGTATCGCGAAGAACGTGTCGGTCTCCGCTCAACCCAACGGCTACGTCGGAAACGCGCACATTGTCTACGAGGTACACGCGAGCGGAGCAACCTGCCAGCACTCCGCCGGCACCAACATCAGTTTGACTGCCGAGGACGGTTGGGACAGCGTCGGTTCCTGCACCTCTGGCACGAACCTCGTCACATTCACGACGGGGTCGAAGTACTTCAACGGGGCGACGCTCTACTTCTACTTCGCCATGACGATTTACCAAGACTATGGCGCCGTCACGTTGGATATCTACTCCGTCACAGGCTGACCGGAGCGGCAGACCCGTTATGTAATTCCGCCCTCGCACGGGAGCGCCAGCCCGAAGAGAGGGGCCGCGCACTTCCGTTCATAGGAGTTTCATCAAGTCCGACTTCGTGACGATGCCGGTGACGTCGCCCTTCGCGGTCACGAGGACGGCATTGTAGTGTCGCAGCAGGCTCGCGGCGAGCTCGACCGGCGCCTTCGCGTCGACCTGCGGGAACGCCGGCTCCATGACCTCGTCCACGCGGATCCGCGCGAGGTCCTTCGGGTCTTTGCCGGAGAGGATGAGGTTGTTGATCACCTTGTCCGAGATTGAGCCGACCGGGTGGCCGTTGTGCATTACGGGCATCTGAGAGAACTTCCAGTGGCGCATCTCGTCCACGGCGGTGGCGAGCGGAATCTTCGCCTCGACGTACTGGACCTTCCGCGTCTGGATCTGTTCGACGAGCGCTTTCTTCTCCTGCCGCTTCAGCTCGGCCTGGAGGGATGCCATGACCCGGCGGACGACGTCGTACGAGGGGTTCATTTGCCGCTTCTCGATCTTCACGATGGTCGACTGGCTGACGTTCGAGAGTCGCGCCAGGGCGGTCTGCGTGAGCCCGAGGGCCTTCCGGAGCCGCGGGACCTCTTCCAGATCGGGCATCATCTTCGCCGGCAATGGGCCAGGGGTACATATTCCTACCGGAATTTTCAAAGCGATTGCATATTATTGGCTGGCGAACCGGCCATGGAATCGCTCGCGGCCGTACCGGCTCGGCGCGACGCGGCGACAAAAGCCATATATGCACCCCCGCATCCACGCCGCACAGCCGTCGGGGGACTTCCGTGGCGCGAAATATCTACGTCGAGGAACTCATCCACACGCCGATCGAACAGCAGGGAACGGAGATCGTCGAGCGCAAGGGGGTCGGCCACCCGGACAGCGTCGCCGACGGACTCGCGGAGATCGTCTCGCGGGCCCTTTCCAAGATGTACCTCCAACGGTTCGGGCGTATCCTCCATCACAACACGGACCAGGTCGAGGTCGTCGGGGGACAGAGCGCGCCGAAGTTCGGCGGCGGGGTGTTCCTCGAGCCCGCGTACATCCTCTTGGTCGGCCGGGCGACGACGATGGTCAATGGCGAGCGCCTCCCGTACCGCACGGTCGCGATCCAAGCGGCCCACGACTACCTCACGACGAACTGCACGAACCTGAACGTCGACGCGGACGTCACCCTCGACTGCAAGATCGGCCAGGGTTCCGTCGATCTCCGCGGCCTGTACGACACGCAGAAGCACCTGGCGAACGACACGTCGTTCGGCGTCGGCTTCGCGCCGTTCTCCGAACTCGAGACGGTCGTCCTGGAGACGGAGCACCTGATCAACGGACCGCTGAAGAAGGACCTGAAGGAGGTCGGGCAGGACATCAAGGTCATGGGGGTCCGGCACGACGACGCGATGCGACTCACGATCGCCGCCGCCTTCGTCGACAAATACGTTCCCGACAAGGACCACTACCGAAGCGTGGTCGAGGAACTGCGGGAGCGGCTTCTGGACAACGCGGTGAAGTTCACGGACCGCACCGTGAAGGTCGACATCAACACGGGCGACAATTACGATTCTGGGATTTTCTATCTCACGGTCACCGGGCTCTCCTGGGAGAACGGGGACGATGGCAGCGTCGGGCGCGGGAACCGCGTCAGCGGCCTCATCACGCCGTACCGGCCGATGTCCATGGAGGCCGCCGCGGGCAAGAATCCCGTGACCCACGTGGGCAAGCTGTACAACCTCCTCTCGTTCGACATCGCCGACCGCCTCGTCCGCGAGCACGAGGGCAAGGTGAAAGAGGTCTGGGTCCGCATCGTCTCCCAGATCGGGAACCCGATCGACGAGCCGCAGGCGGCGACGGCCCAGATCATCCCGGAGAAGGGGACGCACCTCAGCTCCCTCCAGCGCGACGCGGAAGCGCTCATCGACGAGGAACTCGAGAAGATCTACAAGATGACGGAGCGCATCGTGGACGGGAAGGTCCACTGCTTCTAGCGCCCGAGTCAACGTATTTATCCGCCGCGCCGGTTCCCTCGCGGTCGGCATGAACGAGGACGTCGCCTTCATCGAAGGGGCGGTGGACCGCCACCATGCATGGTTCGCGCGATGCCTCCCGATGATCGCGTCGGAGAACATCATCAGCCCGCTGGCGCGGGAGATGCTCCTGACCGACTTCGGCGACCGCTATGCCGAGGGCCTCCCGCACGAACGGTACTATCAGGGCAACACCTTCGTCGACGACGTCGAGGACCGGGTCGTCGCGCTGGCGAAGAAGATCTTCCGCGTGCGCCACGCGGACCCCCGGCTGACGAGCGGCACGGTCGCGAACATGGCCGTGTACTTCGCCCTCCTCGAGCCGGGCGACATCATGACGTCGGTGGCCTTGAGCCACGGAGCGCACATCAGCTCCGCGAAGTTCGGGGCCGCCGGGATGCGCGGCGTGAACAACGTCAACTATCCGTTCGACGTGGACCGGATGAACATCGACGTCGACGGGACCGCGACGCTGATCAAGCTCGTGAAGCCGAAGGTCGCGGCGTTCGGACAGAGCGTCTTCCTGTTCCCGACCCCCTTGGCCGACTTGCGCGACGCGTTCCAGGAGGCCGGCTGCACCGTCTGGTACGACGGCGCCCACGTGCTCGGTCTCATCGCCGGCGGGCAATTCCAGGACCCCCTCCACGAGGGGGCCGACGTCGTCACCGGATCGACGCACAAGACGCTCCCCGGGCCGCAGCACGGGATCCTGCTGTCCGACTCCGACGACGAGAAGTTCATCAAGCGCCTTCAGCGGGCCGTGTTCCCGGGCGTCGTCTCGAACCACCACCTCCATGCGATGGCGGCCCTCGGGATCACCCTCGCCGAGTTCGTCGAATTCGGTCGGGAGTACGCGGCCCAGATCGTCCGGAATTCGAAGGCGCTCGCCCAGGCGCTCCACGAACGGGGGATCCGGGTCCTCGCCGAGAAACATGGATTCACGGAGAGCCACACGGTCGCCCTCGACGTGGCGGCCCTCGGCGGTGGCGCGAAGCTCTCGGCGGACCTGGAGAAGGCGAACATCATCACGAACAAGAACCTCCTGCCCTGGGACACGTCTCCCGTGAAGCCGAGCGGCGTGCGCCTGGGGACGCAAGAGCTCACGCGCCTCGGCATGCGAGAATCCCAGATGGACGAGGTCGCCGAGCTGTTCGCCCGCGTCGCGGTCAAGCATGAACCATCGGAGAAGGTCGCCGCCGACGTCGGCGCGATGCGCACGGAATTCAACACGGTCCACTATTGCTTCACCGAAGGGGCCGAGGCCCACCGCCGGTGGCGCATCGCCTAGGTCACGCCCGGCTCCCCAGGACGTGTTTCACGATGCCGACGAACGTCTCGTGCACGCCGGCCCCGGTCTTCGCGCTCGCGTACGACCACGGCCAGCCGCGCTCCCGGAAGAACGATTCGACGTCCGCCGGCGGGAGGGCGCGCTCCCTCTCGAGGTCCGCCTTGTTCACCACGCCGTACGTCGGGATGTCGCCCGCGACGGAACGGATGGACCGCGCCCATTCATCGAGCGCGATCAACGTGTCGCGTCGGGTGAGGTCCGCCACCGCGAGGATCCCCTGCGCGCCGTGGTAATACGCCTCTTTCAGCAACTCGCGGACCGTCGACGTGCCCATGATGTCCCACAGGATCACGTCGGCCTGGAGCGGTTCTGAGCCCGCGGGATTCGCGACGGTCAGGCTCTTCTTCGTGATCTTCGTGCCCAAGGTCGCGATGTATCGGTCGTCGTACTGGTCGAGCACGTATCGCCGGATGAGCGAGGTCTTGCCGACCGCGCCTTCCCCGGCCATGCAGATCTTGAGTTTGACGACTTCGAGGGGCATCTTCATCTCTCCATCTCTTCCGCGCGCCGTCGTGCGGACTGTTCCGCGGCCGCTTCCCCTTGCATTCCGTGGAGCTTCGCCTTGAATCGCCAGGCGCCGGGGTACCGCGGGTCGATGCGGAGCACGTGGTCGAGGATCGTCAAGCCTTCCTCCAAGTAGCCTTCCTGGGCCCGTAGGGCGGCGAGCACGAAGAGGGCATCGACGTCGTCCGCGTTCGCCATGAGGCGCTGCCGGACGAGCGATGCCGTGTCCGGACGCTCAATCGCCAGGGGAACACCCCCCGGGTGCGGGCCGTGCATCCGAACCGGACATCATCGCCGCCACCCACGCATCCGCCGGAAGCCGCCCGCCAGGAAGGACTGGAGGATCGGCCCGGCCTGGTCGAGGCTCGTGACCCGACCGTCCCAATCGACCAACGCGGCGCCGTGCGCCCGCTGCATCGCCCGCTCCACGGCCTTCATCTGCGGGAAGAGATACCGCGGGTTGCCGCGCGAGACCAGGGCCGCGAGGATGAGGTACCGGCCTCGGAGGACCGCGGCCTTCCGACCCGCGAACGACAGCTCGTCGAGCGTCGCCTTCGTGTGGAACGAATCGCGGACGAAATCCTGGATCGCGACGAACATCGACGCGACGAGGTCGTCGTCTTTCCGCAAATCTGGCGTCGATCCTTGCCGGAGATGCTGGATCAGGACGCCGCTCCGGTGCACGAGGAACACCTCATCGATCGTGAGATTCCGTTCGCCGAGGATCGGGGCGATGACGATCGCCGCCACGATCGCGACGACGGCGAAGGAGAACACCGCGAGGACCGATGTCAGATCGCTGCGCAGCGGGGGCGGCGCCTGGACGTCGTCGACCCATTCGGTGAACTTCGGTCCAATCGAACGGTTGGCCACGTCATCGTAGAGGAGCGTGGCGTTGACGGAAATCGGGTCCCCGATGGTGGCATTCACGATTCCGGTGAAGTTCACGCTGTAGCTCTCGCTCGGGGCCAGGTAGGGCAGGGTGCGGAGCCGAGGGGTCGTGGTCCCGACATCGAGGAGGGGACTAATCCCAATCGTGATGCGCACGTTGTATGCCGTCAGGTTCTGGACGTCGGCCGGGTCGACAACCGTGCGGATGATGTTCGTGACGTTCACGTTGAAGTAAATCTGACTCCCGGGCAATGGCGCCGAGGAGGGAAGCGCGGTCACCTGGAGCTCGAGCACGCCGATCAGAATCCAGACCGCTACCCGGGCGATCCGCGGCGTGACGGTTCCAGCGCCGAGCTCGATGGCTTGCGCGGTCGCAACCCGGGACCGGCCTCGAGTCGCGTTCGCATCGACGACGACCGGCGCGGTGAAGCGGTACGAACGACCCGAGCGCAGGAAGCTGCATTGCCATTCGGCGAACGTCGCGTTGGAGGTGCTCGTGCCGCACGCGGACGGGAGTGTCAGCGCCGCGGCGACCAACGTGAGGTCGGGATCGAGGGTGAAGTTCACGCGGACCAGCTGGAGGGAGCCGCCTCCCGAGACGTTCACCCAGATGGTGTACGTGATCGTCTCGTTCCGTTCGGCGGAGCGACGGTCCGCTGCGATGGCGAGCGTGTAGGTCGTGGCGGCCGGAGACGGCGACGCGCTGCGTCCCGCGAGCGTGGGCGCCGCGGTGTCGACGGCAACCGCCAGGAGAATGAGGAACCCGACGAACGCGAGGCGGCTCACGGAACCCCGGTTACTATGAACCTGACGCTATTTGAGTTTGCGACGCCGTTATCGCATCGGCTCCTTCCGGATTCCGAGAACGTGCGCGGGAAGTTTTATAAGCCGAGGGTTTCTTCGCAACTTCCCACCAGCCGGTTTCGAGAGGGTTTCGGTGCTGGATGAGCTACAGCTAAAGCGGGAGCGAGAGAACCAAGAGGCGGAACGCCACCGCCGGCGTCGCGACGAGCTGAACGACAAGACGCGCGAATGGGTCGAGAAGCGCGACGCGTTGAACGCGCAGGTCCGCGCGCTCGTCGACGAGGCGACGCAACACCGGATCCAACGGGACGAGCTGAACGCGCAGGTCAAGACCGCGAAAGAAGAACGCGACCGGTACAACCGGCGGGTGAACGAGCTCCAGGATCAACTCACGGAGCTGAAACGGCGCAAGCTGCCTCGGGGCGCCGTGCCGCTCGGCAAGCTCCAGCAGGAGCTGAAGCGCCTCGAGTTCCGACAAATGACGTCCGTGCTGACCGTGGACAAGGAGCGCGCTTTGATCGACGAGATCCAGCGGCTCCAGGCGGAGGTCCGAAAGCTCGAGAAGTCGCTCGAGGAGAACGAGGACGTCCGGAAGATGAGGGACGAGTTGAAGTCCGCGCGGGACCTTGCGGAGGACGCCCACAAACGCGTCTCCGAGCTTGCGGAGAAGGCCCAGGCGGAGCACGATCAGATGACCGCGCTGTACGAACAGGGGGACAACCTGCGTCGCGAGGCGGATCGGGCACAGGAGGAATTCATCAAGACCAAGATGCTCGCGGACGAGGAGCACCGAAAGCACATCGAGCACATCCGCCAGGTCCACGACTACGACAAGATCATCCACGGCATCTGGATGAAAAGCCGCGGCGTTACCGAGGAAGTCGCCGAAGAGGTCGACGCGAAGAAAGAGGCGGAACTCATCTTCGAACGGTTCAAGAAAGGCGAGAAGCTGTCGACCGAAGACCTCCTGACCTTACAGAAGTCCGGATACCTCTGACCAGTCGCTCGGCTCGGCCTGTTGAACTGGAGCGGCCTCCCGCGGGGATGGCTTCCGGAACCTGAGTATACTTAGTATAGCACGTTGGTCGGTGGCGACGAGCGGGGTGGCACGGGTTTTGTCAGGCCCGGATTCCGTCCGGTCCCCGGCCGCCATCCGCTTTCTCAGATTTTACAAAGTGTTAAGTAGCCTATCCCGAATACGATTCCGGGGGAATTTTGGGCTAGTTCGTTAGAGTGCATCCCATCCCTTCTGACAAGGCTAGCCCTCCCTTCCCTTTTTTCTAAAACGACCGCGTGCGCGAGCGCCGTTCACACCGCCAAGCTTAACCTGCCTCCGTTCTTAGGAGACGTCCGATGGTCCTCGAAAAACTCGGCGGCTCCCTCCGCGAGGCGCTCCGCAAGATCGCGGGCGCCAGCTACGTCGACGAGTCGCTCATCAAAGAAATCGTCCGCGACATCCAGCGGGCCCTCATCCAGGCGGACGTGAACGTTCAGCTCGCCCTCGGGATCACGAAACAGCTCCAGCGGCGGGCGCTCGAAGAGAAGCCGCCTCCGGGCATGAGCCCCCGCGAGCACGTCGTGCGAATCATCTACGAGGAACTCGTGAAGATCCTCGGCAGCACCCGCGAGGTCCCGCTCCAGAAGCAGCGGATCCTGCTCGTCGGGCTGTACGGCCAAGGCAAGACGACGACCGCCGGCAAGCTGGCGAAGTTCTTCCAGAAGAAAGGGCTCTCGGTCGGCCTCGTCGCGGCGGACGTCCACCGGCCCGCGGCGTACGATCAGCTCAAGCAGCTCGCGGAGCAGATCAACGCGCCGTTCTACGGCGACCCGGGGGCGAAAGAGGCCGTGAAGATCGCCAAGGCCGGGGTGAAGGCGCTCACCGCGAGCGACGTGATCATCGTCGACTCGTCCGGTCGTCACGCCCTCGAGCCGGACCTCATCGCCGAGATCGAGGGGGTCGCGAAGGCGGTCCAGGCGGACGAACGCCTGCTCGTACTGGACGCGACCGTGGGGCAGCAGGCCGGGCCGCAGGCGAAGGCGTTCCACGACGCGGTCGGGATCACGGGCGTCATCGTCACGAAGCTCGACGGAACGGCGAAAGGGGGCGGCGCCCTGTCTGCCGTGGCCGAGGTGAAGGCGCCGATCGTCTTCATCGGCGTCGGCGAGAAGATCGACGACCTCGAGAAGTTCGAGCCGCCGCGGTTCATCTCGCGCCTCCTGGGAATGGGCGACCTCGAAACGCTCCTCGAACGCGCGCAGGAAGCGATCGATGCGCAGAAGGCGGAGGCGCTCACGAAGAAGATCATGGCGGGAAAGTTCACCCTGAACGAGATGTACGAACAGATCGAAATGCTGACGGACATGGGGCCCATGCGGAAGCTCGCCTCGTTGATTCCTGGCATGGGCGGGAAGATGAAGGACGCGGACATGGAGAGCACGCAGGCGCGCCTTCGTCGGTTCAAGATCATCATGGATTCGATGACCGACGACGAGATGAAGGACCCGAAACTGGTGAAGTCCTCCCGGGTGCAACGGATCGCGCGCGGTGCGGGGGTGGCACCGCGGGACGTGAAGGAGTTACTTCGAAATTATGAGATGTCCCGCAAGGCGATCAAGGGCTTCGCTGGGAACCGGAAGATGCGGAAGCAGCTCATGGCGCAGCTCGAGGCTTCAGGCGTCGACATCGACGACGGCTGACGTACCACTCCGATACGACACCTTAATGGTGTACTAGGACTACCGCGTTAACGGGGAGCGAGGGCCATGGGTTTGAAAGGATGGATTATCCCGCAGGAGCGGCAGTTTTTCGACCTCCTCGAGAAACTCGCCGGCACGGTCGACGAGGGTGCGATCGCGCTGGCGGACCTGCTGCACGACTTCCGCGACGTGCCGATGAAGTGCCGCCGAATCAAGGACGTGGAGCACCAGGGCGACGAGATCGTCCATCGGGTTTACGAGGAATTGAACAAGACGTTCATCACGCCGATCGACCGGGAGGACATCCAGGCCCTCGCCACCGAGCTCGACAATGTCCTCGACATGATCGAGGCCGCCTCGAGCCGGATCGGCCTCTATGAAATTGATCGACCGACCGAGGCGATGGTGCAGCTCGGAAATGTAATCAAAGACGGGACGCGGCTCCTCAAGGAGGCGGTCGGGATGATCCGCAACATGAAACAGGCCAACGGGGTCGAGCGGATCTCCATCGAGGTCCACCGCCTCGAGAACGTCGCCGACGACCTCATGAACAACGCCGTCGCGGCCCTCTTCCGTCAGGAGGATCCCGTGACGATCATCAAGTTCAAGGAGATCACCGAGGTCCTCGAGCAGGCCACGGACCACTGCGAGGACGTCGCCAACGTGCTGAGCGACATCGTGGCGAAGAATCAGTGAGTCGCCGGAGGGCTCTCGCGGCAGGAAGTAGAACGCGGGGGAGGCACGGACCCGGAATGGCGGATCTCTTCACGATCCTCGTCGTCGCGATCCTCGTCGTCTTCTCGTTCGACTTCTTCAACGGGTTCCATGACGCCGCGAACGCGATCGCGACGATTGTCGCGACGAAAGTCCTCACGCCGACGAAGGCGGTCGCCATGGCGGCGGCCGGCAACTTCGTCGGGATGGTCTTCATCACGAATGCCATCGCGGAAACGATCGGCAAGGGGATCATCGACACGAACGTCCTCGGGGTAAATGCCCTACCGCTGAGCGACGCCGCATTCTTCCATTCGATGGCCATCATCATGGGGGGCGTCGTCGGCGCGATCGTGTGGGACCTGATCACGTGGGTTTGGGGCCTCCCGACGTCGAGCAGTCACGCGCTGATCGGTGGCCTCATCGGCGCGTCGGCGCTCGCGGCCGGACCCGGGTCGATCCTCCTCCCGAGCACCACGAACATGCTCCTCTTCCTCTTCGTGACAGGGATGGCGTTCGTGCTCGGCGCCGCCTCTTACTTTGCGTATGACGTCATCATCCGGAGGCACCGGCCGACACTCGGGACGACGATCCTGGCCGGTCTTCTCACGGGACTCCTCCCGGCGGTCATCCTCGGAAAGATCCTCCTGAAAGGGCTCGTCCAAATCGTGGTGTACATGGTCGCCGCGCCGCTCGTCGGGCTCACGTTCGCGTTCGGCCTCGCCCTCGTGGTCATCCGCCTGTTCCGCCGACACACCCCGACGAAGGTGAACCACGAGTTCAAGCGCCTTCAACTCGTCTCGAGCTTCTTCTACAGCGTGACGCACGGGACGAATGACGCACAGAAAGGGATGGGGATCATCACCCTCATCCTCGTCGTCGCGGCGATTGGACCTCCCTGGGGTCCCCCTTCGGGCCAGTTCGCGGTCCCGTTCTGGGTCATCGTCGGTGCCCATGCCTCCATCTCGCTCGGGACATTCTTCGGCGGCTGGCGCATCGTCCGTACGATGTCTCAGCGGGTGACGCACCTACGGCCCTGGCAAGGCTTCTCCGCCGAGACCGGGGGCGGCATCGCGCTCGCGAGCAGCGCGCTGGCTGGGATCCCGGTGAGCACGACCCACGTGATCGCTTCTGCCATCATGGGTGTCGGCGCGACGCGACGATTGTCCGCGGTGCGTTGGGGTGTCGCACGGCGGATCTTCTGGGCATGGATTATCACGATTCCCGCGTCCGCCGGGGTCGGGATGGCCGCGTACGGGGCCATGCGACTCATGTTTGGCGTCTGACCCAACGCATTGCCTCGTGCTTTGCTCGATGCGCAATGGGCCTATCCGTCGCTCTCAATTCTCGGCGCAAGCAAAAATTTCACTTCGCCCTTCCCACCCGCGATCTTGAACTCCATCTTCACCGGATAGTCGGAGCCCAGGTACAGGGTCACGTTCGGCGCGGAGCTGATTGCCTTCACCATGTTCGAGAAATAATCCAGCGGGAAAAGAGACCGCACCGCCTCCTTGGCCTGGATCTCTTCGAGCAAGTCCTTGGGCACCATGTGGGACACGTTGTCCGTGTCGCCCTCGGACACCACCTCGAATCCTTCCGGCGAGGCCTTGAGCGCAATGTGGTCGCTGATGCTCTCCGACGCCCGGATCGCCTGCCTCAGTTCGTCCGTCCGGACGACGACCTTCGCGGGCAAATTGAGGCTCGGGACCTTCGGGTCGCTCATCCCCGCGGTGTCCACGAGGGCCATCCGCCGGGTCGTGTTTCCGACCGTCACCACGAGGCGGTTCTTGTCCTCGTCGTGTCGCATGGCGATCGTCTCCCCCGCCTTCGCGAGCCGCAGGATCTCCTTCATTTTGTCCATGTCGATCCCGAGCTCGCCTTCGTCCGCTTTGTAGGCCTCAAACGCGCCACGGTCCAATGTCAAGTCGACCATCGCAACGTGAGCCGGATCGACCGCCTTGACCGTGACGGAATCCTTTCCGACGTTGAACTTCGCCTCGTCCACGAGGGTCGAAACGACGTCGACGACCTCCCGGAGAACATCGGCTTTGACCTTCCCCTCGAACAAACAACGCTCCCCCAGAATTTCGGCGGGAAATCAGGTGGGCTGTTATAAAGGTACCCGCTCGGAGTCCATCGGGTAACGAAGCGGCCCCGTCATCGGCAATCATCCGGGGACGACCCTGCGGGGCTTTTAGTATTCGGTTCCGTTGTCCAAGGGAAGAACCTTGTTAACAGGCAGGACCGTCATCCTCCGGAACTTCGAACGGGAGGACCTGAAGCACCTCCATGAATGGCAAAATGACGAGGAGGTCATGCGCCTCGCCCGATCCTTTCCGGACCACACGATCTCGCGCGAAGCCTTGGAGGCAAGGTACGAGAAGGCAATCAAAGGGGACGACTTCGGGGAGCGGTACTTCATCATCGAGGAGAGGAGCAGTGGAAAGCCGATCGGATGGACCTCGCTCGACATCCACCGATGGACTCGGAGAGCGACGGGTGCAGACATCGGACTCGCGATTGGAGACAAGAATCACTGGAAGAAAGGATACGGAACGGAGGCGGTCCGACTGCTATTGCAGGAAGCCTTCGAACAGCTCAACCTGCATCGGCTCACCTGGTGGACCTTTGCGGAAAACGAGGCGAGTCTCGCCCTCGCGAAAAAGATGGGCTTCCGTGAGGAGGGCCGTACACGGGACTCCGTCTTCTTCGACAATCAGTACCACGATAGTGTGATCCTAGGCCTCCTCAAGGAGGAGTACGAAGCCTGGAAGAACGCCTCCCCACTGCCCCAGTCCAGATCCTCCGCAAGCGGTCGAAAGGGCGGAGGTCACGACCGCCGTCACAATTGAGGCGACGATCCAGCCCCCGATGGGAAGGGCGACATCAGGACGATCGGCCACTGGACTCAGAGAATGAGCGGATCACCACGGCTGTCGCGGAAGCCCGCGCCGCACCCAGACAATCGCGTCTTTGCCGTCCGTGAGGTCCAGGTCGCCGACAGCCTGAGTCCATACATGGCTGTAATCGCGGAGTATTCGCGCGGCCAGATGAACACGGACGGGATGGCCCGGAAGATCGCGAGCGTTCGGCGGAAACTCCTGGACCGGCCGCGACCCGTCCGGTGATCGTTCCCGTGCGACTTTCGACCCATGACAAAGGTTCCCGGACGACGTCGCTAGGAACTCAGTACTCGCGCCACGTATGCTGGCACTTCACACACCGATAGATGCGCGTCGTCGGCTCGTCCGCCGCGCGCGTCTGGCGCATGACCCAGAAGGCCTCGTAGTGCCCGCACTTCGGACACTCGACGCGCGTCTTCGGCAGCGTCTCCGTGATCTCATCGAGGACGAGGGTGTCGGCGGGCTTCTCCTTCCCCGGTCGCGCGACGCGCGTGACGGTCGCGTCTTTCCCGGAGAGAGAACGCTCGTACCCACACGAATTGCAGTGCACCTTCCCGTTCGCCGGGAAAAGGAGCGAGCTGCATTTCGGGCAGAACATGAGGGACGGACATGCCAAAGGGGCGTGCGATAAAAAGGTTGCGCGGTCAGAGCTTCGAGTGATCGTAGTTCTTCAGCGCGCGCTCGACGAACCGCTGAATCGCGCGTTCCTCGGCCTGGGTGCGCATTCGCGGGGCGCGGGCGGGCGGCTCCGGCGATTCGGCCTCTTCGTCGTCCTCGGCTTCGCGGGCGTGGGCCGGACGGCGATGCTCGCGCCGCTCCGTCGCGTGTGCATGGGAAGCACGATGCGTCCGGGTGGCGCCGATCTCTTCGCCCTCATCGTCGTCATCCTCCGCGTCCTCCTCGTCCAAGTGCCGGGGTCGGGTCAGGCGATATCCGCCGGACACACCGACTTCCGCGGGGATCTTCCGGAGGAACTCGAGGTAGTCCGCGTGGCCGCGCCGATGGCGGGCCCGTCCCGACGCTCCAATCGGCACCGGGTGTCCGTGGGCGCGCGCGTGGACGGGATGCCGCGAGCGATGGACCTCTTCGTCCTCGTCGTACGCCTCTTCCTCCTGGTCGACGTACGGCCGACCGCCAAGGATCGGCTGGACCAGGTTGACGCCCAGCGAGCTCCCGGATCCGGACCGGGACCCCATCTCGCGTCGGGTCTGCTCCGCGATCAGCCCGCCGATGTACGCGAAGATGACGACCATCAGGTATCCGTTCGTCCCCATCCCGAAGGTCGAGGTCAGGGCTTCGACGAAGCCCCGCATGTACGCGATCATGAAATCCTTGTACGGCGCGAGGAACGGCAGGATGCTCGCGGCCCCGTCGCTGACGACCATCGGCAAGGAGGCGACGAAGTCGATCTGATGCGACGCGAAGTTGTGCGCATAGGCCAGGTTGGCGATGTAGATCGCGAAGATTGGCATGAGCGCCGCGATCACGCCCTTGATCGGAGAGCCCGCGCGGCGACCTCCGACGTACCCGGCGATCATCGGCCCGGCGGGCTGGATCCACCAGAGCAGGAACGAGAGGATCAGGATGACGCGGGAGGAGGACCAGAACGAGAACGGCGGTCCTTCCCGATGGAAGCGCCCGGCCTCGTTGTCGACCTCGATGCGGTACACGCCCG
>Ga0209235_1000226_pt1 | contig 27368 bp, 30 predicted proteins | sample GraSoi013_1_20cm_4_FD_185817 | JGI IMG/M metagenome (GOLD analysis project Ga0209235, IMG submission 185817) | Grasslands soil microbial communities from the Angelo Coastal Reserve, California, USA - Sample 09_25_2013_1_20cm (SPAdes) (version 2) | ecosystem: Environmental > Terrestrial > Soil >... | reverse complement strand
CTGCCCCCTCCGCGGCGCCGGCGCCCGCCGATGGGCCGGCGGGCCTCACGGACGACCTGTCGAGCATGCTGCCGGGCCAGTGACCGAGCGGCAGCTCGCGGGGGTGCTCGCCCCCATCACGACGCCGTTCGACAGCGCGACCGGGGACGTCGCCCCCGTCCATCTCCGGCACAACGTGTCACGCCTCATCGCCGCCGGGCTCGACGGCGTCGTCGTCGCGGGGTCGACGGGCGAGTCGGCGCTGCTCGACGCGGACGAGCAGCGGCGCATGGTCGCCTGGGTGCGGGAGGTGCTGCCCGACAAAAGCTGGCTCGTGGTCGGGACGGGGGCCGAATCCACCCGGCAGGCGGTGGCGCTGACGCGGGCCGCCGCCGCCGAGGGGGCGGACGCGGTGCTGGCGCGTCCGCCCGGATATTTCTCGACGGCCGTCTCGCCCGCGAGCCTGGGCGATTACTTTCGCGCCGTCGCGGACGCGAGCCCGGTGCCGGTGCTCGTCTACAACATTCCGAAGTACACGCATCTGCCCATCGCGGCGGGACTGCTGCAGCGGCTCGCCGCCCACCCCAACATCGTCGGGGTGAAGGATTCCTCGGGCGATGCGAAGAACCTCGCGGCCTACCGCGACGCGACGCCGGACTGGTCCGTCTTCGTGGGCTCCGGGGCCCTGCTCTATGCGGCGCTCGAGCTGGGGTGCGAGGGCGGGATCCTCGCCGTCGCCTGCTTCGCGGCCGCGTTGTGCGCCGAGGTCCTCGCCGCCTTCCGCGCCGGCGATCGCGCGCGCGCCGGGCGGCTGCAGGAGCGGCTGGTCCCGCTCGACCGGGAGATCGTCGGGAAACTCGGGCCCGGCGGCGTGAAGGCCGCCATGGACGCAGTCGGGCTGTACGGCGGGCCGGTGCGGGCCCCGCTCGCGCCGATGGTCGCGGCGGACCGTGAGCGGGTGGCGCGGCTCGTGGCGGCATGATAGTTTTCCTCGGAGGATGCTCCAACGCCCCGCGCCGCCGGGGCCTTTTTTTTGGTGACCAGCGCCTGAGGAGCCATGTTCGGACCCAAGATCCACTGCGTCGTGGTCGTCGGCGCTCAATGGGGGGACGAGGGCAAGGGGAAGATCGTCGACGTGCTCGCCGAGCGCGCCGACCTCGTCGTGCGCTATCAGGGCGGCGCGAACGCGGGCCACACGGTCCACACCACCGCAGGCGAGTTCGTGCTGCACCAGATCCCCTCGGGCATCCTGCAGGGCGCGGTGTGCATCGTGGGGAACGGCGTCGTGTTGGATCCCGAGACGCTCTTCACCGAGCTCGACGCCCTCACGTCACGCGGCATCCGCACGGAGCACAAGCTGTACGTGTCGGAGCGCGCCCACCTCACGCTCCCCTTCCACAAGCTGCTCGACCGGGCCCGCGAGCAACGCGAGAAGATCGGCACGACGGGGCGGGGCATCGGCCCGACCTACGAGGACAAGTACGGCCGCCGCGGGATTCGCGTGGGCGACCTCCGCAACCTCGGGCGGGCGAAGGAGCTCGTCTGCGGACGCGTCGAGGCCGCGAACGCCTTCCTCGGGCTGCTCGGCTCCGCCGAGCGCGCGGACGCGGGCGAGCACATCGCCCTGCTCGAGCGGCTCGCGCCGCGCCTCCTGCCGCTCGCCGTGGACGCCGGGCGCGTGGTGTGGGAAGCGCTCGAGCGGGGCGAATCGGTGCTGCTCGAGGGAGCGCAGGGCGCGCTGCTCGACGTGGACCACGGGACCTATCCCTACGTGACGTCGTCCAACACGACGGCCGGCGGGGCGGCGGTCGGGGCCGGGATCGGCCCCACCGCCATCGACGCCGTCGTGGGCGTGGTCAAGGCCTACACCACCCGCGTCGGCAACGGGCCGCTTCCCACCGAGGCCGAGCCCGCCCTCGCCGAGCGGATCCGCGAGCTCGGGGACGAGTTCGGCGCGACCACGGGGCGGCCGCGGCGCTGCGGCTGGTTCGACGCCGTCGTCGTGCGCTACGCGGTGCGGGTGAACGGCCTCACGGGCCTCGCGGTCACCAAGCTCGACGTGCTCGATACCTTTGCCGAGATCCCGGTCTGCGTCGGGTATCGGCTCGACGGCCAGCCCTGCGATGCGATGCCCGCCGACGTGGAACGCCTGGGGCGCGTCGCGCCCATATACGAGGCCCTGCCCGGCTGGCAGAAGTCGCTCAGTGACGTGCGCCGGCTCGCCGATCTGCCCCCGCCCGCCCGGGCCTATCTGGACCGGCTGCAGGACCTCGCCCATGCGCCGATCCAGTACGTGAGCGTCGGCACGCATCGCGACCAGATCATCGAAGTGACGTGACAGCAACGCGACAGCGATGCTCGACCTCGCGGTAATCGGCGCCGGGCCCTGCGGGCTCGCCGTGGGTGTGGCGGCGAAGCAGGCCCGCCTCACGTGCTCGCTGTTCGACAAGGGGCCCGTCGTAGCGAGCCTCATGCGGTATCCCCTGTACATGACCTTCTTCTCGACGCCGGAGAAGCTGGAGATCGGCGGCGTGCCGTTCGTCACCGCCGCGGAGAAGCCGAGCCGGCGCGAGGCGCTCGCCTACTACCGCAAGGTGGCGGAGTTCTTCGAGCTCGACGTGCGTCAGTACCATGAGGTCCGGCGGGTCGCCCGCGCCCGGGACGGCTTCGAGCTGACGGCGCACCACCCGGGGAAGACCGAACCGGAGCGGGTCGTGGCGCGGAATCTGATCTACGCCACGGGCTACTTCGAGTCGCCCAATCCGCTCGGCGTGCCCGGCGAGGAGCTGGCGCACGTGTCGCACTTCTTCGTCGAGGCCCACCCCTACTGGCAGCAGCGCGTCGTCGTGGTCGGCGGGGGGAACAGCGCGGTCGAAGCGGCCCTCGAGCTGCACCGCGTCGGCGCGCGAGTGACGCTGGTGCACTTCCTCGGCGAGTTCGATCGCGGGGTCAAACCCTGGATTCTCCCCGACATCACCAACCGCGTGAAGGAGGGCAGCATCGCGGTCCGGTGGTGCAGCCGCGTGGTCGAGATCCGGTCCGACGAGGTGGTGATCCGCCCCGACGGCGACGCCGCGTCGTACCGCCTCCCCGCCGACTTCGTGCTCGCGCTCACCGGCTACCGGGCGGACCTGTCGCTGCTGCGTGCGATCGGGGTCGACGTGGACGAGACCACCGGTGTGCCGCGGCACGACCGCGAGACGATGCAGACGAACGTGCCGGGTGTGTACATCGCCGGGGTGCTGGCGTCGGGCCTCGACGCCAACAAGATCTTCATCGAAAACGGGCGGGAGCACGGCGGGCGGATCTGCGACCACATCAAAAGCAAACCCCCCAGAGTTGCCCCTGGGGGGTGATCGCCTGCCCGACATCGTGCGCCCTAGAACCCGATGCGAGCGAGACGAATCCGTGCTCGCGGGTAAACGAAAAAAACCCCGCGCTCTCGTGTCAGGGCGTGGGGCCGGGTTCGAACCTCCGGCAGCCGGGCTGTCTCGCAGTGCGAGACCCCTTGGCTTTGCGTCCCGCCGTCGCCGGCGGTTTGCCCTGAGCAGAGATCTGCCGGAGGGTGGGTGAGGCAAGAACGGTGCCTCGAACGTAAGCGGCGTCACATCGCGACATACCGGTCATGACATCGTCATCTTATATAGCATAATGCACGATTTACCGCATATTGCGGCATGTCGCCGCTGATACTAGCCGCTCCGGCGGCGTTCAAGGGGACGCTCGGGCCTCGCCAGGTGGCCGAGGCGCTTGCGGCCGGCGTGCGGCAGGCGCTCCCGGAGGCTTCGGTGCTGCAATGCCCGCTCTCGGATGGCGGCGATGGCCTGCTCGACGCCGTGCTGCCCTGGGGCTCGCTACGGGAGCGATTGAAGGTCACGGGGCCGCTGGGCGAGCCGGTGTCCGGAGAGTTGGGATGGCTGGACGCTGAGACCGCGATCTTCGAGAGCGCCACCGCGTGCGGCATCGCCCTGCTCAAGCCTGAGGAGCTGGATCCGCTCCACGCCTCGACCCGGGGAGTGGGCGAGCTGATCTGGGAGGCGGTGGAGCGGGGCGCGAAGACGGTGGTGGTGGGCCTCGGCGGCTCCGCCACCGTCGATGGGGGCACCGGCGCGGCGCGCGGCCTGGGGTGGACGTTCCGCGACGCGGAGGGCGCGGTGCTGCCCGACGGGGGTGGCACCCTGGCGCCGGTGGCGGAGTTGTCGGCCGGCTGGGCGTTCGAGGCGCGGGTGATCGCGCTCGCCGATGTACGCACGCCGCTCGTGGGCGCGGACGGCGCCGCGCCGGTGTTCGGGCCGCAGAAGGGTGCGGGTCCCGAGGGGGTGAAGCTCCTGACGCGCGGCCTCGAGCGTCTGGGCGAGCTGATGGCGCGGCACGGGCGCCCCGATCTCGCGACGCTCCCCGGGGGCGGCGCGGCGGGCGGGCTCGGCGCGGGGCTCGTCTTCTTCGCCAAAGCGGAGCTCGTGCCCGGGTCGGAATGGGTGCTGTCGCGGGTCGGCTTCGACGCGGCGCTCGCCAAGGCCGACCTGGTGATCACCGGAGAGGGGTCGTTCGATCGCACGTCGCTCGTGGGAAAGGCGTCGGGTGAAGTGGTGCGGCGGGCGCACGCCGCGAAGAAGCGCGTGGCGGTCGTAGCGGGGAAGGTCGAGGGTCTGATCGGATTGCACGCGCTCGACGGGGAGGGACGGATGCTCGACGCGGCGGGGATCGCGGCGCTCGCCGGGCGGGCCGTGCGCCAGGCCTTCGGGTTGCCCGCGGCGTAGCGGCGCGTCTATTTTCCGGCCCTCTATGCCCTCTACCGACAACGTGATGGACAAGCTCGTGTCGCTCGCCAAGCGGCGCGGCTTCGTGTTTCAATCCTCGGAGATCTACGGCGGGCTGGGCTCAGTCTGGGACTACGGGCCGCTGGGCGTCGAGCTCAAGAAGAACATCAAGGAGCGCTGGTGGCGCTCGATGGTCCACGCGCGGGAAGACATCGAAGGGCTCGACGCCGCGATCCTCATGCACCCCAGGGTGTGGGAGGCGTCCGGCCACGTCGCGGGATTCACGGACCCGCTGGTGGACTGCAAGCATTGCAAGAACCGCTTTCGCGCCGACGACCCCCGCATCAAGGGCACACCCGGCCAGCCCGACGCGCAGTGCCCCGTGTGCGGCAGCAGGGGCACGCTCACGGCGCCGCGGATGTTCAACCTCATGTTCAAGACCTTCATGGGGCCGGTGGAGGAGGCCGCCGCGGTGGTGTACCTGCGACCCGAGACGGCGCAGGGCATCTACGTGAACTACCTCAACGTGCTCCAGTCCTCACGCCAGAAGATCCCGTTCGGCATCGCGCAGATCGGGAAGGCGTTCCGCAACGAGATCACGCCGGGGAACTTCACCTTTCGCACGCGGGAGTTCGAGCAGATGGAGATGCAATTCTTCGTGAAGCCGGGCACCGACCAGGAGTGGTTCGAGTTCTGGCGTCACGAGCGCATGAAGTGGCTGGTGGAGCTCGGGATCCGGCCGGAGAAGCTGCGGTTCCACCAGCATACGAAGGAAGAGCTCGCGCACTACGCCAAGGACGCCTACGACATCCAGTACGAGTTCCCGTTCGGGTGGCAGGAGTTCGAGGGAATCCACAACCGCACGGACTTCGACCTGTCGCGGCACCAGGAGTACTCGGGCAAGAAGCTCGACTACCTGGATCCCGCCACGAACGAGCGCTTCGTCCCGTACGTGGTCGAGACCTCGGCGGGCGCCGACCGGACGGCGCTCGTGACCCTCGTGGATGCCTACGGCGAGGAAGAGGTGGCGGGAGAGAAGCGCGTCGTGATGCGGTTGCATCCCGCGCTCGCGCCCCTCAAGGCGGCGGTGTTCCCGCTCGTGAACAAGGACGGCATGCCGGAGCTGGCCCGCCGCGTCTACGACGACCTGCGCCGGCATTACAACGTGTTCTACGACGACGGAGGCTCGATCGGGCGGCGCTATCGCCGCCAGGACGAGGCGGGCACGCCGTTCGGCATCACGATCGACGGCCAGTCCACCGCGGACGCCACGGTCACGGTGCGGGATCGGGACACGCTGCAACAGGTGCGGATCAACACCGACCGGGTGGTGAGCTACCTGGGCGAACGGGTCAAGGAGTAGTCCTGCGTCTGGACGACTTTCGCTCCCTGGTCGAACGCCTGGCGCGCGACGTGCCGCCTGAGTTCCGCGAGGGCATCGTAACCGTCGAAGTCAGTCGCGAGACCGTGCCCCATCCCGTGCGCGGCGACGTGTACACGCTCGGTGAGTGCATCCCCCTCGAGTGGACGGGAACGGGCGCGGACCTGCAGTCGCGTGTCGTGCTGTATCACGGGTCGTTCGTCGCGCTGGCCCGGCTCGGCCCGTTTGACTGGCGCCACGAAACGTGGGAGACACTGGCGCACGAGCTGCGCCACCACCTCGAGTGGCGGGCCAACGCGGGCGCGCTCGAGGCCTACGACTGGGCGGCCGAGGAGAACTTCAAGCGACACGAGGGACAACCGTTCGATCCGGTGTTCTACCGCTCGGGCGAAGTCGTCGTCCCGGCCGTGTACAAGGTCGATGACGACGTGTTCATAGAACGGGAGCAGGGAGCGGGGAGCGGGGAGCAGGTGGACGTCGCCTGGCACGGACGCCGATATCGCTTGGCGCTGCCCGGCCGCCTGCGGCGTCCCGCCTTCATTACCCTGGAAGGGCTGACCGAGCCGCCGCCGGGAGACGCGGTGCTCGTAGTGCCGCGCCGGCCGTCGGTCCTCGACCTGTTCCGCCGCCGGCCCGTGCCCGTCGGGCACCGCGTGCGAGTGGAGCCGCTCGATGGCTGAGCGCGTGTTCCTCGCCACCAGGGATCTGGTGTTCCGCTCCAAGCTCGCGGCGGTGGTGCGGGCGGCGGGCGGTGACGTGACGGCGGACGAGGCCGGGTGTGATATCGCGGTGCTCGACGTCGAGGGTGCCGCCGTGGCCGACCGGATCCGGGCCTGGACCGTGAAACGCATCCGGGTCCTGGCGTACGGCTCGCACGTGCGACCCGATCTGCTGCGCGCCGCCCGCGACGCGGGGGCGGTCGCGGTCCCGAATTCCGAGGTTGTGGAGACGCTACGAGGGATGCTGCGCGCGGCTGACCCCGGGCCGTCGGCCCGGGGTTAGCCGCCCGGCAGTTACTTCGAAACCACCTGCACCGCGATCTGCCGCGGCTTCGCCTGCTCCACCTTCGGCAACGTCACGGTGAGGACGCCGTGCTCGTAGCCGGCCTTGATGTTGTTGGCGTCCACCGTCGCGGGTAGCGTGAACGTCCGCTCGAACGCCCCGTAGGTCCGCTCGTAACGGTGCACCCGCTCGGTGCGCTCCTCGGCGACCTGCTGCTTCGTGCCGTGGATCGTGAGCACGTTACCCTCGACCGAGATCTTCACGTCCTTGGGGTCGATGCCCGGGACCTCCGCCATGATGCGGATCGCGTCCGCCTCCTCGAGGATGTCCACCGGCGGCACCCAGGCGGCCGTCGCGCTGTCGCGCAACTGCCAGTCGAAGCTGCCGAGGGTGTCGCTCAGCAACCGGTTCACCCGGTTCGTGAGACCCAGGACGTCTGGGTTGCGAGTGGTGAGAAACATACCAACTGCCTCCTTTTGCTCGTGATGCTGTGTTGCGTCCCAGGGCGACCGCCCTGGGCTCGCCGGGGCGCCGTGCGACCGGCGTGCCGCTTTCTTCCAGTCACCGTTTTGCCAAACTGACAAGCCGCCGCGTCCAAGCTGGCACGGCAGCTGTCAGCTTTGCGGGGCTCGATGCGGCATCTATCTTTCCCGAGGACATGATCCATTCGACGACCGTATCGCTGCCTCCCCAGGACGTGTTGGCGCGCGCCAAGAGCTTCTTCGCCGAGCGGGTGCCCAACGCCGCCGCGTTTGTGGAGCGGGAAGGGTCGCAATTCGTTGTGCTGCGGGGTCAGGGCGGGGAAGAGCTCGTGATCAGCGCCTGGCCCGACCCGGCCGGCCCGACGCGCGTGCGCGCCTCGACGTTGTTCTTTGATCAGGCGCTGGACCGCTTCTTCACGACCTTGCCGCTCGCGTCCGCGGTGGAGGTCGCGTGACCGCCGTGGCCGACCGGTTCGCCGTGCGGGTGATGGTGACCGACGTGTGGGACCAGGTGTTTCTCGCGGTCGGGCCCGACACCACGGTGGCGGACCTGAAGCGCCAGGCGCTCGCCCAGGCGCTGAAGCGCGGCAATACGGATGCCGGGGCGTACGTCGTGAAGTTCCGTGGCGCCCAGGTGCTCGACGAGGCCACGACGCTCGGAGCGCTCGGCGCCGGCGCGAACGCCGCGTTCATCGTCTTGCCCGCGCGGCGCCAGCCAGTGCGATGAAGCCGTACCGCCCGCCGAGCCGCGCGCTCACGACGTTCGCGGTCGGATTCCTCGTGCTCGATGGGCTGCTGCTCGGCTACGGCGGGTTGAGCCTCCACCGGCCGCTGCTCGTGGTGTGGGGTGTGGTGTGCTTCGTGGGCGCGGGCTTGGTGGTGCTCGGATGGCGGCGCTATCGGCGCGCCATGGCAGATCTCGAGCGCGCGCGGCGCGAGATGCGGGCGGAAGTCGAGTCCATCAGGGATCTGCTGCACGGCAAGCACCTGCACAACTGAGTCCACACGTCCGCCATTGTTCCCACCCTGAAGGGTGGGCTCGGCGATGCGCTGTCCTAAAGGACAAGTGTGCTTCAGCACAATGCCGTGCTGAGCCCCAGCTTCAGCCTGGGAATCACGCACCGGAGCTGCTTCACGAGAGCCCATGCCCGTCCCCGTCCTCTTCCACCCCGCCTGCCGGTTGCACAACCCGGGTGCAGGTCATCCCGAGCGCCCCGAGCGGATCGAGGCGGTGCTCGCCGCCCTGCGCGCCCCCGACCTGGCCAGCGTGGTCGAATGGCGCGAGGCGCGCCCGGCGGCACGCGAGCAGATCGAGCGGGTGCACCTCGCCCGCTACCTGGACGGGCTCGAGCGGCTGGCGCGGGCGGGCGGTGGCGCGCTCGACGCCGATACGGTGATGAGCGGCGCCAGCTGGGAAGCGGCGCTCGCGGCCGCGGGCGTGGCGATCGACGCGGTCGAGCTCGGCCTCACGCGGGGGACCGCGTTCGGCGCGACGCGCCCGCCCGGGCATCACGCGCTCGCCGCCCGAGCGATGGGGTTCTGTCTCGTCAACAACGTCGTGGTCGCCGCCCGCCACGCGCAGCGGCTCGGCAAGTCGCGCGTGCTGATCGTGGATTGGGACGTGCATCATGGCAACGGTACCCAGGCGCTGGTCGAGCGCGACCCGTCGGTCTGCTACGTCTCGATGCACCAGTATCCCTGGTACCCCGGCACCGGGGCCGAGGACGAGCGCGGCGTCGGGAATGTGTTCAACGTCCCGCGGCCGCCCGGGCTGCCGCGCGCAACGTACGTGCGCGACCTGCTCGCTGCTGTGGACGCGGCGCTCGCCGGCTGGGGGCGCGGGACCCGGCCCAACCTACTGCTCGTGTCGGCGGGATTCGACTCGCTCGCCGGCGATCCGTTGGGCGGGTTCACGCTCGCGCCCGAAGACATGGCCGACTGGACCACGGCGTTGCGCGAGCGCGTCGCGCCGGCGCCGGTGGTCGGCGTGCTCGAGGGCGGCTATCGGCTCGATCTGCTGGCTGCCGGAGTCCGGGCACACGTACGCGCGCTGGCGTCGTGAAACAGATACTTTTCCACTCACGCCCTCGGACCCGATGCCTCTGAAGCTTTCCGCCGAAGTGATCACCCTCAAGACCAAGCACCCGTTCGTCATCGCCCGGGGGGGCGACGAGGACTACCGCGTCGTCTGGGTGCGACTGACGGATCGCGACGGCGTCGAGGGGTGGGGCGAAGCGGACCCGTCGCGCTATTACGGCGAGACGGCGGACACCGTGCTCACGGTGCTCAAGCGACTCGAGCCCCACCTGCCGCGGGACCCGTTCGACCTCGAGGGGGCGGAAGCGGCCTTCGCGCACGCGGTCCCGCAGAACGGGGCCGCGCGCGCGGCGCTCTCGGCGGCGCTGCACGATCTCGTCGGCAAGCGCCTCAACCAACCGGTCTGGCGCCTGTGGGGGCTCGACCCGGCGCGGGCGCCGCGCTCATCCTTCACCATCGGGCTCGACACGCCCGAGAAGATGCGCCAGAAGGTCGCCGAGGCCTCGGCCTTCCCCATCCTCAAGATCAAGCTCGGCACGGATCGGGACGAGCAGATTCTGCGCACGATTCGGGATGCGACGGACAAGCCGATCCGCGTGGATGCGAACGCGGGGTGGACCCGGGAGCGGGCGATTGCGATGCTCCCCGTGCTGAAGGAATACGGCGTCGAGTTCGTGGAGCAGCCGCTGCCCCCGGAGGACCTCGAGGGAATCGCCGCGGTGCGGCGCAAGGGCGTGCTCCCGGTCGTGGTGGACGAAAGCTGCATCGTGGCCACGGACATCCCGCGACTCGCTGGCGCCGTGGACGGGATCAACATCAAGCTCGCGAAATGCGGCTCGCTGCGCGAAGCGCTGCGCATGGTGGCCACCGCCCGGGCGCACGGGATGCTCGTGATGGTGGGGTGCATGATCGAGTCCTCGCTCGGCATCACCGCGGCGGCGCATTTCACGCCGCTGGTCGACGCGGCGGACCTGGACGGCGCGGCCCTGACCGCGAACGATCCGTTCGTCGGCGCCACGATCGACGGCGGGCAGATCCGGCTTCCCCGCGAGCCCGGCTTGGGCGTCCGGCGGCGGTCCGAGCATAATCCCGGTGATGCCAGCTGAGCGCGCGAGTGAACTCGCGGCTCGGCGTCAGCCGCTGGAAGCGGCTTCAGCCGTAGAAGCCGAGCCGCGGCTTCAGCCGCGGTACGCCGAGGTCGTCCTCCCGATCCCGGTTCCCCGCACCTACACCTACCAGATCCCGGCTGAGCTCGCCGGGCGGGTCGTGCCCGGAGCCCGGGTGGTGGTGCCGCTGCAGCGGCGCCGCGTGGTTGGCCTCGTCGTCGGGCTGGATGCGCCCCCCCCTGGTCCCGCGGTGGCGGCGAAGGCCATCGTCGCGGCGCCCGACGCCGCGCCGGCGCTCGGGCCCGCGCTGCTCGAACTGGGTCTCTGGATCAGCCGCTACTACGGCACGCCCGTGGGGTTGGCCTTGCGCGCGCTCCTGCCGGGCGCGCTGTGGAGCGTCGAGCGTCCGGCGGGGCCCGCCGAGCGCGCGGAGCGGGTGCTGGTGCTCGCCACGGCGCTGCCGTCGCTGCTCGAGCGCGAGCGCGCCTTTCGACGCGCGCCCAAGCGGCGTGTCGCGTACGAGGCGCTGGAGGCGCTCGGCGGCTCCGCTCCTTTGCGCCACCTCGTGACCCAGCTCAAGCTCTCCCCGGCGACGCTCGACGGGCTGGTGCGACAGGGCCTGGCGCGCTACACCGATGTCCCCCGGGCGCGCGATCCGTTCACGGGGCTGTCGTCGCCGCCGCCGCCGGAGCTCACTGCCGACCAGCGCCGCGTGGTCGAGGGGATCCTGGGGACGCCGGTCGAGACTCCGATCCTGCTGCAGGGCGTGACCGGCTCGGGAAAGACGCTGGTCTATCTGGACGTGCTTCGCAGCGTGGTGGCGTCGGGCCACGGTGCGATCCTCCTGGTGCCCGAGATCGCGCTCACCCCGCAGACGGTGGCTCGGGTGCGCGGCGTGTTCGGGGACCAGGTGGCGGTGCTGCACTCCGGCCTGTCGGACGGCGAGCGGGCGGACGCGTGGCGCGCGCTGCACCGCGGCGAGCGGCGCGTGGCCGTCGGCCCGCGGTCCGCCGTGTTCGCGCCGGTGCAGCGGCTCGCCGCGATCGTGGTGGACGAGGAGCACGAGGCGAGCTACAAGCAGGGCACGGCCCCGCGCTACCACGCGCGCGACGTGGCGCTGGTGCGCGCGAAACTCGAGGGGGGGGGCGGGGGGGGCGCGCGGGTGATCCTCGGCAGCGCCACGCCGTCGCTCGAGACGCTCCACCTCGCCGCGACGGGGAAGATCGCCCGCTTTGAGCTGCCTGCACGCGTCGGCGCGTGGCCGCTGCCGCCGGTCGAGGTGATCGATCTGCGGACGGCGCCCCGGGTGGCGGACGCACGGGGCGTGCCGTGGACCGAGTCGCTCGACGACGCGGTCCGGGGAGCCCTCGGCCGCGGGGAACAGGTCATCCTGCTCTTGAACCGGCGCGGCTTCGCCACGTACCTGCAGTGCCCGTCCTGCGGCGACGTGCCGGACTGCCCGCAGTGCGCCATCGCGCTTACGGTGCACCAGACACCGCCGGCACTGCGCTGCCACTACTGTGGGCACGAGGAGCCGATCCCGACCACGTGCCGGGTGTGCGGCAAGGCGACGCAGCGGATGCGGGGGCTCGGCACCCAGCAGCTCGAGCACTTCACGGCGTTGCGCTTTCCGGAGGCGCGCATCGCGCGCATGGACCTCGATACGACCAGCACCAAGTGGGCGCACCACCGCATCCTGGAGCGCGTGGCACAGGGTAAGGTCGACATCCTGCTTGGCACCCAGATGATCGCGAAGGGGCTCGACTTTCCGAATGTGACCGTGGTGGGCGTGGTGGACGCGGACACCGGGCTCCACCTCCCGGACTTCCGAGCCGCCGAGCGGACGTTCCAGCTCGTGGCGCAGGTGGCGGGACGCGCCGGGCGGGGGCCCAAGGGGGGCCGGGTGTACGTCCAGACGCGGGCGCCCGAGCACCACGCCATCCGGGCCGCGGCGGCGCACTCGGTGGCGGAGTTCGCCGTCCGCGAGCTGCCACTGCGCGCGCCGCCCAACCCCTCATATCCGCCGTGGGTCGGGCTCGTACGGTTCGTCGCCGCGCACGAGGACGCGATCGCGGCACAGGAGGCCGCCGAGCGGGTGGCGGCGTGGCTCGCGCGCGCGAATGCGGAGCGGCTGGGCGGCGCGCTCACCGTGCTCGGCCCGGCGCCGTGCCCCATCGAGCGGCTCAAGGGACGGTGGCGCTGGCACGTGCTGGTGAAGGCGTCGGAGCCACGGGCCCTGGGGCGCGTGGTGCGGGCGTGGGGCGCGCGGGCGCGCGCCGTCGTCGTGGTGGATCGCGATCCGGTGTCGCTGTTGTGAAACGCGGAACGCGGAAGTCGTTCCGAATTCCGCGTTCCGCATTACCTTTCTCTCTCTGTGAGCCGCCCCCGCTTTCAATATCGGCCCCCCGATTTCGATGCGCCGCCGCTCGCGGGGGCGCCCGTCGCGCGCTTCGAGCCGGCGCCTGCCGACGGGGTCCTGCCCGACGGCTTTTTTTCCACCACCAACCTGCCGACCTACGTCAAGGCGGCCGGCGCCTGGCGTCGGCCCCGCCTGCCCCGGATGGACTGCGTCATCGTGCTCCACCCGACCGGCGACCTGGTGGTGACGGAGCCGCGCAAGGTGCGCAAGGGGCAGCCGGTCGCCGTCGGCACGGAAGAGGACGGCAGCCAGGGCATCTTCGTGCATGCCGAGGGCTTCCTCGGCGGCAGCCACAGCGCGAACGAGTTCGGCTTCATGCAGACGGAGGTGTCGCGCGAGCGGCCCGTCGATTACGCCGTGCTGGCCCAGCTGTTGGGAGAGGAGAAGCAGCGGGGCGGCAGGATCATCTGGGTCGTGGGGCCCGCGCTCGTGCATGCGCGCGCCCGCGAGGACATGATCTGGTTCATCAAGAACGGCTACGTGCAAACGTTCCTCGGGGGCAACGCCGTCGCCGTGCACGATCTCGAGGCGGCGCTGTTCGGCACCACGCTCGGCATGTCGAGCTCGGGCGAGGGGGTGGAGGGCGGGCACGCGCTGCACATGCGCGCGATCAACCAGATCCGCGGCGCCGGCGGGATCGCCGCCGCCGTGCGCCAGGGGCTGGTCACGGCCGGCATCATGCACGCGCTCGTCACGCAGCGGGTCCCCTTCGTACTGGCCGGCTCGATCCGCGACGACGGACCGCTGCCGGAGGTGCTGTCCGACACGCTGGCGGCGCAGGACGCCATGCGCCAATTCACCACGCAGGCGACGTTCGCGGTGTTCGTCGCCACGGCGCTGCACGCGATCGCGGTCGGCAACATGCTGCCGGCCTTCGTTGACGCGTCGACGCCGGACGAGCTGCGGCCGCTCACCACGATCTGCGTGGACCAGACCGAGTTCGTGGTCAACAAGCTGCGCGATCGGGGCACGCACCAGGCGTACGGCGTGGTGACGAACGCCCAGGACTTCATGCACGTCCTGCGGTTCTACGTGGAGCGATGGGAGCAGGTCCAGGCACCGGCTACCGTCCTCCGGTAGAGCCGGGCCGGGGTCCCGGGTGGGCGAAGCTCGCCGAGGCCGTGGCCGCGCGCGTGCTGCCCTCCGAGATCGACACCATCTATCTCTTCCGGCCGCTCAAGCGCGAGGGCCGGGAGTGGGGCACGGCGGTGGTCACGTGCCGCGCCGCGGACGGCGGAGCGCGGTTGCGCGTCTACACGGCGCGCTACATGCTGGTCGTGCGCGGCAAGGAGCGGGGACAGTCGAAGGTCGAGGTGCGGGAGACGGCGCTCTCGCCCGCCGAGGTCATCGCCCGGGTGATGCAGGAAGCAGCGGAGCGGACGGGCGATCCGGAGCCTCCCGTGGCCGTGGGGCCGGCGGTGTGGTTTGAAGGCAAGGAGGTGACGGGTTGATCGAGTCACGAATGTTCGTGCCTACCAAGGCCTTTCTCACGAAAGGCGTCGGTCGGCACAAGGAGAAACTGACGAGCTTCGAGATGGCGCTGCGGGACGCCCATCTCGCCAACTTCAACCTCGTGCGCGTGAGCTCGATCTTCCCGCCCCATTGTGAGCTGGTGGATCGTGAAGAAGGGCTGTCCATGCTGCAGCCCGGGCAGGTGGTGTTCGCCGTCATCGCGGAATCGTCCACCAACGAGCCGAGCCGCCTCGTGGCTGCCTCCATCGGCGTCGCGATGCCGGCGGATCCGTCCCACCACGGCTACATCTCGGAGCATCACAGCTACGGCCAGAACGAAGTCACGTCAGGGGAGTACGCCGAGGACCTCGCGGCGTCCATGCTCGCCACCGTGCTCGGCGTCCCGTTCGACCCCGAGAAGGCCTGGGACGAGCGCCGCGAGCAGTGGCTCCTCTCGGGCGACATCGTCCGCACGATGAACGTCACGTCCACCGCCGAGTGCGGCGACGACGGCCGCTGGACCACCGTGGTCTCGGCGGTCTGCTTCTGCGGGTGACGCCCTCCTTTGCCATCGCGTTCGTCGCCGGACTGCTGAGCTTCCTCTCTCCCTGCGTCTTGCCCCTCATTCCGAGCTACGTGGGGTTCCTCACGGGCCTTACCCTCGAAGAGCTCGAGGTGCGGCGCGGCACCGCGCTGATCCACGCCGGGTGGTTCGTGACGGGGTTTGCGCTCGTCTTCGTCGCGTTGGGCGCCACGGCGTCGGCGCTCGGCGCTGTACTGCTGCACTCGCAGGTGTGGATCGGCCGGATCGGCGGCGTGATCGTGCTGCTGTTCGGCCTCTACCTGGTCGGCGTGCTGCGGCCGGCGTTCCTGCTGCGGGAGCGCAAGGTCCAGCTCGCCCACAAGCCGGTGGGGTACGTGGGTTCGGCCGTCGTGGGGATCACCTTCGGCGCCGCCTGGACGCCGTGCATCGGCCCGATCCTCGGCGCGATCCTCACGCTCGCCGCCGCCACGTCGAGCATCGCCCAGGGGACGGCGCTGCTCGCCGCGTATTCGCTCGGGCTGGCGATCCCGTTCCTCGTCACCGCGCTTGCGCTGGACCGATTCCTCGTGTGGTTCCAGCGGTTCCGGCCCTACATCGTCTGGGTCGACCGGATCGCGGGGGCACTGCTCATCGTGCTCGGTATTCTGCTCGTGAGCGACAGGTTCACGCTGCTCTCGAGCTGGCTGCAGGGGCTGACGCCCCAGTTCTTGAAGAGCCGCCTGTGACGTCGCCGGGGAACTCTGACGCTGCCTCCGCTATACTACTATGACTCCCAGCAGGCTCCTCCCTGGAGAGGTGAGACATGAAGACCACAGTTGAAACCTGGATGCGCCTCGCAGGGGCCCTGGCCACGGCGACGCTGCTCGGCTGTGTGAAGGGCGAGACGAGTCAGTCGAGCGATTCGACGGCGCGCAACCTGACGCTCGCACCGGCCGAGTCGACGGCGGCCCTGAAGGACGTCCCGGCTCGGGCGGCCGAACCCGCCAAGGCCGCGCCCCAGAAGCGGGCGCCTAAGCCCCCGCCCAAGCCGGCGGCTCCTACCACGCTCACGGCCGCCGCCGGAACGCGCGTGCCGCTCGCCGCGAGCGACACGATCACGACCCGGCACGCCAAGGCTGGGGACGCCTTCACCGCGTCGGTCAGCCAGGACGTGAAGGACGCCGCCGGGCACGTGGTGATCCCGGCGGGCTCGACGGTGCAGGGCACGATCGACGCCGCCGAGCCGCGACCCAACCCCAACTCCCCGGGCAAGTTCGTGTTGAGCGTGCACAGCGTCACCGTGCGCGGAACGAGCTACCCCGTGGAGGGCAGCGTCGTCGCCATGGACACGGTGCAGCAAGGCCGGGGCGTGACCAAGGCGGACGCCGCCAAGGTCGGCGCGGGCGCCGCCGCCGGCGCGATCGTGGGCAAGCTGATCGGGAAGGACGGGAAAGGCGCCGTGATCGGCGGCATCGTGGGCGCGGGCGCCGGCGCGGCCGCGGCGCGGGCGTCGCGCGACATCGACATCGTGCTGCCGAAGGGCGCCGCCGTCACGCTGAAGCTCGACAAGCCCCTGACGGTGAAGCGGACCAGCTAGTACCCCGCGGCACCGCCGCCGCGCCGGGGATCGGCCACGCCGACCCAGCCGGCGGCGGTGCGGGCGATGGCGTTCACCTCGGTCTTGTAGCCCCACACGCTCACCTTGTGGCCCATCGCCTCGAGGGAGTCGACGGACGGCCGCACGAATCCCCCGCGCTCGAGATACAGCTCGTCCGGCAGCGCCTGATGGTGCAGGCGCGGCGCGGCCACCGCGTCCGGGAGCGGCATGTCCTGGTCGATGACGTCGCTGATCACCTGATACACGGCGGTCGGGATGCGCGAGCCGCCGGGCGAGCCGAGGACGAGCGCCAGCCGGCCCGCGGGGTCGAGCACGATGGAGGGCGTCATCGCCGACAGCATCCGCTTTCCCGGCGCGATGGCGTTCGCCTCGCCCTGAATCAGCCCGAACAGGTTGGGCTTCCCCGGCGCTGACGTGAAATCGTCCATCTCGTCGTTCAGCAGGAATCCCGCACCGGTGACGGTGACGGCGCTCCCGAAGTCGTTGTTGAGGGTCGTCGTGCAGGAGACGGCGTCACCCGCGGTGTCCACGATGGAGTAGTGCGTCGTCTCCGTGCCTTCCGACCGGACGCCGGCGGACGGCGGCGTCGGAGTCGCGCGCTGGGCGTCGATGGCGGCCCGCAGCTCGCCGGCGTACGACTTCGACAGCAGCCGCTCGAGCGGCATGTCGACGAAGTCGGGGTCGCCGAGGTAGCGGTTGCGGTCGATGTAGGCGCGGCGCATCGCCTCCGTCTGGAGGTGCATCAGCGTGGCGCTGCCGAACGCCGGAAGCGGCGCGTATCCCTCCATCACGTTGAGAATCTCGGCGAGCGTGACGCCGCCTCCCGAGGGCGGTGGCATCGTGTAGATGGTGTAGCCGCGGTAGGCGATCCGGATCGGGTTGCGCCATTTGGGGCGGTAGCGCGCGAGGTCCTCGTGGGTGATGAGCCCGCCGCCCCGCTCCATCTCCTGCACGATCAGCTCAGCGATGCTGCCGCGGTAGAACACGCGTGGCCCGCTGTCGGCGATCAGCTGCAGCGTGCGCGCCAGCTCCGGCTGCACGAACCGTGTGCCGGGCGGCGCTTCCTGACCCTTCACGAGGAATTGCGCGGCGGAGGCCGGGAAGCGGCCGAGGCGTTCCGCCGCCAGCCCGATCTGACGGCTGCGCGGAAAGTCGAGCTCGTACCCCTCCCGTGCCAGCCGGATGGCGGGCGCGAGCAGCTCCCGCCACGGCAGCTTCCCGAACTTGCGATGGGCTTCGAACATTCCCGCCACGCTGCCTGGTACGCCGACCGAGAGGTGGCCAGTGAGCGACGCCGCCGTCACGTTGCCGGCGGAATCCACGTACATGTCGTGGCTGGCGCGCCGCGGGGCGATCTCCCGATAGTCGAGCGCGCGCACCCGGCCATCGCGCATCCGGATGACCATGAACCCGCCGCCCCCGATGTTCCCCGCGACGGGGTGGACGACGGCGAGCGCGAACCCGACCGCCACGGCGGCGTCGACCGCGTTGCCCCCGCGCCGCAGGACGTCCGTGCCGACCTCGCTCGCGAGCGGGTGCGACGACACGACCATGGCGTGCGGTGCGGCGACCGCCTGGGCGCGGCCGGCGAGCGCCCAGTCGGCGGCGATGAGCGCCCGGTGGGCCGGGGCAGTGGGGGTGGGGCCGGGACCAGGAGCCGCACCGGGTGCGGCCGGTGCCGTGGGGAGCGGTCCGCCTGGCCCGGCGGGTGCAAGTTCTGGCGGCTGGACGCCGCCGCCGCAGGCGGCGAGGAGCGCGAGACCGATCAGGAGCGACGTGCGCATGCTCAATTGTGCACGGTGACCTGACGTCGGGTCAACGGAGCGTCGAGGCGAGCCCGGTCGGAGCGATACGCTGCGCGGCTCCCGCAGCGTAGCCGCGTTGTCCGAGCAGTGTCGCTCGTCCGCCCCCTGGCGGCGCGGGCATCGTGTCGGTAGAGTCTCCGCCATGGCGTGTTTTTATGCAGCGAGGAGGGGCTGGGGCCCGGGGGAGAACGCTCGGGTGAATTGGAGTTAGACGGCGCGCTGGAACGCACCGTGAGATCACGCTCACTCACCATTGTCTTTGCTATCTGCGCCGCGTGTCACGGGCCACCGCCAACTCCCCAGACCAGCTCCTCCTCTGTGGTGAACGCGGCTCCCGACTCGCAGGCTGCAATGCGGACCCGTGACTCTATCATCTACGTGCGCTGGAACCTCCCTCGCCTGGCCGGCGTCGGGCTCAGCAGCGGCACCTACGCCGCCAAGTACGATCTATTCCTCGGTCTCAACCCCTACTTCATCCGAGGACAATTTGACGGCGATACCCTCCTCGACGTGGCAGTCCAAATCACGGAGAAGGCTACCGGCAAGCGGGGCATTGCAATCATTCATGCCGCGGACTCCAGCGTCCATATCATTGGCGCGGGCACACCGTTCGGCAACGGCGGTGACGATTTCAGGTGGCTTTGGGTCTGGCGCGCTGAGCCCCGCAGTGCTCGCTCTGACATAGCGCCAGTTGGGCGCGAACTCCTGCTTGTCGAGAAGCCTGAGTCCGCTGGCGGCATGATCTGGTGGAATGGCGTTGCGTACGTGTGGACGCAACATGGTGACTGAACGCGCGCCGTCTAACAAGCGCTTGAAGCTGCCGGGCGGTGATCGCTTTAAGGGAAGCGGAGTGTTTGCGCCCTGGCGGGCGCGACTGTTCGTCCAATATCCTTGCGCTGGCGGGCGGGTCGCCCGCAGCTTAAGCGCGATCCGTTAGGCCGACCCGGTACCGCAGGCTTGACTCGCACGACATTTCAGGAGACCAAACCATGAGACGCTTCCTGCCTTTCGCGGTCGCTCTGGGCATGCTCATGCCCGCTCTGGCATTTGCTCAACGGCCAGGGGACGTCGACGCGATCAACCGGCTCATCGACCGGTACGGGGCGCTTGAGGACGCCATGGATATGAATGGACAGGCACAGTTGATGAGCGCGGATCGGGTTTGGATCGCGCAGGGCGTGGGGCGCCGCACGGACCAGGCGACGAACATGCGGATCCAGCAGGCTGTATTCGATCAGCTCAAGAAGAGACTTCCGGGCGTTCAGACGTTCACGGAGGATCGCGATCGGCTCGTCAAATTCTATGGCAATGGGTCAGTCGCTGTCGCAAGCTTCTTCCGCTACACGACCACTATTGTGCCACCGAATACTCCGCCTGATGTCGCGAAGGAGTTCGGCCCGCTGCCGGCTGTCGCTATTACATTAGTGCTCGAGAAGCGTGACGGCGACTGGAAGATTGTTCACACGCACGTAGCGGACCTTGGCCCACCGGCACGCAACTGAATTACCGTTCTTGTAGGGCCGACTTCCCGGGTCGGCCTAACAAGCCTCTTGAAGCTGGCGGGCGGTGATCGCTCTAAAAGAACCGGTGCGCTGGCGGGGCACGGACTTCGTCCGACACTCTTGCGCCGACGAGCGAGTCGCCCGTAGCCTAAGCGCGAGCCGTTAGGCAGCGGCAGACCGGAGGATCCCGATGAGCGACTTGGGCCACCTTCTACTCACTAACCTCACGGAGGCAATGCGACAAGTCCAGCAGTATATCGTCCTCGCTCTAGGCACGTCCGTATCTGCTGCTGCCCTGACCTTCGCACCGTCCAGCCCAAACGAGAAGCCAGGCTCGATCATTTTGCCCGGCACCTTCGTGGCGATCGATTACCGGATCGCTTTGGTGTTTCTGCTCGCTATTTCCGGTCTCGCTGGAGCGATGGCATACTTCTCCGCCGAAACCGCCAACGGAACAGCCCACCTTATCAGTTCACGAACTGGCACCGCGGCTCCCGATCTGCTCCTCGCGGCAAGCACTTTCCCGGGCATTGCTACATCACCGCACGCGGCGGTCCGATACATCGCGGTGTTACTGCCCCTGGTGTTCTCGCTGATTGCGTTGCTGCGAACAGCACTCAAGGAGCGACCCGTGGCCTGGGATGCGGTACGAGGGTGGCTGATCTTCCTGGCCGTGTGCTACCTGCCATTGGCAATCGAATTACGACACCCGGTCGGCGCATCTTGAGAGCCGCGGCCTAACACGCGCCTGAAGCTGACGTTGCTCCTGAAGGAATCGTCCGTTTGTGCGCCGGGGAACTGATGATGCGGGGCGGGCCTCCTTGCGCCCGTTGGCGTTCGCCCCGCAGCTTAAGCGCGAGCCGTTAGGCGGACGCCTTCACTCCCGGGAGGCAGTTCGTGGAAGTCCCGTCTCCACCGTCCGTTTGGACTTTCGCTGTCGTGGCGGCGCTCGTCACGACCGCTGGCACCCTAATCGGCCATCTGCTCAAAGAGATAGTACTTGCCCGCTCGTTCGAGGCGTGGAAATCGCGAAGAGCTCTGGATGCACTCTACCGCAAGTATAAGGACCCGATAGTCCTTACAGCCATTGAACTGGCGAACCGGCTTTCTGAGATATGCCGCGAGTATCCCACAGACTTCCTGGCATCACCTCTTCTCGCCTCGTCTCCGCCTCTGCCAACTCACGGCGCGGAGCGTGACACCTATTTCCGACGCTACAAGCTTCAGAGCACTATCTACCGTCTGGCAGCCTTCCTTGCTTGGCTAGAGCTGTATCGACAAGACATTGTCTTTCTGGATACCGGAACAAACAAGACCAACGCGCAGCTACAGAACATCATTGGTCGCTTTCGCGGTGCACTGGCCGATGGCTTTCTCAACTCCGCTGACGATTGGATGACATGGGCAGACGCGCTCATCTTTCGCGAAGAACAGCGCGCTCTCGGCGAAGCCCTGATCATTCAGCAAGGGCAAACGCGAGTCGTCATGGGGTACGGCGCGTTCGTCACGCTCCTCGATGGTCCCGCGGACGCTCCGCTTCGCCGCTGGGTTGCGTGCGCCACTAACTTCTTCGTTGACCCCTTGTCCATCAAGGACTTTCGGTTAACGCGTTACCGGCATCTCCTAGTTGGCCTGGTCGATCTCGCGCGCCTCCTAGAACCGAAACGCCCGCTTCAAGACCACCTTCTTGAGGACTACATTAGCGTCAAGAACGCACTCGGCGCCGGCTAACAAGCGCTTGAAGCTGACGCGCGGTGATCGCTCTAAGGGAAACGGAGTGTTGTGCCTTGGCGCGGCACGGAAGGTCGTTCACTTCTCTTGCGCCGGCGGGCGGGTCGCCCGCAGCTTAAGCGCGATCCGTTAGGCGGCCTCGCCAGCCCATACCAGAATGACTCTGGCACCGCAGATTGAGGGCACAGTCCCGATTCGGTCGTCCGCCGCCCAGTTCGTACAGGCGTTTCACTACCGGGTGGCGGCCGGCCTGCTTGTGGGACAGCCGCATCCTCGATCCAACTATCGGGTTGCCGAAGCCGGTCCTGGGCAACTCCGGATCCACGCCGCTGACTGGTGGACCGCCATCAACGTCGGCCTCAACGAGTTCGTGCTTCGGCTCCCGCAACCCGGCTCCGTCCACTACTGGGTGCGCTACTGGCGTTGGGCCGGCTACGCCCTGGGCCTCAGCGGCCTCCTGGGGCTCCTCGGCCTCATGCTGCTCCTCACCCTCGATGTGCGTGGCTACATCGCCCGTCATCCGACCGCACGGCTGCCGGGCCTCTCGATCGATCAGGACCTGCTCGTCGCCTGGGCAATGGTCCTCTTTTGGGGGTTCGTCTGGCCCTGGCTGCTGATCGCCCTGCACAAGCGCCCCCTGCGTCGACTGATCGCACGCCTCATCGCCGAGGTCGATGCCCAGGCCGCCAGCGGCTGAGGGGCGCGGGCGACGCCGGACGCAGCTTAAGCGCGATCCGCTAGGCGGCAGCTCAAGGACCCCATTGCATGACAGAAAGGCCATGAAGGCATTCGTCGTCGATCGTTATAAAAGCAAGAGCGCAGTACGTCTCGGCGAAATGCCGGAACCGGAAGTCCGGGACGATGATGTACTGGTCCAAGTCCACGCAGCCAGTTTAAACCAGCTGGATTCCAAGATTAGGGACGGCGAGTTCAAACTCATTCTGCCCTATCGCTTGCCGCTGATTCTAGGCAACGACGTGGCCGGGGTCGTAGTCCGTGTCGGGTCCAAAGTGCGACGGTTCAAGCCGGGCGACGCGGTTTATGCGCGGCCGCATCAGGACCGGATCGGGACGTTCGCGGAATTCATCGCCATGAATGAAGCTGACGTGGCGTTGAAGCCCAAGAATCTCACCATGGAAGAGGCAGCGTCCATCCCTGTGGTGGGTCTGACAGCTTGGCAAGTATTGATTGAACGCGCCAACCTGAAGAAGGGCCAAAAAGTCCTGATCCACGCGGGTTCCGGTGGAGTAGGCACATTCGCCATTCAACTGGCAAAGCACATCGGCGCAACGGTGGCGACCACGACGAGCACAGCGAATGTCGATCTGGTCAAAAGTCTCGGCGCGGATGTCGTCATCGACTACAAGAAAGAGGATTTCGAGAAGGTCCTGAGCGGCTACGACGTCGTCCTGAACAGTCTGGGCAAGGACACGCTCGAAAAGTCCCTCAAGGTGCTGAAGCCCGGTGGAAAGCTCATTTCCATCTCCGGTCCGCCGGATGTAGCGTTCGCTAAGCAGAACGGGTCGAACTGGTTCTTGCAACAAGGCATGCGCCTTTTGAGCTTCGGCATCCGGAAGAAGGCCAAGCACCACGGCGTTACCTACTCGTTTGTTTTCATGCGAGCGAACGGCGAGCAGTTGAGCAAGATCACATCCCTCATTGAATCTGGCATCATCCGGCAGGTCATGGATCGGATCTTCCCGTTCGAAGCCACCAAAGAGGCTTGGGCTTACCTCGAAACGGGGCGCGCGAAAGGCAAGGTCGTCATTAAGGTGAGTTAGGATCGCGGGCTGCCTCAAGCGCACACAGCAGCCGCAAAATGGTTTGATCGGCGCATACAAGGATGTCCCGCCGACAAGCGGCTGCTGGCGGGGGGCGGTTTTTATGAGAGCATCGGGAGCGCGCTAGCGGCGGTTAACGCGCGCACGCAGAGCACGGTCAAGTGGGACAATCCTTAAGATTACTTGCCTTGCTGCCTACAAGCGCTTGAAGCTGACGGGTGCCTGCAAGTAGGGTAGAATTCCATTTGTGCTCCTGATAACCCGCGGTAACAGCACGAGGCTGCGGCACGCCCGCGCGCTTTGCGCCCGCAGCTTAGGCGCACTCCGTTAGGCAGCAGCACACTTCCCATCCTGGAGATCTCCAATGATCCATCCAGTTCCTTCGCGGAGCACCGGGACCGCGCTGGTCCTGGGAGCCCTTCTTCTGCTGCTGCCGGCCCGAGCCGTCAGTCAGCAGCCGACAGTCTCCGACTCCCTGCGCGCTCAGATGGCGCAAACCTCCGCGATGATGGGCCCGATGATGGGCCAGATGATGGAGGCGATGATGGAAGGAATGCTGCGCGTCATGGCCAGGCCCGAGAATGCGGATCGGCTCGCCACGTTCACAAAGAATTACTACGACGCGCTGATTCGGAAGGGATTCACGAAGGAGCAGGCGCTGCAGATTGTCGTCGCGACCGGGATGCCGCGCATGCCTACTGCGGGCAGGTAGGCTAAAGCTGCTGCCCTAACCAGCGCTTGAAGCTGGCGGGCGGTGATCGCTTCAAGAGCATTGTACGCTCGCCGGAAGCCCGGGCGACGCGTAGATTAGGCCCTCTATGATCTTCGGCCTCACGACGTTCACCCTGATCCACGTGGTGGTGAGTCTCGTCGGCATCATCGCCGGCCTCGTCGTCGCGGGCGGGCTCGTCGGCGGCAAGCGGCTCGACCGCTGGGCGGTCGTCTTTCTGATCACCACCATCGCGACGAGCGCCACCGGGTTCGGCTTTCCCTTCGTTGCGTTCCTGCCGTCTCACGCCGTGGGGATCGTGTCGCTCGTGGTCCTGCCGATCGTGATCGTGGCGCACTACGTCAAGCACTTCGCCGGAGCGTGGCGCCGGACCTACGTGGTCGGCGTCGTCTTCGCCACCTATCTCAACGTCTTTGTGCTGGTCGTGCAGCTGTTCCGAAGGCTTCCCGCGTTGGTCGTTGCCGCACCGACCCAGTCCGAGCCGCCCTTTGCGCTCACGCAGGTTCTGGTGCTGGCGCTCTTCGTCTGGCTGGCGGTGGCCGCCGACAAGGGGTTCCGCCCCGCGCCGGCCGGCGCCGTCTGACCTTACCTCGTGACCAATGATCAACGGGGCTCACGTCATGCTCTACAGCAAGGACCCCGACGCCGATCGACGGTTCTTGCGTGACGTGCTCGGCTTTCGGGGTGTCGACGCGGGCGGTGGGTGGCTCATCCTCGCGCTGCCGCCAGCCGAGATCGCCGTGCACCCCTCCAGTGATAACGTCGTCCAGCGCCACGCAACGCACGACCTCCTCGGGGCCGTGCTCTACCTGATGTGCGACGACCTGCGTTCGACTCTGCAGGCGCTGGAGGCGAAGGGTGTCGCCGCCACTGAAATCGAGAAAGAGGATTGGGGGCTGAGGACGACGATCAGACTGCCGAGCGGCGGCGAACTCGGTCTCTACCAGCCCACGCACCCCTCTCCATTGCCGCGTCGATAGGAGTTGGCCCGACGCGAATTGCTTACTACCGCGTTACGACTTAACCAACGCTCGCAGCCGACGTACCCTGCCGCCCCCGCTGGCCCGAATCCAGGTCAACGTCTAACTTGGGGCCACCCGACACCATTCATGACCGTTCCCTCTCCCGAATACCTCGACCCGCGCCTCACCGAGCAGCGGAATCCCCGGACGCAGCGCATCGACGTCGCCGCGACGCTCGAGATCGTGGATCTCATCAACGCCGAGGATGCCACCGTGGCGCAGGCGGTGCGCGCGGTGCGCGAGGACATCGCCCGCGCCATCGACCGCGTGGTCGCGACGTTCAAGAAGGAGGGTCGCCTGATCTACGTCGGCGCGGGCACCTCGGGCCGGTTGGGCGTGCTGGACGCGAGCGAATGTCCCCCGACGTTCGGGACGCCGCCCGAGATGGTCGTCGGCATCATCGCGGGCGGCTACCAGGCCCTCCTGAAGGGGCTCGAGGGCGCGGAGGACGACGTGAACGCCGGGATGGCGGCGATGGACGACGCCCGCGTGAGCCCCAAGGACTTCGTGCTCGGCATCGCGGCGAGCGGCACCACGCCGTTCGTGCGGGCGGCGCTGGCGCGGGCGCAGACGATCGGCGCGGCGACCGGCCTATTGTCCTGCTCGGACCCCCCGAAGCTCCTGGCGGAGACGTGCGACGTACTGATCCTTCCCCGCGTGGGCCCCGAGGCGCTCACCGGCTCGACGCGCATGAAGGCCGGCACGGCGACGAAGCTCGTGCTCAATACGATCTCGACCGGCGCGATGATCCGGCTGGGCCGCGCGTACGGCAATTTGATGGTAGACCTGATGGCGTGGAGCGACAAGCTGCGGGACCGCGGCGAGCGCATCGTGATGGAATGCTGCGGGGTGGACCGGGGCGCGGCGCGGCGCGCGATCGAAGCCGCGGGCGGCAGCGTGAAGCTCGCCATCGTCATGGTCGCGAAGCGCGTCGGCAAGCCCGAGGCCGAGCGCCTGCTCGCGGAGGCAGGCGGGTTCGTGCGGCGGGCCGTGGGAGACCCGCCGCCGGTCAAGGCGTGACCGCGCGTCTCGCCGTCGGCCTCATGTCGGGCACGTCGCTCGACGGAGTGTCCACGGCGCTCGTGCGGCTCACCGATGATCCTTCCCTCCCCGACGCGCAGCTCGTCGCCTTCCGCCAGGAGCCCTACACCGCGGCGGAGCGCGGGCAGATCATCGACACGATCGCGCGCGGTGGCTCGAAAGACCTGGCCCTGCTGCACGTCGCCCTGGGCGAGCGGTTCGCCGGCGCCGTGCTCGAGCTGCTCGCCCAGGCGCGCACGTCGCCCAAGGACCTGGCGTTCGTCGCCTCGCACGGCCAGACGATCTGGCACGAGCCGGGTCGCGCGACGTTGCAGCTGGGCGACCCAGCGGTGATCGCGGAGCGCGTTGGCGTGCGCGTGGTGAGCGACTTCCGCGCGCGCGACGTCGCCGCGGGCGGGCAGGGAGCGCCGCTCGTGCCGCTCGCCGACGTGATGCTGTTCGGCCACCCCGAGCGGGGCCGGCTGCTCCTCAACGTCGGGGGCATGGCGAACGTCACGTGGGCGCCGCGCCGCGGGGTGATCGCCGGCGCCCTCGCCTTCGACACGGGTCCCGGCGTCGCCGTGATCGACGCCGTCACGCGGCGCCTCGACCCGACCGCCCCGTTCGACCTGGGCGGCGAGCGGGCGCGGCGCGGCCGCCCCGTCATGCGGGTGCTCGACGCGCTGCTCGCCGACCCGTACTTCGCCCAGCCGCCCCCCAAGAGCACCGGGCGCGAGCGCTTCGGTCTCGACTACGCCAATCGACTCATCGACTTGGTCACCGGGGGCGGGGGCTCCGACAACGACGCGGTCGCCACCGCCACAGCGCTCACGGTGGAGTCGATCGCCCGGGGGATCGAGCGGTGGCTGCCCGCGGGCCGCGAGGACGAGCTGGTGATCTCGGGCGGCGGGGCGCGCAACCCGGTGCTGGTCGCGCAGCTCGCCGCCCGGGTGCGCCCGCGTCCGGTCCTGCCGTTCGATCAGCTGTTCTTCGACGGCGACGCGAAGGAGGCCCTCGT
>Ga0209235_1000223_pt1 | contig 27481 bp, 26 predicted proteins | sample GraSoi013_1_20cm_4_FD_185817 | JGI IMG/M metagenome (GOLD analysis project Ga0209235, IMG submission 185817) | Grasslands soil microbial communities from the Angelo Coastal Reserve, California, USA - Sample 09_25_2013_1_20cm (SPAdes) (version 2) | ecosystem: Environmental > Terrestrial > Soil >... | reverse complement strand
CATTGGGACGTCCTGCAGGAAGAAGTGCCGGCGGAAAAAACAGTGGCCGGCAACGCCATGTTTACGAGGCCGTAACGTTTCGTCGGCCTTGACGTGAAGATCGTCGCCGGACGTTCATCGGCCCTTACGCCATCACGTACGTGAATCCCTCCGAAGCCCCGCGGCTGCCCGATCGGCTCCCTCGCTGGCCAACTCGCCGAGAGCGACCCCGCCGCCCGAGCAGCGATCGCCGCAGGTCTCGAACGCTGGGAAGCGCACCTCCGCGACGGCCTCACCCGCATGAAAACCCGCGGCAAGTTGCGCAACGACGCCGACCCCGCCGCGCTCGCCTCTGCCACCATGGCCAGCATCCAAGGCGGCCTCCTCCTCACCCAGGTCCGCCGCGACCCCAACCAGCTCCGCACCGCCCTCAACGCAGCGCGCAACAACCTCCGCCTCGCCGCCACCTGACCACGGGCGCACGGCACATCCGGCATGGAGCCCTTATGGAGCCAAGCGGGCGCAACCGGTGGCAACCGGCCGCAAGCACACCTGCCCGCCAGCGCTCAGGAGGGTGCTCAGCCCCGCGGAGCGGGCGCTAGAGAGGCAGCGGGCGAACGTCACACTGGCGGAGATGGCCGATTCAGTGAGCGCGCGCGCTGGCCGGCCGGTGGGGAACCGCGCTCGGACCTAGTCAGTTTTTTTGTGAGGGTAATTGTTACTGTATCAGTAACGAACCAGGAATATGGTCGTGAACGTTCGCGTTGCACAAACCTGGTGATCACGGAGGATGTATGACCACCACTCAGTCGCTGTCCCGCGCGCTTCGTGCCGTGGCCGTCTTGATCGGCGCCGCCCTGCCCGCGCTCGCCCAGACGCCCGCTGAGCGTCCGCAGTACCCACCGCCGCCGCCCGAGCGCCAGGCGCCCGCCGTCGAGCGGAACCTCAAGACCTTCGACGTGCTCGACTTCGACGTCTTCAGCAACCAGAAGTGGGACCGCCTCCGGGAGAGTCACGCCCAGGACATCCTCGTGACCTGGCCTGACGGGCAAGAGACGCGCGGAATCGAGAAGCACATCGAGGACCTGAAGGCGCTCTTCGTCTGGGCGCCAGACATCACGATCAAGGTGCACCCGATTCGCTTCGGGTCCGGTAGCTGGACGGCGGTCACCGGGGTCATGACCGGCACCTTTACTCGGTCCATGCCCCTCCCTGACGGCACGAGCATTCCCCCTACCGGGAAGCGCTTCGCCATCGGGATGGCAACGATTGGTCACTGGCTCAACGGGCGCATGGATCACGAATGGTTGTTCTGGGATGGCGGCGACTTCATGAAGCAGCTTGGCCTCGCGAAGTAACGGAGTTCACAATCGTGCTAGCGCGGGATCTCGATCGAGCCGCGCCGCGGTTCGGATTCCAGCCACTTGAGATGCTCCGTCGGTTCCAGCCCGGACTCGGGCGCGTCCGCCGGCAAGTCTACAATCGGGTCCGTCGTACGAAGGTCGGGGTGAAGCTGAAGTGAGCTGTCGAAATGCGTTTGCCTGACGACAACTACCCACAAAAATCCCCACACCGACTCTTGGCTGAGGGCGTATTCTTCGAGTGCGCTGAAAAGACCAGCGATCTCGGCCGTTCATGGCTCTGCGGTACTGTAAGCGTGCGGCACGACAGAGGTTTAAAAGAGGTCGGAAGAACTTCCCGGGGTGGGTTGAGAAAGTCTAGGTAGATTGCGAGTTTATGTCTCACGGCGCCGTAGCCAAGTGGTAAGGCAGAGGTCTGCAAAACCTCTATTCGTCGGTTCGATTCCGACCGGCGCCTCTCGACACGACAACGGGTTAGCGGGTGGTGTCTCGCAGGCTTTTCGGGCCGTCGCGGGGCCCCCTGAGAAACTCGTGGCTCACGAGCGTGCGCAAGGGTAACGAATCCCGACTGAAGCGCTTTATACTGCATCTCGCCCTAAACCGTATCTTCGCTGCCCTTCTTCCGTCGCTCTCAGGATTATGGTGCAATTGCAACGAACGAGGCGTCCAGCCCCGCCGCAAACGGCGAGCCAGGAACTGCAGTCAGCGCGCCGGTCGCTTCATCGATACGAAACCCCGAAACCGTGCCGGCATTTCGGTTGCTTACATACAGAAACCTGCCGCTCTGATCTACGGCCACCCCAAAAGGCACCGGTCCCACGTCAAATGGCGAACCGGCGATCGGAGTCAGAGCACCGGTCGTGGGATTGATCGTGAACGCAGAGAGGTTGTCGCCCTCACTGGCAACATACAGGAACTTGCCCGTAGGATGCACCGCCATGGAGGTGGGGGTGTTCCCCACCGGAAAGGGCGAGCCTGTAATCGGAGTCAGCGCGCCAGTGGTGGCATCAATGATGTAAGCCGATAGGTTGAATGAAACGTGATTCATGACATACGCGAACTTGCCCGATGGAGCCACCACGACATCCGCGGGCTCCGACCCTGCCGGGAACCCCGAACCGGGCATCGCAGTCAAGGCACCGGTGGCAGCATCTATGGTGAATCCAGAGACGTTGGCGGCAGCGAGGTTCGTCACGTACGCGAACCTGCCCGAAGGATCTATCCCAACATTGTCAGGGCCCGAGCCAGTGGTCAAGAATGGCGAACCCGGGATTGGCGTCAGAAAGCCGGAGGCGGGGTTGACAGAGAACGCGGGAACGTCGCCCGCATTCGCCACATACACGAATCTGCCTGTGGGGTGTACAGTCACGCCCTCGGGAAAAAGGGATGTAGCAAAAGGTGAGCCGCCGACGGCCGTCAAAGCTCCTGTCACCGGATCGATTTGGTAGGCCGACAAATTGCCGAACACGGAAGTCGGCGGATCTCCCATATTCGCCACGTTCAAAAATCTCCCGGAGCGGTCTGCCGCGATATCAACGGGGTGCAAACCCGCCGCAAACGGTGAGCCAGGGATCGGCACGAGGCTGCCGGTCGCGGCATCTATGGCGTAGCCTGAAACGTTATTGGAAAGGCGGTTTGCCACGTACACGAAGCCTGCCGTGCCACCCTCGTGCACCGCGCCGGAGTTCGCGACCTCGGGCCCGGTCCGCGGTGCGGTGGACCGATCGCCTAATGTGCAGCCAACCAGAATTGCGGCCGAGCCGGCTGATAGCACTAGGTGAAGCGTGGCCGATCGAGTCATGGTCCAACCTCCGGATCGTGGGTGATCAGGGCTCAAGCACCGCTGCGTCCGTCGAATGTCAATTCGCTAACAACTCGGGTACCATCGGCTGGCCGAACCAAAAAGACTCTCCGTGTTCGACGAAGAGATTGAGACAAAAAAGGACCGGCCAAGCGTTTTACGTTGCTCAGCCGGTCTCGCGATTTGCTCGCCTCGAAGCATTGGCGATCCGCACAACATCGCGCTTCGGGGTTCATGGCATCTGAGTTACCCTCCAATATGCAGCCCTAACGACGGCCCGCTAGACCCGCGTCGAGCAACAACGTTCTATTCGTGAATACGGGCGGCAGTCCGTGGGTGCTGGGGACAGGATGCTCCGAGGCACGGGGCTGCAAGCTCATGATCTTTGCAAGTAGATTCGAGTGAGACCGGATGCGCAGCGGGAAGTGGCTGAGCGGACGCGCGTTGTCGCGAGCAGATCCGGGTGCCGCACGCCCGGCAAAACCTCTATTCGTCGGTTCGATTCCGACCGGCGCCTCTTTGCCGCGCAGCAGCCGCGCAGGGGGTGTAGCGTGTGGATGATTCCGAGCTGGGCCATCGGCACCGCGTTCGTCATCTGCGTGGTCGCATGCGCGCAAGTCGTGGTGAGACGGCTGATCGGAAGCGCGGACAAGAGCGCCGGGCAGAACCCCACCGAGCCCGATGTCGCGCGCCTCACGCAGGCGCTCGACGAGGTGCAGCACAGGCTCGGCGAACTCGAGGAGCGTATGGACTTCGCCGAGCGGCTGTTGGCAAAGGAACGCGTCGCCGAGCGCTTAAGCCCCCCGCACGGGTGACGTTGGGTCTCATGGCCCGAGTCCTGATCATCGACGACGACGTCACGCTCCGGCAAGCCCTGACGAAGCATCTGGAGCACGTCGGCCACGAGGTCCGGCAGGCCGCAGACGGCGACGCCGGGATCCGCGCGTACGAGCGCCACGCGGCTGACGTCGTGATCGTGGACATCTTCATGCCCGGGCAGGGGGGGCTGCAGACGATCGGCCGACTCCGCCGCGAGTGGCCGGCGGTGAAGATCGTCGCGATGTCGGGCGTCAAGAGCGCGGGAGCCATCGATGTCGGGGGGCACGCCGTGGCCCTGGGGGCCGATCGCTTTGTCACGAAGCCGTTCGAGGCCGCGACTCTGGTCGCGCTGGTCGCCACGCTCCTCGAGGAGAAAGAAGGCCGCTCGCCGTAAGGCGGCGGATCCCATGATGCCGGTCAAGCACGACTCGCTGCGGGAGGGCGCCCGGCTCGGCTTCATCGTCGCCACGAGCATCTGGATCTGGCTCGCCGTCGTCGACGCCGTCGTCGGCCAGCCGTTCCGCACGTTCACGGTGCTCGGCGGCTTCGGTCTGTTCACGATACTGCATTACCTGTTCAACCTCACCTACGGCGTCGTCATCGTCTCCGCAGTCCACGGCGCCGTGCGGGAGCCGAGCCTGGTCATCGGCATGGCGTTCGGGTTCCTCATCATCGAATTCGCGTTCGTGATGGTGACTGTGCTGCTGTCGCACATGGGTCTGGGCGACCTGGCTTGGGCGCGGATCCTGGGCGGCAACCTGATCGGCGTGGCGATCGCGTTCGTCATCCTCTCGCGGCGGCATCGGCTGCGCGATGAGGTGCGGCAGGCTGAGGAAGAAGAGAATGAATGAGGGCTGCGCGCCCCTACGGTCGTGCCGTTGCCGCTAGGGGGCGGGGTGCGACCCGGTGGTGCTCACGCGCCGCGACCGGACAGGTGCGGTCTGCTTCGCGGCGACGAAGCTCGCGATCTGGCCCAACGTCCGGAAGTCGTCTATCTCGAGCTCCTCGAACGACACGCGGATGGAGAAATGCTCCTCGAGCGAGGCGAGCAGCTGGACGAACATGAGCGAGTCCACGATGCCGGCGGCGAACAAATCGACGTCCGGCGCCGGTACTTCGATCTGCAGGCGGTCCGCGAACAGCTGGGCGATCCGCGCCTCGAGGTCGCGGGCGTCACGCATCCGGCAGCTCCCGGTGCTCGGTGGCGAGGAGGTCGTACAGGAGACGGTCGTAGGGGCGGCCGTCGATCCAATGGCAGCGCCGCTGGCGCCCGATGTACTGGAAGCCGAGCTGCTCCAACCCGCGACGAGCAGGAACGTTGATCTCGACCGTCCAGGCACCGACCGATTCGAGCCCCAGCTCCGTGAACCCGAGCGTCAGCAGCTTCGACGCCGCGCGGGGAGCGAAGCCGCCGTATCGCTTGCGTCCGAGCACGGCCCACATCGACGCCGCCGTCTTGAAGCGCCGATCCACGTTCGACAGGCCCACCACCCCGATGGGCAAGTCGCTGCCATCGGGCGTGAACGCACGGAGCACGTGCAGGTCGCGCTGGGTCATCACCTTGAGCGAAATCGGCGTCGGGCTGTGCACTCCGTTTCCGAAGTCCAGCCACTTGTAGTTTTCCGGCTGGCTCAGCCAGTTGGCCACGAGCTCGATCAACTCGGGGCAGTCCAACGGCAAGAGCTTCATAGCTGTATCAATTTTCCGTCCCCTCGCGCGGCGCACCCGTGCGTTTCCTTTTCCTACGCAGAGTTCGGGCCACGCAGCCGCCCGGCCTCAGGACGGTCCCGCCTGGCGGATCGAATGTTGCCCGCATGCAACAACAGGTGTGAACAGGGGGGCACTAACCTGCATCAGGTCGTGAGACCCGCGCGCACTGTCTTGGAGCACGGCGCTAGAAGGACATCCACCACTCGCCGTCGAGCCGTGAGAGGAAGCCGTCGCCAGCGTGGATAGCGGCCAAGAGCTCGGGGTGTTCCGACTGGAGGAGCACCCAAGGGCCGTCGCGGGAGAGGAGGGCTCCGTGGGCCCCGAGGGCCGCCAACAGTCCCGGCTCGACCCGGCCTGCCAGGGCGACCACCCCCTGCTCCCACGCGTGGTGGAACAGACATTGGAGCACGTCGCGCGCCCGATCCCGCCGTGCGGCTACCTGCACGACTTGACCAACGCCGCCGGCATTGGCGTAGTACAGATACCACCCGACCAGCGCGCCGTCGACGCCCCGGGCAGCGACGCCGTGCAACTCACCCCGCTTCCCCGTGGCCGCCAACTGATCGAGCAACCAGCGCAGGGATCCCTTGTCGTAGCGGGGCCGCAGCGTCGCGTGGGCTAGCAGGTGGGGGAGGTGCGCGGCCATGAGCGTGGGAGTGAGCGGCGCTTCCAGTAGCCCCTGCGCGAGGGGCCACCGGGCTTTTAGGCCGTCGATGGCCCAGGACACCGGTCGCAGTGCCCAAGCCAGTGCCCGCGCGTGCAGGCGTTGCGCCAACCGTCCGGCGTGGAATCTTCCCGGCCGCAGGGGCTGGGTCCAATGGAGGCTCTGCACGAGGGAGACCGTGCCACCCAGGGCCTCCCACAGCCTGCGACTGACGTCACTGGCGAGGTCGGCGAACGACAGGTCCTGGGGACCCGAGAGGAAGGCCTTCACGAGCGCGACGCCGACCAGGCCACGAGAGTCCGGGTCCACCATCAGCTGCGTGCCCACGGCGACGCGGATCGGCTGGTCTTGAAACATGGCCGGCCGCGGCACGACGCCGATGAACCCCACGATCGCCCCAGTGGCGTTCGCGTAGATCAGCGACGGAATCGCCTCGTCGCGCCACGGGTTACGAAAGAAGATCTCCTCGAGATAGGCGCCCAGATCATCGGCGCTCGGACGCTCGCTGTGCCGAAACGCCTTGCGCCGCAGGGCTACGACGGCAGGGATGTCGTCGGGCGCGAATTGCCGAATCCGCCCCATCGCACGGAAACTAACCCCCCGGCGTGCTCACCGGCCGCCGTTGCGGCGCGCGGCGACCAACGCGGCGATGGCGGCGAGGGAGCGGAGGTGATCGAAGTCGAGATCTTCCATGTCGACGCGGAGCCCGAAGCGCTTCTCCAACTGCAACAACAGCTCTACCACCGCGACGGAATCGAGCCGTCCCGTGGCCCACAGATCGGTCTCGGGCGTCGGGACGTCAATGTGCAAGTCCTTGGCGAACAAGACCGCCAGCTCGGCCTGCACGGATGGTGTGGAGGGCGCGGTCATCACTGGGCCTCGACCGTCTCGGGTGCGAACAGCTCCTTCAGTCTCCGCCGATCGATCTTCCCGTTCGTGGTCTTGGGGAGCTCGGCGAACTCGAGCCAGCGCGACGGGAGCATGTACGATGGCAACGCGCGCGTCAGGGCCTCGCGCAGGCCCGCCGGTGTCACGTCGGTTCCCGCGAGCGGCGCGAACGCGCAGCAGATGGCCACCCCGTCGAAGTCCTGGCTCGGGACGCCGACCACGGCGCACTCCCGCAGCGTACCCAGCGCGTGGAGGGCCGCCTCGATCTCTCCCAGCTCGACTCGATACCCGCGCGTCTTGATCTGGGAGTCCGCCCGACCCAGGAACCGGACCAGGCCGTCCGGGCCGAGGGTCGCGAGGTCGCCGGTGCGGTAGATCCGGTCGGCCGGGTCGGTGCCGCCGGGATACGGGAGAAAGGCGCCGCGCGTCTTCGCTGGGTCGCGCCAGTACCCCGGGGAGAGGCCCGCACCGCGGATATAGAGCTCTCCCATCTCCCCGGGTGGCACGGGCCCGAGCGCCTCGTCGAGGACGAGCAGCTCCTCGCCGCCGCAGGCTTGCCCGATTGGGATCACCTCGTCCTCGCTCACGGGACACGACGGGACGGTGTAGTAGCTGCTCGCGATCGTCGCCTCCGTAGGGCCGTAGAGATTGGTGAAGGAGGCGTGCGGCAGCCGCTGCATCCAGTAGATGAGGGCGGGCGTGGGGAAGACTTCACCGCACCACAGCACGCGCCGGAGGCTCGGGAAGTCGCCGTCTTCGACCACGTCGAACTTGGCCATGTAGTTGAGCACCGAGGGCACCGAGAACCATTGCGTCAGCTCGGCGCTGCGGATCAGATCGGCGAGCTTGTGCGGCAGCAGGTTCAGCTCCGGCGGCACGAGGTGGAGCTCCGCACCCGCCGCGAACGTCCCGAACAGGTCGAACGTGGAGAGGTCGAAGTGCAGCGGCGGATGCCCGGAGATCCGGTCGGTCGGCGCCGTGCCGAAGTACGACACCGCCCACTCGATGAAGCGGCGCACGCTCGCGTGCGTGATCACCACGCCTTTGGGCGTTCCCGTCGAGCCCGATGTGAACAGGATGTGGGCCGGGTCCTGCAGCCCGTTGGTGCTGGGGGGGGGCGTCGTGGGATACGCGGGCAGATCCGCCAGAGAAAACTGCGCGGTGATGCCGCCCGGGGGCCCGTCGGACCCGAGCCAGCCGATCGAGTGAGTATCGGCGAAGCCGGGCGACGCGAACAGCGCCTCCAGCGTCGGGCCCACGGCTCCGCTCGTCAGGATCCAGCGGTTGTCGCACGAGGCGATCATCTTCTCGAGCCGGGGGACGGGGCTCCCCGGATCGAGCGGCACGTACACGGCGTCCGCTTTGAGCACGCCGAGGAGGCCAACGATCGCCGCCGGCGACTTGGGGGTCAGCAGGCAGACGCGGTCGCCGCGCGCGCAACCCGCGTCCTTGAGGAGGTGCGCCAGCCGATTGCTCGCCACCTCGAGCGCCTCATACGTGAGGCGCTCCCCCTTGAACACCACGGCTCCGGCCGCGGGACGCCGACCGGCCTGCTCGGTGACCCAGTGCTGCAGCAGGGACGTCACGGCATTACGCGCTCGGCGGCGCGCTCACACACGACGCCGATGTGCTCGAGCTCCTCCGGGCTCGCGGGCACGTCCAGGATGATCGTCCGGTAGCCGACCCCCACGTAGCGGGCGACCTCGTCGGCCACGCGGTCGTAGCTCCCCACCAGATAGGGGCAGAAGGTCTTGTAGTTCTCGAACGGGACCATCCAGTACGGCTGATCCTCGCCCGCGGCGGTCTCGCCGAGTTTCGACAGCTGCTTGTGCCACGCGGAATCGGACACCTTCATGGCCAGTTGATGGGTGAGCTGCCCTCTCCGATCCTCCGGGAACCGCGCCCGCGCGACCGTCCACGCGTCACCCGCTTCCTCGCGCGCGACGATCCCAATCCGGATCCCCAGCGCCGCCGCGTCCGGCGGGGGCGCCGCCTCGTACTCGGCGACCGGTTTGGGGTAGCGCACCGCCAGCGCACCCAGCTCCCGAGCCGCGGCGAGCCCCGCCTCCGACGACCCCGACACGAACACGCCGGGAAGGAGCTCCGACTTGAGCGCGGGCGTCATCTTGACGTTCGCAACTCGGTAGTACCGCCCGTTGAGCGTCACCGGCCCCGGCCCCCTCAACAGGTCCATGATGAGCTTCGTGTATTCGATCAGGCGGGTATACCGCTCGTCATGCGGCGTCGGGTCGTACAGCGACTCGAGGTCGTTCTTGAAGCCTCCCGCTACCATGTTGAGGTAAATGCGTCGCCCGTGCAGAAAGCCCAGCGAGGCGACGGTCTTCGCCACCGCGTAGGGATGCATATAGACGGGCTGCACGGCGACGAGGGGACAGAGCCGTTCCGTGTGCGTGATCATCGCCTGCGCGATCAGCCACGGGTCTACGAGCCCGTTGTCGGTGTAGATCAAGATGCCTTCGCACCCGGCCGCCTCGCTCCAGCGAGCCACCTCCAGCACCTCCCGAAGGTAGATCTGGGGTGAGGCGGTATACGACGGTGGGCAGGTCGCGAACACTTTTAATCCGGTATCGAGCAGTCGACCGGTCATGCCGCCTCGCAAAACGCGCGTGGGAACCCTGCAACGGATACCGCCTGCTCCGCAAAAAACGGGCTGCCTTCGAACCGGCGCCCCGAGGCCGATTTAGAGACGCGAGGGGCACTCGCCGGCCGGGCGCCCCCGACACGAAAGGGCCGCGGCTGTGGCGGCCGTGCAACACTTTCAAGGGGGGGCCTAGCCTCGGGAGTGCAAAGGGGGATAAGCGTAACTGCGTATGGTTCTTGCGCTCCTCCCCGGCCCGAGAACCCGCACTCCGACTCCGACCGGAAGGCCCCTCGGTGAAAATCCTCGGCATCAGCGGATTCGAGGGATCGATCCCCTTCAAACGTGCTCGCTGGCCCAGCCTGGACGAGCGGGAGTACCGCATCTCGCAGGGTCACGATTCCGCAGCGGCCTTGGTCGTGGACGGGATGGTCGTCGCGGCGGTCGCGGAGGAGCGGATCAGCCGGCGGAAGCATACGGGGGACTTTCCGCGGGGGGCAATCGCCTACTGTCTCGCCGAGGCCGGGCTCGGGATCCAGGACGTCGACGAGCTCGCCCACGGGTTCGACTATGCGCCCTATCGCAGCGTGTATCTGGTCGACCCGGTCTCCCGTGCCTTGTATCGCGAGGTATACTCCCGGGATGCGCTGCTCGCGCTCGTGGCGCGCGACCTACCGGGCTGCCCAGCGGATCGGGTCCGTCACGTCGGTCACCACCTGGCGCACGCCGCCAGCGCGTACTACACGTCGGGGTGGGACGAGTGCCTGGTGGTGGTGATCGACGGCATGGGGGAAGCGCAGAGCGTGACGGTGTATCACGCGCACGCCGGGCGCCTCGACCGCCTCGCGCAGATCCCCGCGCACGACTCGATCGGTGTGCTCTACTCGCTCGTCACGCTGCACTTGGGCTTCGACTTCAACGCCGACGAATACAAGATCATGGGGCTCGCTCCCTACGGGGACCCGGAGCGGTTCTGCCGCTTCTTCGAGGACGCCGTGACGCTCGAGCCCGACGGCGGAATTCGGATTCCGCTGCTGCGGGCGAACCGCACCCGCGAGGAGCGTGAGTATTACCTCGCGACGCGCGCGCATCTCACCGAGCACCTGGTGCCGGCGCGACGTCCCGACGAGGAAATCACCGATGTGCACCGCGACGTGGCCGCCGCCCTGCAGGCCTGCCTCGACAAGACCATGCTGCACTTGTGTGGGCGCTTCGCGACCGAGACGCGGCAGCGGCGCTTGGCGCTGGCGGGAGGCGTGGCGCTGAACTGCACCGCGAACGGAAAGCTCTTGTGCTCGGGGACGTTCGACGACATCTACGTGCAGCCGGCGGCGGGAGACGACGGCAGCGCACTCGGCGCCGCCCTGTACCGCTCGGCGGCCGCCGGCGAGATTCGGAACGAGCGGTTGGGCGTTCCGTTCCTTGGCCCTGGGTATGGGTCAGCGGACATCGACGCCGCACTGGCGCAGTATGGCGATCGGGTGCAGGTCGAGCGATTCGCCACGCTCGACGAGGCCTGCGCGGAGGCCGCCCGGCTCATCGCGGGGGGCCGGGTCGTGGCGTGGTATCGTGGTCGCATGGAGTTCGGTCCGCGAGCGCTGGGACACCGGAGCATCCTCGCCGACCCCGGCCATCCCGAGATGCGCGACCGCATCAACGCCATGGTGAAAATGCGGGAGGCGTTCCGGCCGTTCGCCCCAGCCGTATCGATCGAGGAAGTCGATCGCTGGTTCGAGGTGGCGCCCAAGACCGAGCTGCCGTTCATGATCATGACGGTCAACGTCCGTGAGGAATTCCGGCACCGGCTGCCCGCGATCACCCACGTGAACGGCTCGGCCCGGGTGCAGACGGTCTCGGCCAAGGACAACCGGGAGTTCCACGAGCTGCTCCGCGCCGTGGGGAAAGCCACGGGGCGGGAGATGGTCCTCAACACCAGCTTCAACGTCAAGGGCCAGCCGATCGTCAATACGCCGCGCGAAGCGCTCGACACCTTCCTTGGGACCGGTATCGAGTTCCTGTTCCTCGAGAACCAGCTCGTCAGCCGTCGCCGCTAGCCCGCGACGGCCGCCGCTTTCGCCGGCTCGGGAGGGGCGGCAGACACGATCACGCCTTGGCCGAGCGCCACGCCCGGCGCGGGGGTCGCCCCCTGCTCACCGAAGTACGCCTCCTCGCCGTGCTCGCTGAGATCGAGCCCGGAGAGCTGTTCCCGCACCCCGGCTTTGGCGCCGAGCGTGGCCTGCACGAGCCCGAGAATGACGGCCGTGCCGGCGGCGGCGATCGCCACGGCAGCGAGGATCGCGACGAGCTGCACGCCCATTTGGGCGAAGTTGCCGGCCAGCCAGCCGTCGCCGCCCGCGGGGTTCGCCAGCTTCGTGGCGAAGACGCCCGTCAGCAGAGCCCCAGCCGCTCCTGCGAGCCCGTGGCAGGAGAACACGTCCAACGAGTCATCGAGCCGCGTCTTCGAGCGGATCTGGATGGCGGTGTAGCTCACGAGCGCCGCCAGTGCGCCTACGGCGAGTGAGGCCGGCGCGGTGATGTAGCCCGCCGCCGGCGTAATGCCGACGAGGCCGACCACAAGGCCGGTGGCGGCGCCCACGGCGGTCGCCTTCCCGGTGCGCAACAGGTCGATACACACCCACGTGATCAGGGCCGTCGCGGCGGCGGTGTTGGTGTTCGTGAACGCGAGGGCGGCGAGTCCGTTCGCGGCGAGCGCCGAGCCGGCGTTGAATCCGAACCAGCCGAACCACAGGAGGCCCGCGCCGAGCAGCACGAGCGGGACGTTGTGAGGCACGATCGCCGTGCGCTTGAAGTCTTTCCGGGGCCCGAGCATGCGGGCGGCCACGAGCGCAGACACGCCGGCGCTGATGTGGACCACCGTACCGCCCGCGAAGTCGAGCGCGCCAAGCTTCGCCAGCCAGCCACCCGACCCCCACACCCAGTGGGCGAGTGGGTCGTACACGAACGTCGCCCAGAGGACGAGGAACACGACGTACGCGCGGAAGCGCATGCGCTCCACGATCGCGCCGGAGATCAGCGCCGGCGTGATGATCGCGAACATCAGCTGGAACATCGCGTGCGCCTGCAGGGGAATCGTGGCGCCGTACGCGGCATCGGGCTCCAAACCCACACCCTTGAAGCCCAGCCAGGAGAGCCCGCCCCACCAGGGAGTGCCGTGCCCGAACGCGATCGAGTAGCCCACGAGCACCCACTGCACGCTCACCACGCCCAACGCGACGACGCTCATCATCATCGTGTTGAGCGCGTTCTTGGGCCGCACCAGGCCGCCATAGAAGAACGCGAGGCCGACCGTCATCACCATCACCAGAGCGGTGGAGGTGAGGACCCAGGCGGTGTCGCCCGCCGAGATGGGGTTCATGACTCCTCCTCGCCGGCGCCGGCGCCTGCGTGGTGCGCGGTTTCGAGCGCGGCGCGCTGCACGGCGTCCGCGTTCACGGCCGTGAGCGCGGCGTTGTCGAGCTCGCCCGTCCGGATGCGGATCACGCGCTCAATGGCCTGGACGAAGATCTTCCCGTCGCCGACTTCGCCGGTGCGGGCCGAAGCCAGGATGGCTTTGATGCACGGCTCAACGAACGGCTCCGAGCACACCATCTCGATCTTGACCTTCTCGTGGAACTCCATGACGACCGTGTTGCCGCGGTACTGGCTCACGATCTCCTGCTCGCCCCCGTGGCCGCTCACGCGACTGAGCGTGATCCCGGTGACGCCGGCCTGGAACAGCGCCGCCTTGACTTCGGGCAGGCGTTCGGGCCGGACGATGGTTGTGATGAGTTTCATGATGGAAAACCTAGCCCCCGTAACTCTCGGTGTCAACAGAATCGTGCATGAAATGCACAGATCTGACGTCACGCGGCCACCGTCCACCCACAGCATACTGTATGCCGTCACAGCAATGATGCAGGTTGTGCAGCTGGATTGGACCACCCATCCGGTCGGGCTAACAGGTTCGTGGGGGGTGACGGCGCCGGTGCATTGCATTTTCGACCCGATGTCGCAGCTTGGAGCACTTTCTCCCCCCTTGGAGGTCGCATGCGTGCGATCGCTCAGGTTCTCGCGATAGCCTGTTTCGTCGCGGTCGGCACCGCCGGGCGTGCGTGGGCGCAACACCCTCAGACTCGTGAGGGCTTCTGGATCGGGTTCGGGTTCGGGCACGGGTCGGCGGACCTGAAGAGCCCGACGCTCGACAGCCTCGGAGCGACCGGCCGGGAGGGTGGTGCGACCGGGTTTATCAAGCTGGGCGGCACCCTGAGCAAATCCGTCCTGCTCGGCGGCGAAGTGAACGCATGGGTCAAGAGCGAAAGCGGCGGCACGACCACGCTCGGCAACGTCTCGGCCGCAGCGTACCTCTATCCCGCCCCGCAGACCGGGTTCTTCCTGAAGGGCGGTGTCGGCTATGGCAGCACCCGGGTCAGCAACTCCGGCTCGGCGACGGCGAGCGGGTTTGGGTTCGTGGCAGGCGTCGGCTACGACGTCCGGGTCGGTGCAAACATCTCACTGACGCCGGTCGCGAACTTTTACTTCGGGAGCGACGGCGATATGACGGAGAACGGGACCAAAATTTTCTCGAGCTTGAAGCACAACGTGTTCGATTTCGGGCTGGGCATCACGTTCCACTGAGCGGGGGACGGTCGGCTGACCGCGCGCGAGGACACCTCCGTCTCGCCAGCGTGCTCGCCTCTTCCGGCATGGAACTCGCCCTCACCGCGGGCCGTCACTGGGAAGCGAGGGCTCCATGCACACCGCGCGAATCGTCGCACTGCTCGCCGCGTTCTCCTGCGCGGCGTCCGCAGCGCGGGCGCAGTATCCGCAGCGCCGCGACGGATTCTGGATCGGCTTCGGGCTGGGCTATGGCTGGGCGAACATCAAGTGCGACCAGTGCGTCGACAGCTCCAGCGTGGGCGGTGTCACCTGGTCGGTGAAGCTCGGCGGCGCCCAGCCGCAATGTCCTCATCGGCGGCGCGATCGACGGTTGGGCGCATTCGGACGGCTCGGCCACGGAGACGATGACGAACCTGACCGCATCGCTCTATCTCTACCCCAAAACGAAGAGCGGCTTCTTCCTCACGGGTGGCCTCGGCTTCTCCAACTATCACGTCAATTCCGACCCCTCTTTCGATGGGACGGGTTGGGGATATACGGCGGGAGCGGGCTACGACTTCCGGGTCGGCCGGGACGTGTCGCTCACACCGTTCGTGAACTACCTGTACGGCGGCGTGGGCAACGTGAACAAAAGCGGGACTGGAACCGTCGCCACGGGGTGGAAGCAGCACGCGATCGCTTTCGGCCTGGGCGTGACGCACCACTGAAACGGAAGGGAGTCCCTTCCTCAGTTTTCATTATCTTGACCCACCGCAATGCTCCTACTGGTTGTGGCGCTCGGATCGCAGGTTGCCGCCCCGTGTCTCCACGCCGGGCGCGCGGCCGGCGAAACGAATGCCGGCTGGGGTTCCTATCGCCGAGGGCTCATCACGGAGGCCGCAACGCACTTTGCGGTTGCCGACTCGCTCTGTCCGGGCGATCACGGGACGCAGGTCGGCCTCGGCTTCGTGCGGTTGCGGCAGGGGGAGGCGCGGGCCGCCGCCGAACGCTTTCTCGGGGCAGTGAAGAGCAATGCGGAGGACGCCGAGGCATGGTACGGGCTCGGCCTGGCCCGCTCGCGCCAGGGCCAGCGTGCGTCGGCGGCCGACGCGTGGCGTCGCACGCTACGCCTCGCCCCCGGGTATGAGGACGCCGAACTCCAGCTCCTGGCGCTCGGGATCGACAGTGGGCTCGCCCTACCCGCCGTGGTGCGGCCGGTCGACCCTGATGTGGCGGCGCGGACCGCGGGAGACGGCTTCGAGATCCGCACCGAGGGCGGGTGGCGACCGTTCTACGTGAAAGGCATCAATCTCGGCGTCGCGCTTCCCGGCCACTTCCCCTCGGATTTTCCCACCGACGATTCGACGTACGCCCGCTGGCTCGAGCTTATCGCGGGGGCGCGTGCCAACGCCGTCCGCGTCTATACGATGCTCCCGCCCGCCTTCTACCGATCGCTCAACCTTCCAGGCCACGGCGTCGTAGTCGTCGCCCTGTGGCTGCTGCACGGTGTGTGGACCGAGCTGCCCCCGGGCGACGACTACGACGCCGTGGCCTGGAAGGCGGAGTTCCGCGCCGAGATGCGCCGGGTGGTCGATCTGTTGCACGGGCACGCGCTCATAGCGGCCCGGCCGGGCCACGCCTTCGGCCGCTACGACAGCGACGTGTCGGATCACCTCCTGGGGTTCATCATCGGCCGGGAGTGGGAGCCGGTTTCGATCCGAGCCTACAACGCACGGCGGCGCGATCGCACCGCGTTCGCGGGTCGCTTTCTCGCGCTGGATCGCGGCACACCCGCCGACGCGTGGATGGCGGAGCAGTGCGACTACCTGCTCACGTATGAGTGGGACACGTATCACGCCCAGCGGCCCATCGCGTACACCAACTGGCCCACCCTCGACCCACTGTCCCACCCGACGGAGCCCACGCGCGAGGAGGAGCAGCGGCTGCGTCGCCGCCACGGATTCCCGCCCAATCCGCGTCTCAAGGAATACGACAACGACCGCGAATCGCTCGAATAGTAGGGGTACGCGTGATACGACGCGAACCTGGCCGGCTATTTCGCGTCGTATCACGCGTACCCCTACTATCCAGACTTCATTGATCTCGACTCGGCCTACGGCGCGGCGGGATCGGCCGAGGGCCGGTCCCGCTACTTCGGCTACCTGCGCGCCCTCAAGCAGCATCACGCCGGTCGACCGCTCTTGATCGCCGAGTACGGCGTTCCCTCGTCAAGGGGCATATCGCACCTACAGGCCGACGGGATGGGCCACGGCGGGCACGACGAGCGCGCCATGGCGGACATCGACGCGCGGCTCACGCGGGAGGTGCGCACGGCGGGCGCGGCAGGGGGAGTGCTGTTCGCGTGGCTGGACGAATGGTTCAAGCACACGTGGGTGACGATCGACCTGGAAGTCCCGGCGGAGCGGAGTCGTCTGTGGCACAACGTGGAGGACGCCGAGCAGCACTACGGGCTCATGGGCGAGTACGGCGGGGCGTCGGCGGACGCGACGCCCGCGCCCGGCGGCGACCCGGCTGTGTGGCGGGCGCTCCCCGTCCTCGCACGTGCCGAATCCCTCGTATTGCGCGTCGGGGCCGACCCGTCCTATCTGTATGTGGCGCTCGCCGGCCGACCGGCGTTCGATTCGGCCCGCTACGTCATCGGGATCGACACGTACCGCCGGGACCGCGGCCAGTTCCGGCTGCCGGACGTCGCTGGGCCGACAGGTGAGGTGGGATGCGAGTTCGCGCTCGTTCTGAACGACACGAGCGACGCGCAGCTCATGGTGGCGCCCTGGTACAACCCCTTCCTGGGGCCACGGAAGGGGATGGGGCCGACGGGGCTCGATCTTTTGTATCATGAGGCGGCGACGGTGGACAAGACCGGCCGCGACGGGGGCTTCGATTCGTTGTTCGTCACGACCAACCGCTGGCGTATCGCGCGGAGCGGTCGGACTTACTCGGCGCGAGGGGTGAACCGCGGGCGGCTGCGCTACGGCCGGGCGCAGGAGTCGAGCCTCGCCGACTGGTACGTGGAGCGCGCCGCGGGGCTCGTGGAGGTGCGGATTGCCTGGGCGCTCCTGAACGTCACCGATCCGTCGTCGCGCCACGTCATGGTGCGCTACCGACGGAACGGGACGTTCGAGACCACGGTGACCGATGGCGTTCGGTTCGACGTGGTGGCTGTCGACCGGTCCGACGGCGGCGTTGTGGCGCGAATCGCGCCCGGGCAAACCTACGCCTGGCCGACCTGGGAGACGCCCCTGTGGCACGAGCGCTTGAAGCCTGCGTACGAGGCGATGCGGGACGTGTGGGGGTCGTGGTGACGCGGCACGTCGTCCTGGCGTTCGGTATGGCGCTCCTCGCGCGTCCGCTGGCGGCGCAGCTGCCCGCGGCCGACCAGGCATTCCAGCGTGGAGAGTACGCCGCCGCCCGCGCGGGCTACGAGGGCGTCCTCGCCGCCGACTCTTCCAACGAGCGGGCCTTGTACCGACTCGCGATCCTCGACAGCTGGGACGGCAAGCTGGTCCGCTCGCTGGTGCGCTTCGCCCGGCTGCGCCGAATCGATCCCCGCGATCCCGACATGATGGTGTCCCACGCCCAGGTGCTGGCCTGGGCGGGCAAGACGGCGGCGTCCGAGGCACTGTACGACTCGGTGCTGGCGCGATTCCCGGACCGCGCCGACGCGCTCGCGGGCCGTGCCCGTACGATCGCCTGGACCGGGGACCTGGATCGCGCCGAGGTATTGTGGCGCACGGCACTCGAGCGGCATGCCGACACTCCTGAGCTGCTGATCGGACTCGCGCAGACGCTCTTCTGGAAGGGGCAGCCGGGACTCGCAGAAGCGTACGCCGCCCGAGCCCGGGCGCTCGCGCCACAGGACCGCACGGCGCGCGATCTCGAGCGGGTCGTGCGCGCCGCGCTCCGCCCGGAGGTTGCCACCTCAGTGGACGGCGCCACTGACTCGGATCAGAATGATTTCATAGCGCTGGAGGGGACGGTTACGGGCTCACTGGGCACCGATCTCCGCGGCACCGTGCGCGCGGGGTGGCGACATGCCACCGACCAGGCGGGCGACGGCTCGAGTTATTGGGCGGGTGGCCACCTCATCGCGGCGGTGGGGCACGGCGCCGTTTTGCGCGCCGGCTTGGGGGCACGGCGGGTACAGCCGGACGTTGGGGCCGCGCGTACACCGCTCACCGCCGAGCTCGGCCTCGGGCTGCGCCCAGCGCGCTATGCCGCGGTGAGCGTCAGTTACACCCGCACGCCGTTCGACGAGACCGCGGGTCTGATACGCCAGGATCTGGCGATAGATGCCGTCGAGTTGAGCTTCGACATGTCGCCTGCGGCGGGCTGGTCGATCTCCGGGGGCGGGGGCGGCGCATGGTTCTCGGACGGCAACAGTCGCTACTCCGCCGTGGGTGCGTTGCTCGGCCGCGTGGCGCGGGGCCTGCAAATCGGCCCCTTCGCTCGCATCATGGGGTACTGCCGCTGCGGGTCGGGTAGCTATTTCGCGCCGGACCGCTTCAGCGTGATCGAAGGTCGCGCCGTCTACGCATGGCAGCAGAGTCGCTGGGGCCTGCGCGCCGATGGCGGCGTTGGCTCGCAGCAGGTCTTCAAGGGCGCAGCGCACCAGACCGAGTGGCACATCGGGCTGACACTCTCGCGTGGCTGGGGCGCGAACAACGAGATCGCACTGGTGGGCTCGATCACGAACAGCGCCGCTGCGACGACGCCGGGGAAGGCGCCCACGGACCAATTTCGCTACCGCACTCTGGGCCTGCGCTTCCGGCAGGGCTTGTAGCTCAGGACTCCTCGTTGGCTTCTCGCCGCTCGGCCGCGCCCAGGCCCAGCGCGCGCAGCAACCGGATGGCCCGGGCCTGCTCGCGCGGCGGGAGCGCCGCGACGGCACGCCGCATGGCGTCCGCGTGCGGCGGAAAGATGCGTTGGATGAGTCGCCGCCCCGCGGGGGTGAGCGCCAGGAGGACGACGCGGCGGTCGGTGCCGCTGTGCCGTCGCCGCACCAACCCGCGCCTCACGAGCTTGTCCACCACGTAGGTCGTGCTCGACGATTCGACCAGGATGCGGCGTTGCACTTCGCACACCGGCAGCTCGCCCTTGTGGTACAGCACTTCCAACACCCCGAACTCCGTCGTGCCCAGCCGGAAGCGGGCGATGCTCGCCCGCGAGTGACGTTCGACGGCGTCGAACGCCCGGGCGAGGACGACCCACAACTGTAGCGCCACGTCCACACGGCTCGGTGATGGCTTCATTGCCCCCCGGGAACCCCATGCCCGGGAAAGCTGTTCCCGATGTGATTCGAGGTCAAGTATCTCGAATTCGAGACATCATTTCGGAGGTGTGCGATGTTCGATCTGGGAGTACTGGCGCTGCGGCTGGTCCTGGGAGCGGTGTTCCTCGGCCACGGGGCGCAGAAGGCGTTCGGGGCGTTCGGCGGTCCGGGGTTCGACGGCGCCACGGGCTTCGTCGGGAGCCTGGGGTTCCGCCCGGCCCGGTTCTGGGCGGCACTGGCGGTGGGTGGAGAGCTCGCCGCGGGGTTCCTGTTCCTGCTCGGGCTGCTGACGCCGCTCGCGGGGTTATTGGTGCTGGCCACGATGGCCGTAGCGATCGCCAAAGTGCACGGGCCGAAAGGCTTCTTCGTCCAAAACGGCGGGTACGAGTACAACCTGGTGCTCATCATCGCCGCCCTCGCCGTAGCTGCGATGGGGCCGGGCCGGTTTTCGCTGGACTACGTGCTCGGGCTCGCCCGGTAGCAATACCGCCCGTCGTTAGATTCTCTGCGTCGCTTGACGGCCAGGGAATCTGGATAGGCTGGTTCCGAAGCTCGTCACCACGCTCGCGGGCTACACCCGCGAGCAATTCCTCGCGGATCTGATCGCGGGGATCATCGTCGGTATCGTGGCGCTCCCGCTCGCCATCGCCTTCGCGATCGCGAGCGGGGTCGGCCCCGAGCGCGGGCTGTTCACCGCGATCGTCGCCGGGTTCATCATCTCGGCGTTGGGCGGCTCGCGCGTGCAGATCGGCGGGCCGACCGGCGCATTCGTCGTGATCGTCTACACGATCGTCCAGCGCCACGGGGTGGAAGGCCTCGCCATGGCGACCCTCATGGCGGGCGTCATCCTCGTCGGCTTCGGGCTCGTGCGGCTGGGCGGCGCGATCAAGTTCATCCCCTACCCCGTGACCATCGGCTTCACCAGCGGAATCGCCCTGATCATCCTTTCGGGGGAGGTCAAGGATTTCCTCGGCCTCGAGGGCCCCGTGCCCGCCGAATTCTTGGGGCGCTGGCGGGCGGTCGCGGCCCATTCCGGCTCGCTGAACCCGTGGGCGGTAGCGGTGTCGCTCGCCACGCTGGCGATCATCGTCCTCTGGCCCCGGCTCAACCGGCGCATCCCGAGTCCATTCGTGGCGCTCATCGTGACGACCGCCGTGGTGCAGCTGTTCCACCTGCCGGTGGACACGATCGGCAGCCGGTTCGGCGTCATCAACGCGGCCCTGCCGGCTCCCGCGCTTCCCGCGGTCACGTTCCATCAGATGCCCGGCCTCGCGGGCGCGGCGTTCACGATCGCGCTGCTCGGCGCCGTCGAGTCGCTGCTCTCCGCGGTGGTGGCGGACGGCATGATCGGCGGTCGGCACCGCTCGAACATGGAGCTCGTGGCGCAGGGGATCGCGAACATCGCGTCACCGCTGTTCGGCGGGATCCCGGCCACCGGCGCCATTGCCCGTACGGCGACGAACGTCAGGAACGGCGGCCGGACGCCGATCGCCGGGATCACGCACGCCGTCACCCTGCTCCTCATCACGCTGTTCTTCGGCCGCTGGGCCGGGCTGATCCCGATGGCGACGCTGGCGGGGATCCTGGTGGTCGTCGCCTACAGCATGAGCGAGTGGCGCACGTTCCTGGCCGAGTTCCGGGCGCCGAAGAGCGACGTGGCCGTGCTGCTCACGACGTTTCTCCTGACCGTGCTGTGGGACCTGACGGTCGCGATCGAGGTGGGGATGGTGCTCGCGGCGTTCCTGTTCATGCGCCGCATGGCGGAGGTGACGAACATCAGCGCGCTCACGCACGAGTTCCAGGATCCGGTGGACGACTTCGAGCGTGATCCCAACGCGGTGCGGCGGCGGGTGGTGCCGCCGGGGGTGGAGGTGTACGAGATCACCGGGCCGTTCTTCTTCGGCGCGGCGGAGACGTTCAAGGAGCGGTTGGGGCGCATCGCGGTGCGGCCCAAGGTACTGATCCTCCGGATGCGGCACGTCCCCGCGATCGACTCGACTGGGCTGCACGCGCTGCGCGATCTCGTCCGGCGCAGCCGGCGAGACGGCTCGCTGTTGATCCTCTCCGACGTGCATTCCCAGCCGGTGGTCGCGCTCGAGCGGTCGGGTCTCTACGACGAGCTGGGGGAGGAAAACATTCACGGAAACATCGACGACGCGTTGAACCGGGCGCGGGAGCACCTGGGCATTCCGTCGCTGCCGGCGCCGACGTTTGCGACGCCCACCGTCGCGCGGGAAGGGAAGGAGCCGGCCTAGCGGAAGTACCGGTGCCTGGTGAGCGTTGCAGAGGGAGGACTGACGGATGGCCTCACCGATAATCGCCCAAGGCACCTGTTACGTGCTGTTCGCCTACGACGTCGCGCACGCGTTCGACCTCGCGGCGGCGGAGCGGCGGCTGGCGAGCGCCACCCAGCGCCAGACGGTCAAGCAGAAGCGGCGCGCTCCGGCGTTCTTCGAGTACGACCCCGCTCCCCTGCGCGTGACCGAGCCGGCGGAGTCGCTCGCCGTCGGTGAGCACGTCACGGCGCCCTACGTCGAGTTCGTGCTCTACGACTTCGGCGCGATGTCGGTGAGCTACGCCATCCCCCTCCAGGGCCCCTTCACGGGGCTCCCGGGGCTCAGCACCATCCTGTACGGCAACGAGCAGCTCGAGACGGACTCACGGCGCCGGGTGCAGCAGCTCGTGGAGGCCCTTGGCGACGCCGCGATTCGGTCCCGCCTCGCCGACTTCGTCGAAGATTACGTAGTGTTCCAGATCGAGGCGTTCCGCGAGCCGCTCGAGGCGTCCATGCTGTGGACCGAGCACGCGCAGACGGTGGCCCAGGTGCTGCGGGCCGAGTCACGCCCCCTGTCGCAGCAGGAAGTGAGCGACGCCCTCACATCGCGCCTCTCGTTCGGGCCGAACGACGCGACGCTGATCGACACCGACGCGACGCTGCTGTTCGATCCGGAGGGAGAGGACGTGCGGGCGGTGATCGAGTTCGCCAACACCCAGCTGCTCGAGATGCGGTACCTGGACGCGCAGCTCGACGAAGCACTCGAGCGGGCCTACGACCTGCTCGGCCGCACGCCCGGCCTGCGCCGGTTCTTGCCCAGTCCGTATGGGCTTCCGCTCCGCCGGCTCGGGCGGCTGCAGCTCGATGCCGCGGTCCTGTTCGAGCAGGTGACGAACGCGCTGAAGCTGATCGGCGAGCAGTACCTCACCCGCGTGTACGGCCACGTGTCGCGTCGCTTCCACCTCGCGGAGTGGGACGTGAGCATCACCCGCAAGCTGCAGACGCTCGACGGGATCTATGGAAAAATGGCGGACCGGGCGGCGACGCAGCGGATGGAGCTGCTCGAGTGGATCATCATCGTGCTGATCGCCGTGTCGATCGTGCTGCCGTTTTTCTCGGGGCTCGTCGGGAAGTGAGCTAGTAGGGCCGCTCTCGACGCTGGTCGCGGGGGAGAATCATTGCCCGCACCACTGCCGTGGCGTCCACGGCAATCAGCAACCCCTCCTGCGGCAGCGACTGCACCCCAATCACGATTCCCGCCGGCGGGTTCCGCTGGGGGAAGAAATCCGGCGCTGCCTGGCGGATTCGTTCCATGTCCTTGGGCGAGAAGTTCACGACATAAATCGTGAGCTTGGCGACGTCGGCCGGGGTCGCCCCGCCGATCCGTAACACCGTCGCGAGGTTCGCGAACGCCTGGGCGGCCTGGGCGCCCAGGTCGCCGGGACCGACGAGGCGGCCGGTGCTGTCGAGGGCGACCTCACCCGACACGTACAGCGTCGGCCCGATGCGCACGGCGTGTGTGAAGCCCGGCAACGCCGCGAGCGTTCCGGGATTGATGTAGCGGGTGGAAACGGGATCGGGCACCTGGCGGACGGCGCCCGGGGTTGGAGCGACGCAGGCGGCGAGCAGCGGGATGGTGACGATGCTGGACAGGGCGACGCGCATGCGATGCTCCTCACGAGGGCGGGGGTAGGGACGTCAACGCCACTCTGTATACGCCGGGGACGGGTCGGAGTTCAAGGGTCCGGCGGCGGTGGTTCAGGGCAGGGCAACGCGCAGCGAGACTTGCATCGAGACGTAGCGCCACTGCGCGGTCGTCGCCGACTCGGTGGCGACCTCGGTGGCGACGCCGGAATCGTCGCTGTCCAGCTCGAACCGGAGCTCGCGCCCCGGTGCGAGCGGCACCGCGATAAGCGAATAGAGGCGCAAGGCGTGACGCCAGGGCCCGACCGCAGCCCCCTGCCGGGCGGCCACCCGCTGCACGCCTACGCCGAGATCGAAGGCGAGCACGATAGACCGGGCGGTCTCGAGCTCGATGTATGATCCCGCCTGCGCTATCTGAACGAGCCGGGGCGCGAAGTACCCTGCGCTCGAGGGCCGGGAGTAGCGGATCTCGTGGATCTGGCCCGACACCTCGAGAATCGGCGTCAGGGCCACCGCCGCCACGCCGGCGAAGGTCGTCCGGTGGTTCACATCGAAGGAGCTGCTCAACGCGGCCGTGCGGCCGATCCCGCGGAGTTTGAGTCCTCTCGCGACGGGCAGCTCGACGATCGCGCCTATTTCTGTTCGCACCACCCGGTTCGTCACGAGGAGCGGGCTCGCGTCGATCACGTTCCGCCGCGCGCGGAGGTCGATGGCCGGTCCGCCCACCGGGTCACGCCAGCGGGCGCGCAGCTGGCCAGTGGGGATGAGTGTGGCGCGCGCGCCGCCGATGGCGTCGACCCGAGTCGCTCCCCCCTCCAGATCGACCTGCAGCGTGCCCCGGGGCAGCGCAGCGGCACGGAGCGTGAGCTCGTCGAGCCCGATGGCGGTGCCCCCGTCGCGAATCTGCTCGCGGGTCGCTCGCACCCCGAGCCGGGTCGGCCCGGAGGCCCCGAGCTCGGCGGCGCCGCCCAGCCGGAGTGTGGCGTTCCCGTCAGAATCACGGCTGCCGCCCACCAGGGGCATGATGGCGGGGGCGGCGGCCACCCGCGCCGCCGCCAGCTCGCGTCGTACCTCGGCGTCCGTGGGGTGAGCGGTGAGCCAACCCTCGTAGACTGCGATGGCGGCACCCGCTCGGCGCGCTCGCGCCAAGGTCCGCGCGCGCCCCACCACGGCATCGCGCTCGTCGGGCGCGAGGCGCAGGGCATCGTCGTAGCACCGCAGCGCCGCGCTGAAGCGCCCTGCGCGCGCCAGCATCTCCGCCAGCGCCATGTACCCCCAGGGGTCCGACGGCTCGAGCGCGACGTAGCGGCGGAACAGCCGCAGCGCCAACCGGGGGTCATGTCGGTGTAGCTGCGCGAGGCGATACGTGGCGTGGGAATTCCACGGGTCGGCGGCGAGCACCGCGGCGTACTCCTGTGCGGCGGCTCGCGTATCCCCGGCTGTGAACGCTGAGTCCGCGCGGCCGAGATGGCCGGTGGTGAGGTTCCCGCTCTGTGCGGCGGCTGGGCGCGCGTGAGCCGTGACGACCGCTCCGAGGACCAGTAGCACGATCCGCCTCCGGCGCCCGCCGGCCGCGACGGCACGCCGGCCTTGGTACCGTTTGATGGAGGTCTCGCGGTCCGGCCGCCGGCGGATCCACAGGCGCAACACCTCGACGCCGAGGAGCACGGCGGCCAGGGTCCCGACGCTGAAGAGGAGCGCCACGGCGGGCAACAGGTTGCCCGGATGCAGCGTGGCAACGGCCGGGATGACGCTGCGGGAGGCGCTGAGCGCGAGGCCGAGGAGCCAGCCCGTCGCCCACACGCCCGCGAGGATGGCGCCCGCGATGGCCGTCTGCGTGGCAACCATGCCCCACCCACGCGACCTACGGCCCCGCACCCGTAGGTACGCTTCCCGCAGGGGCGTCGCCAGCGCGCTCATCAGGTAGAACATCCCACCGATCCCGGTCCCCGGCAGGCCGGCCGTCACGGTCAGTGCCCCTTCTCGTAGACGCGGAGCGAGCGACCGAGCAGCAGCTCGGCGCAGACCGCACGCAGAAAGAAGACCGCGTTGACCGTTCGCAGCACGAAGAACGCGGGGATGCTCGCGATCGCGCGGCGGATCTCCCGCCGCCGTGCGGCGCCAGCGAGGACCGGAACGAGCACGGCAGGGGCATCGATCACGTAACCGATCAGCACCCAGGGCCTCGCGAGCAGGAGCGCGAGGATTGGCAGCAGCACCAGGTAGACCGCGGCCGCGATCGTCGCATCCCAGAACGCCACCGCCACCGCGGAGCGCAAATAGGGCACCGCGAGGAGCCCGCGCCAGTGCAGCTTCACGTTCTGAACGAACCCGTGTGACCAGCGCCGCAGCTGCGTTCCCATCAGCGTGAGGGTGCGAGGCTCGATAGGGTAGCACACCGCTTCCGGCACGAAACGCACCTCATGGCCTGATTGGTACAGGCTCCAGGTCAGGTCTACATCCTCGGCGAGGGTTCGATTCGACCAGCCGTTGTGCGCCCCGAGGATCTCGGTCCGATACATCGAGAAACAGCCCGAGGAGATGAGCGGCTTCCCATAGTACTCCTGCAGCTGCTTGTAGTAGGTGAACGCGAACAGATACTCGATGTAGCGCCCCCGCTCCCACAGACTCCGCACCCGCTGTGGGAGTACGAAACCGCATGCCGCCGCGACGGCCGGACGGGAAAAGGCCGGCAGTAGGCACTCGAGCGCGTCCGGTGCGAGAACCGTATCGGCGTCGATGGCGACGGTGAGGGGCGTGCGGACGTAGCGGAGCCCGAAATTTTGTGCCCCTGCCTTGGAGCCGGTGTTCGTCGGCGGTCGGACGACTACGACCCCGAGCGCGCGGGCCACGTCGCCCGTCCCGTCGGTCGAGCAGTCGTCCACGACGACGATCGCAGCTGGCGGCGTGGTCTGGCCTTGCAGGCTCCGGATCGTGTCGGCGACGCTGGCGGCTTCGTTGTACGCCGGAATGATCACCGTCACGTCGATACCGGCGATCGGGCGGAGGAGGGGCGCGGTACGGTCGCGGCTCCATCGGTGCTTCAGGCGCGCTGCGCTAGAAGACAAGGTCGCGTCCGCTGTTGCAAGCTGAGGGTTATGGCCGATACGGGACTTGCTCGACGTTCCGGGGGCCGGGGCGTTTCCTTGCTAAAGAGGCCGCCCGGCTGACTCGGGTAACGCAGCCGGACGGGCAACCCGGGTTGCAACGCCGCAACGGCTCTAGAACATGAACCCCATGCGGAAATAGATCGCCGTGCGCTCGGGGCTCCTGGCGGCGGCGATCGACAGTGTGTTGACCCGACGGTGCTGCCAGGCGAGCCACAGCCCGCCCCCCGCCGCGGCCTGCCAGCGGTCTGACGACTCCCCCGGGATCCAGACCCGCCCCGCGTCCGCCAAGCCGAAGATGCCGACGTCGCCGAACGGCAAGCGGCCGGCGAGGAGCCGCAGCTCGGCGTTGCCATACGCACCGCGTCGTCCGGCGAACCGCTGCTCGGCGTAGCCCCGCACCGTCAGCCCGCCACCCACGTATACCAGCTCCTGGAAAGGCACCGTGCCGCTCACCGCGGCGCCGCCCGCCCGGAGCGCGAGCGTCGCGGATGGCGGGTCGCCTGCCGAGAGGTAGGTAGAAGCCTCCGCCGAGACGCTCGCGAACGCGGAGACGACGTCCCAGACGGCCGGATACCACTGCCCGGCGAGGCTCACATGCAGGCCGCGGGCCGGAGCGGCCGGGAAGTCGCGCGTGTCGAGCTCGAGCGCGGCGCGCGCCCCGACTTGGCCGAAGTCACCCGTGCCGTAATAGGGACCTGTTGTGGCGAGGACGGTGCCTGAGTCGCTCGGGGTGTGCGCGTACTTG
>Ga0209235_1000221_pt1 | contig 27502 bp, 22 predicted proteins | sample GraSoi013_1_20cm_4_FD_185817 | JGI IMG/M metagenome (GOLD analysis project Ga0209235, IMG submission 185817) | Grasslands soil microbial communities from the Angelo Coastal Reserve, California, USA - Sample 09_25_2013_1_20cm (SPAdes) (version 2) | ecosystem: Environmental > Terrestrial > Soil >... | reverse complement strand
CGCCTCCGCCGTGTCGCCCGCGGCGAGCAGCCAGCGGCTAGCGGACAGGCGGTTCACCGCATTGAAATACGGATGGTGTCGGCCGTAGTCGTGGTGTCGCGTGTGCTCGGCGCTCTCCCACTCGAGCGCGGCGAGAGCGCGCCCGGCCGCCCGGCGCTCACCGGCACGCTCCGCCGCGAACGCCGCCAGCGAGCGCTCGAGCAGGTCTGCATTGACACTACCGCTCTCGCGGACCTGCCGGCGCGCCCGAGCGAGTCCCGCCGTATCGCCGCCGGCGTGCGCCAGAATCCCGTCGAGCCATGCCACTTCCGCGCGGCCCTCCGCCCACGTGGGCAGCCGCGCTGCGCGCCGGGCCGCCGCCTGACGAGGCTCCACCTCCCCAAATCGGGCACCGGCCACAGCGAGACCGTAGGCCGTGAGCGGCGCCGTGGAGTCGTTCGTGAGACGCCGCCACCGCTCCATCGCCACCAGCGCCGAGTCCCAGCCGCCGCGTGCCGCATAGGCGAATCCCTTTCCTGCCCACAGGACGGCTTGAAACGGCACGCTAGGCGCGAGCGCAAGCACCGCATTGTTGAATTCCACCTGGGCTCGCGGAAAGCCCGGGAACAGAAACCCGATCCCGATGTACTGGCTCGGCGCCGCGCCGTGAGTGGCCACGACGAATTGCGCGTCGTGGGCGAGTTGGGCCGGGGCCCAGTCTCCGCCGGACACGAGGAGCCCGTTCACCGCGCTGTAGAAAGCGATGAGATCGGGATTGAGCCGGAATCCCGTTGCGGTGGCGAAGCCCTGCAGCCTCCGCAGGACACGGGCAGCCCCCGCCGTGTCCCGTTGGGCGACCACGATCCAGGAGAGATGCTCCCAGGCGGGCGCGAACCTCGGGTTGAGCGCAACCGTTCGCTCGAGGGCCGCGCGCGAATCGTCGTACGTCGTCCCCAGGTACGGCGTCCAGTGAACCATGTAGTTGCCGTAGTCGTACCAGGCCGGCCAGTAATTCGGGAAGCGACGCGTGACGTCCCGCCAGACGGCCAGCTCCTCGCTCATCGTGTGCGCGAGGAAACGGGCCTCGATCATGAGCCGGTCGGCCTCGGGGAGCTCGCGCCGGTGCGCGACGAGTGCCACCAAGGCCGCGCTGTCGGGTGGCGTCCCCTCGTAGTCACGGGGATACAACGATCGCCAGAAGGCGAACCAGAAGTGCGAGTCGGCAGCGAACGCCCGGTCGAACGCCCGTACGGCCTCGTCGAACTCGGCTCGCGCCAGAGCTTGCTCCCCCTGCAGGTACGCCCGCAGCGCCGGGACTGAGCGCGTGGTGATGGCGGCCAGCTGGGGTGCGGGCGGCGTGCCGCGCTGCCATACCTGCCGGAGCAGGGCCAGCGTGGCAGCATCGGTCAGGCCCGCGACATCGTCCGCGGGACCGGTTACGGTCGCGTGGGCAAGCGCCGCCAGGCTGTCCACGTCGAACAGAGCGGCGTCCAGGCGCACCTCCCGTCCCGCCGGGACCAGCGTCCCGCGCAGCACGCTGCGCGCGCCGAGACGGCGGGCGAGCTCAGCCCCTCGCTCGGGCGTGAGGGGCTCGCCTTCGGCGACTTGCGCGAGGACGGTGATCGCCTCCGCGGTGCGGATCCCACCCACGCCGTCGAGGTTGGCGCTCAGGGTCACCACCAGCTCCCGGCCGAGGCGCTCGAGCGCAGTGTCCGCCGCGACCGGCACGAACGGCATCACCGCGATCGTCGAGGCAGACGGCACCACCGCGCCCGCGGCCCAGCGACTCCGGAGCACGAGGAACGCGACTCCCAGCGCGACCGCCGCCACGCCGGCGCCGCGGGCGACGATGCGACGCGAGCGACTCGGAGCGAGGCGCGGCGGCGCCCGGAGCGCGGCGTCGAGCGCCTCGGCGAACTGTGCCGTGGTTGCGTACCGGTCGGCCGGCGCCTTTGCCAGCGCGCGCCCCAGCACGAGTACCACCGACTCCGGCACGGTCCGCCGGAGCTGCGTCACGGGCGCAGGATCGGCCGTGAGGTGCTGGTGCAACACGCTCTCGACCGTCGGGCCCGTGAACGGCGGCTGCCCCGCCAGCATCTCGTACAACACGCACCCCAGGCTGTACAGGTCGCTCCGCCCATCGAGCTGCCGCTGACCGGCCGCCTGCTCGGGGCTCATGTACGCCGGGGTCCCGACCGTCAGTCCGGTCGCCGTCAACGTGTCCCCACCCGCCGTTATGATCGCCCGCGCAATCCCGAAGTCGGCAACCACCGCATGGCCTGCTTGCAGCAAAATGTTCTCCGGTTTGATATCGCGGTGGAGCACGTTGCGGCGATGGGCGTGGTCGAGGGCACTCGCGACCTCGCCGGTGATTCGCACGGCGTCTTCGAGCGGCAGCTGCTTCTCGCGGCTCAGGCGTTCCCGCAGGGACTCCCCTTCGACGTAGGGCATCACGTAGTAGAGGAACCCGTCGCCCTCGCCCGAGTCGTGGAGCGGGAGGATGTGCGCGTGGGTCAGGCCGCCCGCCATCGCGATCTCACGGAGAAACCGCTCCGGACCGAGGGCAACTGCAACTTCGGGCTTCAGGACCTTGAGGGCGACTTTCCGACGGTGCCTCAAGTCCTGGGCCAGGTAGACGGTCGCCATCCCACCGCGGCCGAGTTCACGCTCGATCGCGTAACGCTGAGCGAGGGCGCCCTGGAGGCGGGCAAGCAAGTCGGGCAGACGGAGGCTCGGACCCGTGGGTGAGTTCCATCATACGAACCCCGCTCAGGGCCCGCCAGAGCGCCACGCTGTTGGGTCTTGCCAGCCGCGCCCGCACAATGCATTCTGGAGACACAGGCGGCGATCCACGCCCAACCTCGTCGGCCCTCCCCCAGCGAGGGTCCCCGTGAGGCAAAGGGGGGGATACTCCCGGATCGGCATCGCGAAAACCTTTGCGTCGCCACGGAGCGTCGCTGCTGGGGGGCGGTTGGCCGTGGCCAGACCAAAGGACGGACACGATGCCGACCAACAAGGACTTCAAGCGCCTCGTTCGCGCTCGCATGCAAAAGACGGGCGAAGCTTACACCACCGCCCGCGCGCAGCTCCTCAGCAGGAAGCAAGCTTCCGCCCCCGCGACTGCCCCGCCCCAGTACGCCAAGCTCGCCGGCACGAGCGATGCCACGCTCAAGGCGAAGACCGGCTGTACCTGGGAGCGCTGGGTGAAGGCGCTCGATCGGGTGGAAGCCCACACGTGGCCGCACCGGCAGATCGCCGCATACGTGCATGAGAAGTACAAGGTGCCGGGCTGGTGGGCGCAGACGGTCACCGTTGGCTACGAGCGTATCAAGGGCCTGCGCGCCATCGGGCAGCGGCGGGGCGGCGGGTTCGAGGCCACGAAGAGCAAGACGTTCGCACTGCCGGCCGCCCGGCTGTATCGGGCGTTCAGCGACGCGCGCACTCGGGCGCGTTGGCTGCCGGGCATCTCCCTCACCGTCCGCACCGCGACCCGCGAGAAGTACATGCGGATCACCTGGCCGGACGGGACGTCGGTCGACGTGGGTTTCACCCGCAAGGGCCCCGCCAAGGGCCAGGTGCAGATACAGCACAGCAAGCTCGCTGACCAGTCAGCGGCGACGCGGATGAAGCAGTACTGGGCGGAGCGGCTGGCGGCGCTCGGGGAGGTGCTGGGGCGGCCGACCGGTTGAGCGATCCGGAACTACGAGCGGGGGCGGCTAGAGTACGACTAGCTTGCCCCCGCCCGTCAGGACAATCGTGAGATTCATCACGAGCAGCATGAGGTCATAGTGCCAGCCGTGCGTCCGCTCGCCCCAAAAACCCGTTTTCCATACGAAGATCTTCTTCTGTATCGCGCCGAGCATGATCAGGATCAGACCGATGGCGGCGAGCTGCGTCAGGATCCCGACAGCCACGCCGCTGCTGCCCAGCAGCTCCGCCGTGCCGAGAAACACCGTGAAGCGGGGGCTCGCGCCGATGCTGTGTGAGCGCGCCACCGGGTCCTTCAGGTGATTCAGGCCGCTCGAGAAGAACACCACGCCAACCATGAGTCGAAGCAGCAGTAGCCCCACGTCGCTGAACCGCAACAGCGCGGGAAACAGGACGCTCATCAAGCGCGGGCCTGGGTACGGGCAGCGCCCTCCGCGTGAGCCTCGACGAACCACAGCCACTTGTCGACACCCCGCGAGATCTCCGTGCAGATGTCGGTCGAGTCCGCGTCCCCCAGTTCGTCCGTCTCACCGATGGCCTGGCGGATGCGCTCCCCGAAACTCGCCAGTGCGTTGGACAACGCCCATACATGCTCCTCGCCACTCGAGATGTTGATGGGGTACTGCGGCAGCTCGGATCGCTCGGCCACGATCGCACCGGTCCCTTCCGCGATGCCGCCTAATTGAATCACCCGCTCCGCCAGGAGGTCGACGTACTCGAGCGCGGCGCTGTGAATCTCGTCGAACAGTTTGTGGAGCGCGATGAACTGGGACCCCTTCACGTTCCAGTGCGCCTGTTTCGCCTGTAACTGGAGGTCGATCGCGTCCGCCAGCCGCTGATTCAAGAGGTCGATCACCTGCCCACGGGTGGATTCGGGGATGTCGTTGAGCGTGGGGTGCGTCGTGCCAGCCATAACACAACTCCGGTTTGGGGTGAATGGTGAGTCAGGGTCGATTTCCATCGGGCCGCCGCGGGTGGCGCCGCAGGCCCGCGGTGGCTGCGTCGATCCGTGCGATGTAGGCGCGCGTCCCCTCCCCGTGCGCCCGGCGCGGCACGACGTAGTGAGGATCGTCAGGCTGCGAGCTGCGCAGGTCGTCGACCATGAGGTCGCCGCCGTGCGCCTCGACCGCGGCCTCGAACCGCTCCACCGCGGATAGCAGGTCCACCAGGTCGTCGGGGCGCTCGGCGCCGGTGACGGTGATGCCGCGCTGCCGGAGCCGGGCCGCGACCTCGGCGGCGGCCGCGTCTTGTTCCTGCGCGCGGTGGGGGTCCAGGCTGCGCTCGAGGTCCTCGTAGTTGTCCATACGTTCCTCCGTGTTCCACAAGCGTCAGGAGTGCCCGGGCTGTTCCCGCGAATGGGGCGGGCGCTGCGAGCGCCGCTCGGGTCGAGACCGTCCGGAGGGGATCTTATCTCCTCGAGCCGTCGGTGTCGACCGGCACTACGGGCAGCACCAGGTGCGACGGCAGCGACGCGGAGCAATAGACGCGCTCGGTGGCCGTGACGAAATCAGCCGCCGTCGCCTGATAGATGCTGGGCACGAATTTCTGCGGATTGCGGTCGATCAGCGGAAACCAGGTCGATTGCACCTGGACCATGAGGCGGTGCCCCTTGAGAAAGACGTGGTCGCGATCGCGCAGTGGGACCTTCCACTCGACAGGCGTATTCGGCGGGAGCGGCCGGGGGTGCTCGTAGCCCGTGAGGTAGCGGCCGCGGCGCACCTCCATGGCGATCGGCAGCTCGTAGCCGTTCACGGATCGCGCGTACTCGCCGGGCCCGGCGCCGGCCTCCGGGTCCCACGCGCTCCGCTGAGCGTCCTCGGGGTACACGTCGATCAGCTTGACGACGAAGTCGGCGTCGGTGCCCGAGGTGGACGCGAACAGGTCGGCCGCCACCTCGCCAGTGATCGTGAGATCGTGCTCGAGCGGCGCGCTCACGAACGTCAGCACGTCGGGCCGCTGCTCGACGAAGCGTTGATCTTGGACCTCCCAGGTGCGCCAGTCGGCGCCTGGGTACGTCGGGGAGATGGGGCGCTGCCGGTAAGGGACCGGGCTTGCCGGATCCGAGATGTATTCGCGATACCCGGCGCCCCGCTCCGCGCGAGGACGGTCGAAGGACAGCGTCCCGTCGGCGTGGAGATACAGGTTGGTGGGCTTGGCCTCCGGGGGCGGCCACGCGCCGTAGGTCCGCCAGCGGTTGGCCCCAGACTGAAAGGTCGTCGCCCGCCAGGGCGGCGGCTCGCCTCTCCCATGGAGGTAGTAGCGGAAGAACGGCGCCTCGATCGTCTCGCGGAACTCGCGTGCCGTCTCATGCCCGCCGAGCGCGATCGGCCCGATGCTGTCCGCTTTGGGGGCGCGCCACTGGCCATGATACCAGGGACCGGCGACCATAAAGTTCGTGTGGTCCGGGTCGCGCTCGGCGGCGTGGCGAAAGATCTGCCACGGCCCCCACGGATCTTCCTGGTCCCAGAAGCCCGCGACGTTCAGGTTGGGGACCGTCGAAGCGTGCAGCTGGCTGATCCATGCCTCCTTCTTCCAGAATTCGTCGTAATCCGCGTGAGCCACGACGTCGTTCCAGTAGGGAATGGAGCCATGGAGGTACTTGGCGTTGATGTTCGAGAGCGGCCCCAGGGCCAAGTACCACGCATACGTGTCGTACGTCTCGAACGCGAAGTGGGTGTTCTTGTACTTGTCCGCCTGCTCGAGCACCGCGTACTCGAACGCGTAACTCTCGCGCAACGCGCCATAGCGGTGGTCGTCGTCGTTCATCCACTGATCCACCGGAGACGCCTGCTCGCTCATCGCCTTGAGGGCCGGGTGCGGGTGCAACAGCGCCAGCGCCGTAGTCAGTCCGTCGTAGGAGACGCCGAACATGCCGACCTTGCCGCTGTTGTTCGGGACATGGTGCACGAGCCACTCGATGCTGTCGTAGGCGTCGGTTGTTTCGTTGGTGGCGGTCGAGTCGGCCAGATCGACCTGCGAGGTCAGCTTGAACACGCCTTCCGACTTGAACCGTCCCCGCAAGTTCTGGATCACGAAGATATAGCCGTCCTGCGCGAGCTCCTTGATGCTCGGCGGCAGCCGCGGCGGCGGCTGGCTGGGTACTCCGTACGGCGTGCGGCGCAACAGGATTGGCAGCGGCTCGGTCTGATCGACCGGCGTCAAGATCACGGTCTGCAGGCGCACGCCGTCCCGCACGGGGATCATCACTGCTTCGAGCTTGAATGGCGGCTGCGGCGCCGGTTGCTGCGCGGGGCTGGGAGCGGCGAGCAACCGGGTGGCGACGAAGCACACGCGCGCGTACATCGATCCTCCCTGCGCCGAATCATGTCCGCACGAATGTTCCAAAGGCCAAGGCCAGGCACCAAGCCTTGATTAGCCGACTCAAACGTAGCCTCGGGTGGCCATTCTTGCTCTCGGTTACGGCGAGGTGGTCGGCGCGATCGTCAGCCTGGCGCTCGCGGTCGCTGCGATGGCTGGCGCGGCTCAGATCGTTGGGCCAGCAGCGACGCAGCTACTTCCTCAGATCCCGAGCCAGTAGTTCACCTTGACCAGGAAGATGTTCTCCGACGACCCGCGGAACAGCGCCCGGGAGTCGTCGCCGAAATCGATCGCGCCGCGCGTGAGCGACGAGGAGCCGCTGCGGGTCCACACCAGGTAGAGCGTCGAGCCCGGCCGATATTCCCAGCGCAGCACCGCGTTGCCCCGCAGCGAGCGGAGCGTGAAGCTCGGATCGACGATCACGAACCGGGCGGCGGGCCCGCCCCCGTCGGGGTCGATGAAGATCGAGTCGCGCACCCCCAGCGACGGGTTCCCCGGCTTGATCGAATCCGTTCCCACATCCGCCCCATAGACGAGCCGGCGCAGGCCGCGCGGAGCCGCGAACTCCTTGTAGCGGGAGTAGGCGCCGCTCGCGATCAGGGGTTGCATGAACAGCTCGAGCGTCAGGTTGGGTGAGAACGTGACGTTGAAGCGCGTGTTCATCGCGAGGGAGTTCTGCACCAGGTCGGCAAAGACGTAGCGGTGGCCGTAGAATGCCGTGGCCGTCGGGTCGGACACGGTGCTCACGTACTGGTAGCCGGTCTCATCGTGACTCGCGGACGGCCCGAGCGAGAGCGACACGTTGGAGGCCGGCCGCAGCTGCACGGAGACGCTGGCCGAGCGGCTGCAGTCGCCGTCGCGGTTGCAGCCCAGCTCCGCGGATCCGCTCAGCACGACGTTCTTGCGGGAATCGGTGGAGGCGTTCGTGGCCCAGAAGTCGGCCCCGGGCCGGCGCAGCACGGGGCCGCCGCGGCTCAGGCGGTCGTCGAGCACGCTCGGCCGGTGGATCCAGAATGCGTTGATGTCCCAATAGTTGTGCGGCTGGATGTAGCCGAACAGCTGCACCTGCCGGTCGGTCAGGTCGCCGTCGAAGTTGTACTGCTGCTGGCCGCCGGCGATGAAGAGCAGCTGGCGGTACCAGCGGGTCGGCTTCGTCCACTGGGGGAAGATGTTCCCGCTCATCCACCAGTAGTCGGCCCGGCCGAGGAACGAGATGTCGTTGTTCTCGAATCCCGGCGTGCGCATGTTGGTGGACAACTCCCACAACAGGTGCCCGGACTCCCGGGCGAAACGCGCATACGCGCCCACGCCGCGCAGCGCCGTGAGCGAGGGATCGTAGGCGTCGCTCAGCACCCCGTTCGAGCCGTTCCCCCGGTCGGGCCGCTGGAAGTAGCGCGCGCTCGACGTCTGCAGTCGCAGCAGCGCCGCGGTGTCGCCCGACACCTGCGTGCCCGCCAGCTGTGCCATGAGGCGGTACTCCCGCTTGCCGAACCACATCTCGGTCCCGAGGCCGAACGATTCGGCGTGGCGGCTCAGGCGGTCGGCCAGGAACGGGTCGTCGAGCTCGCGCACCACCGACGTGCCGATCGCCCGCAGCACGGTCGCGCCGCCGCGCAGGTCCTTCGCCACGCGGGCCACGAAGTAGTTCGTGAACGGCTCGACGGTGACGTCGCCGCGCGTGCCGTCGCTCTTCAGGAATGCCGCTCGCTCGCGCCGAGTGAGCGCGTCGAGCGCGCCGATCGACCACCCCGAGGGCGTGCGTCCCGTGAGCTTCGCGGCACCGAGAATCGCGGTGTTGTGCGGCTGGTCGGCGTACACGCCGCCCGCGGCGTCCACGTTGTCCGGCGCCTGCGGCGGGCGGCCGATGCGGCGCGTGTAGAACATGCCGAGGCTCGAGACGTTGGAGCAGAAGTAGCAGTTGAGGCCGCCGAACCCGAAGTAGCCCGCGCCCTCGACGAAGAAGGGACGGCGCTCCTCGAAGAACGTCTCGAACGCGGACAGGTTCACTACGGCCGGGTCCACCTCGACCTGCCCGAAGTCGGGGTTCACCGTCGCGTTGAGGGTGAGGTTGGACGTCAGCAGCACCCGTGCGTCCACGCCGCCGCGGCCGTCCCAGGTATGCGCCTTCTGGAACGGGTCGTTCGGGTCGCTCACCGGGACGTTGGCCGAGCGCCCCACCATGTAGGGTAGGATTTCGGCTCGGCCGGGGGCGCGCCGGATCACGAGCCCCCGCAGATGCCCGAAGCGCGGTGGACCGCCCGCTTCGGTGAGGCCCCAGAAGGACCACTGCGACAGCTCGTTCAACCGGTTCTCCTGGCGCCAGATCTGCAGGCCCCACGTCTGCTCCTCGGCGGTCGCCGGATAGCGCAGCTGCGAAAACGGGATCCGCATCTCGGCGGTCCAGCCGAGCGAATCGATCGCCGTCTTGACCTCCCACACCGGGTCCCAGGAATCGTCCGAGCCGCCGCCCAGGCCGTTGGCGTCGCCCCGCACGCCGGAGGGATTCACCGTGAAGAACAGCCGGCCGATGTGGTCGTGATAGGTGTCGAAGATCACTTCGACGTAGTCCGAGTTGGCGGAGCCGTCCCGGCGCACCAGTCGGGTCTGCACGCCGGCCGCTCCGTGGTCGTCGAACATCCGCGCCCCCACGTACAGCGCCGCTCCGTCGAACGCGAACCGGACCTCCGTCCGCTGCGTAGCGGGCTGACCTTCGTGCGGCTGGGCCTGGCGAAAGGCGGTGGCCGGGGGTGCCGTCTGCCAGACGGCCTCGTCCAACCGGCCGTCGAGCCGAATCTCGCCTGCGAGAGGAACGGCCCGTGCTTCCGGCGGAGGGCTTGGGTGGATGCTCTGAGCAGCGGCCGAGACGGCGCAGGCTACGGGGGCGGCCGGGGCGACAGCAACGCCGAGGACCGCCAGACGGATGAGCGTTCTCGACACGCGCGTGCCCTTGGATGGGGATACCTATTCCGACGCGTAGCCACGGCGGAAGGTTGCAAACCGGGACACCGCGTGCGTGCGCTACGGCGCGTCCGCGGCAGCTGCGAGACTCACCCGACTGCCATCGGCGAAGATCACCTCGCTGGGTTGCCAGACCACCCGCAACTTACTCAGGGGCGTGTCTCGCAGCCGCTGATGCTCAGTCCGGAACGGGTTGTACTTGATGATGCGTCCTTGCTCGCGCCGCGTCTGCCCGGGGCCAAGCGCCAGCTCTACCTTGAGGTGCGCGCTGTAGATCGTGTCTCCCACGGCGTCGAGAAAAGCCACGTCACCCTGGAAGGCCCGGACCGGCTTCGTCCCTTTGTTGCGGTACGCGAATGTCAGAGAGATGTAGTCGTCGAAGCGCTCCAAGTCGGGGTCCTTCGGCAGGTAGCCTTTGCTGACCAGCGTCACGGTGAGCAGGGAGTCGAGCTGCCGCTTGCGCGCTTCCTCGCGCGCCCGCGCGGCGGCCGTCGTTTCCGCAGCGGCGCGCTCCATCCGCGCGTGCTCGGTGCGCCCCCACGCCAGCAGCTCCGTGATGGTCATCGTGTCGTGAGGGAGTTTGGCGGCGAACTCGGCGTCCGCGACGATCCCCAATAGCGTGCGAGCGTCGGCCAGTGACAGCCGCACGCTGTCGGCTGCCCGGAGTACGGAATCGAGCCGGGCTGCGGGGACGCGGGTGGCGAGGAACGCATCGTCCCGGGCGCGCGATCGACACCCCAGCAGCGCCCCGCTCAGCAGGCTGGCGCATACGATGTCCACAGTCCAACGGGATGCGTGCATTCTCCGCATAGCCTCTCCCTTGGAGACCAAACCGTTCAGCGGCGCCCGAGGCCGACGTCGAGGCGTAGCGTCAGCGCCGCCAGCTGCTCCACGCGGGGTATCGCCCCCTGAGCCGGAAAGTCATAGCGCTCGAGCGAGTCCGCGACCCGACGTCGCCGTCACTGCCGCCGCAGTTGCAGCCCTGTGGCGGCAGTGACGGCGACGTCGGGTCGCGGCAACCCGCTCACCGATACCACGGGCACCAGAGCGGCACGGGTCACGCCGCTGATCGTACCCCGGGCGAACGCGAGTCGCACTTCGGCACCGACGTCAACCATGGTCCAGCCCTGCCGGGCGATCACGGACGAGTAGGTGCGCCGTTGCGCGCCGACGCGGAAGGTGAGCCAGGGAACGGCGCGAACGCCTGCCTCGACCCCCACCTCTCCCACGTCCCGATCCACGGCACTCGGCGTGGCCGCGTTGAGCCGTCCGCCCTGGACGCGCAGTCCCAGCTCCACCCTCGCGCCGAGGCGCAGGCTCGCACCGCCGCCCAGGATGGCTCCCCAGGCGCGTTCCACGCCGTACCCCGCATCCACACGGTGCTCGGCCACCGACAAGGCCGCAAACGCGGTCACGGCGCGCTGCGCCACCGCCGGGCCGGCGCTGAGCGCGATACCGACGGCCCCGAGCCGGATCGCCGGCGCCGTCGGGCTCAGGGACCGACTCCCGCCGCCGGCGTCACCAGGAGAACCGTCGCGGCGGTCTTGGCGGTGTTGCGGCCCTTGATTGCGGCGTTTTGCCCGGCGCGCTCGGCGCGCCGCTGGGCGTTCGCCACGACGTTCCCGGGGATGTCCGGGTGGCGTCGGTCGCCGGCGAACGCCACCGCACCGGTGACGACGGCCGTTCCCGCGATCACCGCCGAGCCGGGCTTCAGGCTCCCCCCGAGATGCCGGCTTGCCAGAACGTCGGATATCAGGAGGGCCGCGCCCGCCACGACGAGCCCTCTGAGTAGGTCACGCGTCGCCGCCGACCTCGAGAACTGCTCCGGAAGCAGGTCACGGGCCGTGAGCTCCGGCAATGTATCCTCGAGCGGAGCCACCTCGTGCCGGATCTCAAAGTAGATGACGGCCGAATCGGCTCGCCTGAGCAGTTGGCTGTTGCCGGTGACCCTGAGTTCGTAGCGCCCCGGAGGCGCCAGGTGGCGGTCCGCCAACAGGCCGTCCCAGGCGACTTCCCGCGGCCCGTCATTCACGCCGCGAAACAACGACAGAGCCGAGTCCGAGCCGACCGCACGCAACGCGATGTCGACGGACCCAGCGTGCGTCGTCACGACGGCGAAGGTCAGGCGTTCCGTCCGCGGGTCGACGCGCGCCGGGGCGACCGGCCGCACGGCCACGGCGAAGGTGAGTCGCCGGGCCTCCCCAAACAGGCGGAGCTGCGCCGGTGTGAAGACGGCCGGATCGAGGTCCGCGAACGGGTCCCGCTCGATGGCAGCGCGGAAGTACACCGTAGCGGAGTCGCGCTTTCCCACGAGGGCGAGACAGGCTCCCAGGTACTTGTAGGCATCCACCCGTTGGGCGGCCGTCACCTCGAACGGCCAGTTGGGCGACACGATTTGGCGGAGCAGCGGCAGGGCGCGCTCCACGTCCAGGCGCTCGTAGAACGCGGACGCTTGCTGGAGCAGATCTTGAGTGCTGCTCTGCGCCCCGAGGCGCGGGACAACGCTGCCGGTCAGCCCGAGGAGCAGGACGAGATGCTTCACGTGCCACCGTCACGGCTGCGCAGGGCAATGCGCCCGAGTCGCAGCGTCTCGCCCCGCGGCACCACGATGCTGGTGTCGAACGTTTGGTAGCCCGGCGCCCGGACGCGCAGGCGGCGGGGCCCCGCCGCGACTTCCTGATCGAACACGCTCCCGACCCCGAGCCGGCGGTCGTCGATCAGGATCTCGGCATCGGGAGGGCTGGTGAGCATTCTCAGCTTCCCCGTGGGGCTGGCGGCGCGTGGGCTCGGGGGCGTTGCGCTGGGCGGCGGTGCAGCGGGCGCGGCGGTCGAGCCCGGGATCGCGGATGGTGCCGGGGTGCCGCCGGCACGGCTGATCCACCAGGCGGCTCCGACCGCCAAAGTGGCGACGGCGCCGACCGCCGTCAGCCGAGCGCGCCGCCCCGACGGCCACCGGGCCGGGGGTGGAGCCGGGAGGCTCATGGCCAAGGTAGGGCCTTCCGGGAGGGCCGGGAGCCCGCGGGTGGCGATCTTTCCCACTGGCGAGCCGGCGGCCAGCGCGCGCAGCGTCCGCTCACACTCCCGGCGATCCGCTTCGGAGAACGGGATCGCCTCGACCGCGGCAAGCATGTCGCGGGTCGACGCGTAGCGGGCGCCCGGCTCCTTGGCCAACGCGACGTGCAGCACGTCGATCAGCGCGCTCGGCACATCGTCGCGCACCAGCCGGACGTCCGGCACGGGCGTGAAGAAGTGATGGTGCATGATGCCGGCCAGCGTGTCGGCCTGGAACGGCACCGCGCCCGTCAACATTTGAAAGGCGACGATGCCGAGCGAGTACTGGTCGCTCTGCGGGCCGGCCCGGCGGCCGGAGCACTGCTCCGGGCTCATGAAGGGGGGTGTGCCGATCACGGTGCCGTCGGCGGTGAGGGTCACGTCCGACGCCCGCAGCGCGACTCCGAAATCGGACACCATGACCCGCCCGTCTCGATCGACGAGGATATTCGCGCCCTTCAAGTCTCGGTGCACGATCCCGCGGTCGTGGGCGTACGCGGCCGCACGGGAGGTCCCGCGCAGCACGTACACCACCACCGGCACGGGCAGCGCGCCTTGCGCTTCGATGATGGCGTCGAGGGACCGCCCTTCGATGAACTTCATCGCGATATGCAGGACCCCGCCGATCTGCCCGACTCGATACACGGGAATGATGTTGGGGTGGTCGAGCTCGGCCACCATACGCGCTTCGCGCTTGAACCGCTCGACCGCCCGGGCGGTGAGCCCGAGGTCGGGCGGCAGGATTTTCAAGGCGACCGTGCGGCCGAGCCCGGCCTCGGTCGCCCTGAAGACCACCCCCATCCCGCCGCGCCCCAGCTCGTGCTCGACCTCGTATTCGCCGGCGAGCACCATCCGTACGCGCTGCAGCAGCTCGTCCTGGTTCTCGACCGGGAGCACCAACGTGGCCTCGAGCGGGTCCGAGGTCCGGGTGCCACAACGGCCGCAGAAGCTCGCGTCCGGCGCCACGTCGGCGCCGCACTGGAAGCACTTGCCCTTCACGGTCTCACGTGGAGCGCCTGGGTGAGCGTCGGCGCTGTCGCCGAATCGGTGAGCATCGAGCTCTCCAGGCGGATCGTGAGCGTCGCGTTGCCCGTGTTCCGACCGATCAGCGAATCGCGCCCGGGAGTCAGCGCGACGATGGACGTGTCCGATGACGTGATGCTGAGGTGAGGCCGGGACAACGTCGCGCCGCCGACCTGAACGACGACCGTGAACGCCACCGTGGAGTCGACCCGCACGAAGGCGTTGCCCTGGTACACCAGGGTCACCGCCTCGACACCGCTCGACTGAAACACGTCTACGAGCCCGCAAGCTACCGCAGCCATCGCGAGGAGAACCGCGAACACGAGCCGCGGCGCAGCACGAGAAGGCCGCATGGCACAATACCTTACGACAAGGGCGGCCTACAAATTGGGAGTCGGCAGGGAGATTGCAAGGGAGGCGGTTACCCCGCGCCTGCGGCTGGGGCTGCCCACCCCCTTGCGCGCGCTGCTTGGTGAGCGACCTCACTTGCGGGGGATGGTCGAAGGTGAATCTTGCTGTACTCCTCCAGGAACTGCTCGTGCGCGTTTGGGAAGACGTCATCGCACCCCTGCTGCGGGCGCTGCACCTCGGCAGCACCAGGAACAAGGTCCTGGTGTTTGCGGTGCTGGCTACGTTGATTCCGGCGCTCGCGACGACCTGCGTGTCGTACAGACAGAATCGGCGTTCGCTCAGCGACCAGACCGACCAGGAGCTGCGCAGCGCGAGCTCCGAGGCGGCCCGCGGGACGGACCTGTGGCTCACCGAGCGGCTCGACGACCTGCGGGTAGCGGCGAGCTCGTACCTGGTATCGGAGAACCTCGCCAAGCTCACGGGTAGGGACGGCGCCCGAGCGCTCGCGCGTCTGCGCGACTATCTCAACTCGATCCGCGAGCGTTTCCCGGACCACGAAGCGTTGGTGGTCATCGACCCGGGCGGACGGGTGGTCGCGAGCAACAGCGGGCGGACGGGCGGCGTGCGGCTGCCCCCGGACGGGCTGACCAGCCTGCGAACGGGCGACGCCTTGATCGGCGAGGCGTACTGGGACGGGGTGCTCGGCAAGGCTGCGATGGTGCTCGCCGTACCGATCCGCCAGGCGGATGGCCGGTTTATCGGCGCGTTCACCGCGAAGATCAATCTGCACGCCGTCGCCGATATGCTGCAGCGGCTTGCCCCAGACGACCCGCGCGACGTCTACCTGATGACGGACCAGGGCAGGCTGGTCATCCGGTCCCGGCTCAGCTCCGCGGACCTGATGCGCACGAGACTTCCGGACACGACCACGCGCGTTCTGTTCGACGGGGAAGGCCAGACTGTGGTGTACAAGCGCGCGGACGGGCGGGAAGTGGTCGGGGTGCTCCGACGCGTGCCCCGGCTGCGCTGGGCAGCGGTCGCCGAGCTGCCGCGGGCGGAGGCGTTCCGCCGGGGTGGCCAGCTCCGGAGCCTCACCGCGTTGATGATCGCCGCGCAGTTCGCGGGGGTCGGGCTGATGGCCTACGTCCTGGTCCTGCTCGTCTTGCGCCCGCTCGCGCGCCTCAGCAGCGCCGCCGCGACGGTGGCCGCCGGGGATCTCACGGTCGATCTCCCAGCGGGCGGCGCGGGTGAGGTGGGTTACTTGACGCAGGTGTTCAACCGCCTGGTCGCACGCCTGCGGGAGCGGGAGAGCCAGGCCGAGCTGGAGCGGCTCTCCGTCACCGACGCCCTCACCGGCCTGTACAACCGGCGGCACCTGATGGACACGCTGTCGAGCGAAGCGCAGCGGTCGCGGCGACTCAGACGCCCGTTCTCGATCCTGTTGGCAGACGTCGATCACTTCAAGCCGTACAACGACACGCACGGCCACCTCGCGGGCGACGCGGCGCTCGCGAAGATCGCTGAGATCCTGCGGCAAACGACGCGCGCGGTGGACTGCGTGGCGCGGTACGGCGGCGAGGAGTTCCTGGTGGTGCTGCTCGAAACGACGACGGCGACGGCCGCCCTGGTCGCCGAGCGCATCCGCGCCCGTGTGGCCGCCGAGCCGTTCGACGGCCGACGGATCACGGTGAGCATCGGCGTTGCGGAGTGTCCCGCGCACGGCGACACGCCGGAGACGCTCATCGCCACCGCCGACGCGGCGCTGTACGAGGCGAAGGACGAGGGCCGCGACCGCGTGGTGGCCGCGGGCGGGAAGCAGGAGAAGGAAAAGCGACGGCGCAAGGGCGAGGCTTAGCCTCGCCTCAAATCAGCCCGGCGTGATGAACGTGCCGTCGCGCAGCTCGGCGTAGGCGCGCCGCAGCTCCGCCTCGGTGTTCATCACGATCGGCCCCTGCCAGGCTACGGGCTCAGCGATCGGCCGGCCCGAAACGAGCAGGAACCGGATCCCCGCGTCGCCGGCCTGAACGGTGATCTCGTCGCCCGAGTCGAAGAGCACGAGCGAGCGATTGCCGGTCTCGTCGCGACCTTCGGCCTGTGTGCCCCCCTCCCCTACCCACTCGGTGCGCACTCCGCGGGGCGGCGACGCGTCACGGAACGTGCCGCTCCCCTCGAAGATGTAGGCGAAGGCGTGGCGCGACGACTCCACCGGCAGGGTCTTGCGCACTCGCGGCGGCACCCACACGTCGAGGTAGCGCGGATCGGCGGCGACGCCGTCGACGGGACCGGTCTTGCCCCAGAAGCTCCCGCAGATGACCCGCACGCGCGTCCCGTCGTCGTCCACGACTTCCGGGATGGCGCCCGCCAGGACGTCCTGGTAGCGCGGCCGAGTCATCTTCAAGGAGGACGGAAGATTGGCCCACAGTTGGAATCCGTGCATCCGTCCCTGCGGGTCACCCCGCGGCATCTCCTGATGGAGGATGCCGCTGCCCGCGGTCATCCACTGCACGTCCCCGGCACCGAGCGTGCCACGGTTGCCCAAGCTGTCGCCGTGGTTCACCGTGCCGGCGAGGACATAGGTGATGGTTTCGATCCCGCGATGGGGGTGCCAGGGGAACCCCGCGAGGTAGTCCTGCGGGTTCTCGTTGCGGAAGTCGTCTAACAGGAGGAACGGGTCGAACTCGCCGGTGTTCCCGAATCCGAACGCCCGGCGCAGCTTTACGCCCGCGCCTTCGATGGTGGGCTGCGACTGAATGATCGACTTGATCGGCCGGATGGACATGGCGCCTCCTGCGCTACGGTGGGAACGTAGCCAGGGTGCCCGATGTTCCGGCAAAGCCGGCTAGTCTGGTGCCTCACTCCAGCGGTTTTCTCTCCTTTGGTGTTCGCCGGCCACCACGCGCCAGAACGCCCCGAACACCCGCTCGCACCACCAGCCCCGGCAGTCGGTCATCGCCGCGAGTGCCTGTGCCGCCGGGAGCGGGGGCGCATAGGCCCGCGAGTTAGTCAGCGCATCGTACACGTCCAAGATCCCGACGATCTGTGCGGAGAGCGGGATCTCGTCTCCTTTGAGTCGGTCGGGATAGCCGCTGCCGTCGTATCTCTCGTGGTGCCAGCGGATGATCGGCTTCAAGTCCCAGGGAAAGTCGACGTTCGCGAGCAGCTCGATTCCCCAGACCGGGTGCATCTGCACGACGGCACGCTCCGCGTCCGTGAGCGAGGCGGGCTTGTGGAGAATCTCGTGCGGGATCCGTACCTTGCCCACGTCGTGCAGATAGGCGCCGAGCAGGATGGTCGTCTCCTCCTGCTCGTCGAGCCCCAGGGCCCGCGCCACGGCGACCGCGTTCCGCGCCACCCGCTCGCAATGGCCGAACGTGTAGCCGTCACTCGACTCGATCGACTGACCCCACTCGCGCACGACCGCGAGGTACGTGCCTTCGAGCTCCGCCACTTTCCCGCCTACGTGGACCAGGTCCACCCGGGCATCTAATCGGCGGAACAGACGGTATGCGGTGTTGAGCAGCCGGAGCGCGTCCTGGTTCCGGCCCATCGCTTGGTACAACAGCGCCAGCTCGCGGGAGGCCTCCGCCTCGTTGAGCACGGAGCCCGCGCCGACGGCCAAGTCGATCGCCGAGCGGAGGCGCGACTCGGCGAGGGTGAGGCGGCCCGTCTCGCGATACGCCATGCCGATCACCCGGTAGGCGCCCGCCTTGGCATCTCGCACGCCCAGCTGATCGAACAGCGCGAGCGCATTCTCCGCGCTTTGCCGCGCGTTCTCGAACCGTTGGCGCGCCACGTCCACCTCGGCGTGGTTGACGAGACAGAGCGCCTGCAGGTACACGTCGCCGACCCGTTCGGCGAGGGCCCGACTCTCCCGGAAGTAGCAGTCCGCTGCCTCGAACCGCTCCCGGTCCGCGCTGACCATCCCCAGGTTGTGATAGGCGATGGCACACCCATGCTCGTCCCCGCACTCACGGTACGCCGCGAGCGAGCGCTCATAGCGCGCCAGGGCCTCGCTCAGCTCGCCCTGGATGTTGGCGACGATCCCCAGGTTCTGCTGCACACGCGCGCGCAGCTGACGGCTCGAGCCACCCAGCTCCAGCGCCCGCATGAACGTCTTGCGGGCATCCTCCAGGGAGCCCGTCGTCACATCGAGCCCGCCCAGCGTGTTGAGCGCTTCCGCCGCGAGCCCGTCGTCGCCGATCTGGCGCGCTACGTCATAGCTCCGACGACAGAGCTCGCGGGCCCGTGCGGGCTCGCTGCGATGATGGCGCTGCACGGCCAGACGTCGCAGCGCCTCCGCCAACCGCGCGTGCTCCCCGTCCCGCTGCGCCGCTTCGATCGCCGCCTCGTAGCGCTCAATCGCTTCCGGGATGCAACCCGCGCGCTCCTGCTCGCGCGCTGCGTGGAGCAAATCGGCGGCCCGGAAGGACGCGCCGGAGAGCCCGACGAGCGGGGTTACGCTTGCCTCACCACGCGATGGCATAGTCGGAAAAGTGCTGCAACTGTCCCGTCACCGCCCCCGTGAGCAGGTCGTCGACTGTGGGCAGGTACTCGAGGATCTGCAGCGCGTCCGTGGTGTGCACGATGTGCTTGGGCGCGAGCGACCCGAGCAGGTTGCAATTCGCGTAGCTCAGCGTGAGGTCCGCCGCGCGATCGAACTGCAGGCCCTCCGGCTGGAACCGCACCGCGTTCACCGTGTCCGACGGTACCACAGCGGTGATGGTCGTCGGCACCCCGAGCGCTCCCGCGGGAATGGCCAGCGCGTGCGGCCCGACTCGAATCGTTCCGCCGTCCGGACCGATCGTCGCGGTGACGGAGTCGTACGCGAGCGGCGAGCAGGTGAGGAGGCCGCCGCCCTGCAGCAGCGAGGTCCCCAGCAGTGCCTGCCGCGGCGGCACGGGCGGAGCAACGCCCACCGGCGACGGCTCGCCGCAGCTCAACACGACCACCGTGGCAGTGCCGAACAGCGTGGCGAGCGAGAGACGCGTGACCTTCATGAGCTGGCTCTCCCCGGATCGACCGCGAGCCCGGAGGGAGTAGTGCGCCCCGTCGCTCCCCCGCCTCGATCGGTGGTCGTGGTCAAGTCGAAGCGTCGCACCCACGGGGAGCCGGGCTCCGGCCTGCCGCTGCGCAGCGCGGTAGTAGCGCGCAACAGCAGCGCGACGGGATCAATCGGCGAATACTTCAGGTTGCCGACCGCATCGTAGCCGACCCGGAGGGTTGACCCCGGAGCCACGACGCCCCCGCCAAGCGTCTCGCTCAGAGCGGCGGCGATGCGCTGGGCGAGCTTCACCGCACCCGCGTGATCGGTCGCGGGCGCGACGACGGCGAATTCGGTCGGGCCCAAGGCCCCGACGACGTCGGACACTCGTGCCGCACGCGCGACGACGCTTCCGGCCCTTGGGTCTGCGGGGTCCGCCTCCAGCGCGAACACGATGCAGGCCAGCGCGCCGTTCTGCCGCGACATCAGCGCTCCCAGCTCCCGCGCCCGCCGCGCGAGGCTGGCCCGACTGTGCACTCCTGTCGGAGCGTCAACCGGGCCCTCCGCGAGGGTCGCATCGAGGTTCCGCTTCGCCTGCACGTAGGTCTGGAGCTTGACCAACAGCTCGTCGAGGTCACCCGGATAGCGGAGAAAGTCCCAGGCACCCGCGTGCAGCGCGGTCACCCGCTGCTCGGGAGTCGGCCGGTCGGGCGCGAGAACGAGGATCGGCACGTTACTGCCGATGTGCAGGTCGTTGTCGAACAGCCAGCCGGCGATCGCCGAGATGTCCGGCAACTCGACCCCGAGCATGATGACGTCCGGGCGCACTTCACGCGCCTGCGCGAGGGCGAGCATGGCGGTCGGGGACTGGACCACGGCGTAGCCGTTCGTCTCGAGCGCACTCGTGAGGGAGTGGACTCGAGCACCCGCGATGAGGACGACCGGCGGCGCGCTTGGGGGATCCATGGGACCTACCAGTCGTGCGGCAACAAGCGGGCCCAGACACGAGAGCGCCGGCGTTTCCAAGGCCACGACACGTTAACCTCAGGGAGCGGCTCGGACTGCTACACTTGTGGCGGAGACGCTACATGCCGTGTACCGGCCCCCAGGCGTGGCACGCGGCATGCGCCACACCTACGTTGGTTCCTGTCCGCTAGGTCCACGCTCGCTCGCGCATCAAAGGGGGTGGCCCCGATCGTAGAGCACAGCGACGACGCGATCGGCCTCGGGTCGGCCGACGCAACCATCTCGCCCGCCAGCAACGCGCGCGGTCTTGCGAATCCATGACTGCCACGCTCTCGAGCGGACTGGAGCAGCGGTGGCAGGAGGTGCTGCGCAGGGCGGCCATCGCCCTCGAGGGGCGAGGGGTCGGTGTCTGGGAGGCGGACGCGCGCGATCGACTGCATCTCCTGGCCGCCAGCTCCGCGGCGGACGTGGCCGCTGGCGCCGCCGCCGAGCTGGAGGCCACGTTGCGCGACCTCGGCGAGCTGCAATCGCCGCGCAAGCCCCGCCGCTGGGTGGTGAGCCGCGTGCGGCAGCAGCGCTGGTGTATCGCGCCGGTCCGCCGCGAGCCGCCGCAGCCCCCGCCAACCGGAATCGAGCGGCGGGGCCGAGAGCGGATGATGCTCGAGCTCGCCGGGGTGTGCATCGGTCTGATCGACGACCCGGAGCGCCGGGTGCAGGAGCTGGAGCGCGCGGATTGCTTCGAGAACGCGCCCGTCGGCCTGCGGTGGACGGCGGCGGACGGCACGATTCTCGGCGCCAACCAGACCGAGCTCGACACGCTGGGCTATCAGCGCGACGAGTATGTGGGTCGCAACATCGCCCAGTTTTATGTCGATCCCCAGGCGGCCGCGGATGCCCTGCAGCGCCTGCGGACGGGGGAGACGCTCCGTAACGTCGAGACCCGAATGCGCCACCGCGACGGTTCGATGCGCCACGGCCTCATCAGTGCGAGCGGGCTGCTCGCAGGCGGGCAGCTCATCCGCGCCCGCTGGGCCACGCAGGACGTCACGGAGCGCCAACTCGCCGAGCAGGCCTTAACACTGTTCAAGGCCTTGGTGGAGTCAGCCGACGACGCCGTCATCGGCAAGACGTTGGACGGAACCATCACCAGCTGGAACCCGGCGGCGGCACGCCTGTACGGGTACTCCGCCGAGGAAGTGATCGGGAAGCCGATCGCCCTGCTCGCCCCGCCCGACCGCGTCGACGAGCTCCCCGGGATGCTGGAACGCTTGCGGCGCGGCGAGCGGATCGAGCGTTACGAGACGACCCGGGTGCGTAAGGACGGCACGCGCGTAGAGGTGTCGCTCAGCGTCTCACCGATCCTGGACCCGCAGGGTCGCCCCATCGGCACCACGTCGATCGCGTACGACGTCACGGCGCGCAAGCAGGCCGAGCAACAGCTCGTGCATGGAGCCCTCCACGACGCCCTCACCGACCTGCCCAACCGAACGTACTTCGTCGAGCGGGTGTCTCAAGCGCTGGCGCGCGTGCGGCGCGATCCCGCGTACCGGTTCGCCGTCCTGTTCCTCGACTTCGACGACTTCAAGGCGGTGAACGACAGCCTCGGTCACGCAGCCGGTGACCACCTGCTGGGGGAGATCGCGGGCCGGCTACGGACGTGCGTGCGGCCCGGCGACGTCGTGGCGCGGCTCGGGGGCGATGAGTTTACCCTGCTGCTCGAGGAGATCACCGGACTGCCCGACGCGGAGCACGCGGCGCGGCGCATCCAGGACTCGCTCGCCACGCCATTTTCGCTCGAGGGCTGCGAGATCCTCGCGAGCGCCAGCATCGGCGTGGCGCTGAGCGACCCTGACCACGGGCAAGTCCAGGATCTGCTGCGCGACGCCGACCTCGCCATGTATCATGCCAAGCAGCAGGGGCGGGCGCGCTTCCAGGTGTTCGATGTGGCCATGCGCGACTCGGCCGAGGCCCGCTCCGGCATGGAGGCGGACCTGCGGAACGCCCTCGAGCGCGATGAGTTTCGGCTGGTCTTCCAGCCCATTGTGGAGCTCGAGAGCGGCCGCGTGCACGGGTTCGAGGCGCTGCTGCGCTGGCATCACCCCAAGCGCGGCGTGATCCTCCCGCTCGACTTCGTGCCGCTGGCGGAGCAGACCGGGCTCATCATCCCTATCGGCCGCTGGGTACTCCAGGAGGCGTGCCGGCACGCGCGAGGCTGGCAGGAGACGTTCCCGGCCGCTGCTGGGCTGCGGATCAGCGTGAACCTTTCCGCCGAACAGCTCGGGCACCCGCGCATCGTGGAAGAGGTGCGGACGGCCCTGCAGACCGCGGGACTCGCGCCCCCTTGCCTGTCCCTCGAGATCAGCGAGCGCGTGCTGATGGAGAGCGTCGAGTCGTCGACCACCGCGCTCGGTCAGCTGCGGGGGTTGAACGTCGAGCTGCACATGGACGACTTCGGCACCGGGTACTCGTCACTCAGCGCGTTGCCGCGCTTCCCGCTCCAGGGGATCAAGGTCGATCGCTCCCTCGTGCACCGCATGGGAGCGCGCCGCACTGACCTGGAGATCGTGCGCTCGATCGTGGACCTGGCGGGCAATCTCGGTCTGGGCGTGATTGCGGAGGGCGTGGAGACGGTCACGCAGCGCGCGCGTCTCATCGCGTTCGGGTGCCGGCTCGGGCAGGGCCAGCTGTTTGCCAAACCGCTCGAGCCCGCGGCAGCGGGCGCCCTGCTCGCCGAACCGGAAGAGTCGGACCGCCGCATCGCTTGACGCAATCCCGCTGCTCCGAGATGATGAAGCACCACCGACAAGAGGAGGTCGACGCATGCACGCCCGGTACGGACTAGCCATGGCTGCCGTGTTGCTCTCACAGTCGCCTGGAAACGCCAACGTCAAGACCCGGGAACTCGAATACCGGCAGGGCGAGACCGTCCTGCAGGGATTCATCGCCTGGGACGACGCCGCGCGAGGCAAGCGCTCCGGCGTGCTCGTCGTGCACGAGTGGTGGGGGCACAACGAGCACGCGCGCAACCAGGCGCGGCGCCTCGCCGAGGCCGGTTATGTCGGCCTCGCGCTGGACATGTTCGGCAAGGGCAAGGTCGCCACCCACCCACAGGACGCGCAGGCGTTCGTGAACGAGGTGACCAAGGATCCGGCGGTGCTTGCGGCCCGGTTCAACGCCGCGCTCGAGCAGTTGAAGCGCGATCCCCACGTCGACACCACGCGCATCGCGGCGATCGGCTATTGCTTCGGCGGCGCGGTCGTGCTGGACATGGCGCGCGCGGGCGCCCCGCTTGCCGCCGTCGTGACGTTCCACGGGGCGCTCGCGACGAAGACTCCTGCGCAGCCCGGGAAGGTCAAGGCCCGGGTGCTCGTGCTGACAGGCGGCGCCGATCCGTTCGTCCCGCCCGAGCAAGTGGAGGCGTTCAAGCGCGAGATGCAAGCGGCGGGCGGGCGGTTCGAGGTGATTTCGTATCCCGGCGCCAAGCACGGCTTCACCAACCCCGACGCGGCGAAGTATGGCATGCCGCAGCTCGCCTATGATGCCGACGCGGACCGCCAGTCCTGGACGGCGATGCTAAAGCTGTTTAACGAGGTGTTTTGAGCGACGCCTGCACCGCCTTCAGGCGCCGCCACAGGGTAGTGCGGCTGATGCCGAGTCGGCGGGCGGTTTCCGCGCACTTGCCACCCGTCTGTTGCAGGGTCTCCTGAATTGCCTGGCGCTCTTGGTCGGCCCACCTTTGACTGGACTCCTGAGGCACGATAATCACCTCGCCCAGTACGCCGTCTCCCAGGCGCAGCGGCACGGCGCGCCCGCCCCGCGCCATGAACTGCGATGGTGTATGCGGTTGTGGCCGCGTGGCCCGCGCCGCCGCGTTCAGGTAGAGCGTGCCGCCGCGCGCGTCGACGATCACGATCGCTTCGTCCCGCGCGTCAAGCACCGCGCGCACAATGAGCGACAGCTCCCGCATACGCGCCCAACCTATCGGGATCGCGCGTTAAGAATCAACGAGGCTGGCTAGCGATCGCTGCTAAGAGTTCACAAAGACGGGTCCGCCGGGAGCCGCAGCTCGAAACTGCTGCCGCCGCCCAGCCGCGCTGCGTACTCGAGCGTGCCCCCCTGTAGCTCCGCCAGGCGCCGCGCGATCGAAAGTCCAAGGCCGGCGCCGCCGCCGTCGGCGGGAGCGCCGGCCGGGCGGTAGAACGGCTCGAAGATGCGGTCCCGCTCGGCCATAGGGATGCCCGGACCACGGTCGGCCACGACGAACACCAGGGCCGCGCCGTCCCGATGGACGGAAAGCTCGATCGGCGACGCGGGCGGCGTGTAGCGGACGGCGTTTCCCAGCAGATTGCTCAGGATGCGGAGCGATTGGACGAAGTCGAACCGACCGGCCAGGGCCGGCTCGGTGAGGTCGACGTTGGTCTCGACCCTCCGATCCTTCAGGACTCCGGCCGTCTGCCGCATCGCCGCGCCGACCAGATCCTCGGCGGTGTTGACCTCGGGATGCACGGGCATGGCCCCGCCCTTGAGGCGAGAGAGATCGAGCAAGTCGGCGACGAGGTGACCGAGTCGGTCCGTCTGCTCCTCGATCGCGAGCGCGTTCCGGTCACCGCGGAGCGCGCCCTCCTGAGCGAGCGCCTTGATGGTCGTCAAAGGGGTCCGGAGATCGTGCGAGACGGACGCCAATACGACGTCCTTGAGGCGGTCCGCCTCCCGCAATGCCTCCGCATGCTGCGCGGTTGCGACCAGCCGCGTCCGCTCCACGGCCAGCGCCGCGTAGTAGGCGAGCGCGCCCAGAAAGCGCTGTCGCGCCGGATCGAGCGCGATCGGCCCTTCATCGGCGAGGTACAGCACGCCCACGGTTCGCCCGTGCGCCCGGAGGGCCGCGAACACCGTGCGCTCGTCGGCAGCGCGGCTGTGGAGCGCCGCCCCAGACACGCTATCTTCTGCGTGGTCAAACGTGCCTGTGGTCTCCGCGAAGCGGCGGAGCTCGTCGCGGTCCGGCAGGGGCGGTTCTGCCGGCGCGGCGGTCGGCGATGCCACGAGCAGGCGCACGGCATCGTCGTCCCGACCGTAGATCCGGCAGTGCGTGATCTCGAGGGACGTGCGGATCAACTCCGCGATGCCCGCCAACGAATCCTCTGCCCGACCCGCGCTCAAGATTTCCGCGCCGAGCCGGCCGAGCGATGCCACTTCGCCGGCTCGCCGCTCGGCCTCCGCGGCTCGCGCCCGCTCCTGCGTCAGCAGGTGCGTCGTGACGACCGCGGTGGTGAGGAAGGCCAGCAACACGATCCAGTCGAGCGGCTTGCTCACCGAGAGCGTGTCGTACGGCACCTGGAAGAAGTAGTCGATCAACAGGAACCCGGCTAACGTGAGCGCGAGACCCAGCGGTCGCCCGCCGCTCACGCTCCCGCCCAAGATGATCAGCAGATAGGTGAGGACGGCGTATACCGTGTCCACGCCGTCGCGGCGGGCTCGGAGGACGACGGTGGCCACGACGCACACGGTAACCCAGCACAGCCAAGCCCACACGCGGGATCGCGCCATGACGCTACGCCGGCAGCTCGGCGCGATAGCCGACCCCGGGCTCCGTCACGATGAGCTCCGGACGAGCGGCGTTCGCCTCCACCTTGCGGCGGAGGTTGGTGATGTGAACGCGCAGGTATTGCTGGGGATTGCCGGCCGCGTCTCCCCAGACCGCGTCGAAAATCTGCTGATGCGTGAGCGTGCGTCCGGCATTCGTGACTAGCGTTCGAAGAATGTCCCACTCGATCGGCGTGAGCCGAATCGGGGTGCCGCCCCGCGTGACGCGACGGTGGAGCAGATCGATGGTGAGCCCATACCCCTCGACCACCGTCGCGACGTCGTCCGCCGTCGGCAGCCGCGCCCGCCGCAAGAGGGCGCGTACGCGCGCCACGAATTCCGGTGTGCTGAACGGCTTGGTGACATAGTCATCGGCTCCGGCATTCAGCAGCTGAACCTTCTCGGCGTCTGAATGCCGGGCGGACAGCACGAGGATGGGCACGCGGGACCACGACCGGATTTCATGGCAAACGTCGACCCCTCGGCAGTCCGGCAAACCCAGGTCAAGGATGACCAGGTCCGGACGCTCAGTCGCCGTGATGTCAATTCCTTCTCGTCCGGTCGGCGCCTCGAGCAGCCGATCCGTCACTGCGCTGAGCGCGTGGCGGAGTGCGCGCCGAATCGGGGCGTCGTCTTCGATGATCACCAGCGCGCGCGCACGGACGACCGCGCTCGTCATGTCGTCGTCGCTCAAGCGTGTCGCGTCCATCGCCAGCCTGCGGCTCGGCCGAGAGGGTACCAGGATAGAATGTGCGCGGTCGGGTGCCACGCAAGCTATCTCCCGTTGCTCCAGCGCACGGGCGTGTTCTATTACTAAGCAGGTGGCCAAGGCCCTTCAACGGTGGCGCGCGACATGAAGCCACGCTTCTTCAGGTCCCCGGCCGAGTTCCGCCGCTGGCTCCAGACCAACGGCGCCACGGCCCGCGAGCTCTTGGTCGGCTTCCACAAGAAGGGCTCGGGTAAGCCAAGCATCACCTGGCCCGAGTCCGTGGATCAGGCATTGTGTTTCGGGTGGATCGACGGGATCCGCCGCAGCCTCGACGACACCAGCTACACGATCCGCTTCACCCCCTGCAGGGCGCGCAGCATCTGGAGCGCGGTGAACATCCAGCGGGCCCGGCAGCTCGCGCGCGCAGGGCTGATGCGCCCGCCGGGGCTCCGGGCGTTCGAGGCGCGCCACGAGCAGAGGTCCGGGGTCTATTCGTTCGAGCAGCGGAGCGTTACCCTCCCCGTCCGCTACGGCCGGAAGCTGAAGCAGCCAGCCGATCAGCTACTCGGCGCGCCGGCGCACCTTTCCACCGCTGACGCGGCGCCGGCGTTCACCGGCACCCGATCTTTCCCCCCCCGCTGCCGCGGTTCACGCCGCCCGCGAACGTCGTCTTGAGACGCCGGAGCGGCGACGAGAGGCTCACCGGCGACGTGCCAGCGAACGCGGTGCCGATGCCAAGTGACAGCGCCCACTTGGGCGAAGCCGCCGAAAGCCCGATGCTGCCGTCGAGCGTGAGCGTGAGCGGCGCCGTGAGCCGGTAGCCCGCGCCGGCGCCCACCACGCGGCTCAGAGCCTGCGTGGAGTCCACCGCTCCGACG
>Ga0209235_1000218_pt1 | contig 27803 bp, 24 predicted proteins | sample GraSoi013_1_20cm_4_FD_185817 | JGI IMG/M metagenome (GOLD analysis project Ga0209235, IMG submission 185817) | Grasslands soil microbial communities from the Angelo Coastal Reserve, California, USA - Sample 09_25_2013_1_20cm (SPAdes) (version 2) | ecosystem: Environmental > Terrestrial > Soil >... | reverse complement strand
TGAGTGATGCACGTCACCGTCGTTTCGCCCGAGCAAGCGGTATTCGATGGGGCCGCCGACGCGGTCGTTGCGCCGGCGTACGACGGCCAGGTGGGCATCCTGCCGCGTCACGCGCCGTTTCTGACGTTGCTGGGGACGGGTGTGTTGCAGGTGCGACAGGGGAGTGCGTCGAGCCGCTTCCGGGTGGCAGGAGGATTCCTCCAGGTGGTGGGGGGGGGCGACGCCGTCCGAATCGTGGCCGATCGGGTCGACGCGTCTTGACAGATCCGCACGTCGCTTTTAGCGATGTGCGGCTCGTTTCTGTGGTCGCGCCCGTGCACTCTTCCCTACAGGGGAGGCTCCCATATGCGGAAGTGGATCGGCAGTGCCCTGCTCGTTGCTGCGGTGGTGTTCATCCCGGCCCAGCTCGTGGCCCAGCGTCGGCCGGCCGCCCGCCCCGCCCCCCGCTCGGCGGACCGCCCGTCGTTCGGGCTGCAACTCGATTGGGGAAACGACCCCAACTTCGGGATCGGCGGGCGAGGCGTGTTCCCGCTAGGCTCCCTGCTTCCCGGGACGCCGCTCGACGGCATCGTGTCGTTCGACTATTTCTTTCCCGGGAATAGCGTGAAGTACTGGGAGATCAACGGCAACGTCGCGTATCGCTTCCGCGTCCCGGCCAGGAGTTCCCTGCGGCCCTACGCGGGCGGGGGTCTGAACATCGCCCACTTCAGCTTTTCGACAACCGTCGGGACGACGACCGTCAGCGGTTCCGATACGAAAGCGGGCCTGAACCTGCTCGGCGGCACCACGTTCAAGGTGAAGGGTTCTAACCTGATCCCGTTCGCGGAGGCTCGCGGAGAACTCGGCGGTGGCAAGACGTTCATCCTCACGGGTGGCGTCCGGTTCTGAGCCAGTGACTGTCGCGCGGCCCGTCCATCTGGTGGACGGGCCGCGTCGTTTTGCGGGCGGGGAACGATGGCCGTCCGGCTGGGTACCGGTCTCACGCTGACCCCGAATCGTGGGAAGGAGACGAGCATGCGACGTGAGCTGGCAGTGCTGGTCGCCGTGTTGGCGGGAGTGGTTGCCCCCTCGACGGCCGGGGCGCAGGCCACAGGCATGCCGTCGTTCAACGCCCCCTACCGGGCGTTCCAGCGCTCGGAGCTCGGCGGTGTCTTCAGCTTTCCGGAAGGGGGCGGCACCGGGTTCGAAGGCGTGTACCGCTACGCGAGCGGCAAGTTCGATATCGGATTGCGCGGCGGGTTCTTCTCCCCCGGCGGCGGCGCCAAGACCGTCCTGCTCGCCGGCGCCGAGGCGCGCCAGCGCGTGATCACGCACACCGTGGACTTCCCGCTGGACGGGGCACTCATGGTGGGAGCGGGTGCCAATGTGGTGAGCGGCGGCTCGGCGCTCATCATCCCGGTCGGGCTCTCGCTCGGCCGGCGCATCGATCCGCAGGGGTCCACCGTGAGCATCGTGCCGTACGTGCAGCCCACGTTCGCGTTCATCGTCGGCGACTTCCCGTCCGATCTCGTGTTCGGCTTCGGCGTCGGCGCCGACTTCCGGCTGTCTCGCGTGCTCGACGCGCGCGTCTCCGGCGGCTTGGGCGACCGGCCGCTCACCGGCGTGTCGATCGGCGCCGTGTGGGTGCATTAGACCGACACACGATTGACTTGCCGGGCCGCGGTTCCTACCCTTGGCTCGGCTGCAGTTGCCGCTTCAGCGGCACTGCCGAGTCGCGGCTTCAGCCGCGGGTCGGTCGTCGCGTCCGAAGACCTAAACAACGTCCTGGTCATGGACACCAAGACGCAGAAAGGGCACCTATGAAGCGCGCAGTACTAACGCTGGGATTATCCGTCTTGCTGGCGCCCCCCGCCGTGGCACAGTGGCTGGGCGAGCCGATGTGGACTCCGAAGAGCGGGACGGGACTCACGATCTACGGGGACTACGGCCGGCCCAACACGGACGCTGGGAAGGGCAATGCGTTCGGCGGCCGGGTCGCCTTGGGGCTGAGCACGTTGACGTTGACCGCGGGCGTCGCGTCCTGGAAGCCTGAGACCTTCAACAGCCGCGTGACGTCGTACGGGGGCACCGCTTCGTTCCGGTTGATCGGGGGCAGCCTGATCCCCGTCGGCGTACATCTGCAGGTAGGCGCTGCACACAGCGGCCAGGTCACGTCCGGCACGCAGACCCTGTCGGCGCGGACCACGGTCAACGGAGCCGTCGCGTTGAGCGTCCCCGTCCCGACACCGGGGATGAGCATCGAGCCCTACTTCTCGCCGGGGATCCGTTATCACAAGCTCTCGACCGTTCCCACGGGGACGCCGGATCACGAGACGAACTTCGGGTGGGTCATCGGCGGGAATCTGGGGTTCGGCCTCGTCGGGATCCATCTCGCCTACGACTCCGAAAAGTTCGATGACGGAACCACGCACGGCGTGTTCGGGGTCGGTGCGAACGTCGGACTTCGACTCCCCATGGGCCTGTAGTACCTTTGCTCCATCTCCGCCGGACCGTGCGCCCTGGTCCAGCACGGTTTCCTCCAGGCGTTGAGAGGCCACTTATATGAAGCGCGCACTGTTGACACTGGGATTGACGGTATCGTTGGCGACGCCGGCCACAGGACAGTGGCTCGGCGAGCCGGCGTGGAACCACCCAAACGCCGGGACCGGCTTCACGATCTACGGGGATTACACCCAGCCCAGCAGTGAGGCGGGGGGCGGGAACGCCGTCGGCGGCCGCATCACGCTCGGGGCTGGTACGTTCATCTTGACGGGCGGGGTGTCGTCCTGGAAGAAAGATCTCGTCAGCGAGCGGGTAACCACCTTCGGTGGCACGGCCGCGTTCCGCTTGATCGGCGGCAGCCTCATCCCGGTCGCCCTCAACCTGCAGCTTGGCGGCGGTCACAGCCTGGAGATCACCTCCAGCACGACGACCGTGCCGGTGCAGACCACGCTGCTCGCCGCGGTAGGCTTGAGCGTCCCGCTGCCCACACCGGTCGTACGTGTCGAGCCGTACGTCTCGCCCGGGATCCGGTATCACCACTATGCAAACGCGGCCCCGAACCAGACCAACTTCGGATGGGTGATCGGAGGCAACGTCGGGTTCGGCCCGATCGGGATTCACGTCGCCTACGACTCCGAAAAGTTCGACGACGGGACGAGACGCGGAGTGTTCGGCGTGGGCGCCAACATTGGGCTCCGGCCGTAGCTGGGATTGAATGAAGCCGCTACCTTTGGGGCGCGCCAGTCCGCGGCGCGCCCCGTCCGTTTCCAGGAGCTCTGTGATCCGTTTTCTCGTCACGCGGGGGTCGGTCCTCGTGCTGGCCCTCGCGCTGAGCGGCTGTGCGCTCACGCTGGACTCGACCCATCTCGGCGTCCCCGTCTCGCTGGCCGGCGCCGCGCAGCGGCCCGATTCAGGCACGCCGTTCCGCGTGACGAAACACTCGATCTATATGCTCCTGGGCCTCCTGCCGGTGGCGCAACCCAATCTCGAGGACATCCTGGCCGGACAAGTCAGCACCGGAACGCGCATCACGAATTTGCGCATCAAGGTGCGGAGCCGCTGGAGCGACCTGCTGGTGACCGGTCTGACGCTGGGGCTCGTCGTGCGGCGGTCCGTGACGTTCGAAGGCGTGGTAGTCGGACAGTAGCGGCAGGTGCGGTAGCACGGCGCAAGGTCGAGGGGCCCGCAGAGCGACTGCGTATTTTTGTCGCGGAGCGGGCCCCCCGACTTTGCGCCAGTTAACCCGCGACCAGCTTTTTCACGAGGGCGGTGGTCCGCTCCGCCGCACCCCGCCCCTCCCGCACCAGCCGCTTCCCGGCCGCGCCCGCTTTGGCGCGGGCCCCCGGATCGTGATGCCACACGAGCCACTGCGAGTGCAGCTGGTGCCGGCCGTCGGCGCTCAAGGCCACCGCACCGCCGCGCTCGATCAACAGCGTCGCGTCGCGGCTCATGTGCCAGTGTGGGCCCACCGCCACCGGCACCCCGAACACCGCCGGCTCGAGCACCGAATGGAGTCCCGCGCGGTGGTACCCGCCGCCGACGACCGCGACGTCCGCGAGCGCGTACAGGTCGGCCAGGATCCCCACGCGATCGACGACGATCACCGGCGCGGAGGACGTGTGCTCTACCTGTGACAGCCGGACGGGGCGGGGCAGGCCGAGCCGCTTGGCGGCCTGTGCGATGCCGGCGAGGTGGTCGGGGTTGGGCTCGTGGGGCGCGAGGACGAGCCGCGCGCTGGGCACCTGCGCGAGCAGGTCTACGAACGCCGGCAGGACCACCGCTTCGTCGGCCGGCCAGGTGGACCCGGCGACGATCGTGAACGTGCCGGCCGGGGCGATGGCGAGGCGCGCGAACGGGTCGCGCGTGCGGTCGAAGCGCTCCGCCCGCTCGGCGACGCTGTCGTACCGCGTGTCCCCCGTCACCTCGATGGCCCCGGGGCGCGCGCCCAGCCGCTCGAGGCGCCGCCCATCCTCTGCGCTGATGGTGCCGATGCGCTCGAGCGCGCGGTAGGCTGCCTCCGCCCAGCCGCGCGCCGGCCAGCGGAGCCGCGAGCTGTGCGGCGCGACGGTGGCGGAGATGAGGCCCAGCTTCACGCCGCGCTGTGCCGCCGCGAGCGTCAGCTCGGGCCACACGTCGAGCTTCGAGAACACGAGCGCCGCGGGCTGGAGCGCCTCGAGCACGCGCGCCACGTCGGCCGGGCGGTCGAGCGGCAGGTAATCTGCGACATCGACCGGCAGGGTACGCGCGAGCCGCTCGGCGGAGGGGGAGAAGAACGTATAGGCGAGCTGCCAGTGCGGTGCCTCGGCACGCACGGCTTCGAGCACCGGCTTTGCCTGGAGGCCCTCGCCCACCGACGGGGCGTGCACCCACAGCAGCGGTCGCTTGGGATCGCGGTGGGCCCGCGCCCACGCGGACAGCCGGTCCGTCACGCCGCGACGCGCATCGAGACCGCGGGCGAGCTTCTTGTCGAACCGCGCGGCGAAGGGCAGGGCCCGGTGCGCGAGCCCGATGCTGAGCCGATATATGAAGGAAGGGCGCGCCATCAGCGCGGCCGGGGGGGGGCCGTCGCCGTTTTGCTCCGGTAGATCGAGTCCAGCACGGCCCGGAAGACCGTGACCGGGGCCGCGCCCTCGAGCAGGGCGCCCTCGATATAAAAGGTAGGGGTACTCGTCGCGCCCGAGCGCCGCGCGCGCTCGGCGTCCGCCCGGACGTCCGCGGCCGTGGCCCCGGACGCGACGCAACTGGCCAGGCGCGCCCGGTCGAGACCTGCCGAGTCGCCGAGCGCCAGGAGATACGCTCGGGGGGAGGCGAGGGCGGCCCACTGGTCTTGGCGGCGGAACAGCACGTCGTGCATCGACCAAAACCGTTGCTGCCGGGCGGCGCACAACCCGACTTCCGCAGCCGTCGCGGCGTTCTGGTGCACGCTCGACAGGGGCAGGTTGATGTACACGAAGCGGACCTTGCCCGTCTGGACGTACTCGCGCTCGAGCAGCGGCATCGTGCCGAGGGCGAACTCGCGGCAGTAGGGACACTGGAAGTCCGACATCTCGTACACGGTCACGGGCGCGTCGGAGCGGCCTTTGGCCCGGGCGGCCAGCGGGTCGGGCGCCTGGCGGGATCCCGGGCGGCCCGGCACGATGACCAACCACGCGGCGGCAACGAGGAGTGGACGAATCATGAGGGTTTTCTGGCGACCAACCATAGTCGGTCGTGAGTAGCGGCGCCACGGCGGCACAGTTCCATAATGCAACATATGTCGGGGCCCGTCCGCTCTAGCGCGCTGCGGTAAATGGTGATATAAAAGCGGCGTCAGCCGTCGCCGTCACCGCGCGTTGTGCGCCCTTCCCGCCGTCGTCGTCGTGCAAGCGCGCGGTTTGTTGATTGAACATCGGTAGGTGCAGTGCGTTGTTGGGTTGCCGGACCGCCAAACAGGCGGCGCCGGTCGTGCGTGTCACATTACCTCGCAGGAGGGGACATGCAATTCACACCCCGTCGGTTCATTCCCTTCATTCTCGGCGCGGTTCTCGCGCTACCGGCCCTGCTCGCCGCGCAGGAGCCGGTGACGATCACCGGCAAACTCACGAGCGACGCCGGCCAGCCGCTAGGGCAGGTCGAAGTCGCGATTCCGACCATGGGGCTGGGCGCGCTGAGCAAAGACGACGGTCGTTACACGATCGTCGTGCCCGGCGCCCGGGTCTCGGGCCAGACCGTGACGATGGCCGCGCGACGCCTGGGCTACAAGTCGCAAAGCGCCCAGGTCACCCTCACCGCGGGCGGCGTGACGCACGATTTCGTGCTCGCGGCCAACCCGCTGCAGCTCGGTGAGGTCGTCGTGACCGGTGCCGGCACGTCCACCTCGGCCGAGAAGCTCGGCAGTGTTCGCAACAACGTCTCGTCCGACCTGATCCAGAGGGCGGGCGAAGCGAACGTGGTGCAGTCGCTCGCCGCCAAGGCGCCCAACGTCACCGTGATCCAGCAGTCGGGCGATCCGGGGGCGGGCTCGTTCATCAACATCCGGGGCGTCAACTCGATCCTCGGCCCGAACCAGCCCCTGATGGTGATCGACGGCGTGCCGATGGACAACTCGTCCTTCTCCACTTCGAACTTCAACCGGCTCGACGACGGTGGCACCGGGTTCACCGGGTTCGGCCAGACGGAAGGCACGGTAGTGGAGAACCGGGCGGTCGATTTGAACCCGAACGACATCGAGTCGGTGGAGATCCTCAAGGGTCCCGCGGCGGGCGCCATCTACGGTGCGCGCGCTGGCGCAGGGGTGATTCTGATTACGACCAAGTCCGGCCGCGCCGGCCCGACCCACTTCACGTTCCGCTCCTCTACCTCGTTCGACGACATCAACCACAGCTACCCACTCCAGACGCTCTTTGGCCGAGGGGACGCGGGCGTGCCAGGCGATACATCGATCACGGGCCAATGCGGCGCCGGGCGTGCCACGGCTACGCGGTGCGGACGGTCGTGGGGCCCCAAGCTCATCGGCGCGACGATATTCGATCACGCGAACGACATCTACCGCGTCGGGCACAACCTCGACAACGGCATCACGCTGTCGGGCGGGAACGATCGCACCACCTTCTACCTGTCGGCGAATAACACCTACCAGCAGGGTGTGATGCTTGGTCCGAACAATTACTTCTCCCGCACGGCGTTGCGATTCAAGGGATCACACCGACTGATCGACAACTTGAAGGTCGGGGCAGACCTGGCGTACGCAGATAGCCGCGGCCGGTTCATCCAGCGCGGCAACAACACCAACGGCGTGCAGCTGGGCGATCTGCGGCAACCGCCGGAGTTCAACCCCCTCCCGTACTTCGTGGAGACTCCGGTCGGCAAGCAGGAGCGCGCCTACCGATTCCTGCACCCCGGCACTTTGAGCCTTACGACCGACCGGAGTCTCCACGCTGTACGAACAGCTCAACTCCTCGAAGGTGGGCCGAGTGTTCGGCAACCTGAACGCGGAGTACACGCCGCTCCCATGGCTCAGGTTCACCTATTCGCTGGGCGGCGATTACGCGGCCGACGAGCGCTTGGAAGGATGCCCCGTGAGCTCGGCCGCCCCGTGCCAGGCGGGTCGGATCGTCGAGGGCAAGATCATCAACTACACGATCGATCATAACCTGACGGCGACCGCGACCTACAGCATCAGTCCGGACTTCAGCGGCACGTTCACGGTCGGGCAAAACCTCAACACACGGAACGTGCGCCAGCTCGGCGGCGTGGGCCGGCAATTCATCGCGCTGTTGCCGTTCAAGTTGTCCAACACGGTGACCCAGGACCTGCCGGTGGACGACGAGCAGGTGATCCACGACGCGGGGTGGTTGGCGCAGGGGACGCTCGACATAAAGGACCAGTTGCACCTGGGGGCGGCGGTCCGGAACGACGGCTCCTCGACCTTCGGGCGCAACGACCTGCGCAGCTGGTTCCCGAAGGGGAGCCTCGCGTGGGAGTTCACCAAGGCGATCGGCGAGCGCTCTTGGCTGTCGTACGGCAAGGCCCGCGTCGCGTACGGTGAAGCAGGCATCGAGCCGGTGCCGTATCTGACATCCCAGACCTACTCGAGCTCTCAGATTCTCGGCGGGATATCGCAGGGCACCGGCAACCTTGCGTCGCAGGCCGGGCTGCCCGGCCTCGCATCGAGTTTCACGAGGGCCGCGAGTGTGCTCAAACCCGAGCGCTCGAAGGAGTTCGAGGCCGGTGCTGATTTCGGGTTCTTCAAGGACCGCGCCGACGCAAGCGTCACCTGGTACAACAAGACATCGTCCGACGTGATCCTGCGCGCGCCGGTGAACCCCTCGTCGGGCTATCTCGTCGAGGGCGCCAACGCGGCGACCATCCGGAACCGTGGTTGGGAGGCCTCGCTCAACGTCCGGCCGCTGCAGCAGGCGGACTACGGGTGGGACGTGGGGCTGCAATGGGCCCGCAACCGCAGCCTCGTGCAAAAGCTACCTCAGGGTCTGCAGTACGTCGTGATCGGTGACTTCAACCGCCAGATTGCGCAGACCGGGCAGCCGATCGGCGTGTACTTGGGCACCGGGTTCATGCGGTGTGGGGTCTCGAACAACGCGGACACGGTGGTCGTGGATGGCGTGGGCACGAAGGGCGTGCTCGGTACGTTCTGCGGCACCGCGCCGAAGGGTGCGCTGTTCATCGGGCCCGATGGCTTCCCGGTGCAGGACCCGGACCTGCGCATCGTGCAGGACCCGAACTACAGCTGGACCGCCAGCGTGCGGAGCTCGTTCCGGTTCCGCAAGCTGCAAGTCTCGGGTCTGCTGGACATCCGCCACGGCGGGCAGATCTGGAACGGCACCAAGGGCGCGCTGTGGAGCTACGGCACCCACAAGGACACCGAAACGCGGGCCACCTGCACCAAGTCGGCCGACCCCTCCACGTGCACGGGCAACGTGAAGACGTTCGGGCAGGGCGGGTGGTGGGACGGGCCCGTCGCCGGCCCTGGAAAGGGAACCGCGGTGTCGATCGGCGAGCCCTGGTACAAGTTCATCGCCGCGTGCCCCTTCATCGGAATCGACGAGCCGTGCATCGAGCAGGGGGGGTTCGTGAAGCTGCGGGAGGTGTCGGTCAGCTATACGATCGACGCACCCTGGGTGCAGCGTGCCATCGGATTCTCGAGCATCGACGTACGCGTGTCGGGCCGGAACCTGAAGACATGGACCAAGTACACGGGCTACGACCCCGAGACCAACCTGGGCGGCCCGATCTCGTCGGCCGCCGGTGCGGGCGGGGTGGACTACTTCAACAACCCGCAGACGCGCTCGTTCGCGTTCGCGATCACTCTCAACCACTAACCCGAGGAGATTCGACATATGCGTCGCAACATCACTGTCGCGCTCGCCTCGCTGGCGCTGCTCCTCGGGACGGCGGGGTGCAACAGCTTCTTGACCGGGGACAAACTGTCGAGCGATCCGAACAACCCTGCGCAGGCCACGATCCAGACGTTGTTTTCGGGCATTCAGGGCGCCCAGTTCGCGTTTCAGGAAGGCACGGTGCCCATGATGGTCTGCATGTGGGTGCAACAGTGCGGCGCCACGAACGGGCGGTTTGTCGAGCAGGCGGGGCGCTACGTCTTCGGCGCCGGCTCGAACATCGGGGCGAACGGTGGGGACTGGGCCACGATCTATGCCGCCGGGGGTGTGATCGACATGGACACGATCGCGAGCATGGCCCGTGTGGCAAAGGACGATGTCTATCTCGGAATCGATCTCGTCTGGAAGGGCTTTACGGTCGGGAGCGCCGCTGATCTGTGGGGCAGCATTCCCTACAGCGAGCTCCGCACCAGCACGACGCCCAAGCTCGATTCCCAGCTGGTTGTGTACGACACCGTGCAGGCGATGCTCAGTCGCGCAATCGTGGCGCTTCAGAGCGGTGTCAAGTCGCTTGCTACACCGCCGGACCTCGTCTTCGGCGGCGACGCCGCGAGTTGGATCGCCACGGCGCACACGCTCAAGGCCCGCTACTTCCTCCACACCGTCGAGGCGGCGTCCAACGGTAAGCTGGGGGCTCGCACCCCCACGGATGTCTGGAACGACGTGATCGCGCAGGCCACCCTCGGGATCGGTTCGGCGGCGGGTGACTTCAGCGCGTTCCACTCGGGCACCAGCTACCCGCAGTCGAACATGTGGTTCCAATTCCAGGACAACTCGGCGTTCGGGGGCGATCTCGATGCCGGGAAGGCGCTCGTCGACTACATGAACGGGCGCAACGATCCGCGGCGAGCTGATTACTTTTGCACCAATGGGGCCGCCGGATACGCCGGGGACGACTTCAACGTGCCCCAACCCGACGTCTCATTTTTCGACTGCGAGCCGCTGCGGTTCACGGGCGACTTCCGGGTGCCGTACGTCACCTACCAGGAGAACCAGCTGATCCTGGCGGAGGCGAACCTCGCTCTGACTAACACGGCGGCGGCGCAGGCCAATCTGAACGCAGCGTATGCGGCGGTGCCCGGGCTGGCGTCCTCAGCGACCGGCGTAACCGGCGCCGCCCTGCTCGACTCGATCATGATGGAGAAGTACGTGGTGATGTTCCAGAACATCGAGGTACTGAGTGACTACCGGCGCACCTGCATCCCGGCGCTCACGCCGGTGAGCCCCAACGTGTTGAGTCTCCCTGCAGTCCCGGGAGAGCTGTTCTACCCACAGACGGAGCGGAACGCCAACGCGAACATCCCGGACGAGAGCGCGGAAGTGGCTGCGGGGGTGCGGACCGAATCGGATGTGCATCCCTGCACGGGGCCGGGCGCGGCAGCGTACCCGTAGAGCGCCGCACAGTATAGCGGTATGGTGCGATGGCTGTATACTTCGGGGGAGCGGACTCGCGGTCAGGGTTCGCTCCCTTCGCGTCCCTGACTCGGGGGAGGTCAAGCCATGCGGTTACGCGCCGCGCTCCCGATAGTGACGGGCTGGCTGCTGGTGGGTTGCTACAACTACCTGCCGCTCCGTCGGTCCAGCCTCGTGCCCTCGAGCTATCTGGCGGTGACGCTCACCGAGTCCGGCTCCGAGGAGCTGGCCCGCTACCTCGGGCCTAACGCGCTCGTGGTGCGGGGGCGGTATCTGGCCGCCACGGATCGGGGGCTCGCGCTCTCGGTCGATGCGGTGGAGTCGCGCCGGGGAGACATCGCGCGGTGGGCCGGCGAGACGGTGGTCGTGCCCGGCGAATTTGTGCGAGCGGTGGAGCAACGACACGTGTCCCCGAGCAAGGTCGTGTTGCTCGCCGGCGCGGCGGTTGCAGGATTCGTCGTTACGTACGAGGCCTTCGGGCCCGCCTCGGCCGGTGGGCTCAGCGGCGCCGGCGGGAACGGGCCGGGCCCGCGTTGACGCGAACGCCGGCCACTGGCGGGGTATGAGAAAGCGTGCTCGACACTCGGTGCGTATGCGTGCCGCAATCCTGATCGCCGCCGGTCTCACGGCGGGATGCTACTCGTATCATCCGCTCGGAACTCCCGATCCTGAGCCTGGGATGTCCGTCGCCGTGACCCTCACGGATGCCGGGACGCTGGAGCTGGGGCCCTATCTCGGTCCGGACGCGTTCATCGTCCGGGGGCGCTACGTCCGCGCCGACGAACAGGGGCTCGTCCTTGCGGTCGTGCAGGTGGAGACGAAGCGCGGCGATTGGCATCCCTGGGCAGGCGAAACCGTGACATTGCCGCTCGCCGATGTCGCTTCGCTCGAGGCGCGCCGCCTGGCGAAGGGGCGAACGGTACTGCTGGCGGGCATCGGCGTGGCCAGCCTTGCGGCCACCACGCTGGTGTTCACCCTCACAGGCAGCGGCAGCAGCGACCCCGGGTCAGGGAGTCGCCCGCCGCCCAAGTAGCACTCGCTAGTAGACACCCACGCTCGAGCGGCGCAAATCCGTCTCGAGCGTCCACTCGATGTATTGTCCCGGCTGAATAATGAGTGTCTGCGTACGGGCGAAGGCTTCGCTACCGATCGCGCGGCCGTAGAGCTGCAGCTCGTGTCCCATGCCCAGTAGCCGCACCCGGAGGAAGAGCAGCGCGGACGACGATGCCGTGACCGTTCCCACCCGCGTCTGCAAGCCGTCATGCAGCACGTAAACCACTACGTCGAGAAAGTTGTGGTTCGTAACGGTGAGGGCGATCTCGCCTTCGGGGACGTCGAAGGCGGGCAACCGCTCGGCCTTGTTGCCCCGGTTGAATACGAAGCAGGCGGGTGAGACAGCGAGCAGCGCGACGAGCGCCGCCCGGAGCCGAAGCACGCGGACAGAGCGCTCGCGGGTCATGCGAGCGAACGTATCACGCGCTCGGAACAGGCGGAAGGCGACGCATCCGGCGCCTGTGGTCATGACAATTCCCGGACAAACACGCGTAGTCCTTACAGTCCAGATGTTCCGTTTTGTAACACCACCGAGCTTGCGACTGCTCGTGCCGCGGGACACCTTAGCGAGGCCGTTCCACTCCTCTTCCCCCATCATAGGAGAGTGGTATATGCGCCACACCTTGTCGGTCCTACGTTGGTCTCGCCCTTCCGCCGTCTCGCTCGGAGCGCGATGCAGATGTAGCCGCCGGTAGGCCGTCGGAGCTGGCCTACCGGACCCTGCACCACCGACTCACCGCGCCGCACCGCGGGCGCTGCAGTGTGTGCCCGCGCCGGCCGGATCCCGTTCCAAGACCCTTTGGATGAGGACACGCTCCATGAACGCATTTCGCATTCGCCAATTGCTCGGCATCCCGACAGCGATCCTGCTGCTCGGGGGGGGGGGTGTCGCCGAGCCGGTGCAGGCGCAGCAGGGGACGGTCGCGGGGCAGGTGACCGACAAGTCGAACCAGCAGCCGGTGCCCGGGGCTTCGGTGATCATCATCGGCACCAGCCTGCAAGGGCGCACCAGCCGTGAGGGCCGCTACAGCATCCCGAAGGTGGCACCAGGTCGGTACAGCGTGCAGGTGCGGCTGATCGGGTACGCCACGGCGACGCAACCCGTGACCGTGGGCGCCGGTGAGACGGCCACGGCCGACTTCGCCCTCACGGCGGCGGCGGTGCCGCTTGACGCGATCGTCGTGTCGGCCACCGGGCAGGAGCAGTTGAAGCGCGAGCTCGGCAACACGGTTGGGACCATCGACGCGGCCAGCGTCGCGCAGGCCGCCTTACCGACGAACGCCGCCGATCTCCTCAACTCCCGCATACCGGGCGTCGAGGTGATGCAAAGCGGCGGCACGACCGGGAGCGGAACCCGCATCCGGATTCGCGGGGCCACGAGCCTCTCGCTCCGAAACGAGCCTATCATCGTGGTGGATGGCGTGCGGGTCGACAACGTTCCGAACGCCGACGGTGGCCTCGGGGCGGCGGGCGGTCAGGCGCCGTCGCGCCTCAACGACTTGAACCCTGAGGATTGGGAATCGGTCGAGGTGGTGAAGTGAATCACGCCATTGGCGCTGTACGGTACCGACGCCGCCAATGGCGTGATTCAGATCCGCACCAAGCAGGGGAGACCCGGGCCCACCAAGTGGACGGGGTTCACCGAAGGCGGTACGCTGAACGACGAGACCAACTGGCCCACGAACTATTTCGCGCACGATACGTCGACCGCCTGCTTCCCGTCGTTCATCGCGATTGGGGCCTGCCCGAGCACTCCCGATCAGGTCGTGGTGGACAGCTTCAACCCCCTCAAGCAGCGCTCGCCGTTCCGCCAGGGCGTGCGGCAGCACTACGGCCTGAGCGCTTCCGGCGGCAACGAAATCACCACGTTCTATGTTTCGGGCGACTTTCAGCGGGAGAAGGGCATCTTTCAGTCGAACGACCTCAGGAAGACCAGCCTCCGCGCCAATCTGCGCAACCAAGTCAGCCAGTCGATGGATATCGCGATCTCCACCGCCTACGTTTCGAGCGCTCTGGCGCTGCCGCAGAACGACAACAACAGCTTCGGCATCCTCCCGAGTGGGTTGCTCGGGGGCACCGATAGCACGATCAACGACGGCTACGGATTCCTCTCTCCGCAAGTAGCCGAGCTCGTCCAGGCGGGGCAGCGCATCGAGCGTTTTACCGGCGGCCTCAATCTCAGCTTCCGGCCGTGGAGCTTCCTCACGATGCGCGGTACGGCGGGATACGACGTGACGAACCAGGGGGACACCTTCTTGAATCCCCCGAACGTCAATCCGTTCGACGTCGATGGGCAGGCCTTCTCCTACAGCGCTCAAGTGCGAGCCTACACCGCGAACCTGAACACGACAGCGGCGTTCCGTCTGTCGCCGGTGGTGGCGTCGAATACGACGGTGGGGGTGCAGTTCAGCAAGAACGTCTTCGATCAGATACGGGCCGCCGGGCGCAAGATCGTCACCGGGACCGGCGGCGTCGGCGGCGTGGTCTTTGCGTCGGTAGGTGACTCAGTGGCGCCCCAGGTGACGCTGGGCGGGTACGTCGAGGAGCAGGTGGGTGTCCGCGACCGCCTGTACGTCACCGGCGCGTTGCGTGTCGATAAGAACTCTGCGGTCGGGACGAACTTCGGCAACATCATCTATCCGAAGCTCTCCGGCTCTTGGGTGATCTCCGAAGAGCCCTTCTTCCCGCGGATGGGCTGGCTCTCGAGCCTGCGAGTGCGGGCGGCGTGGGGTAAGTCGGGCCGGGCGCCCGGGACCCTCGACGCCCTGCGCTTCTCCGTGCCCGTCGCCGTCGCGGCGAGCGGGAGCGATCTCCCCGGCGTCACGTTCGGGGGTGTCGGGAACGCCGGCCTGAAGCCGGAGCAGACCCGGGAGATCGAAACCGGGTTCGACGCCGATTTCGCACAGCGGCGCCTCCATTTGGAGGCCACGTACTACGACAAGGATTCGAAAGACGCCCTGGTCGCGGTCCCGATCGCCGGATCGCTGGGTGAGAGCTTCACCCGATTGGACAACCTCGGTCGGGTGAGCAACAAGGGCATCGAGCTGCTGCTGACCGCGCAGTTGATCAACCGGCCGAACCTGTCGTGGAGCGTCACGGCCAGCGCGTGGGGGAACAAGAACCGGGTGCTTGCCACGGACACGAGCAAAACGCCGATCATCTTCGGGTTAGGCGGCGCAAGTCAGCGACACCAGGTCGGGTACTCGGCGGGTGGCTATTGGGGCAAAGCGTACACCTTCCGGGACTTGAACGGGGACGGCCTAATCAATCCGGACACGCTGAGCGGCGAGATGACGATCGACAGTGCGGACACTTTCCAGGGCTCGTCGGTGCCGACGCGTGGTGCCTCGTTCAGCACCGAGGTCAACTTTCTGCAGCACTTCCGCCTGTACGGACTGCTGGACGGGCGGTGGGGCAACAAGCTGGACAACGCCACCGAGCAGTTCCGCTGTCAATTTGGGATCTGCCACGGCTTTAACCTGCCCAGTACGTCGCTCGCCGACCAGGCAGCGGCAGACGCTGCAGTGTTCTACGGGCTCGAGACGGGATTCTTCGAGGACGGGGGATTCCTCAAGCTGCGGGAGGTGTCACTGACGTACACGGCTCCCGTGCCATGGGCCTCTCGCATCGGAGCGAGCACGCTGAGCCTGACGCTCACGGGTCGAAACCTCGCCACCTGGACCAAGTACCGGGGCGCGGATCCCGAGATCAGCCAATCCGGTCAATTCAATTTCAGCGTCGCCGACTTCCTGAGCCAGCCGCCGGTGCGGTACTTCCTGGCGCGCATAAACGTGACCTTCTAGAGCCCGAGGATAAACGCCATGAAGCACACATCCAAGCTGCTCGCGCTCCTGGCGGTCGCGCTGGTGCTGCCGAGCGGCGCCTGCAACGACCCCCTGAAGGTGAGCATTCCGACCATCGTTCCTCCCGGGTCGCTGACCGACTCGGCGGCGCTCGGCACCCTGCGCGCCGGCGCGATCGGCGACTTTTCCATCGCCTACAGCGGCGATCACCCGGATGGATCAGGTGGCACCGGCGAAGGCGTCATCATGTACGGTGGGCTGCTGGCTGACGAATGGATCGACTCCGAGACCTTCCCTACGCGCATCGAGGTGGATGCGCGCACCATCCAGGTCACCAACGCCGACGTGGACCTCTGGTACCGCCTGCTGCATCAGGCTCGGAACTCGGCGGAGAAGACTGCGGCACAGTACGCCGCCCTGATCCCGAACGATGCAGGGCATGCCGAGGTGCTGAATCTGGCGGGGTACACGTACCTCTTCTTCGCCGAAACGTATTGCTCCGGCGTTCCCGTGAGCCACTTGGACGCCGCCACCGGCGCCATCACATATGGGGTGCCGCTCACGACCAGGCAGCTGATCGACACGGCGATTGCGCGATTCGACGCAGCGCTCACCGTTTCAGCCACGGTAACGAATGGGACGCTCCGCCTAGCGATGACCAACCTGGCGAGTGTGGGGAAGGCACGCGCGCTGGTCGACAGCGGCGACTTCGCGGCGGCGGCGGCGGCGGTCGCCACGGTACCGACAAACTTTGCCTATTTGAGCGAGCACTCCGAGATCAGCACGTTCGAGAACAACGGCGTCTTCAACGGCAACACGTTCGACCGCCGTTATTCCGTCGCCGACCGCGAAGGTACCAGCGGATTTCCGTTCCGCTCGGTGATCGACCCGCGGACGCCGTCGCGGCGGCGCATTACCGCGTCGGGTAGACCCGGGAACGGGTTCGACGGCCTCACGCCCCAGTACAACAACTTCCGGTTCGGCGACGCGAAGTCGCCAATCCCGCTGGCGACTGGCGTCGAGGCACGGCTGATCGAGGCCGAGGCAGCGCTGCAGGCCGACACGGCGAACCCATCCGTGGCGTTCTTTACGGCGCTGAACAATCCGCGGGCCAACCCCGCGAACCGGTCTTACTTCAACCCCAGCCCGTTCAGCAGGACCGACACGCTGACCAATCCGGTGCCGGCCCTGGCGAACCTGACGGCGGCGGACGACACCGCCGCAGGGGGGGCTGTGAACCTGCTGTTCGCCGAACGTGCGCGCTGGCTGTGGCTCACGGCGCACCGTCTCGGAGACCTCCGACGTTTGATCCGGCAGTACCGCCGGCCGGCGAACACCGTGTTTCCGACCGGAGCGTACTTCAAGTCCAACCCCTCGGTGTACGGCGTGGACGTCAACATCCCGGTGCCGATTACGGAACAGAACAACCCGAACTTCACCGCCTGCCTCGATCGGCTACCGTAGACGCTTGCGGAGTGGGGAGGATACCAACGGGAGGGGGCGCCAATGCTCCCTCCCGTTTTTCTCGACTACGACTGACCGGTTTTGGTCTTGATGACGATCACGCCGCTACCCGAATTCGTCCCGTAGTAGGTGGTCCCCTCAATGCCATCGTAGATGTAGATCGTCGAGATGGACGGCGCATCGATGTCGTCAAGCGCGCGGAAGTCGGGGATCCGCACACCATCGAGGAGGATCGTGGGCGCCTCGTCGAGCAAGAAGCTCGTGCGGCCGCGCCGCCCGAGCTTTGCTGGGCGCCCGTTGCGATCTTCGCTCGTCTGTAACATCGGCGCGCTCTGCTTGAGCACCTGCCAGGCCGTGCGCGCGCCGGACTTCCCGATCTGCTCGGCGGTGATCAGGAACGCACCAGGGGGGGTCGACAGGGTGTCAGTGTTCTTGACCGTTGGTCCGCAGCCGAGGGACACGACAACGAGCGACGCGGTGAGCGCCCTCATGGAGGCCTCCCGTTTCAACTCTATACTCATGCCCCCCGCCACGAGCGTCAAGGTATCGGGCGCGTTCGGCCGCGTGTATCTTCGCGGCGATGCTGCAACTCACGGCGCTGCTGCTCATTGCCCAGGTCCAGGTGCCGCCTCCGCGGGGCTACGTGAACGATTTCGCCGGCGTGCTCGACGCCGCCTCCGGCGCGCACATGGAAGCGGTGATCGCCGAAGTCCGTGAGAAGACTCGCGGCGAGATCGCCGTGGTGACCCTCCCCGATATCGGCGACCGCCCGGCGGCGGACGTGGCGCTCGAGATCGAGGTTCTTCGCTGCGTCGGGGCAAGGGGAGAGGCGGGCGACCCAGCGAAGAACCTCGGCGTCGTGGTGCTGCTCGTTCCTCAGAAGAATCACCGACCGGGCACGGGTCAGATCTTCATCGCCACCGGTCGCGGCGCCGAGGGATTCCTCACGGATGCGCGCGTGGGCCGGATTCGGGACGCCATGACGCCGTATCTCGCCCGGGAGCAATACGGGGCGGGGCTGGCGTACGGCGTGGACCTGGTCGCACAGGCGTTCGCTCAAGAGTTCGGCGTCACGCTGACCGGGGCACCGGCCCCCGGCCCGAAGGATGGCTCGGAGCGGCTGCCGATTCCGGTGACCTGGATCATCGTCTTCGTGATCGTGTTGATTGTCCTCAGCCGTGGGCGCATTCTCCTGCTGCCCCTCCGGTTCGGCGGGTTGGGAGGCGGGGGTCGCGGTTGGAGCGGCGGTGGCGGGTTCGGCGGCGGTGGCTTCGGCGGGTTCGGTGGTGGGGGTGGATTCTCCGGCGGTGGAGCGGGAGGGCGCTTCTAGTATGGCGTCGAAATTGACAGTCGAGCAATTTGCCGCAGAGGTCGCCCGCGCGCTCGGCGAGCGTCTGGTGGCGCTGCTGCTGTACGGATCGTGGGCGCGCGGGACCCACGTACCGGACCGCTCCGACGTGAACACGGTGCTCATCTGCGACGCAGTGGACGAGAGCCTGTTCGAGGCGCTCGCTCCGGCGGTGCGCGACTGGACCCGCGCGGGCCAGCCCGCACCGCTCATCCTGACCGAGCGGGAGTGGCGGGAGTCGGCGGACGCCTTTCCGATCGAATACGAGGACATGCGCGACGCGCACCGGTTGCTCGCCGGGCGCGACCCGTGGCCCGGCATCCAGGTGGACCGCGGCCATCTGCGGCGCCAGCTCGAGCACGAGATGATGGGCAAGCTGGTGCGGTTGCGTCAGGCGTCCGCGGCGCTGCATGAGGACCCGAAACAGCTCGCACGGGTCATCGTAGGGAGCGGCGGCGGCTTTTTCACCATGCTGCGGGCCGTGCTGCGCTTCGCCGGCCGACCCGTGCCCGCCTCGCCCGCCGAGCTGGTACGGAGCGCGGCGGCGCTGATCGGATTCCCGGCCGAGGGACTGGCGCCGCTGGTACAGCATGCGGCGGGCGGCTCGCCGCCGCGACTCGGGAAGGGCGATCCGCTCGGGGCGGCGTATCTTGGGGCGCTAGCGCGGACGGCGGCTTATGTGAACAGCCTGTCCTAGGGCAGGTCGCAGGTGTTGTGTGGGCCCCGAGTTATTCCCACCCTGAAGGGTGGGCTCGGCGAGACACTGTGCTGAAGCACATGCTTGTCCTTTAGGACAGGGTAGCGCCGAGCCCAGGCTTCAGCCTGGGAAACACGGAACGACTCTCACAGGAGTGACCCGTTCGTGAGTACAAGGAAAATTGCGCGGGCTTTCGCGCCGGTCCTCGTGGCCGTGTTCGTAGCGGGCTGCGGCTACAACACGATTCAGACGTACGACGAGCAGGTGACCGCCGCTGGCTCGCAGATCAAGGTGCAGCTGCAGCGGCGGGCCGATCTCATCCCCAACCTGGTCGAAACGGTGAAGGGGTACGCCAAGCAGGAGCAGACGGTCTTCACCGAGGTGGCGGAGGCCCGGGCCAAGCTCGCCGGAGCAGTGCAGAGCGGTAACCTAGAGCAGATGGCGGAGGCCAACCGGCAGCTGACGGCCCCGCTCGGCCGCCTGCTTGCCATCGCCGAGAATTACCCGCAGCTCAAGTCCAACGAGAACTTCCGCGCGTTACAGGACCAGCTCGAGGGGACGGAGAACCGCATCGCCGTCGCGCGGCAGGACTACAACGAGGCCGTGAACCGCTACAACGCCTACATCCGGCGGTTCCCGCAGGTGCTCACCGCGAAGCTGCTCGGGAAGGGGCCACGGCCCTACTTCGAGCTGGAGACGCCGGGCGCCGCGGAAGCGCCGAAGGTGGATTTCTCGAAGTGAGGCCGGTTTTGGGCCTCTTGCGACCTGCCGTTGCCCGCTGCACAATAATCCCGACAGGGAGCGCGCCTCCGAGTAGGTAGCGCGCGCGCCATATCGCACCGTCGTGTCCTCCCAAGCCGTTGGGCGCACGGGTGTGCATCTCGTGATCTGAAAAGGGTTGTAGCACGACCGGCGCCAGACGGCGCTGGGTCGCGTTGGAGTTCACCATCACCGTGCGTTGTCAAGTCGAGTACCGAAGTCGGGTATCGCGATGGGTGTCACGCTCGAGCTGTTCTCGCCTCGGCTCCCGGCCGGGCCGGGGCGCAGATGCGGGCGGTCGTGTGTCGTCCGCCGGTGTTCCCCCTTCTCGTGCAGCACTCGCCTGGGGGAACTACGTGACGACGGCCGAAAACCAGTGGAGGCGGTGGCAAAGGGGGATGTCTATGACAAACGATCGTTCCGTCGTTCGTTCCATCCTCAATAGCGCATTCGTGCTGCTCGGCCTGTGCCCCGCCGTCGCGCCTGCGCAAGAAGCGACGACCGTGTCTGGGAAGGTGACAGCGGCGGTGGGAGGAGCGCCGCTCGCCGGTGCGACAGTGAGGATTCCCACTCTCCGCGTGGGCGCCACGGCTGACGCCGAGGGCATGTATCGGTTCACGGTGCCCGCGAGCGTCACTGGCGAGGTGACGCTGACCGCTCGCCGCATCGGCTATGTCACGCGCTCCGTTCAGGTCACCCTCACCGGCGGGTCGATGCGACAGGACTTCGCACTCGACGCCACGGCCGTTGAGCTCACGGCGATTATCATCACGGGCCTCGGGGGGGAGAGGGAGAAGAGCACGCTGGGCACCGCGGCTCAGCAGCTCAACGCAGCAGAGCTGAACGCCACGCGCGCACAGAACGTCGCCCAGCAGGCCCAGGGGAAGGTGCCTGGTGTCCAGATCACGGGGTCGGGCACACAGGGTGGCTCGGTCAACGTGGTCATCCGAGGCCAGAACTCCATCACTCAGAACAACCAGCCGCTGTTCATCGTCGACGGTGTTCCCGTGTCGAACGCGGACCGCGGTGGCGATCGCGGCGGTCAAAATACCGCCGTCAGCATCAATTCCACCGGGTTCGATTACGGCAACGTGTTGAGCGACCTCAATCCCGACGACGTAGAGACCTGGAGCGTGCTCAAGGGCCCGAACGCCGCCGCCCTGTACGGTTCACGCGCCGCGAACGGCGTGATCGTGATCACGACCCGGAAGGGCGGCAGCGGCCGGATGCGCACCGAGCTGAACACGACCCTGACGTGGGAGCGCCCGTCTATTCTCCCCGACTGGCAGAACCAGTACGGCCAGGGGGCGGGCGGGTCGTTCTCGTGGAGAAACGGCTCCGGCGCCGGCGTCAATGACGGCGCCGACCAGAGCTGGGGACCGAAGCTCGACGTCCCCGGCCGCACGATCTGCCAGTTCACAAGCCCGGGTGCCGGGACACCGGGATGCACGCCGACACCGTGGATCTCCCATCCGGATAACATGGAAGCGTTCTTCCGGACCGGCTTCACCGTGACCAGCACCGCGGCGGTGAGCGGCGGGACCGACCGCGCGTTCGGCCGGGTCTCGCTCGGCGGGGACAACGTGAACGGCGTCTTTCCCAACAACGACTTCCGGCGTCGTACCGCGGCTCTCAGCGGCACGTTCCACGCCTCCGACCGGTTGACCGCCGAGGGTTCGGTGCAGTACACGTACAACAGCGGGCACAATCGCCCCGGAACTGGCTATTGGGGCCGTAACCCGCTGGAGAATTACATCTGGTTGGGTCGGCAGGTGGACATTCACGCGCTCGCGGACTATCAGGGCAAGAGCGGAGCGACGAACGGTGGACCCGCCACTCGCGAGTTCAACTGGAACTACAACTACCACAACAATCCCTTCTGGCTGCAGGACCAAAACCCGGTCGTCGACCGGCGCGACCGGGTCATCGGGTCGCTCGCGGCGCACTACAAGATCGCGGATGGCGTGAATGCCACGCTGCGCACCGGATCCGACTTCTACCGGCTCGGGATCGAGGAGGACTACGCGGGAGGAGGCCTGGCGTTTATCAACCAGGCGTACGCGGGCGGCTTCCGATTCGTCAACGACTACCGCAGCGACAACAACACCGCCCTGTCGCTCACCGGCGATCGGCGGCTGACCGACTGGCTGCAGGTGCGGGCGGTGGCCGGCGGCAACGCCCGCCGCGAGTACTATAACACGAACAGCCAGCAGACTACGGGCATCGTGGTGCCGGGGATTTACAACCCCGCCAATGCCGCTATCGTGCCCACCATCGGCCAACGGCTCGAGCGGCGCTGGGTGAACAGTCTGTACGGCTCCGCGGCCTTCATCCTGTTCGACTGGTGGACCGTCGAGGGAACGGCACGCAACGACTGGTCGTCCACGCTTCCGACCAGTGCGCGGTCGTATTTCTATCCGTCGTTCAACACGTCGCTGCTCTTGACGGACGCGTTCCCGGCTCTCCGCAGCCGCGTATTCTCCGCCATCAAGCTGCGGGCGGCGGTCGCGCGCGTCGGTAACGACGCGCCGGTCTACTCGCTCGCACCGGTATTCATCGGTAATGCGAACAAGTTCAGCGGTCAGCCGCAGTTCTCGCTGGACCCGGCGCTGGCCAACGCCAGCCTGAAGCCGGAAATCACGCGCTCGGACGAGATCGGGGCCGAGTTGTCGTTGCTCGAGGACCGCGTGACGCTCGATGCCAGCTGGTACAATAAGTCGACCCACGACCAGATCTTCAACGTCCAGGTCTCTCCGGCCAGCGGCTTCACGTCGAAGTGGATCAACGCCGGTGAAATCAACAACCGCGGAATCGAGGCGCTGCTCACCCTGACTCCTGTCCAAGTGCCGGAGGGCATCAGGTGGACGTCGACGCTCAACTTCGCCCGCAATCGCAGCAAGGTCGTCGACCTGGCGCCCGGCGTGAGCACGATCGTCCTCGGAAACGGCCTGTTCGGCGATGTCACCATCGAGGCAAGGAAGGGCGAGCCGTACGGCACGATCCGCGGCAACCCCTTCGCGCGCGATTCGGCGGGCAACATTCTCACGGACGGTGGCTTACCGATCGCCGGTCCCTTCTCCGTGCTGGGTAACATCCAGGCGAATTGGACCGGAGGTTGGGCGAACGAGCTGACCTACCGCAACTTCTCGTTCAGCGTGTTGTTAGATGTCCGCCGCGGCGGCAAGATCGTCAGCCTCACGAACTATCTGGGAGACTACGCCGGGACCATGGGGAGTAGCCTCCGTGGCCGTGAGACGGACTGGAACGACCCCGGGATCGTGGTCAAGGGAATTGACGTCAACACCTGCCAGGCACCCCCGGCTCCGCCGAACTGTCAGCCGAACACGACCAGGGTCACCGCCGAGACCTACTTCCAGAGCCTGTTCCACCTGATCGAGCCGTACATCTACGACGGCAGCTACGTGAAGCTCCGCGAGCTGCGTCTGTCGTACGACCTGCCTGCCAAGTGGGCGTCCTGGTTCATGGGAGCCCGCGCCGTGAGCATCGCGGTCACCGGGCGCAATCTGGTGACGTGGAAGAAGATCCCGAACGTCGACCCGGAATTCACCTATAGCAGCAGGAACGATCAAGGCATGGAGTACATGATCCCTTCGAATCCCCGCAGCCTCGGGTTCAACCTTCGGATCGTTCCGTGACGCCCTTCAGTGGAGCCGACACCATGAGACATCGCACCTTCCGCCTTGGCGGCATCGGTGCACTCCTCGTGCTGGGTGTGAGTGCCTGCGATACCAACAAGCTGACGACCATCAACCAGGATCCCAACAATCCCACCTCGGCTCCGCCGGGACCGGTGTTCACCAACGCCGCGCGCCTGGCGGTGACACGCTGGCTCGGCGGGGGTGCCATGGATCTGCGCGGGCCCGAATTCACCGTGCAGCACCTTGCGGAAGTCCAGTACCCGGACGAAGACGCGTACCGCCGCCTTGGTCCAGCGGACACGGATGGTGACTTCATCAACGCGTACTCCCAGGAGCTGAAAAACTTCCAGGCGGTGATCGACGTCGGCAAGGCGAATGACCAACCCCTCTTGTGGGGCCCGGCCGCCGTGATGCGCAGCCTCGTGTTCAGCCACATCACCGATGTCTGGGGCGACGTCCCGTACTCCGAGGCGCTGCAGGGAGACAAGGGCGTGCTCTCGCCCAAGTATGACGCGCAGAAGGACATCTACGCCGACCTGTTCACGGTGCTCGGCGACGCCACCAATGCCATGGCGGCCCCGCCCGCTGGCGCCCAGAAGCTTGGAGCAGCGGACCCGTTTTATGGTGGCGCCGCCCTGGGATGGCAGCGGTTCGCCAACTCCCTCCGCGCGCGACTTGCCATGCGGCTGGCGAACGTGGACCCTGTCACCGCCCAAGCGCAGATCCAGGCTGCTATCGCCGCCCCGGGCAGCCTATTCCAGTCCAACGCCGACAACGCCCGCTTCCCCTGGCCCGGCGACGGCATCTATGACAATCCGTGGATGGCCAACTTCCGGACGCGGGACGATCACCGGATATCGAACACACTGATGAACGCGATGGTCCGTGGCAACGATCCGCGCGTGCCGGTATACTCGCAGCCGACGGAGTGGGACACGACCGCCTCCGGCGGGCCCCTTTGCGCAACGCCCCCGTGCTACTTGGGCATGCCCAACGCGCTTACCCAGTCTGGCGCGTCGGCCTACTTCAATGTCTCCTCGCGCCCCGGAGCGGTCTTCTACGGCGCGACCGTGTACGGGTGTCCCACGTGCGGGGCACGCACCGGCGCGACATTCCCCTCGTTCGTCATGACCTACGCCGAGGTGTCGCTCATCTTGGCTGAGGCGGCCGAACGCGGTTGGATTGCCGGCAGTGCGGCGGGATTCTATCAGCAAGGAATCCTGGCCTCGATGGACCAGTGGGGCGTGACCGACGCCACGGCCATCAACGCCTACCTGGCTGACACCGCGATCGCCTACAAGGGGGGGACCCCCGGTCTGCGGCAAATCGCGCTGCAGAAATGGATCGCCCTCTACACGAACGGAGTGCAGGCGTGGGCCGAATGGAGGCGCACGTGCGTCCCGGAGACGGTGATCCCCGGACCGGACGCGATCCAGAACACCGTGCCGCGGCGCTACCGCTACTCCATCAGGGAGTTGTCGGTGAACGCGGACAACGTGGCCGCCGCCATCGCGCGGCAAGGGCCGGACTCATTCCCGACCAGGATGTATTGGGATACGAATCCGACCGCCGCACCGACCTACCCGGGAGCGACCTGCGGCACGCGGCCGTAGTCGGTACGCCCCTGGTCCCGGCGATCTCGTGTCGCGCTGGTGCTACTCACTCCTGGTCCAAACCAGGATGAGCCCGCACAGCCGATTCGAGGGATCCATGTACTGCGCCGGGATCCCGGCGGACGACGGGTAAAACTCGATCCCTCCGATGTCGGAGGGCTGGACGACCTCGTCCAGTTCCGCGCCGGGAATCCGCTGCCCGTCCACCCAGACCATCGGCTGACAGCCCCGGACGCGTATGGTGTTCCCTCCCCCGGACGCGGCGCGGATCGTGATTCCGGGAACACTCCGGAACAGTTCGCTCAGGTTCCTCGGAGCGCGCCGGCTGATTTCGGCATACTCCAGAAACCGGGCGAATCCATGCCGCTGCTCTCTTCGTTCGTAGAACTCGCGCAGACGCTCGGGGGGACTCGGGTTGACCACGATTCCCTTCAACTCTGCCGGGACGACGGCGAGGATGATCTCGACGAACGTCGGCTGACTGTCCGCGCCCGGCAGCACTTCCAGCGTCTGCTGCCGATAGCCGAGGCGGCGGACGTGGACCGTGAGCCGAGTGGCAGGAACCCCCCTGAGAGTAAACCGTCCCGCTGGGTCGGTAACGACCCGGCGACTGACCACGCCCGCCTCGATCAGGGTCACCTCCGCCTCGGGAACGGGTACTCGGGCCGAATCGATGACCACGCCGCTCAGCTGATACGTCGTAGCATCCGCCGATGAGGTCACGGCGGCGTCCTGCGCGGCCACGAACCCGCGGACGGGACGCAACAGACCACACAACGCGAGAGCTGCCACGAGCGTTCTGATCATCGCCTCCGTCCCTCGACCAAGAGGAATATAGCGTCGGCGGAGCGGCGAGCGTCGAAGGTGGAATTCTCGAAGTGAATTGTCAGAAACGTGTGAAGATGCTTTAGGGAGTTTGGGCCTCTTGCGACGTTCTGATACAAACTACACAATAGTTCCTACGTGGAACGTGCGCCCCGTTAGGCGACGCGCGTCCCACCCCGCACCGATCGTGTCCCGTCTGCCGTTGGGCACGGGTGCGCATTCGCTGATTCGAGAAGACCAGCCATCCTCGCCGCGCGCTAACGCTCGCGAGGGGCTTTTTCCTCGTGCGGTGTGTGATAAACACTCTCGAAGGGAGGATTGCGTATGCGCATTGCCATTCGTTCTACGCTGCGCGCGTTCCTGGTGCTCGGCGGCCTCGCCGGCGGCGTCAGCGCCGTCGGGCGAGCCCAGCAGGGCACCGTCGCGGGCCGCGTCACTGATCAGGCCTCCGGGCAGCCACTCGTCGGCGCGCGCGTGACCATTGTGGGGACGTCGCTCGTCGCCAGTTCCCGCGCGGAAGGACGGTACCAGATCGCCAACGTTCCGGCGGGACAGGTCACGGTGCGGGCCACCTTGATCGGTTACGCCGATCTGATGCTCGTCCTCTCCCCCTACTCGCTCGATGAGGTCGTGGTGACGGCGACGGGCGAGCAGGCCAAGAAGCAGATAGGAAATGTGATCAACACGATCCGGGCGGACACCTTGGTCATGACGCGCCCAATCGACAACATGAACGACTTGATCAACGCCAAGGCCCCGGGCGTCGAGGTCCTGGCTGGGAACCTCACCGGCGCGGGCGCGCGGGTCCGGATCCGCGGCACCAACAGCCTCTCGCTCAATAACGAGCCCCTCTACATCATCGATGGCGTCCGCATGACGAGCGGCAACAGGTCCGACGCGGCGTCCACCATCGGGATCGGCGGCACGAACCCCAGCCGCGTAAACGACATCAACCCGGAGGAGATCGAAACGATCGATGTGATTAAGGGACCGTCGGCGGCCGCGCTGTACGGCACCGCCGCCTCGACGGGCGTGATCATCATCAGCACAAAACACGGCCAGCCGGGCCCGGCACGCTGGAGCATCTACGGTGAGCAGGGAGTCATTAGAGATTACAACGACTACCCGACGGCCTACCGTGCTTGGCGGCACGGGCCGACCTCGTCGACCACCTCGACGCCCTCCAACGGCGTGCAGTGCCTCCTCACGCAGGCCGCTCGCGACTCCCTTACCCCCGCCGGCGTGCCTGACCCGCTGTTCTGTCGCCGCGACAGCATCACGACCTACAACCTATTCAACGACCCCATGTCGTCGCCGAACGCCACGGGGTACCGGAACCAGTACGGCGTGCAGGTATCGGGGGGAACCGACGCGTCACGGTATTTCGTGTCCGGAGAGTGGGAGAACGAAGTCTCGCAGCTGAAGATGCCGCCCTTTGCGGTGGACTCGCTCCTCAAGATCCGTCCCATTAGCGAGGTGCCGTTCGAGCAGCTCCGCCCCAACGCCCGGCGCCGCGTGAGCTTGCGGGTGAACGCCGACGTGCGCGCCAACTCCCGGCTTGACCTCTCCCTGGCCAGCGGGTTCACGACGAGCACCCAGCGGCTGCCGCAGACCGACAACAACACCACGGGGCTCCTGTCAAATGGTCTGGGGGCCCGGGTTTCGGATACAACGTGCTGAGCTCCAACGGCAACCGGCTGTTCGGATACCGCACCTTTGGCCCGGGGGAATTCTTCTCGGAGACCGTGAAGCAAGACATCAACCGTTTCATCGGGAGCGGGACGGCCAACTG
>Ga0209235_1000214_pt1 | contig 27943 bp, 28 predicted proteins | sample GraSoi013_1_20cm_4_FD_185817 | JGI IMG/M metagenome (GOLD analysis project Ga0209235, IMG submission 185817) | Grasslands soil microbial communities from the Angelo Coastal Reserve, California, USA - Sample 09_25_2013_1_20cm (SPAdes) (version 2) | ecosystem: Environmental > Terrestrial > Soil >... | reverse complement strand
CTCGAACAGTCGTCAGCTGAGCATAGCGGGGACCGGTGGGGTGTGAACCAGAACTGGTTCACATCTAAACCTGAAACGCTTATTTTGAGCGTATTTTGGGGTTAGAACCCGAGCGGGGTTGCCATACCGTCTAGTCACCTCCAAACTTTTCTGAATCTACGATCCAAACGGTGGGTCCCCGGCGACAATGGTGGGGCTGGGTGGACCTATGCCCAAAACGGTTCAAACCCGGCTCGCAAATAGTTCCTTCTGGGCTTGTTCTCTCGTGTCTGATTCTTCGTCCTCACAATGCCTTTGTAGACGGATGAGACCGGCAGAGGCAGCCGTCACCGGGAAGCGGTCAGAATGGGTCCTAGCCTTGGGTAGAAGTCCTCGTGAGGTTCAACGGAATGGGTAGCAAACCAAGGGTCGATTTCCCGATAGACTGGTTCCCGATCGAGCAGCTTCAAACTTACTGCATGTCGCGTCAGCATCTTGAAGTGTCAAGCAAAGCGTCGGACCTTCTCAAGGTTGTTGACGATCTATGCGGTCTTCATGCAACTAGCACCTTGACCCCATATCTCTCATTATTGAGTAGAATGAAGAAATTCGATCCAAAGATGCTAGACTCCGAACTAGGCGAAAATGGCAGACTTGTGAGAATCCGGGGAATCAGAGGAACCTTGTTCGTGCTGCCTCGCTCAAAGGTAGCATTGGTTCTAAATGCGTTGGGAAGACCGAGAGAGCCAACCCGAAGATGGTATTCTCTGCGTAGGATGCGAAGGCAAGAGTTTTTCGAACTACGGAGCCTTGTCCTAGATGCACTGAAGAAACGGTCCCTTTCGATCCAAGAGATCAAGAGGGCAGTGCCTACGTCAAAAATCAGGACAATTTCCTTCAGAGCGAGCAGGTCTGTCGTTCGAAGTGCATCCAACGTAACCTGGGTAGTCAACTGGCTCGTGACGACGGGGACCGTGTTGAGCCAGAAGGTGGGCACACTACAGGATGCTCTGAAAGTGAAGCGGCCGGCTTCGGACATCGAGTCGCTACCGAATCGTTACATCCTTTCGACGGAAGTACTAGGCATGATTCCGAGTATTCCTCAGAGCGAAGCTCAGAGAGACCTGGTTTCGCTGGTATTTGGAAAACTATTCGGCAGCAACCCGAGAACACGTTTCTTGGTGGACGGGGTTGCCCTCGTCAACCGTGAAGATTGTTCTTTCCCGGTTTACAGACTTGGCACAAATCTGGGTTGAGGGTTTTCAGTCCCCCTGGATAATGCCCATGGGACAGCTAGCATTGTTCTACAATGCACGCGCAGACTTCCCTCAAGTCGCTCTTCTTCCATATGAGGACCCACTTCTCAAAGGCTACGTACAGCGACAGAGGTTTGGCCGTCACAAAGTGATAGGGAGGGCGTATAGAGGAGGATCCGTTGCTCCGACCGTGGTTATTGAGGGAGAAATCGCAGCATTATGGCGATTCTCCGCAAGTGGTAGGGGTCCGACCATTCACGTGCAAACTCTCGTGCCCATTGAAAGAAACGTCTTGAAGATGATAGAGGACCGCCTGAAGAGATGGCTGACTTTCTCTTCCCGCGGAAAGAGACACATGTTAGCATTAGATAGAGCAATCTTGCCTCTGAAGGATCCGCGCTGTGGGCCAATTTGTAAACCCACTCAGAGTGTATTAAACAATGCACCCACTTGTCTCGGACCGGCAAGCGATAACTCAGCAGGCACCTATGTGGCTGGCGGACCGGTGTGTTTCAGGGTCAGACTAGTCTGGGAGCCCATCATGCGTTTGTGGTCAAACTATCGAATAGTCAGGGCTACTAATCAGCCGAAGATTCTCCCCCGGAGGAATGTCCAAAGAAGTCAAACAAGAAGTTGCCTAGGCCGTTTCAGACAAACGGTTAGGTCTACGAGTGGTCTTCCACACTTCTATTAGTTTCATTACTTTCACCCACCGCTCTCGGTGATTACACGAGGACGCGACACGGGATCGTCGTGGGAATGCGTTTCTGATAATTCATGGTCGCTCACGCGTAACACACGAAGGCAAATCATGCGATCGAGCGGATCTTACATGACCGCGTCTCAATGCGGTAACGGGAATTACCTACCTCTGGATACAAGAATGCAAGTGTATGCCCCGGTCCGCGAGTTGGCCGGACTTGGTCTCAGCTACAGACAAATACAAGACGCTGTTCTCAAGGCTCACCAAGTGCGACTATCCAAGAGCACGATAAGTATGTGGGTCAATGGTCTCCACGAGCCAACAGGGAGACTTAACAGTTTTCGGCCAAACCCAACTCCCGAACTTGCATACGTCATTGGTGTTATCCTCGGTGATGGAAATCTCAATATTCATGGATACAACGCTGAACTGATTCTGGCGGTAACTGACCATGACTTTGCGGAAGAGTTCAGCCGATCTCTTGCAAAGATCCTCCACAGAGAAAGACCTTACAAAATTCGTTGGAGTGAGAGAAAAAACAGATGGGTAGTGCAGGGCTCAAGCATTCTCCTCTACAAGTTTCTGAATTGCGATTGGAAGAGTTTCAAGAAGTGGGTTGAACACTGCGACAGATGCCGGGGCGCGTTTCTCCGAGCATTTTACGACAGCGAAGGGTCGATCAGCCGAAGGCTCGTTGTCAGTAACACTAGAAGAGAATTGTTGCGCTACCTTCAGACGCTCCTCAAGCAGGCAAACATCGAAACAACCTCATTGCGCCTAAATACCAGCGCAGGCACTAATCTGAAAGATCCCAGAACGGGGAGAATCTACGTCAGAAAGAAAGATTGTTTTCAATTCAGCGTAAGGAACCAAAGCATACCAAGATTCGCAGAGTACGTGGGGTTCACGATACAAAGAAAATCCAAGAGACTTCGCGAAGCAGCTCTCAGGGCGAAACAACAACAATCTGTGGACTCTTTTTGATCCTTAGTTCTACAGAATCGCTAGGGCTAGAACTCAAGTGCGGGACCGGTGGGATTTGAACCCACGACCTTCGGGTCTCTCCACTTTATGGGTGCCGGAGCCCGATGTCCTATCCTGGTTGTCCTCGCGGGGATCCGATGCAGGTCGCCCGTGATCTAGACTACGGTCCCGTCTCGCGCTCTCTAAGGCGTGCATGATAAAAACTAGTGATGGAGATCGAATGATGCTCGATCTAACAGCATTGAAACTTGTTTGTAGGTGAGGGCGGTTCCGCTTAGCCTGCTGCTCCGGAATACAAGGCGAGCAAGAGCATTCCGAGGACTAGAATCGTGATCCCGGCGTAGGCGCCATCCCTCTCAGCGGCGAAGTATATCGACGAAATCGCGACCCGAAAAATTGGCGTTGCGATCAATACTATCACCCCGAGATACACTATTCCCGTCAGGTCGCCGGCAGACGCGAGTCTAAGGATGACTCCGACACTCAACACAGCTGGAACACTCACGCTTCCAAAACCGCCAAAGGCCCACAAAGATAGACCTAGAAGACTCAAGACAGCGCTGACAAGAACCCCGACCCGCAACGACTGGGCGACAATCCGGTTAAGATCCAAATCTGTTCACAACACTATCTGGGGAAAGAATCCTTTCAGAATCATGGCTATCGAGATTGTGATGAGCAGGATTGCAAACAGCAGCTTCACCTTGAGCGGTGGAGTTCTTCGAAGTAAGCGTGTGCCAACGGCCGCCCCAATTACCACACCGACCATCAAAGGGGCCACCAGCAAGGGCTGAACGTCGCCACGAACAAAGTAAACAGACGAACTCGCGGCAGCGGTTACTCCGATCATGAAATTGCTGGTTGCAGAAGCGACCTTCATGGGCACTTTCGACAACAAGTTCATTGTGGGAACACTGATTATCCCTCCCCCAACTCCAAGGAGACCTGAAACTATGCCCGAAATCCCGCTGATTCCAAGGGTCCGGAGGGTATTCGTCACCTCGTACCGGCTAGTGGTGCCGGTGGCTGGATCGAAGTATTCGCTACCGAGCCGCAGCCTCTGAGCGGTCTTGTCAGGAACGACTCCTGATGGAAAGTCGATTCGTGGGCCGACAATCATCGTTGCGGACGCGTAAATAAGCAGGATTCCAAAGAGAACAAGGAGAATCGCGGGATCAAGAAAGGCGGCCACGAAGGCTCCGGTTATTGCGCCGAGCACTGTTCCAACCTCAAGAAACATTCCCAGTCTCAGATTCGTTAGCCGATCCTGGACATAGGTAGCTGCGGAGGCGCTGGAAGTCGCAACAACCGAGATGATACTTGCTCCGACTGCATAAGGTACTGGGACCCCCTCTACAAGCGTTAAGAACGGAATAATCAAGATCCCGCCACCGAGACCAAAGACTGCGCCAATCAGTCCAGCGAGAATCGACATTAGAAAGATCGAGAAGACTTCGAAAGGAGTGACGACAAGCATCAAAAGAACGCGTCCTGACAAATTCGACGCTTCGAGAATGCTCTAATAAGAAGGTTGGGCGGCACCATGCAATCCTCGTGTGACCTAGGGTTTGGCGCAGACAATTAAACAGAAGAAACAGGGTCTGGCCAACCCTTTTGGATCTTTCAGGCACGAATGTGAGTCTGCGCTCAAGGCGGGATACTCATCCTTCCAGAAAACTTCGGGACATGGTGTTCGAGACGTCGACATCGCGTCCACTCTCGAAGATCCACCGAACCCGACCTTCGGCCACCTAGCGACCTCTCTGAGTTTCGAGGTAGCAAAGGCCCAGAAGAAGAAGCCGATAGAAGTTGCACGGACGCTGGCGGAGACAACTAGAAAGGTTGCAACACTCGACCTTATCGAATCGATCGAGGCAACCGAGCCCGGCTACGTAAATTTCCGGGCAAACCTTGCTAGGCTCACAGAACTCACTCTCAAATCCATTCAACGAGACGGCTCAGAGTACGGACTCCTCAAGACTCATGCTTCAGAGAAGACTGTTGTTGAACACACCAGCGCAAACCCCGCGAGACCAATCCACATTGGCACAGCTAAGGGCGCCTTATTCGGCGACGCCCTTGCACGACTCCTCGCGGCGAGAGGACACAGCGTTCGGACCCATTTCTACATCGACGACACTGGCAGACAGGTCGCCATCATGGCCTACGGCTACAAACTACTAGGCGAACCGACCCCAGAGGGGAAGCCGGATCACTTCATCGGAAAGATCTACTCCGTCACCGCAACGCTCGTCGAGATAGAAGAACTGAAGAAACGAATTGCTCTCCTCAAGAAAACCGAAGAGGCAGACACGGACATCAGTGCCCAGACCAAATCCCTAGACGAGTGGGTCGGCATAGCTGCAGACCTTCAAGGCAAGTACCCCAAAGAATTTGACAAACTAAGCAAATTGATCTCCAAGGACCCCGACCCCGAGAAATCAATTCAAGAACTCATTCAGAAGTATGAGAAAAAGGAACCCGACACCTCAGCCCTGATGAGGCGTGTCACGAGGATAATTCTGACTGGGTTCGACGAGACTTTGCGCAGGGCTCGCATCCGCTTCGACCAGTGGGACTGGGAAAGCGACCTCCTCTGGACGGGACGAGTCGCCGAACTGGTAGGCCAACTGAAGGAATCAGGTTTCACCTTCAATAAGGGAGGAGCCCTCGAGCTCGACGTGGCCAAGGCAGTTGAGAAATTCGGATTACGCCAGACACTTGGCGTAAGCCCCACCTTCGAGTTCCCGCCACTCACGCTGCTCCGTTCCGATGGGACTTCTCTCTATCCAACCCGGGACATAGCTTACACGCTCTACAAGTTCGAGAATGCTGAGAAGGTCATCAATGTGATCGGAACTGAACAGTCTCTTGCACAGTTCCAGGTCAAGGTCGCGTTCTGGATTACCGGGCATCGGAAGGAGGCTGAGAAATTCCTCCACTTCCCCATCGGCCACCTCTTGCTCGAAGGACAAAACATGTCGGCCCGACGAGGCCGCTTCGTAACCTTCGACCAGGTCCTAGACGAGACGGTCACTCGCGCCAAGTCAGAGGTCGACAGACGGTCCCCAACCCTGCCAGACGAGATAAGAAAGCGAATAGCTGATAGAATCGCGATTTCAGCCGTCAGATACGCGATCCTCTCGGTAGACGCCATCAAATCCACGAATTTCGTCTGGGACAAGGTTCTGAACTTCGAAGCAAACAGTGCCGCCTTCATCAACTACGCCTACACCAGAAGCTCGGGAATCCTCAGGAAGCTGGGGAAGCTAGCGGAGCCGAAGAAGCTCGATCTGTTAAAGGACCCGGCCGAACAAGCATTGGTTCTGGAGCTGTCGAAATTCCCTGAGACCTTTGCGAGAGCAGCTGACGATCTCAACCCGACAATGCTGTGCCTCTACGCTAACCTGTTAGCCCAGAGATTCCACGAGTTCTACGAAAAATCCGACATATCACACGTCAGCGACAACGAACTCAAATGGCAAAGGGTGGCCCTCGTCCTGGCGGTCAGGACAGTCTTGAAAACTCTTGCTGGACTGCTTGGCCTAGAACTTGCCGAACGAATGTGAAATCCTACCTTAAGGATGCAACTTTCTCGGCTATCGCTTTGCCCATGTCACTGGTTCGCGCGTTTCCGCCGAGGTCGTAGGTCAACACCTTTCCCTCTTTGAGGATTGAGATCGTAGCCTTCTCAACCAGATTCGCAGCCTTGCTCTCACCAAGATAGTCAAGCATCATCCGCGCCGCCTCGATAGTGGCCACCGGGTTCACCTTGTTCTGGCCCGTGTACTTGGGAGCAGATCCACCGACAGGCTCGAACATACCGTAGGTCTCACCAATATTCGCGCCAGCGGCAACTCCGAGCCCTCCTACTGTTGCAGCGGCCTCGTCGGAGAGAATGTCTCCGTAGAGATTCATGGTCACTATTACGTCGAAGCTCTCTGGTCGTCTGATCAGCTGCATTGCTGCAGCGTCAATGTGAAGGTCCTCCAGCTCCACATCTGGGTAATCCTTAGCGATGTCGAGGACTGATTGTTTGAAGAGGCCATCGGTGATCTTCAGAATGTTCGCCTTATGAACGAACGCAAGCTTCTTTCTCCTTTTCATCGCGAGTTCGAGAGCGAACTTTGCGATTCTCTCTGAGGCAGTTCGAGTGATTATCTTCATCGCCACGGCCACTCCAGGTGTAACTTCGAATTCCTTCCCAGAATACAGTCCTTCAGTGTTCTCCCTCACAACGATGAGATCAATTCCAGGCTTCAAAGCGGTCACGTTTGGAAGGGTTCGAGCAGGGCGAACGTTGGCGTACAGATTGAAGAGAGACCGCATCGTCACCGCGGCGCTCCGAGGTGTTCCGGGCTCCTCCGGCGTCGTCATCGGACCCTTCAAACAGGCAGTCGTCCGCTTCATCATCTCAACCGTTTTCTCCGGCAGGTTTGTACCGTACTTCTTGATAGCGTCGAGTCCGGCATCGCCTTTCAGATATTCCAAGTGAACTAGTCCGGTTTTCTGGACAGCATCTAAGACCATAAGCGTCGCGTCGACGACTTCGGGGCCTATTCCATCTCCAGATAGAATTGCGATCTTGTGCACTTTTGTCGTCATGAAAAGCTATCCTCAGTTGGGGTTCAACAGATGGGCGTTGAAAAAGGCTTCCCACTATTCCGTGGCCAACTCGAAACTTGAAGGTGCTCTTCCTTGTATGCCTGATATTCCTTAACTAGGACTGGAATCCGTGCTACCAGCAATACCCTTCCAACGGTTCAATGGTGAGACTGATAACAACTGAGATTGAGAAAGGTCTGGAAGGGGTTGTTATTGCGAAGAGTTCTATCACGTTCATCGATGGACAGCAAGGAATACTCCGGTATAGAGGGATTGATATTAACGAACTTGCCGCGAAATCGGACTTCGAGGAGGTTACTTACCTACTCTGGAACGGAAAACTTCCAAACAAGGCCCAGTTTTCAGAATTCAAGCGACAACTCACAGTTCATCGTCCGCTCCCTACAGAAGTGCTGAAACTTCTGAGGGGCATACCGAAGGGGGCGATCCCCATGGAGGTTGCCCGAACAGCTGTCTCCTACATGGCAACGTTCCCTAGGAAAAAAGGAGAGACCTTTGACCAGTTTAACCGCCGCGAGTCTTTGCAACTCACTTCTACTCTTCCGACTATTGTAGCCAGCTACGAACGAATAAGAAAGGGAAAGACCCCCATCAGGCCTGACCCGCGGCTGGGACACGCGGCGAATTTTCTCTACGGGTTATCGGGAAAGAAACCAGATGAAGTGTCCAGAAGCGCCTTTGATACGCTCTCCGTCCTCTACGCGGACCACGAAATGAACGCTTCTACCTTTGCCGCTGTCGTAGCAATTTCTACTCTCGCCGACCTCGGAGGAGCGGTCACAAGTGCCATCGCTACTCTCGCGGGTCCCCTCCACGGAGGCTCTAACCAACGCGTAATGGAGATGCTCGAAGAGATTGGGACCATGGAAAAAGTCGAGGGATACGTCGATAGTGAGCTAGCCGCGGGCAGGAGGATAATGGGGTTCGGTCACAGAATCTATCGGACCTACGATCCAAGAGCCAGAATACTGAAGAACATCGCAGAGCAATTGGCTGAAGAACGCGGGGGAAGCAGAAAATGGCTCGATATTGCCGAAGAAGTGGAGAGGATGGTTATGGACAAAAGGAAGTTATGGCCCAATATCGAATTCTACGCGGCAGTTGTACTAAACGCGCTTGGAGTACCCAAGGACTTGATGCCTGCCGTCTTTGCCTGTAACCGAGTATCCGGTTGGATCGCGCATATCTATGAACAGTACGCCGACAATAGGCTCATCAGGCCTCTGACAGAGTACGTGGGACCTGCTCAGACTCCGTATGTGCCAATTGAGCAGCGGACTTAGAAGATCAGTTTCTCTTCGCCGGAATCCATTTCTCGGCTTTCCAGTCCCAAATGATGTGCTGATTTGGGTCGGAGGCTTCCACCCTCGGCCTCTTCTCCGTCACGGTGTCCATGATAAACGAGGCACCACACGAGGGACACTCTGCAAGTAGCCTCATCTCCGAGAGCTGGGTTAGCTGGAATTCCTTCTTGTCACACTTGGTACAGGTGAACATTTGACCGCTAACGACGACGCTGGTGAGTCCGGTCACTTATCAATTTGCCCCACGATTCAACAGCCATAGAAGGCTCTCGAAAAGGCGTAGAATTCTAGGATGTCTAAGTGATAGAGATACGCATGGGCCCCGTTTGATTGGCTGAATCTCTAAGGGGTACGCGAATGGTAGTCGAAGCTGAAGGAGAACCCACGAGGGACGGGGCCTTAGAGGGACCCTTTGATTGTTGTCGAGTATTGTGTCGAACAAGCGCCTTAGTCAAGGCTCGGGCAAGCTCGAGGTTAGTCACGATCGGAATCCCAAATTCGGCCGCCTTTCTTCTGATGAGATATTCGTCTTTCAGTATCCGATGAGATGCTGGGTCCCCCTCGTGGCTCGGAATGTTGATCACTAGACGAATCTCCCCGTTTTGGAGGTAATCCATTATGTTGGGTTTCTTCTTCTCGCTCACCTTGTATAGTATTCTACATTCGATTCCGTTTTTCGAGAATTCTTCCGCGGTATGTTGTGTGGCGAATATCCTGTAGCCTGCTCGCGCCAACATTCTAGCGTAGGGAATTATTCCCTTTCTCGTTTCACCCATCGAGATGAGGATGGCGTCGTCCTTCTTTGGAATGTAGAAGTTGCTGGCAATCAGGGCGTTAATGAATGCCTCTTGGAACGATTCACCGAAACAAGCCACTTCTCCGGTGGAAACCATTTCGACCCCCGTTACCGGGTCCGCCTTGTCCAGCCTAGTGAAGGAGAATTGAGGAGCTTTCACTCCAATTCTACGGTAAATTCCCTCGCCCTGCCTTATAGTCCCGTTAGTTATGGCCTCCGCGGCCAGATCCATGAGGTTTGTTCCAATTGTCTTGGATACGAATGGCATGCTGCGAGAAGCTCTAAGATTGCATTCGATAACCAAAGCCTGTCCATTTTTGACGAGGAATTGGATGTTGAAAGGTCCTCGGATCTTAAGGCTTCTAGCAATCCTTCTCGAATAGGATAGGATCTTTCTTCGTACTGCTCCGGATATTGAGAGGGTTGGTATGGTCATTGTCGCGTCTCCCGAGTGGACCCCGGCATTTTCCACGTGCTCGATTACAGCGCCGATGAAGACTCTTGAGCCGTCGCAAACTCCATCGACCTCAACCTCTCTCGCCCCAGTCAGAAACTTTGAGATGACCACCGGATTCTTCCGGGAAACACGCGCTGCCTCTCGAATGTAGCCAGTAAGCTGTGCCTCGTTGAATGCGACATTCATCGCTGAACCAGAGAGAACGTAGGATGGACGGATGAGAACCGGGTAACCTATCTGTTTCGAGAATCGTTTCGCGTCTTCGAGAGATCTGAGCTTGTCCCATTTCGGCTGTTCAATCTTGAGTTTATCCAACAATTGTCCGAATCTTGACCGGTCCTCCGCGGTGTCAATGCTGTCGGGGGTGGTGCCCAGAATAGTTGCGTGTTCGGATAGTCCCTTGACTAGATTGTTTGCGGTTTGTCCGCCGACGCTCACAACTATTCCGCGTGGGCGTTCCTTATCCAGTATGTCCAAGACTCGTTCAATGCTCAATTCCTCGAAGTAGAGTTTGTCAAGTACGTCGAAATCAGTTGATACGGTCTCAGGGTTGCAGTTTACCATGATGACCTCCGACACTCGCTTTTTCAGCGCGGTAGCCATGTTCACACAGCACCAGTCGAACTCCACACTTGATCCGATTCGGTAGCAGCCAGAGCCCAAGACGACCACCCTGTCCCCAGGATTGTATTCGAAGTCGTCCGCTTCACCGCCGTATGTTAGATAGAGATAGTTTGTCGCGGCAGGCCACTCGGCGGCCATCGTGTCTATCTGTTTCGTGACTGGCAGTATTCCGTGAGTTTTTCTGTAGTCACGGATTCTAGCTTCATCTTTTCCCAGAAGCTTTCCCAGCTTCTTGTCGGAGAAGCCGAATTCCTTAGCCTTTCTAACAATATCAGGATTGATTCTCTCTTTTACGATCCGTCTTTCCATATCAACGATGTTCTTGATCTTGTCCAGAAACCATCGGTCGATTCCGCTCAGCCTTGTTATCTCGTCCATGCTCATCCCGGATTTGAGAGCTTTTGTCACGTAGAAGATTCTCTCATCAGTGGGCTCTCTGAGCTCTTTTCGGATCCTTTCGATACTTCGTCCTGCAATTCCATTATCGGTCAGCTCCTTCCCAATGTCGAGCATCCTGATCGCCTTTTGCAAGGCCTCTTCGAAGCACCTCCCGATCGCCATGACTTCACCAACGGATTTCATCTGGGTCCCGATCCCCTTGCTGACTTTGCGGAACTTCTGAAAGTCCCACCGAGGGGCCTTGACGACAACGTAATCCAAGGCGGGTTCGAAACACGCAGAGGTCACCCCGGTTATCTTATTCGAGAGTTCTGGGAGAACGTAGCCAAGGGATAGTTTTGCTGCGATGTACGCTATGGGGTAGCCTGTAGCCTTTGACGCTAGCGCGGAACTTCTAGAGAGTCTCGAATTGACCTCAATTACTCTGAATTCTTCGCTCTTTGGGTCCAGCGCAAACTGGATGTTGCATTCTCCGACTATGCCAAGGGTTCGTATGACTTTCTGGGCTGTTTCTCTTAGGAGGTTGTACTCGCGGTTCGTGAGTGTCTGGGATGGAGCGACGACGATACTGTCGCCAGTATGGATCCCCATCGGATCCATGTTTTCCATATTGCAGATTATGATGCAATTATCATCGCGATCCCGCATGACTTCGTATTCGACCTCCTTCCACTTCTCGAGGTACTCTTCGATCAGGACCTGTTTGATCCTACTGTAAGCAAGTCCTCGGAGCGCAATCTCTCCAAGCGTGCGTTCATCGAAGGCTACGCCTGAGCCCTGACCCCCCAGCGTATAGGCGACTCTGACCATGACAGGGAAGCCTATCTCGCGGGCCGCCTCAAGAGCAGTTTGCAAGTCAACAGCCTTCCGGCTTTTTGGAACCGGGATACCATGTTCGATCATGGTTTTCTTGAACAATTCCCGGTTGTCGGCAATCTCTATACTCTCGATTCCAGTGCCCAGAACCTTCACATTGTATTTCGACAAAATACCGCGCTCTGCGAGTTCGACGCCGCAGTTGAGGGCGGTCTGTCCCCCAAAGCCTAGAAGAATACCGTCGGGTTGTTCTTTGGCGATAATTTCCTCGAGAAAGTCCGTCCTTATCGGAACCGAATACACCTTGTCCGCGAACTTCTCATCGGTGTGAATCGTCGCAATATTTGGATTCACAATGATTGTTCTGATCCCCTCTTCTCTAAGGGCCTTGATCGCCTGAGATGTTGAGTAGTCAAACTCGCCAGCCTCTCCAATCTTGATAGCACCACTTCCTACAATAACGACCGACTTGATGCTGTCTATCTTCAAGCCTTCAAAGTCTCCTCGAAGAATCTGTCAAAGAGGAATCCAGTATCGTACGGGCCGGGTGAGCTTTCGGGGTGCCACTGAACACCCAAGAACGGTTTCTTCCTGTGCTTGATCCCTTCTACAGTCTGATCGTTGATGTTAACGAAGTTCGCCAAGAAATCGGTATCTTCTAGAGAGTTCCGATCGATCGTGTAACCATGGTTTTGAGTGGTAATGAAACACCTACCGGTTTCAAGGTCCAAACACGGGTGGTTGACCGCTCGATGACCGAACTTCAGCTTGTAAGTTTCCGCCCCAGCTGCCAGCCCAAGGATCTGGGCGCCTAAGCATATTCCCATTATCGGAAGCTCGGTCTCCATTAGGCGCCTGGTGGTCTCTATGGTAGTAAGGTCAATTTTGGGGTCCCCAGGTCCATTGCTGATAACTACCCCCCGAGGGTTCAGTTTGAGGATCTCGTCGGCGGGAGAGTCATAGGGGACGCGGACAACTCTTGCCCCCTTGACGAGAAGACTGCGCAGTATCCCGTATTTGACGCCACAGTCCACGATTACGATGGTCGATTGTTCGTTCCCATCGTAGTAGATGGGCTCCTTGGGGCTCACTTTCCGTACAAGGTCCTGCTTGTTCGGGTCCTGAAGTTCCAATATCCGGCTAGCTATGACCGCTGAGTTGATGGGCGAACTTGAGACTTTCAAATCTCCCAGCATTGTTCCCTTGTTTCGCAATCGCTGCGTCAGGACCCGTGTATCAACTCCAAAGATCCCTGGCACTCCTTGTTCAGTCAACCATTCGTCAAGCGTTTTCTGATTAGACCAGTGGCTGGGTCGGGAGAGGGAGTGGACGACAAATCCTTTGACCTTAGCAGAATCGGATTCGAAGTGGAGCGGGACTCCTCCATCGCCCCGAATAGAGTTAGGCGGTACACCATAAGACCCGAGGATCGGGTAGGTCATCACTACAATTTGTTCTTGGTAAGATGGATCAGTGAGCAGCTCTGGGTATCCCATCATGGAAGTGTTGAAGACAACTTCTCCAGAAATTTCGGTCTCCGCACCAAAGCCAACCCCTTGAATGACGGTTCCGTCCTCGAGGACCAGTGCGCCTTTCTTACCTGGTTCCGCCAATTCCATTTGGTGTTATGGACCCAGAGGAGGGGGGTTACACGTGGCCCCTTTCAAAGTTTTACTTTGAGTTCTTCCTTCACGGAGCATAGTCCAATAATAGATATCCGAAAGAGAAAGCTTTGGAAGCGCAATCTCACGAGGCGTCGAGATCGCTTTTGAAAGCACCGAGGAATCACGAAAGTGCACATCCAATAGGACGTGGTCTTTTACTGGTAGAGCTCACAAGACTCGTGCAGCGTTCTTGCAATCTGGGCAGTACTGGTACAGTGCAAGGAGATCTTTGTATTCTTGCTCTTCTCCCAAGCTGTTTGAGGTATACACGAGGACATTCACCAGGGCGGTTGAACACGCGTAGTGGCGACCATCCTCCGAGGTGGAGACCTCAATTCGTGCGTTCGGAATCTTGGCGTTTTTCAGTTCTGCGAGAAGGACTTCCAAGCTTGTGGCCGTAAATTCTTGGAAGGGCATGTGTGGGATGCCCCCCGCGATCTTACTCTTCACCCTAGAAGGATGCGCCATCTCTTGCAGACCTGAGCCGATTATTATCGCTTCTAAGATACTTGGAGCACGAACGCCTCGCATAAGCGCAAAGTATCGTGCAGTGGTAAGTCGAAGTGTCAGAACGCTTAACACTTACATTTCGTCGAACGATTCCAGTTGTCATATCCGCCCAGCAGAGGCTTAGTCCTTCCTTAGCGGGAGCTTGAACGCTAGCTCTCAAGTCGAGCATTGTGAAAGGTTTCAAGGATTCTAACGTTGCACTCCTAGTCAACCGCTAACCAGGATTTCGATAAGACAAGGTCGGATAGCAAGCCAAGCCAGTATTGGAAGGGGATAGATTACGATTTTCATAGGTCTAGCAAATGGAAACAGAAACCCCTCCAGAAACGATACATGAAGAGTACAAACTGTGGGATCGGTTAAGAAGAGAAGGGGATGAAGTAATCAGCGCTTACTGGACGATTGGCAGATACGACACGATAGTCAGAAGCTCCCAGTGAAAGAGCCGCTCAAAGTTCTGATGCGATGGGGAGACTATCTCAACACCGAAACATTGGTCGCGGTTCCCAGAAAGGATGCCGTGAAACTCTTGGGATGAGTCGCTATTTCGCTTCGACGCATTCCGGCCCATTTTTTCTTTTTGCTTTCAGAGGATCTCAATGAAAGAGAAATTCGCAGCCTCGATGTCGAGGATAACTCCGATGAATCTCGATTCGAAAAAATGGGTCAATCGATGGCACGGACTGATGCATCCTCGCATCAGACCTCCTGATAGCGGCGGCGCGAACCGTCTAGTACTGTTGTGTAGGTGATTGCCAGTCTTGGCCTGTCTGTCGTGTTGAAGAGCCGGTCGATGACGAGCTGTCTTTTTCCTTCCAGGCTTTGACGGCATCGATCATGCTCATTCCTTGCGTCATCTTCCCTTTCAGGAAGAGGTTGTATTCGCTGGGTTTGCGTTTCTCTTTCTTCACCGATTTCTTGCCAAGCTGCGCAATGGTACTCTCTTGCTGGGCGATCGTGTTCTGTTGTTTCTTGAGCATTTCAGTGTGCGATTTGATGGTGGTCTTGAAGTCCTTGAACAGCGTATTGTGGCTCTTTTCGAGTGTTGCTAGTTTGCTCTTCAGCTTGCTTATGTCCGCGAGGATGGACTTTGGTATTCCTGATGTTTTCGGCATGTCTATTTGCTCATTCGATGAGAAGAAAAGCATTCCGCATGGGCCTGAAACACCCGTTTGTAGCTGGATAAATCAGCGATTCGGACCCCGCCCGGAAAAGACCCGCCCAACATTTGACCTTCTATCTATGCGAACCTCCTATGATGGCTAGAGAAAGATACCGGTAGATTCTAGGAAACCCCAGATTTGGAGTGTGTCAGCAGGCGCTCGTGCCGAAGCTCTGGACGGAACTGTCGGAAGCCGACTCAGCCTGACCATAGAGACCCGCCGCAACAGTTGCGCTCAGGGTGAGAACAAGCCTCGACGAGAGGGGGAGTACGGTTGGGTTAAGGGTCGAGTGGGCAAACGTGACGTTGTAGGGTGCACTTTGACCCGGTCCAAAGGACGTATCACTCTGACTGGCGGTCCCGAGGACTGAACCGTCAACGGAGAGAGCGAAACTCAAGTGGCTCAGACTGGTCTGAAGTGAGGACGTGCTCCAGATTGAGCCTCTGATGTTGTAATTCAATGTCCTTAAGGAGTCTGATGGGGTAGTACAGTACCTAGTGACATTGAACATCTTAACTGTAAGCCCGCGGATCGACATGTCGCTCATCACGCCATAGGTAGCTCCCGCAGAATACGCAAGAATCAGAACAATGGCGACGATAAATTTCCACCCTCCCAGATGAAGCCGCCTACGAGGCTTTTCGGCAGTATCCGCCATGGGAGAATGAATGTGCTACGGCTTTATGAAACTAGCTGGAACTTGCTTAGTCAGCTTCAAGGGTCAGAGCTCCTTTAGCTGATAGCGTATCTGTTGGTTTACTGCCTAGGCTTGTCTTCTGTGGACTCTTCGACGAAGCCTTTCAGCCTTGAGACTAGGCTCGTGAACTCCATCGGAAATATGTACTTGGTCGAAGGGCTCTCTCCTATTTTCTTCAATGCATCGAGATATTGGATGGTCATCGTTCTTGCATCCGCGTTCTTGGCGGAGGCGTTAATGAGACCCAGTGCTTGAGCTAAACCGTCTGCTACGAGGATCTGGGATTGCTTGTTGCCTTCGGCGACGAGGATCGCGGACTGTTTCTGTCCTTCGGCTTGCAGGATGGCTGCGTTCTTCGCTCCTTCGGCTTTGAGTACGGAGGACTCGCGGATACCGTCGGATTCTGTGACCAGTGCTCGCCTGCTTCGTTCAGCGGTCATCTGTTTGACCATTGCGTCCTGGACGTCTTTGGGAGGTCTGATCTCCCGGATCTCGACGTTGGTTACCTTGATGCCCCATCGCTCCGTCACTTCGTCGAGTCTTGTCCGCAGGATCGAGTTGATCTGTTCCCTCTTTGACAACAACTCATCTAGAGGAATGTCACCTACGACGGCCCTGAGGGTGGTGGTGGCGAGTCCGACCGAGGCTCCGGTGAAGTTCTGCACTTGGACTATGCTCTGAGAAGCCTCGACGACTTTGTAGTAGATCAGAAAGTCGATATCTACTGGGGCATTATCCTTGGTTATTGCTGTTTGGTGAGGGACTTCGAGATACCGCTCCCTCAAATCGACCTTTACGAGCCTGTTGACTATAGGCAATATCAGTACTATTCCTGGACCTTTCGCGCCCTTCAGTCGTCCGAGGCGGAATTGGACGACGCGCTCGTATTCTCGTATGATCTTGACCGATGAAGCGACAACGGCTAGGAATATGATTAGGACTAGGACGCCGAGGACGAGGTAGACGTAGAGGGCAATATCATTTGCTTGCAGGATGAATGAGTCAAAGATCATTTTCTAGTTCTCTTCCTTCTCGACAATCAATCTAAGCCCTTTGATATCCTTGACTTTGACAAGCGTGCCTTTAGGCATGTCTGTTGAGCCGGTCACGGAGAAGTCTTCGGAACCGATGTTTGCGGTGGCGACTTCACCGGCCTTCAAGTCAGTAGTGAGCCGACCCTGTTTGCCTATTATAGCCTTGGGATTTTGCGCTAGGGGAATCTTCATCAGCGTCTCCCGAACCTTGTATAGGTAGATGCTTCCTAGAACTCCGCCTGCGCCTAGGATTCCGAGGATCGCGTACGTTAGCGGTCCTGCAGCGTTGAACGTTCCCGATGCGGATGGTGCCGATGCAGGTGAAGGCGCTGATGAGGGAAGGCTGAAGATCAGTAGAAAGCCTACGATGAATATTATGACGCCGGCGATGGCGCTGACGCCGTGATGCGTTTTCAGTTCTAGGAATATGAAGATGGCTCCAATGAGCATGAGAACGATCGATACGAAGGGCGCACCGAAGACTCCTAGTCCTAGGAGTGAGAGAGCTATAGCCGCGGCTCCTACTACTGTAAATATGAGGGTTGGATGATATAGATCAGCGAGTATCGCGAAGGTCCCTGCAAGGAACAGGATGCTGTCGAGGTTGGGGTCGCTGATGATTGATAAGAATGTCGACGTTATTCCGGGAGTGTGGATCGGGGCTCCGGCTGCACCCATCGTGGCGAGGGCGTCTTGGGTGCTTGAGACATTCAATACTACATCTACGACGTGTTGTTGCCTGGCGTAGCACGAGGTGTATGTTTGGCAGCTGTAGGATCTGCCACCTGTAACCATTAGAGCGGTGGCTGTGGCGTTGCGGTAGCCCGGGGTGATCGATACCATGTATTGTGTGAACGCGTTGATGTCCTTGGTGAAGGTGGTATTTTCCTGGCCGGTCGGGATACCGGAGACGATCGGTGTCGCGGATCCTATGACGGTGCTTGGAACCATGGTTATGTTTGTTGATACTTCGGCAATGTATGCGCCTGCGCTGAATGCGTGGGCGCTTCCGGGGGCGATCAGTGTTGTGAAGTGGTTTCCAGCGCCTTCGTAGCTCGCGATCGCGCTGATGATGTTTTCCATGTTTACGCCTGCTCCGCCGTTTGTGTTGATGATCAGGATGAAGTTGTGGATGCCGGACGAGGTAGCATCGTTGATCGATGAGACTACGAAATCTTGGGCGCCAGGGTCAATATCCTGGTTTAGGGAGGCAACATAGACGTTTGATTGCGCGTGGGCCTTTTGGGGGAGAGAGGCTTGAACCGTGAGGATTAGCGCCGCGAAGAGTAGGAGTAGTGCGATTCTTTGTCTAGTGACCTTCACCATTCAGCGAACGCACTTCGATAGATCATGGGAAAGGTCCCGCTTAAGCCTAACCTCGTGACGTACGCTCCTCTGAGATCTCCGGCGAAATAGCCCATTTCCGACCCGATCGCCAATCTAAAACATGTACCGTTGCTTGCGTGCAAATCGTTCAGGAATGGTCGTTGATTTCCCGTTACTGTGACTTTCCACTTAAGCCTAGATTGCACCCTGAATCGCACGTCTCGCCCATTATCAGTGCCAAACAGGAAATTTCCTCCCCAAAAGGAGGGGGTCTTAGTGACTGACCTCCCCAGCTGATCCCAAAGGGTACACGCGGGTATCGTGAAACCCGAGACAGGCCAAGAACACGCCGTCTTAAGGAAACAAGCCCGAGTCTGGTTCAGACAGAATAAGATCTCAAAAAATTCTTATGACTTTTTGTAAGATCTTCGTGCGCCAGCGTCGTCCTTCTCGGAACCTGCTGAAACTAAACCTTGCCTGCCAATCCTCCCTTTCAAGCTCCGGATCAGGCGTAGCAAGCTAATTCAAGACCCCAGACAGCATTCGCGCGACCATGGACATTCGAAAGCTGGACTATTTTGCAAGACAGTCCGCCCTCCCCGAGATCGGCCGGTCCGGACTGCAACGCCTCCAATCAACAAAAATCGCGATAGTCGGGACAGGCGGCGTTGGAAGCGCTGCCGCCTACTTTCTCGCCAGCCTCGGAACAGGACGGTTGACACTTATCGACCAAGATGTAGTTGAGGAGAGCAACCTTCACCGGCTCCTAGGCGCTGATCAACACGACCTCTACCAGCCAAAGGCGGAAGTCCTCAGCCGAAAACTTGGCTCGCGCCATCCCTGGACCCGGACAGAGGCGATAGTCGAAACCCTTCGATCAGAGAACTCTGACGAGCTGCTACGTGACACTGATCTGATTGTTGATGGAACCGACAATCTTCGCACAAGATACGTTCTCAACCGATTTTCCGCAACAAACAATACTCCATATCTCTTCACCAGCGCCATCGCGAACCAGGGCCATCTATCCCTGTTCAACCCTCCAGCAACCCCGTGCCTCGAATGTCTAATGCCCACTGCGCAACCAGCGCCAACGGACAGCTGCGAGACCCTAGGAGTCACCTCAACAGCAGTAGGAATAATCGGGACCCTGGCAGCGTCCGAAGCCGCGAAGAAGGTGATTGGCTTACCCACGCGAGTTCTTGGACAATTGCTGACCATCGACCTTGCAGGGCCGGATTTTCTGTTCACCAAGATCGCCAAGAGAGATAAGTGTGCAACATGCAACGGTTCTCGATCAGAAACTGTTCACCACGACAGTGTGGTATTGTTGTGCGGCGACAATGTCGCCAACGTACTGCCTGAGAGGGAGGTCTCGCTAGAGCTTCAATCTCTCAAGACGAAGATTCCAAGAAAATCAATAGTCGCAAGCTCTGACTCAGTATTCGCATACACCAGACAAGATCACAGAGTATCCGTCTTCAAGACAGGCAGACTATTGATCGGAAACGTCAATTCCGAAGAAACTGCTAGACAAGTAGCCAACGAAGTATGGAACGAGATACTCTGACAATCGTGATAATCGTGAGAGACTCCTCGATTTCAACAAGCTTATACGGTTCTGACAGACGCGGTCCAAAATGCCGGGGGAACGAGGCCGGGGTTGGCATTGTCCACCGAAGGCCGATCGGCTCAGGCGACGGGCTGCAGAAACATCTCGTAGCAACCCGTAGTAAGCATCCAGGAAATGGATGGCTGAAGTGGGTTCGACTCCCACCCCCGGCTCCAAGAAAGAAGCCTGACGTGCCGTTACTCAAACGTGAACATAGGGGTACCTGATTCTTGCATATCAAATTCAGTGTAGGCCCCGCTAGGAACCCATTGCCGTTCAGCGTCGTTGTAGACTTGAACAACCTTGATTGAATCGGATCCAGGAGAAGACGGTTGGAAGGCGCCACCTAGTCAATCGGTTTCACGTGACAAGAACGCTTATCTTTCTAACTCACGCATAGTGGGTAAGAGAGACCGTGAGCCAGGAAAACCTGGCACATCAGGCTTCCTTTGGATTAACACCCCCGACGGTCTAAGTCCTTAGTGAGGTTCGATTGGTTGAATCGTCAAAACTTTCCGACATTCTTTGACCGTTCATCCTCTACCGTTGATTGACGCATACTAATCATCCCAGCTTTCCTCTGGTCTCCTACAAACCTCCTGTCTCAAACACGACTCTTCTCCAACAAGGTGCTGAGCGACGGAAACTCACCATACTTTTCGGAGCACCGTCTCACGAGATGCTCTGCATCAAGACTCGGTTGATGACCACGAAGAAAATGCCTAATTGGTGAGTGTGACTCTCAACCTTAAATCCTATGTTGGAAGAAGCCAAGAAGGCGCGTGAGTGGGGCCTCCCACCCGTTGCGCCTCGAAAAAAATCCCGGAGTAGGGAGGTAGAAGATAAAATAACAGGAACACTACGTAGAGAAGAACAGTACTTTCTCCGAAAATACTTCGACACCAGAGCTCTCTCCCAAATTGCAGTCTTCTCAGCACTGTACACCGTTCTCGTCTGGTTATTGCCAGGTTTGAGCTTCGCCGCGGTGCAATTCAGGATAGCAGAGGGCCTGAAGCCTGCCATTGCCAAGAGATGGACGTTAGCGTTCGCGTTCGCCCTTGGAAACTTTCTAGGAAACCTAGTCTCGCCTTTCGCCGGAATCTACGAACTAGGTTTCATGCCACTGATGAACATAGTCGGCGGATTGCTCGCCTTCGGAGCCGCACGAGCTTTCAGGAGAAACTATTTGGTTGCAGGACTGGTTTACGCTGCAGTGATAGGTCTCAGTGTTTCATGGATGTTGCACGTGCTGTTCAACATACCTCTCGAAGCATTGGTTCCATTACTTATCGCAAGCGAAGAGGCAGTTATGATAATCGGAGCAGCTGTCTTCTACCTCGTTGAAAGGCGATGGAAATGGTATCAGTAGAAAGGAGGTGAAAGATGAGAATGTGTGTAACAGCAGTAGTGAAATGTTGGCATTGTGGAGAATGGTTCGCTAAGCAAGCTAACCGTGGTGAGTTCGAAAACTGCCCGTTCTGTGGAAAAGGGTTCGAACAGCTAGGCGTGGAAGCTCAACGGGCTGTGAAAGCAACCCTTGCGCCATTCTTCGAAGTGCCTCACCTAAAGGAGAGACCCCTCTCCGCATAAGACAAATGTTTCCGGTCCAATGGCGGCCCTTTTTCGAGGGCCCATTCCAGTTTTGTGGTTCAGAAATCCCTGAACCTGACCGGTCACAAGAACACTGTCCAGCAGTGACACACTCAACGACAGGAAACACCGAACTCGAACATCTATTCGATTTCGATCTTCAAGCTGCACCGGTTATTCCGGATAAATGAAGCGTGAGAGTGCTCCTCGATACGACGCGTAGCCAGATGAAAAAGTCTGATACTTGGGGAGTTAAAGCGGGCGCGTGAATGAGGGATTCACGATATGAAAAAATTTACGTGTAAAGAAATGGGTGGACCCTGCGAAGAAGTTCATGAAGGAGCGACAGCAATGGAAGTAGCAAAACAAAATTTTGCTCATATAATGGCTACTACTGACAACGCTCATAAGCGAATGAGAGAACAAATGACAAAACCCGGCAAGGGGCCAAGCAAAGAAGCGTGGTGGGCGTGGTTCAACAGAGAATGGGAGAAGAAAAAGGACGAGGCCTGATTATAGTCCTCGTAGAAAAATAGGAATGCCCCCCAGCATTTCAGGGCTGGGGCTGATGCTCTTCGACTCAACAATTCTGTCTAAGTAAGAATGCTTGTCTTTACAAATCACCTATAGTAGGTTAGAGAGATCATGAGCCAAGAAAGCATGGCACATCAGGCTTCTTTTGGATTACCACCCCCTCCTCAAAGTCGATGTGGCGAAGGGAAGACTACACTTAAGCCCATAAGTGGTAGAAAAACTGTCTAACTAAATTTAGTCCCCTTCAGATTGATTCGTAAGCTAACTCGCCCGAAGGCTCTGGTTGGGATCCTAAGCAAGCCCTTTTTTCGCGGTATTATGGTAGGAAAGAAATCCCTGTCTGAATAGTACAGGTGTCACATTGAGCTAGGCGAGAACGGACATGAATTCTGGAAAAACATTCTGGGTATGGCTCGCTGGCTTCTGGGAAGGAGAAGGCAAATGGCAAGACGCGGGGACGCCTAAGGCGAAAAGAGCATTGTTCTAACGTCTTTGACCTTGGAAAGCTCACTGTCGGTTGTCAAGAGGTTGGCTTTGAGTCGCTTGGCGGCGGCCAAGGCGTAACAGTCGGCCAAGGAGAGGTCGGCTTGCTGTCTGCATTTTTCCAGTCCCGCGTTCCGGGCGAGTTCCGCGTCCGTCTCCACAACAGTTAGTTTCGTGTTGCGGACCTGATAATATCGAATGTCCGCAGTCGATTTGCCCAGTTTCTGGCATGTCTTGTAGTAGAACTCTGAAAGATTGATGGCCGCGATCGACCCTTGCTTGACATTATTTTCGATTTCATCAAAGTATCTCTTCACTCTCGGGTCTGATACGAAATGTAGGGAGAGGAGTCCGGCATCAAATACGAGGTTTTCTTTCAGCTTCGGGCTTCCTTCCTGTGCTCACGTTCCAGCTCACGTATGCCTTCCCTGACGAGCTTCTCGTGGGCCTTGAACGCGCCTCTCAGCTCGCCTAGAGACCTCACTGGGATGAGGAGGACGCCTTCGTCTGATTCGATGAATTCTAGCTTAGAGCCCTCTCGTATACCGTACCTCTCGCGTATCCTGGCAGGAATGGAAACCATGCTTTTGCTGGTTACAGTCGCAACCTGACCCATTTTGTCCTCACCATGCAAATAGTAGAAAAACCATACAATTAAGGGTTCCGTATGGTTTCAAACTTGAGACCATGTCCCAGGAATCTCTAGCGGTGCCTGCGTGCCTACGATGACCTCGTTCCCGGGTCAGGGACTCGTACCCTTTGCCAAGACGGTAAACGGGCATAGGCTGACATCGGCCGACCGAATAGAGTCAGCCGCAAACTCTGGGCTCGTCACACTGATCGACACGGGGGCAGTGTTCATCGCCAGACTTCCCGGCGACTAAGACAAATCCTTCCTCTTCATCAGTGGAATGAGCCCTGGAGGGATTCAAAGCCCGGACGGATCTCTCAGTGTTGTTGGGTCGTCGATGACATAGATGTAGAGATTAAGCATTTGCGGGTTGTTGAGCTTGCCCTGCTTGGGATCTGGCGATATGAATCGCCCAGTTGAAGGGTCGTACCATCTGTGGAAGTAATAGTACAAACCTGTCGTTTGGCTAACGGGTTTGCCCGTAATCTTGTTAGTCGGAATGTTCTGGCGAGTCTACTCTTGGTCGACAGTTTAGAGTAATCAAACGGTCCGTTCAGAACCATTTGGTTCTAATGCCAAGGGTCTTGTAGTGTGGATCGTCCGTGACTACGTAGTCGGCCTCGCCTAGCTTGACCGGAGAGGCAATTAGCGCGTCAGCGATAGGAATCGCTTGATGTCTGAGTAGAAGGCTTCCCGCGGACAAGGCCATTTCCTCGCTGAGCGTTAGTGAGTGTAGGCCTCTTTCTTTGAGGAGTCTCAGCCTTAGACGAGCGGTCGCTTCGCCGATTCTTACCCCGGCGATCTTCAGGAATTCCGTTAGGACGATTGTTGGAGCTAGAAGCCTATGTGTCAGCTCATGCGTCATAGCGGCTTCGACCTTTCTCTTGGTGTCCTTGTCTGGGGGAAATTCGAGTGTGAGCAGGAGCCGTGTGTCAGCTATGGCGGTCAACGCCACTTCTTTCTCATGCTGTCTAGTTCCTGGAGAATCTTCTTGTAGGATTCAGTCCCCACTACTTTTCCCCCCTCAAGGGGTCCGGCTGGTTTGAGCAAGATGCCCTGCTCATGCTCGTGAACTTCGAGTAGAGAGCCTTCCTCTATTTTCAGACGCTGCCTCAATTCGACGGGTATGGTTACCTGACCCTTGCGTTTTACCTTGACGTTGGACAACTCAATCCGAGTCGTACTATGTACAAGTCGAACTTAAGTCTTCCGAAACACCATCCGGCATCCTACCTATGCTCCACCCTGTGTTCGGCGCCTTGATTGCAGCTATTGGTATGATCGTGTCGCTTGTTGCAGTCCTGATATCTAGCGACTAAACAGAATCTTGATGATGACAGGGAAACGCGGTAGATGAAGTGTGTCGGGGAGCTTTTAGTGATTGACCTCAAAGGTTACAACGATAGCGTCAATGTGTTTCTAGAGGAGTTCTGGGGTCGGATCCAGAGAGAAGACGGTTGGAAAGCACCACCTAATCAATGGGGTTTCGCGTGACAAGAATGCTTATCTTTCTAGGTCACGTATAGTGGGGTAGAAAGACCATGAGCCAGGAAGACCTGGCACATCAGGCTTCTTTTGGATTATCACCCCCGGCTCCAAGACTCAAGATGAAGTGTCGCATAGGGAACGGGAATCCTTAGTTTGAGGGTTGAACCGTGGACGCTTTGGTTGAAGTCTTCGTGAACCATCTTCTCGCAATCCAGACACCGCTTCCAACAATAGCCGCGGCCACTATTCCAAGGACTCCATAGACCCATCCTGGCCAGCTGGTTGACTCTAGAGGGGATTTTGGTTGTCCTTGGTTGCTGGTGGGCTGTCTTGTCCCGCTAGTTGTTCCACTGGTCCCCGAGCTAGAGCCTCCTCCGGTGCCGGTTGCGATGCCTGATCCAGATCCTGTTTCTGATCCCGCACTCGACTGAGAACCACTGTTTCCGTCTTGGGACGAGGTTGATTGTATCATCGGTTTGCTTAGATCTAGTGTTGTGCTGACGAGTTTCAGCGAGGACTGAATGCTAATTCCAAATTCGCGCATGAACGTTGTCGGGCTAGATGATACGGGGCACGAGACGGACGAAATGGAACTATCGCATGGGACTGGTTGAATTGTCGTCTCTTCCCCAAATCCGATCTGAATGTTTGCGCTCGCGCTAAGGAGGAGGTCGCTGGTCTTATCGTAGTTGAAATCGAAAGACAATACCAGGTTGTTGGCGAAAGGAATCGTTGATGGCGAAGTAGCGCTCGGATCGGGGAGAATTAAGGGTCGCGAGAGACTGAAAACCAATGTCCATGCGGCGCGTGTCCCGAGGAGGCCTCCAAGATCAACGCCGGATGTCCTAGTGACATTGGTCGGAAACACGAGTACTGGAATTGTCTGATTCAGTTTCAGGGGTCCGTTCACCCACCACATGGTGTAGGGCGGTCGGGACACCATGGTGCTGTCGAACGCTGACATTGACGAACTCCAGTTAGCGCCTGCAGGTAGATTACTAGTCATACTGGTCTGAGCCATCTGGAGGACCTGATCGATCTCTGGCATGATTAGGGGGAGGAGAGTTACGATTCGAGTGGCTAGATTGATGGACTCATTGAAGCTACGAGGGGAATGAGCGGCTGGCGAGACACCGGTATCACTGGATATTGTGAGATCCCGGGTGACGATTAGGGAGGCGGTAGTGTTGTTGAGATCGATGACAGTCCAGTCAAGTGTCCCGTTTATGTCGAGGGTAGAAGGAATAGTCGCTATCATCGGACATACGATTGTGTTGGCCGATGTCGAGACCCCCAAGGCCTCACAAGACTGGAGAAATGAGATAGAAGCCGATAGGTTGTAACTTGTCTGCGCGCCCTTCTGAAGGGACGGAGCCGCGCCTACAGGCACCGTAATCAGCAACAGCAGAGTCAAAGCCTCGAGTACGACTAATGTCCCTCGCATAACGACTCACGCGTTTGGCTAGGTTACACTAAGTCTCGTAAAAAGGGTTAACGGTTCCACCCGTTTACGGAATCATTCTCAAAGTCCGTGAATGGGTGTTGGGGAATTATCCGATCCTAGGGGAACTTTGGCGAAAGCGCGCCGGCAGGACACGCATCAATGCATGCCATGCAAAGAATGCACTCCGAGTCGTTGAACTTTTTCCAGTCCAGGTCCAGTATTGGTATTTGCATTGGACAGGCTGTCTCGCACTCCTTGCAGTTTGAACACTTGATTGGGTCCCGGTGCATTCCGAGTAGACTGTTTTTCTGGAAGACTGCCATGATTCCTCCGACGGGGCAGATATATCGGCACCAGAATCTGGGGATTCGCCATGCTGCATAGATGAACCCTATCAGGATGAGAATGTTGACCCAGGTGAGGACCGAGATGCTTCCCAGCCAAGAGCCAATGTTAGCCGCGGAAAGATCCGAAACCTGAGCAGTTCCAAGGAACCTCCAGGAGTGGGCTAGCAAAACGGGTAGAGTTCCGAAGAGGGTGCCGTCAGGTGTTATCGCGATGAAGAGACCGGAGGCTAGGTCGGATCCGAGACTTTGCTTGTAATCTGATCCAACACCGTAGTATAGGGCGAGACCGAGAGTACCACTAATCAAGAAAGTGATACCGACTAGAACATACTTCAGTCGAATCCAGTATTCGTGCGTCCGTGTCTGAACTGAATCAACTCTTCCCTTGATTCCCGTAATGACGTCTTGAAGGAATCCGACTGGGCAGATCCAGCCACACATGAATCTGCCTAGGACCGCTCCGACCACGAACATTATCCCAATTGGTAACCATGGAAAGGCGGCCTGCGACAAAAGCAGTGTAGTCGCGTCTAACGTTGAGCCGATCCCGCCCTGTGCTTTTACACTGGCAACAACCGGGAGTACAACCCATGATCTTGCTCCATCAAACGATGGATTCAAACGAGAGATAGCGAGCCCGGCGAACAATAGAAAGAATCCGAGCTGCACGATCGTCCTGATGGGCCAGTAGTAGATTCTACCCCGTCGTAGTGTCCGCCAGAATCTTTTGGCAATGCCGACTTGCGGTTCGCTTGTAGCAACGGGTTGCATTGGAATACCTAGCTTAACCAAGGAAGGGAACGAACTGCCGTACGAGTTGCTGGATCGTGGTCCACTGTTCTGAGTAGACGCCCAGCATCATGGCCGCCAGACCCAAGAATAGTGTGAGAGTTGCGATGACGCGATTCAGATTGGATCACTTAACTCGGCGAATCAGTTTGGCAACCCCCGAGTTTTCCGTAGTTATATTGTTTCCCAAGACCAATGTCAGTTCGGTTATCGCGTATGATATAGACAAGTCTTTAATAGCGTGGAGACGGAGCGAGCCAAAATTATTCTTGAGCAACGGAGGATATGTTCATGGACGATGAGAAGCCGATTGCGTCCACGACCTCCGCGCCTGCTCCTACATCTACACCTCTACCTTCCTCATCGCCCACTTCGGCTGCGCCGATCAAGAGTCCTCTGATCTCACGAAGGAGATTCCTCCAAGGAGCTCTGGCCGCATCCGCGGTCCTTGCGGCAGCCTCTGTCGGGGCCTCAGGGCAAATACTAGGGCCCCTCATTCCTTCCTCAGCCACAAGCCAAGAAATTATTAGCTGGACACAACTCGACAATCAATACCAACAAGTAAAATCAAAACCGAGCGAATTTCAACCGATAAACTATTCGGAATTCTTCTACTACCCCTACGATTCCTCCGTCAGCCCTTACTACAAGAACGTAATAGCGAGACTTCCTGACCCACTGGTAAAT
>Ga0209235_1000213_pt1 | contig 28054 bp, 26 predicted proteins | sample GraSoi013_1_20cm_4_FD_185817 | JGI IMG/M metagenome (GOLD analysis project Ga0209235, IMG submission 185817) | Grasslands soil microbial communities from the Angelo Coastal Reserve, California, USA - Sample 09_25_2013_1_20cm (SPAdes) (version 2) | ecosystem: Environmental > Terrestrial > Soil >... | reverse complement strand
CCCTGGTGAGTGTGAAGGAGCGTACAGTGACTCCTGGCTGAGAGATGATGTCTGACGTGTGCTTGGTCAGGGGTATGCTCAGACGTTTTCCTCTTGATACTGAAATCTCTAGTTGTCCGTTCTTCGTCTTGAAGCCGTAGCATGATACAAGCTGCTGTCTGACAGCATACGGGGTCTTAACGGCGTAGCCTCTACGGACAGACTTCTTCCGTGCTGCTAGTATTCCCACGGCCCGAGATATCGCGCAGAGCTTGTAGTAGCTGGGAGAATCATACTGGGCGAGCCGGTTGTAGGAGAGTAGTGAGAGCTTTCTCAGCGAGGATACGTTATTGGCTATGCCTATCCGTATGGACTCGTTGACCATCCTCCTGAACACTTCCAGCAGAACCAGAATCTCTCGTGACGGAGCGTAGTACTGCCAGACAGACTTCACAGCCAACAGGATGAATCACGAGAGCCTTAAACCAGTCTAAAAGTCTGAGAGGCACCCGACGATAAGTTAACAGACCCATTACGACCAAACCATCAACGACATCCACGAGAGTTTCAGAAACACCCGAAAAACCATCGAGTTTAGCCAAGAAACCACCCGGCTCGGCCCTCCCTCGACCTACGACGCCCTACGTCAATCATAAAGTTCCGATAACGTCCCAATCCCCGCCAAAACGACAAAGCCGGACGAAAAACTACGTTCTCCGTCCAGAAATAAGCATGCTTTATCGGCCCCCCGGGGGTGGGAAAAAATCCCGCGGCACCGAACAAAGGTATCGTCTAGACTGGCCAGGCGACCCCGATCTCGCCGCCGACCTTCTTCATCGATTCCACGACCGGGGCGGTGAGCGGAATTCCTTCCCGCCTGTACTTCTCCATCCTTGCAAAGCTCTTCTCACCATGCACGTAGATCCTGTTCTGACCCTGCGCCTTCGGCGAGTCCTTCAGCTCACGCGCAAGACGATCCATATCCCTCTTGAACTCGTCCAAAGGACGAAACGCAGCCGGATCAATCGCCATGAAAAAATGCCCAACGTTCGGCTTCGCCTTGTCAACATCCACGCCAAGACCCGTCGCAGAACCACTCAAAACCCCGCATAGCACATCCACCATCAAGGCAAGCCCGTAACCCTTGTGCCCTGAGTGCTCTTCACCCTCGCCGCCGAGCGGGAGGATCCCACCACCAAGCCGTCTCGACAATGCGTCGAGAACCGTGTGAGGATCAGAGGTTCCCTTCCCCGTCGTATCAACAGCCCAGCCCAGGGGCATAGTCTTCTTCAGACGATCGTACACCTCCAATTTTCCCCGAGGCACAACCGAAGTCGCCATGTCCAAGACGAACGGTTGCTCCTTCGACGCGGGCGCAGTGAGACTGACGGGATTGGTCCCCAGAATCGCGGTCCTGCCAAAAGTAGGCACCACGAGCGGTGCAGCGTTGGTCATGCTGACCCCTATGAGATCATGCTCCAGCGCCATCAGACTGTAGTAGCCGGCAATTCCGTAATGGTGGGAGTTACGCGCCGAGACGATGCCGACTGCGGTCTCCTTGGCCTTTCTTATCGCAAGCTCCATTCCTCTGCGCCCAACGACCTGGCCGAGGCTCTGGCCGCCGTCGATCATTGCGGTCGCCTTGGTCTCTTTGACGATTCTGCTCTGGTCTGTGGGTTTCGTCCATCCGTTCTTCAGATCAGTGTAGTATCTGGGAAGCCGGGCGACTCCGTGCGAATCGACACCCCGTAAGTCAGCGAGCACAAGTACGTCGGTCGTTGTCTCGGCATCTTTCTTCGGGACCCCCAGCTTTATCCAGACACTGTTGCAAAAATCCTTGAGCTTCCGTTCTGGAATCGTGATCTGGCCTACGGTCGACTGCGCCAAAGCCTCAACACCTCAATAGCCCGTTTTCACTATGAAGGAATTCTTTAAGATTAGTACTGTTTCGCGAGTACACAAAGGTCTCAGCGATGGATACTTACAAGACGATTCTGACCAAACTTGATGTTCGACAGTTCGACGCAAAGAAAGTTCCAGCAGACGTGAAACTGAAGATACTGGAAGCGGCGAGGGCGAGTGGAACGGGAATCAACAAACAGCACTGGAGATTCATCCTTGTCCAGGACAAGGTGGTGATCAAGAAGCTTGCGGAGGATAGCACATCCGGTGGCTGGGTTGCGGGCGCCGACTTCGCAGTCATAGTTCTCGCAGACCCCCAGCTCGGATTCCACCTAATAGATTCAGGCCGGGCCGTTCAGGATATGCAGTTGGCGGCGTGGGATCAAGGGGTCATATCCGGACTCTACACGGGATTCAAAGAAGATCGGATGAGGAGAGACTTTGCCATCCCCAACGAACTCAAGCCAACGGTAGTGGTAGGATTCGGGTACCCGACGATGAAGATACTGGGGAAGAAGAACCGAAGGCCATTATCCGAGTTGGCTTTTGTCGACAAGTACGGAAACAAGTTCGAGCCGAAGAAACTGAACTGAGAGCCAGCCAGTTGGCTCGCAGCCGCAGCAAGATTCGGCCCTCGACCAAGAGACTGACGGTTCGCCCAGCAGGCCTAAAAGATCTAGATGTCTTGGTTCATCAGCGCAGAGCCATGTGGATTGACCTAGGCGTCGGGGACAGGTCGCGCCACGAAAAGGCCGACAAGATATACCGACGATGGGCTGAGACACGACTTCGAAATCATCAGCTAACGGCCTGGCTGGTTCAGAATCATGACGGTAGGATCGCTGGGGGAGGATGTATGTGGCTTCAACCTATCCAACCGAACCCTAAACGAACCGATATGGTCCAACCATATCTCCTCTCAATGTACACTGAGCCAGAATTCCGACGCCGGGGCGTGGCTTCTATGGTCGTCAGCAAGGCCATAGAATGGTGTAGAAAGAACGGCTGCGGGCGACTGATGCTTCACGCGAGCGAGATGGGGCGAGGCGTCTACAAGAAATTCGGTTTCAGACGCACGTGGGAGATGAGGCTCGACCTCGAACATTCCTCATCCAGATCGAAGCCTACCAAGCAAGCAGTAGTCCGTAGGCCAATTATCCCCGCCTGACGAGCTATTCGGCCTGTTCCCAGTGATGATTATCGACCCCATCCTCTGACTGTTCCAAGATTTCTTCCGGCTCGTTCTTATCCAGAAGATGACCCGCCCTCTTCTTAGTCTCAAGATAAAACCTGTCGTACTTGTTCGGAGGAACTATGACAGGTATACGCCCTGTTATCTTGATCCCGTGCAATTGAAGGTCCTTGATCTTTGCGGGATTATTCGTCATCAACCTGATCGACCTGACATGCAGCGACTTGAGCATGTGCGCGGCCAAGTCATAGTCTCGCTCATCTCTCTTGAAGCCGAGCAGCTCGTTAGCCCGAAAAGTGTCGTAGCCCTCGTCCTGGAGCTGGTATGCTTTGATCTTGTTGATGAACCCGATACCCCGTCCCTCCTGCCTCATGTAAAGGACGATTCCCCTATCCATCTTCGCGATCTGCCTCATTGACTCGTGAAGCTGTTCGCGACAATCACATCTCAACGAGCCGAGAGTGTCTCCGGTAAGGCACTCCGAGTGGAGCCTCACCGGGACATCTTCCTTCTCGAAAATGTCTCCGTGAATTAGCGCTGCGTGCTCTTTTCTGTCAAAATTGTTCCAGAAGGCGACGACCTGATACTCGCCGAACATGTCGGGCAGGTTGGCGATCGCCATGACCCGGACACATATCTCCGGCGCCTCGGGGCATTCATGATCCTTGCTCTCGCCTAGAAGCTGCTGGACAACGGGCTTTGGAAGCACCATTCGCTTCGTCAGCCGACAGTCGTAGCTAATAGGTTAACCTTTTCTTGACGCCCCCTGGGAGGGATGAGTCAGTACTCCTTCCCGAATTTTGCTCTGGTTTCTTGCCGTATTGATACGCTTGGTTTTTGGGAGTTATCGTCTACTGCCTTGAATCGATCCCGACTCGGTCAGTAGTTCCTTGATTTGCCTGGCGTATCTCAAAGCGTTGCTACATGTTTTGTCGATGCTTTCCGCTCGGATTATGACCTCTTCTTGGATAGCCACATGCCGGAGCACTGAAGTTTCCTTCAACGTTTCTCTGAGACTTTCGCGCATCATTTCGAGGGTTGTCAGAACATCTTCTCTTTGGCCCAATTCTGTTCTGCTCACAGCGCTGTTATCAGAATGATAAGCCGAACGTTTGCAAGTGAACATAGTATGATCAAAAATTCGCGAAGCTATTCACTCTTCTTGTGGAATCCACAAGAATCATTGGGTTTCAAACAAGGACCACGAGCACTTCTCGTTTCCTTCTGGTCGAAGGTCTATGGCCCTAGGGGTCGAGGCTACTTTTTCATGAATGGCATGCCTTTCATCATTGGTCCACGCCGTTTCATCTGCTTCATCACTTTTTTCATCGTGAAATACTGGTTCACAAGCTCCCGAACCTCTCTCTCTGACCGGCCGGAACCTCTAGCGATTCTCTTTGCCCTTGAACTGTCCACGAGACGCGGCTCCTCCACCTCCTTCTTGGTCATTGACTGGATTATGACCCGCCAGGCTTTCATCTTCTCCTCCGCTACCCCCAGCTGTTCCTCCGGCACGCTACCGGCTCCGGGAATCATCTGCAGGACCTTCCGCAACGGTCCCATCTTCCTGAGGTTTTCCATCTGATCGAACATGTCTCTGAGGCTGAATCGCCCCTCCATGAACTGACGGACCTTAGCTTCGGGGACCTTGACCTCGGCCTCCTTCACCTTCTCCAAGAGAGCGTTCAAATCTCCCATACCCAAGAGGCGGCCCGCGAAATCAGTGGGGACGAATAGTTCCAGGTCCTCGACCCGCTCACCCGTTCCGATGAACTTGACCTTTGACCCGGTCGCAACTACTGCAGAGAGGGCGCCTCCTCCCTTAGCCGATCCATCCATCTTTGTTAGCAAGACAGAGCCGATCGGGGTCGCCTCGTGGAACGCCTTGGCCTGGTAGATGGCTTGTTGACCGATGGTTGCGTCGATCGCCAACACGATCTCGTCAGGTCGGACCGCGGACGCGATCCGCTTCATCTCATCCATCAAATCCTTCTCGTTCCTATGGCGACCGGCCGTGTCGATAATCACGAGGTCTGACTTTTCCTTCCGAAAATGCTCAAGGCCATGCTTCGCAATCTCCTCAGGCTTCTTCCTTCCCGGTTCCCCATAGACTGGAATCTCAGCCTTTGCCGCTAGCTGTAGCAGCTGCTCGTACGCACCCGGACGATACGTGTCCGCACAGACGAGCCCGACTCTCAATCCACGTTTTGTGAAGAATCGAGCTAGCTTTACGGAGCTTGTCGTCTTTCCCGTTCCCTGAATGCCGACAAGAATGATCTTCCAAAAGGTTCCAGGCTGGATCTCGGCCTTGGCGGGTTCTTGGCCCACAAACTTGGCCATTTCTTCGTAGAGGACCTTGACTACGTGTTCTCGACGAGCGATGCCTGGCGGGAGTTTCTCCTTGAGAGAGCGTTCCTCGACGGATTTGGATAGCTGTAGAACGAGCTCTACGTTCACGTCCGCTTGGAGAAGAGTCCTCTGGAGGTCTTTGACCAGCTCTTTGACCGCTTTCTCGTCGACGTTTGGGACCCGGAGTAGTTTCCGGACTGCGTCGGTGAGGGATCGCCCTACCGCTTCCATCCTATTCTTTCAATATGCGATTCCGCTTCTTAACCCTGTCCAGAACTGCTCCAATAATCAATGGGAAACAGACAGTAGCATCTCCGTAAACGTCTACGAATCTTCCTCCCTTTCTGATCTTCCTCCAACTTATCGACTCGGCAAGCGGGGCACCACTGAGTCCACCAGGTTCTGGACGGTCGGAGGTTATCTGGACCGCCCTATCTACGCCCTCTCGCAGGACACTCGCTAGAAGTGTATGGTGTTTCGGAAGCCCGCCTCCCAAGATAATCACGCCGATCTTGTCGGCGCTCATCGCCATCTCCACGATTTTTGTGACGTCGGTGATGGGATTCAACTGCAAGACTTCTGTCTGAGCGAAGCTCCACAGGCTAAACCCAAGTATTGAATCCAAGAGACCTGGAGAGAATACTCTTACTTTCCTTCTTGCCGCCTTGTAGAGAATCGAGTCCTCGTCGTTGATCATCAGCCCGAGCCTTGCGAGGAGGTCCGAGTAAGAGATGTTCTTTCGCTCTGCCACCGGAATCTTGGATACGAATCTTCTGACCGTCTTGTCGAGTTTCTCGAACGATGTTTCTCTTACGAAAATGTCCGCAATCCGGCTGTACCCTGCCCTGATCAATTTTCTATCGTCGACATGAAAGCTACCCTGGTAGTGGTGGAGCCCCAGACTCTCGATCACGTCATGTGTCAGGTTAGCCCCGGTTGTCACTAGAGCGTCTAGGAACCCTCGATCGATAAGGTCTCCGAACAAGAGTCGAAACCCAGCAGGAACCATCGGACCAGCTATTGTCAGGAAGTTCGTGTATGAAGGGTCTCGAAACATTTCCGCGACAACGTCTGTGGCTTCTCCGATCCGGCCTCCTCCAAGGACCCGTGTCCCACTCATTTCGCGGACAAGATCGTCCAGACTCATACCTGGACGCAGTCTGAGATGTCTAACCGCAGCAGGCCCTTTCGGCGGGAAGGGAGGGTCAGCCCTTTCTGCGGACGATCATCCTACGCCCGAGAACGTCCCAATACTCAACTTCAACTCCAGCTGCCAGAGATCCCTTGAGTTCCGGATCGTCGGGCATCGGGCTCTCGAAGGTGGAATAGCTCTCCATATCCATCAACTGGACAAGGTTTCCGGAGATGGAAATGATCTGGCCTGTTCTCTTATCAATCATCGGAACTTCTACCCTAGAATCGACGGGGCTGATTAGGCTCTTCTTCTGGCCCGTGAAAACACTCATCGCAACAACTCTTGCCTTGGCCGAGCCATGCTTCCCAGGCTTCGATTTTTCAAACTCAACAATACGGCAGGGTTCGCCGTCAATAATCACGTACTGGCCAATCTTGAGTTCGCCGACATAAACAGGCTTGCTCATGAAATCCAGCTGAACAATCGACTACATCTAAAAGACTTCCCGCGGACGATACGCACATCCTAGCGAATTCTTTTCAAGCTCCTTGGTCTTGACGGGAAGCAAGACTGGTAGTCATGCCCCGACGAGTAGGGATCATAGCCAAGACCGAATCAAGGGAGGCGGTAGAAATTGCGAAGAAAGTCAACCGAGCAGTCGTAGACCACGGACTGACCCCAGTACTCGAACAACAACTCTCACGGAGTTCAAGACTAGGAAACGGTAGACCAGTCAACCGGATGAACGTAGATCTAATGATAACGCTCGGTGGCGACGGGACGGTTCTAAAAGCGGTCAGGGAGATGCCTAACTCAAAGACGCCGATTTTCGCAATCAACCTCGGCCGAAGTGGCTATCTAACCGAAATCGAACCAGAGGATTTTGAAGGATCGCTCAAACGCTGGCTCGACGGCGACTTCCAGATCGAGGAACAATGGCGCGTCGCAGTCTCCCAAAATGGCCATCGTATCGGAGACTGTCTCAACGAAGCACTCCTATTGCCTAGGACCCCCGACAAGATGTTGAACGTCGCCGCAGCTCAGAATGGCAAGAGGATCATAAAAGCCCGAGCAGACGGATTTATGGTAGCCACTCCGACGGGCTCCACTGCTCACTCATTCTCAGCGGGCGGACCTGTTCTGGAGACATCTCTCAACGTTCTCGTTATGACGTTGATCGCCCCCCTTCAGCCGGTAAGGTCCCTAGTCATCCCAGCTGAAAGGAAGCTAACTGTCCGGCTTGAAGAGCCAGGGCCAACCGCCACGCTGGTCAATGATGGGAATCCCGTCAAGCAAATCGGTTTGGGACAAAGTCTTGAGATGAAGAGGTCCATGAACAGCGCCTATTTCGTCCGTTTTGGTGACACGTTCCTTCAACGCAGTCTCAGGCGGCTGGCATCCGAGAGAGAGAATGTTTGACAGCACTAGTTCTTGACACCTCAGCGTTCATCATGGGCTTCAACCCATCAAAAACAGCAGAAGTGTACTCGGTTAGAGCGGTTGAGGAGGAGCTCTCCGAGGGGACGATGCCCCAGCTGAGGTTTCGAATGTTCAGGGAGAAGGGTGAACTGACAGTCCGAGCTCCCTCCCTCCGAGCCCAGGCAATCGTCGACGACGCAAGTTCTCGCGCTGGTGAATCCGGATATCTCTCCAAGGCTGATAGAGAGGTGCTTGCCCTGGCAGTCGATTTGAAGCTGGACGGTCGAGAGCCGATCATTGTCAGCGACGACTATGCTATCCAGAACCTTGCAGATCATCTCCAGATAGAACACGGCTCATTGGCCAACTTTGGAATAGTTCATAGATTTCGTTGGATAATGTACTGTCCGGCCTGCTACAGAAGGTACAAGCCCCCAGAGAAGAAATGTAGGATCTGCGGGACTGAGCTGAGAAGAAAGGTCCTCTCGAAGGCTAGTGCAAGCCGTCGCTAGCTGGTGGTCAACTTCGCAAGCTGATGAATCACGTTTTCCCGAATCCTATCCGGAGTAGGAAGAGACCCCGTTACTCGTCCCTTCTCCAACAGTCTCTCCAGCATTCGTTGAGTCTTGCTTCCGCATTTCCGACATACTGGGGCGGGAGCATGCTCCGGAACAACGTATTCTAGGAGACATTGATCGCATCTCCAGACTTCTTTCCTGCCCCCGAGCTTTCCTCGCTTTGCGACAGGTTTACCAGCAGCCTCGACGATATCCATTGCAAAATCTACGCTAGGTGCGTTGCTCACAGAGGTGCCTACCCCGAACCCGTCGGCGCCAGCGTCGGAGAGCGTTCTGACTGATTCGTCGTCAAGACCCCCAGATGCGTAGATTTTCACGTTCTTGAATCCTCTCAAGTCGAGTTCCCACCGCACCTCCTTGATTATGTCGGCGAAGTTGCCTCGCCTAGACCCCGGCGTGTCCAGGCGCACACCGAACAGTTTCCCTCCGAGGGCTTCCGCGGCCATGATTGCCTCAGTCTTTTCGTCACAGTACGTGTCAACAAGCATTATTCTGGGAACAGCCTCCGGCATGTGCTCGTCGTAGCTCTTCCAGGCACGAACTTGATCTCCCATCGCGATGATTAGAGAATGCGGCATTGTGCCGGAAGCATTCTTGCCCAACAACCTTGCGCCTACTAGGCTGGAAACCGCGTCGAATCCTCCGATGTAGCATGCTCGATCGATCATCGGTGCCAGAGCTGGATGAGCCCTGCGAATTCCGAACGAAAGCATTGCCTTGGTGCCTGCGGATCTTCTGACTCTGGCCGCCATGGTTGCTATTCCGGAGGCATGGCAGAGTAGACCGAGCAGAGGCGTTTCGTATGTGCAGAAATCAACATACCGACCCTCGAGAACCATTACTGGCTCGCGGACACCTAAAGCGTCATTGGCATGGAAGAGGGTCCCTTCTGGAAAAGACTTCACGTCAACGTTGATTCCTTCAAGAAGGTGTAGCGCTTCTTCGACGCCTGCAAGTATTCCCCATTCCCAGTTTTTCGGAAGAGAGCTTGTAGTGATTTCGGCGGTGACGCGGAGATCTGCTAGTCCTTCCTTTTCGAGTATCTCTCTGGTGCGACTAAAGTAGACGTCCGTGGTTCCCGCATTCTTGATCTCTTCTTCGGTGGCTACGTGAAACCTTCGCAATTACTTTCTGACCCGCCTGATTCGACCTTCTTTGAAGATATGATCTATTGTCAACTTCGAGACTCGAGCCGGGGCTTGGTCTGACAAGCTATATCTAGGCACTTGCTCTGAATTCGCACGCGGGGTTTGGTGTGAGATCTCTAGAGGAGCTTGCCAAGAAAGCCCTCGAGCTCAAAGAACGTGGCATGTCTACGTACGAGATCGCTGATGAGCTGAAAGTCCAGGCGGATACAGTTGTTTGGCTTCTGCTCCACGGAAAGGATGGAGTCAAACCGAAGGACGCCTACGATGTCTATGTGAACTGGAACCCGATAGGGTCAAGCGTGCGTCGTCTGACCCTTGTCGGGCGAGCGATGGCGGATATGGTCCGTGAAGCCGTTGACCAGGGGTCTATGGAGGAGCCTGAGGTTGTTGCTGGAATCGAGGCTGGAGGCATGGCACTCGGTCTAATTGTCGCCCGGTCACTGGGAAAGCCGGTAGCATCGGTGAGGCCCCAGAGGCTCGGCGAAAAGAAAGTTGCTGGCGCTGTGAATCCAAGCTTCTCAGCGGTGGAGGGCAAGAAGGTGTTGATCGTTGACACTATTCTCCGGATGGGAGAGACGATCCGCGCTGCTGTTGAGACGCTTCAGAGTGTAAAGTCCAAACCGGTCGGAGTAACAGTTCTAGCTAACAAGAGTGGAAAGGACAGTATCGAAGGGATTCCGATCAGATCTCTGGTTGAGCTTCTGCCCGTGGCAAAACAGCCCCATGCATAGCCAACGTGTCTCGCTGTGGATCCATTATGGTATACTGGGATATCGAGAATGGACAGCGCAAGGTGGGGGTTATATCCTAGGGTAGCGTTTCATCAAGGAGAGTGAAAGAATAACGGCTACAAAGTTCATGCAGTCTCTAGACCCGCAGATCTACGCCCAGCTGAGGAAGATGGCGAAGGATCGAGGGATTACTATGCAGGAGCTTATCCGGGCAGTGATCGTGCCTGACTGGATGAAAAGGACTGGGAGTTCGCGCCCTAGCTCGAGCAAGGCCGGTCGAAGACAAGCCCGCAGGCTACGACGCACTAGGCCATCGATAACTGCGTAGATAACTCGAGACGGATCCGCATGTCTCCCGGATCCATCCTGAAGACGGCCATCTTCATAACCGTGAAAGTTCACACGACTCCGCTTGATGCCTCTGCCCGGTTTGGGTAATCGTAAGCCTAGTCTTATCTTCCTCCCACAACAGCGGCCACACAGAGGGTTGGGGAATTGCAGGCAACATCTGAACCGAAGAAAGTAACCTATGTCACGCTACTAGCGGATGAGAGTATTCACCCGCGATACGAGGAGGCGCTGAAGCAGATTGAGCGAGATTTTGGAAAACATCATCCGATGCATATCGGTGGGCGCCAGGTCCTAGCCAGCGCAGGCGAGTTCGAGCTACGGAGCCCCTTGGATTCGACCATTCTGCTGGGCTATTTCCAGAAGGGCACTGCAGAGTTTGCGCGCAAGGCGCTTGAGGCGGCCAATGAAAACTTCGAGTCATGGAGCGGCAGACCTTGGACTGAGCGAGTTGCGCTTGTGCGGAAGGCCGCGGAGATAATTGAGAAACGCCAGTTCTACTTGGCGGCGCTGATAACCTACGAGGTCGGCAAGAACAGGTACGAGGCGATCGCGGAGGTCAACGAAGCTACGGACATGCTCCGGTACTATGCTCGTGTGATGGAGGAGAATCATGGTTACGTTAGGCCGATGGATCGAATTGTCCCTGGCGAGAACAGTAAGAGTGTGCTGCGCCCGCACGGTGTCTGGGCTGTTGTCAGTCCGTTCAACTTCCCCCTAGCGTTAGCCGGGAGCATGGTCTCCGGAGCCTTGATCACCGGCAACACGGTGGTTTTCAAGCCAACGAGTGAGGCGCCGTTTACCGCTCTAAAGCTGTACGAGATTCTTGTCGAGGCCGGTATCCCTGCAGGCGTCATTAACTACGTCACGGGTCCCGGCAGTTCTTTCGGTGCTGAATTCACAAGCAACCCGTTGGTTGCTGGGATTGCTTTTACTGGTTCTAAGGATGTTGGAATGCAGCTCTACAGGGATTTTGTCGCCAAGCAGTCGTATCCGAAACCGTTCATTGCCGAGATGGGAAGCAAGAACCCGGCTATCGTAACGGCCAAGGCGGATCTAGACAAGGCTGCTGAGGGAGTTGTGAAGGGAGCCTACGGGTATGGTGGTCAGAAGTGCAGCGCAACCTCGAGGGTCTATGTGGAGCGGGGCGTCAGAGAAGACTTTCTAAAGATTCTCAAGTCGAAAGTCGACAAGATCGTCGTAGGCGACCCGCGACAGAAAGCAACCTTCGTGGGTCCAGTAATTGATGATAAGGCGTTCAAGAAGTATCAGCGAGCGGTCGAGCAGGCAAAGAAAGACGGTGGCAAGATCCTGGCAGGTGGAGAAGCTCCGAAGGCTCCGTTGCCCAAAGGATACTATGTTACGCCTACGGTTGTGACTGGCCTGCCTTCTGATCATAGGTTGATGAAGGAGGAATTGTTCGTGCCGTTCGTCGCGGTCGACGAGTTCAAGACCCTTGACGAAGCTCTTGAGAAGGCTAACGAAACCGAGTTCGGACTGACAGCTGGGGTTTTCAGCAAGGACCCGAAGGAGGTGGGCGAGTTCTTCAAGAACATCAACTTCGGCGTTACCTACGCTAACCGGAAGGGTGGAGCTACGACCGGGGCGTGGCCCGGTGCACAGCCTTTCGGGGGCTGGAAGGGTAGTGGCGCTACCGGCAAGGGTGTCGGGGGTCCCTACTATCTGCTCCAGTTTATGCGTGAGCAGGCTCAGACGGTAGTGGAAGACTCCTAGGGTCCTGAACGGAGGCCCCCCCGGAGGGTGCCGACGGCGGTATCCCGATTTCGGGGTTCTTTTGCCAATCGTGCGGTGTTCTAAGCTGGAAACAAGTGGATTGTTGGGGTTGGGAACGAGCCGGAACCGCAAGGAAAACGAGCATTCACTAGCATGGGCCTGGATATTCGGCCATGCGTTAGACGGGGTTTCGTTGAACGGGTTGAGGAAGTGTGTGTAAGAACCCGTCTCTCTTGGATTGTCTTGGGTCCCGTGGCCGCGCGCACTATGCAGTTGAAGATTTTGAAAAAAAGATTCTTGGTTTTTCTTTCACGCTCTTTTTTTCGAATTCTTGATTTCTATTGGTACGATTTTTTGGAGCTAGGAGAGCAAACTGTCATGCCTGAAGGGTTCATTCCACTTTTTCGGCTTGCTGAACTGCATGATCCAGAAGGAAGTTTGAACCTAGCCACCCTTGCATGGAATCATCGCAGTTAGAAAAGAGATTGAGCAAGCGAGGAGAATAGGGCACTTGCTCGAGTAAGTCGGACCTGGCTGTAAGAGGAAGGGAGCCTTGGCTGTTGGACTAGATCAGGCATTTGAAAGACTAAAGCGTCGAATGCTGGAAATCTGTTTTAGCCGAGACAAATCGCAGTCTTGCATCGACCCGATAGTTCACCTCACAAAGAGGCTTGGCGAAGTCAAGAGCGGACTTACCCAGGCTCGATAATCTCGCTCCAGCAAGAGCGGCCTCGGAGCCAAAGCAAGATTGAATCTTCGCCCGTTTCACATCAGAACTGGTTGAGCGCTTTAGATCAGTTCCTAGCCGACAGGCGTCTCAAAGTAAGCAGGCATGCCAAGGTGACCGCCAAAGCAAATGCAAGACTTAGGCCGATCAACAAGATCAAGTAGAGGGCGTTCCGTGCACCTGTACACACGGTTGATGAGCCGAGGAATTGTTCAACTTGGCAAATCGAGAGGTTTCGATAATAATCGTCAAGCGACAGTGGAATCGACCAGAAACCGAATGTCCAGATCGGAAAATTTCCAAGCAGCAGTCCCTCCGCAGTCCTAGAATCCAATGAACCTTTTCTTACGAAACCTCCAACTGTAAACCATCCACTGATTCCTATTGCAACCGAGAGAAGCGGAAGCATAATGCCTTGGGTTACAAGGTGAGGGAAGAAGATGGAGACAATCCCGACAAAGTTCGCTACTAATCCCATCAATAGGTAACGTCCGTCCAAGAGTCTCCGACCTAGAAGTACCTGACCATATCTGGATAGTAGATGAAAAGGGAGTCGATCATAAATTGGTGTCCAGTTCTCAACAGTGTTTTCCCAGTGCCCCTTGAGTTCCATCAACCATCTAGCGTTGATGACTTAGGTTGGCGTCGAGGCAAGGTCGTCTACCGTTTTGAGGAATCCTTCTTCAGCCCCGATCGGAAAAACTCCGGAGGCGGCTACGGTGTGGCCATCGCCGAATCCCCCCATCTTTTCACAGGAGTCAGGCAGTATCTTGGAAAGTGGCGGCCGCGTGCCGCTCTGTATCATCCTAGCGAGCGGTTGCGGAGCTCGTCCAGAGACTTTGACCAAAGATGATGGGAGTCTGCCCCATCCCGGAACGTCTGGAGGCACGTTCATCATTCCTATCAGGTACTTGACGGGGTTGACGAGTCCCTGGTAGCTGAGGTATGAGCAGAAGCTTCCGACGACTTTACCGCTCATCCCCTGGTAGTTGTCTCTGGCGTGAAACCATTGAACGTTCTTCAACTGTGAGAGTCCGTTCTGACGGATCGTTGTGAGCAACTTCTGGTTCGCAATCTTCCTCTCCTCTTCGAGACGCTCCGCTTCTGTAAGAATGTCATTGTCAAAGCCCTCAATGCATGCCTTGACACCGATCTCGGGCCCGTTTCGATAGTATCCTACGGACCCCAGAACGTTCAGCATCGTCGAGGCTCGCCTCGGGGAGAGAGATTTTCCCGACGATTCAAGTCGCAAGCCACCCGTCCGTGTCCGCCGAACGATCCCGTTCTTCTCGCCATCTTCGAGAGCGATTCTGTTTAGACCCTGAATCTCGCCAGGTATTTCGTTGGAGCCGATGATCGCGAGATGCGCCAAATTGATGAACGAGGGATCAACGGTCTTGGCAAAGAGGTATGCGACCGTCGCTGAACAGGCGTCTCTTTCGCCGGAGAATCCGTTGAGTTCTGGGTTCAGATTATGGACCGATGGATCGTTCACTTCCGTCGTGTCGTGGTGATCCAGTGCGAGGATCAAGTTCTTGGAACGGTTGAACCTGCTCAGCCATTCTACATGTCCCGATCCAATGTCGGCGTAAACAACCACTCGTCGGGGTCCGCCTTCGACATCTCTTGCAATTTCCGGGTAGAGCTTGTCGACACATATGAGGCGCGTAGGCAGGCCGAGTTTCTCTAGGGAGACTTTTGTCAGGGCCCCGGAGCAGAGTCCATCAGCCTCATCATGGTGAACGACCATGCTGTCTGTGAGGCTGGACTCTTCTATCGCCTCCTTCGCTCGAGTAAGTCTTTTCTGAAAACCGTCGAGATCCGCCGTTCCAGTAACACCTACGGCCTGATGAACCGTGCGATGAAGTAACCCGCGCCATCGAGTTCGGGATCGAACCTCTGACTCAGAGGTTTCGAATCGAGATATCCATTTCCTACAATCGGACGAGCCTCCGTTTCGATGAGCCCCAGCTGGTCCTCTGCGAATCTGACCACGTCGTCACATTCTTCGCGTGTGATTGTGCAGACGCTGTAGACTATTGTCCCTCCCTTTTTGACCAAGGCCGTTGCTGCTCTCATGAACTGCTTCTGGTAAGCAGCCAGGTTTTCTACGTTAGCCATTGTCGTGTCGACGGAGAGTCTGGGCGTTACGCCTAGTCCGGTGCATGGAGGATCGACAAGCACCTTGTCCGCCCTCAACGTATAGTCTAGATGAGCGTACCTAGAATCGTGAGCGATGAGTTGATAGTTCTTGCAGTGTAGCCTTTCGAGATGTTCTCTCGCTTTTTCGGTCTTCCGCGTATTTCTGTCGAAGCCGATAACTCTGGCCTTGTTAGAGGTCAACTGGCAGAGATGGGACATCTTCCCCGCGGGAGAACAATTGAGGTCGACGATCACATCCTCCGGCATAGGATCTAAGACATGACATGCAACCATAGATGGGAGCGATTGAAGATGGATTAGTCCAGACTCGTACCATCTGGATTCCCGGAGGGGAGGAAGGCGGAATCTGCTACTGAGAGTCTCGACAGCGATGCCCTGATGATAGTTCAAGATCGCTGTCTCGCCCTGTCGTGCTATTCCAGACCCAACCGGAACACCGTTCTGATCCTGCACCGTTGCCTTCATTCCGGACCGGAGACCCTGACAGTTCTTCACTCCTGGGGAGTAGAGGTGGGCCCCTTGCATCACCGCCTCCGCCGCAAAACGGTCAGCCAGTACCGGTATCCCTTCCCGCGTCACCGTCTGTTCCACCACGGGAAGATACGCCGCTTCAGGGATGGTTTTGTGAAGCCCTATGTCGAAGCCCTCAGAACGCATACTCTCGACGGTTTCCATTTTCGTGCTGGTGGGACCGTTCAATCGGAAATGGTATCTTGGTCCCATCCGACCGAGCGATTCTAACACGTTACTGAGACGTCCATTGTATACGGTTTCGAGGGATCGACGAAGAGCCACGTCGATGTGTAATATCGCATTCTCAACCTGGACCGTCAGAATTGGACACCCGGGTTTATTGCCGCTCCCCTTTCCGACTTAATTACCCTCGAGCAGCGTGCCACCGCACACATGGTGTGCACTTGACCAGAACCGTCTTGGAGCTACACTGTATTAAGTGCGGGACCAATTTCGAGAAGAGCTTCGAACAGAGACGCGGCGATGCAGACCTATCAGAAGGCGAGATGGTCCGGCTCGAAGACTCAACGTGCCCGAACAGGTGCGGCGGCGAATGGTTCGCTATCGAGAAGCACCACCCGATTCGAAGGTTCAAGCGTCACTACTGAAAGGGTCTTCCCGCCTCATACTCCAGCTTCTGTCTTCTCACGACTATTGATAATGACTATCGATGAACCGTTAGGGGTTACTCAACGCTTAAGCAGGGTCGAAGGAGCTTACTTTAGGCTGAGTCTGAGCCATAGGTGGTTGAATGACTAGGGCCGTTCGACACGCGGCAGAGAAGAGTCTGGAAGCACCACACGTGCCCTTCGAGGAATTCTCAGTCAAGGAACTCGACTACCTGGTCCGCCAATTGGAGAAGGCTAAGCCGGCAGGTGCGACCGTGGAGGTGTCCGCGATGGAGGATTCCCACCACTCACCGTGTCTTCAGGAGATGCAAGCCGTCGTGGTTCAATCGGTTGGCCCCGAGGGACAGCCGGTGGAGACGTACTTCATGTATCAATACTGTCCGGCGTGCAAGCTGGCGGTAAGAGTCCTCTAGCGTGTTCTACTCGATGAAGATGGCTGGGCGGTAGGGCTCGGCGAACCTGGACCTTCCTTTCGGATCACGGATCTCCTTTTCTCCTTCTTGCGAGACGTGAATCTCGGCTCTGAATTCGCGCCTGAAGAAGTCTGATGCATCTTCCAGAACCTTCTTCTCATTTGGTTGGACTCCGACTCTTGATTCGCGCAATTCTTCTTTCATCTGAGTTGCTTGTTGGTACGATTTTGCGGCGTAGTCCGCGGCTGGCTTTCCTATCGCTCGCAGCTTTGGGTCGGACATGATTTCCTTGATGAACTCGCCCTGTCTCTTAGGATCGCTCTGCGCAGCAGTGAGGGCTTTCTGGTATATGCTCAATTTCCACTGTCCAGCCGCGTAGTAGGTGATGCTCTTGGCTGTGAGGCCTGTCGCTTTCAGAATTTCTCCAGTATCTTCGAGGGTCTGCTTTACGATCGACTCTGAAGCTTCAGCTGTCTTGTCGTGGAACCGGTCGTCAGGCTTGGGCCACTCCGCTCGAACGACCAATCCCTTGTTTCCCAGAGTGAACCACATCTCATCAGCCACGTGGGGTGCCAGTGGGGCCAGCATTCGTGCTTTTGAATCGAATACCTGTCTGAGAACCTGGTTTCGCGCGTCTCCCTTTGTTTTCTTCGGTCCTAGTCTACGCTGATACCAAGCGGCATCGTTCTCTAGATGGTACAGGACGATGTTTACGACCTCTCTCACTCTCAATCGTTCCATCGCCGTGGTTGCTGCTTGAATTGCTGTGTTGAGACGACTAAGCATCCACCGGTCGAGTGTCGAGTAGGCTCTCTTTGCGGCCATCTTTCGTCGAAGTTTTCGGGATTGAGAAATCAAGCCGATGAGCCTATCTTGAATGGTGGTTGCGAGTGTTTCGTTGAAGTCAGTATCTTGATTGAGTTCTGCGGTTGCTAGTGTGCCTATTCGTAACGGGTCTGCGCCGAATTTTGCGACAGCCTGGCGCAACGGGATGATATTCTCTAGCGACTTTGACATCTTGTCGCCTGCCATCAGGACGAATCCGTTGGCAACAATCCCCCTTGGCCACTGGTCCTGTGTGAAGAGGGCGGTGTGATGGAAGATGTAGAAGGAGAGATGATTCGAGACCAGGTCTTTTGCGGAGTGTCTCATGTCTACCGGGTAGAAGTAACTGAACTCTCTCCGTGCTGAATCTAGGATTCTCTTTGAGATTCCGGTCTCGCGTGAAACCGCCTCAGTGGACCCTTGGCCTAGAAAGAGATAGTCGAAGAAGGAGTCTGGCAGTTTCTGGGGGTCTTTCTCGAATTTCTTGAAGATGACCCATTCCTTTGCCAGATACTTTGCAAGCACGTAGTATGCCATGTAGACTACGGAGTCTGACAGCGCTTCGATGGTCCAGTCCATGTCCCATGGAAGTCGGGTGCCGAGCCCCACCTTGCGAGCGCAGGCCCTTTCTCTGAGCCAGTCTATCGTGTAGTTGAACTCGCCGCGTCGCTCTTCGGGAAGAATTGTCATCTTGTCTAGGCACTGGTGAGCTTTCTTCTTCCATTCTTCGTCTCCATAGTTGATGAACCACTGGTTGTCGACGACGTGGACGACCACTCTCGTTCCACATCTGCACGTTATCGGTCTGTTCAGCAGCTCGTAGATACTCGTCATCTTTCCAGAACTGGTAAGGTCCTTGATGACGGCCTGTCTGGCACTTTCAACCGACAGTCCAGTGTAGGGCTTCGCGTTATCGGTCATGACGCCATTGTGGTACTCCTTAGAGTACAGATCTTTCGTGGCTTGCGCTAGTCGAGGATCTTTCTGTCCGCTGATCTCGAATTTCTTCACCATGTCTGCCGCGGGGAATTCCGAGAAACCTTCCAGCTTTATGATGGAGATTGGCTCGATCTTCCGGATGATATCTTCGGGTTGGCTTGAGGTCCAGGATCTTGTTTTCAGGTCGATGAGCGCTTGGTAGTCGTAGGGGGCATGTCCCGGCACCGACATTACGATGCCTGTTCCGTTGTCCGGCTCGACAAAGTCTGCGGGCAGAACCGGGACGGCAGTATTGGTCATCGGGTTAACCACTTCTTTCCACAACAAGTCGGTCCCGGACAATTCCGTTTCGATTCTTACGGAATGGTTCTGGTGCTCGAACGTTTCAATGGCTTCTCGGCTGACGACCCACTCTTCTGAGTCAATCTGGGCCTTTACATACCGGGTGTTGGGATTGACCCAGATGTTTGTTACACCGAAGATCGTCTCGGGTCGTAGGGTCGAAGTTGGATAGGTTGTTCTGTCGCTTTCAAACTTGACGAGGTGGGAGTCACCTATCTCCGGTTCTACTCCTCCTTGGATGTCTACGACGCCGACGGGGTTCTTGTCGTTGGGGCACCAGGCAACAGGGTGGGTCCCTTTGGTGATGAATCCGTGCTGGTTTAGCCATCGGAAATGCCATTGGATGAACCGGTTGTAGAGCCGGTCAGCTGTTGTGAACTCTCTCCGCCAATCGACAGAGAAGCCTATCTCGATCATTCCCTTCTTGATGTCGTCCCGGAAATAGTCCGCCATCCTCCTGGGTTCTTTCAAACCGTCGAGTTTAGCGGCAGGGATTCCATAGATCTTTGTGAATGTCTCGATTATCTCTGGGTCATTCTGGCTGAGCCGTTTTGCCATGGCGTACAGTGGCGTACCAGTGTAGTGGAATCCCATCGGATAGAGCGTGTTGAATCCGCGCATCCGGTGAAATCTGGCGTTGGCATCAGCAATTGTGTAGGTTCGAGCGTGGCCGATGTGCTGGGGAGAGTTTGGATAAGGATAAGCGGCCGTAACAAAGTACTTTGGTCGACGAGGGTCGGGATCCGTCTCATCGACCTTCGCCCATGCCCACTTCTTCTGCCATTTCCGCTCCAGAGCTCTCCAGTTGAACTTCGCCAATGCTTAGGCCACTTCTCTGGCGGTTGGGGTCGAGAGTTGTCTCTGGATGATCTCTTCCACAATTTTCAACGCGTCTTCGGCCTTATCCTTGTCAGGCCCTCCGCCTGTCGCGAAGAATGGTCGGCCGCCACCGCCTCCGCCAACTGCCATGGCGGCGCTGGAAACAATCTCGCCTGCGTTGATTCCTGCCTGGACCGCCTCGTCACCGGCCGCAACCACGATCTGGACCCGGTCCGAGGCTTCGATGATAGCCGCGACCATTTTCTTGTCGGATTCTTTGAGTCTGTTCGCGATATCTAGCGGGTCCATTCCTCTTCTCTTCGGAATCTTTGCGACGACAAGCCTGATGGGGCCTATGACCTTGGCATTCTTTTCGAACTGGCGAAGGCGACTCTCTAGGCTCTTGGCCTCAAGTTTCTCCAGCTCTTTCTCGAGAGCATCCCTCTCGGCGACGAGCGCCTTGGCAGACCTTGACAGTTGGTCTGGCGTCGTCTTCAACAGTTCTGCTGTAGCGGCGAGTTCTGCCGTGTCATGGTTAATGCGTCTGAGTGCTGGCTCTCCTGCAGAGAAGATTATTCTCTCTACGCCATCCTGTAGTCTGTCTATTTTTTCGATCCTGAACACTCCGAGTTCGCCTGTTCTCTTTACGTGTGTACCACCGCAGGCCTCAGCATCCCATCCGACTATTCTGACGACGCGTATCTTCGAGCCAGGAACGGCGCCTCCCTGGTAGAGCCTGTATCCGTATTTTGCTTCGGCCTTCTCCCTGGCCATCCAGTTGATCCTGACTGGTAGATCTCTTAGAATCGTCTGGTTTGCCAGACGTTCTATTCGTTCCTTCTCTTTCTGCGTGATCTGCTGGTAATGTGTTATGTCAAGGCGACTGCTCTCCACTTCCTTCTGGGCACCTGCTTGCCAGACGTGTTCTCCGAGAACCCTCCTTGCAGCTCCCAGCAGGACATGGGTGCCGGTATGGTGCCGCATCAGATTCTGTCTGCGTTGCCAGTCGATTTCTCCCTCGACAAGGTCTATGTTCGCATCGAGGGGTCCTGCTAGAAAGTGAACAATTCGATCTCCAAATTTCTGTACGTCCACGACTCCTACTTTCTGGTTGCCGAAACGGAGTTCGCCGTGATCCGATAACTGTCCTCCCCCTTGTGGATAGAAGGCTGTCTGATCTAGGACCACTGCGTTGTCCAAGACTCTGGCGACGACTTTGGCTTTGAACTTCGCCTTGTATGGGTCATCGTAGTAGAGTGGTCGAGTTGCAGGCAGATCGCCTAGTTTCGCTTCAATATCTGTCTCCGAACGTGGCTCCGCGAGGTTCTGGGCGGGCAGTGAGTGATGTTCCGCAACTAGCGTCAAGAAGTTGTCCGGTATCTCGACCGCCACCCCTGTCTTCTCGGCTCCCTCTTTGACGATTTCGGGGGAGAGCCCCTGTGAATCATAGAGTTGGACCAGTTGTTCGACAGGAATTTTCTGGATGCCTCTGCTTGCGAGGTCTTTTGACAGTCTGACTACTACCTCGGAGCCTCGGGAAATGGTTTCTTGGTATTTCCTCAGCTCGGTCTCAAGACCGGTCTGGATCTCTTTTCTCATGTCTCGGAGTGTTCGGAAGTCGTTTCCCCAGAACTTGATCTGCGCATCGGCAATTGATGGAATGTCTTGGTAGATTCCAAACTGTCTTGCTAATCTTCCGGCTCGGCGGATTATGAGCCTGGCTAGATATCCTTCTCCCACGTTCGAAGGGACCACTCCTTCCGCCAGCAGGAACGCGGCTGCTTTCAGGTGATCCGTTATCGCATAGACTGCTTCTATAGAGGAGAGGATCTGTCGTAGGCTGTCCATGCTAGTTCCCGTTTGTTCGGACACGGTTTGGATGTATGATTCTCGGTTCTTTTTGATGGAGTCCCAGCCGTGTATGCTTGATGCGCGTGTAAACGCCTCGATCAGTTGCGGATCTACGCTAACTTTGGCCAGGTCCATAACCTGTTGTAGGACGGGAGCATAGACCGCGTGGAATCCGCTTGGGGACCCTTGTGAGAGCCATGACCATCGTTCGATCCCATAGCCAGTGTCTACTGTCCTGATCGGTAGAGGAATCAGCTGGTCGCCTTGGACCTTGTACTGCATGAAGACGAGTGTCGCAATCTCTAGCCCGGCTACGATCGTCTCTAGGTCTGGTCCAGCGTTCCCACCGCCTGACCAGAAATGTTCCTTGTAAGTGACAGACTCGGACGGTACGCCGAGGATTCCTGTCAGTAGCTGGTGGTGGTAGCGAACGCACTCGTCCTTCCAGTACACCTCTTTCTCAGGATAATTGAAGGCGTGAGCTCCACCCATTTCAAAGATGGTCATGTGTCGACCCCCGGTTGGCCCGACAAGTTCAACGTCAGTGAAGCGGATGCATGGCTGACTGATCACTAGGGGGTTGGCCGGAGGAGGCATCGAGCCCTCTGTGACGTACGGCTGAAAATCGTAGATGGAAGCGCCGACAAGGTAGACGTCGTCTCTCCATCTCGCGACTACCGGATACGGCGGAATCCGAGTGTGGCCTTTCTCCGCGAAATAGTCCATGAACTGAATCCGCATCTCAGGAACATTGTAGCGCCTCTTCGTTGGCGGATTTCCGATGAAAGTGTAGGGCTGGCAGGGTGCCTCCCCACATGTTTGCTGGTCAGACTTCTCCGTCCAGAAGTTGCTTCCGCATGAGACACACTTGCGCCGAGTGAATCCCCGCTCGGCAAAGAAGGGAATCGCAAATTCTTCCGGGCTAATCTCTGGCAACTAACGTGTCCCCTCGACGTCGATGGCTGAGAGTAAAGCGTTTGGCGTTCCGACCAGACTAGGAGGAACTGCCTTGAAGAAGACCGTGCGGAGCTATACCGCGAGCCTCCTTACAATCTTATCCGAAGAGAGCTCCGAGTCCGGCCAAGGCCTCTTCTTCCTTCTTCTTCTCGTCCTCGGCAGGTTTCTCGTCCTTCTTCTTGGCCTCAGTTGGCGCGGCTGCCGGTGCAGCTGGAGGAGCCATCATCATTGAGCTCGCAGACTTTAGAGCCTCATCGATGTTAACCTCGGACAATGCCGCGACGAGAGCCTTAACCTGGGATTCCTCTGCTTGCCCACCTGCGGCTGAGACAATCTTCTTGACGTTCTCCTCGTTTACGGGCTGTGCCCACGAGTGAAGAAGGAGTGCAGCGTAGACATATTTCATTGGCATGTTAGCCTTCGACCGTTTTCCTTGTGAGATTTCACGGGACTCTTCCTGATGCACTTAAGCATTTCCGCTTGACCTCTGAAAAGATGAACTGACGGGTCCAGTTCCTATGCGGGCTCTTGGCTCGGTATCTTCTTGTCAAGCGCAGTCGCATTGGCGAGGGCTCTCTTCAAGACATACTCGGTGGTTCCTTCTTCCAAGAACGCCGCTTCTCCCGCGAGCGCGAGTGCTTCTCTGAAACCCTTCACGAGGATTCTCGGGGCATTCTCTACCGTAACGTAGCCCGCTTCGGTCGATAGATTGAGGGCGTCATTTATCGCTGTGATCAGATCATTCTTGTAGGAAGGTAGGTCAAGCGCTAGGTCTCCTCCTCGAAGTATCGTCCCGTTATCAAAAGCTACAACTAGAGTAAGACCCGCCTCCATCGGTTTCAGACCGAGTTTTGAGAGGACTGACGCCATCTTGGCGGTTATCGTATCGCCTTTGCGTGCAACGACTGAGTCGCTTGCGATCCATATGCTTCCTCCCTCTATTCTCGTCCGGACTCTGATCTCCCCGAACTCGCTGATGACGGGTCCGGGCGGCAGTCCAGTGTTGCCGGCAGGTATCATTATCTCGTTAGTGGCGATGTCTCCCGCTTTGGCAGGCACTCTGACCTTACTCTTGTCGAGCAGGATTATCAGAGAATACGGGTTGAGTTCTGAGAAGAGGAGTATGTTGGACCCTGTGAGGTCCTTGACGAACTCGCCGAGTTTTGCCTCTTTGAAGTCTCCGAGTTCGACAGACTTGCGGAGGAGGTTGTTCTTGGCGACGACCATTGTTACCCGATCGCGGAGCCGTTTTCGCAGCTCGTGGATCTGAGACGAGCGAACCTTAGTGAGATCCGCTGCTGCAATAACAGGATACTTCGACATCAGACCCTGCAGTTGTTCTAGGGATTCCTTCTTCCACTCTGCGACCTTTCGCGCTGACAAAACTCTCAGACCTGCGTTGTTGTTACTTTGACCAGTGGACCCATTGTCGTCTTGACCGCCACGGAGGAGATATTCTTCGAACCTCTCTCAAGCTTGGACTCCAGCCGCGAGATTACTGTCTGTATGTTCTGAACCAACACATCGTCGGGCATGTCTTCCGTTCCTACCTTGCATTGTATCACGGGCTGGTCCTTCATCTTCAAACGCGCATTTCTTCTCTGCCGCTTGATTACGTCGTCTATTGGTGCATTGGGTGGGACGGGCGTAGGCATCTTGCCTCTTGGTCCTAGCATCTGGCCGAGCGCCTTTCCTACCTGTGGCATTAGTGGTGCTTCTGCGATGAAGAAATCGTAGTTCTGAGCTAGCTTCCTAGCCTGCTTCTTGTCACGTCCCAGCTTGTCCAAATCGTCTTTACCTATAACCAGATCAGCTCCAGCATTCTTCGCCCTGACCGCGAGGTCTCCTCCCGCGATTACGGCGACTTTAGTGGTCTTGTTGGGTGGTGTTGGAAGTTCGATGGACTCGTTGATTCTCGCTTCGGGTCGTTTGAGGTCGAGTTCGCGGAGCTTGACCGCCAGTTCTACGGACTGGTTGAACTTGCGTTTCTCCGACTTTCCTTTCATGTCGGCTACGGCTTTGGCGATGGCGTCCTTCGAGACTAGCATTTTGTTCTCTCCTTAGACTTCTTTCAGTGCTTTCTGGTACACTCCCTTATCGAGGTCCTTGATGAACTCTTTCGGCTCTTTCGAATCGATGGTTACGCCCATGCTGACGCATGCTCCCGCGACCTCCTTGACGGCGGCGATTGTCGTCTTTGCGTAGCTGTCGGGCCTCTTCATCCCGGCAAGCTTCACTATCTGCTCGAGGGACATATTACCGACTTTTGTGGCCTTGGGGGTTCCGGATCCCTTCTCGACGCCAAGCTCTTTGACGATGAGAGCGGAGGTTGTGGGGGTTCCTATCTCAACGTCGAAACTCTTGTCGTCAACGTCAACGATCACTTTTACTGGGACTTTCATCCCAGCGTAGGATTTTGTTAGGTCATTGATCTTGTTGACTATCTGGAGCACGTTTACGCCTAGCGGTCCCAGAGTGGGTCCGAGCGGAGGGCCTGCGGTTGCTTTTCCGCCGTCGATCAGCGCATCAACTGTTTTCTTCTCGCCCAGACTCTCCCTCTCCTCTACTCACGAGCTTGACGTAGTCTGCGTGGACTGTGATGGGCAGTGTTGCGAAGCCCTCTTCCAGCAGTTCGATGACGACCTCCTGCTTCACCTTGTCAACGTGTGTTATCTTTGCTCGCAGTCCTCTGAAGGGTCCACCAACAACCTCTACGAGGTTTCCTACACTAAGCTCTTCGATTACCGGCTTGGTAACTATGAATCGTTCGATCGCCTGGATCGACACCACTCCCTTGGTCCGCGTGCGGGCGTGTCTTGTTCCGGCTATTGCCTCATCTACAAAGTGGGGTCCGTTGGCTTCGACGAAAATGTATCCCTTGATGACCTCAGGCGCGAGGATCGCAGTTATGGGCAGTTTCTTGACCTGGGCTCTGCTCGCCATGAGGTCGACAACGGTCCTCTCTTGACCGCTTGTTGTGCGGACCGCGTAGATCGATGTTTTCTGGGTTTGCTGTGTCATACTTCGCCGTCACACCCTAAGGGGTCGTTCCACCCTGACTGGCGGGCAGCGTATAGAGCCCCACCAGCCAGAATAATATCCTAATGACAAAGCCGATTCCACCCACAATCACGACACCTAGCAAGCTTATCTTGATCAGGAGGGCCGTTTCTTCCCAATTCGGCTTCTGGGCTACGTGAAAGAGCCGCTTCGTCGACTGCAGGAAGCTTCGCGCACCCAATATGGAGTCCCCTGTTATGTTCTGAAAACCGGCGTCCTCCCCTCCCTATTTAACCATACGACGAACCGTCAGCATTCTTTCAACCTCGAACCCTCAGCTTTCCAGGCTGGCACCGGCTGGACCGTATCGCAAGCCTTCCCATGATGAATCTGACGAATCGCGCTGACCTAAAACCAGATTTAAATCGTCCCTACCTTGCTAGAAGATGATAGGAAGAACTCTATGGATTTAGAAATAACTTATTGCCAGCCCTGCGGTCACCAACCAACAGCAATTGAGCTAGTAAATCAACTGCTCGCATCGTACGGTATGCCTCTGAACAAGAAACTGACCGTTGCTCTGAAGCCGTCGGACGGCGGAATCTTTGACGTAGCCCTAGACGGACGGCTCATCTTTTCGAGAAAACAGGAAGGTCGATTCCCGACCGTCGAAGAGATCAAGAAACAGATCGACCCCAAGCTTTCTATCCCGCTCGAAGTATCGTCAAAATAGACTCAGAAGACCGACTGTAGGGCTACCTACCGACCCACTCGACGTGGGTCAACCCACCTATTTAGCCCATAATATTCTTGACGATAGACTCTGGCTGGAACGGCTCTAGGTCGTCGTACTTCTGACCGGTGCCGACCAACGCGATCGGCTTTCCCATTATGTAGGATAGAGATATCGCGCTGCCCCCTTTAACATCAGCGTCCAGCTTGGCTAGTATGATACCGTCGATTTTGACAGCTTCTGAGAAAATCTTGCCTTGCTCTACCGCATCGTTCCCTGTGAGGGCATCCACTACGAGGATGGTGAGGTCGGGGTTTGTTACTCGGACGATCTTGCGCATCTCTTCCAAGAGGTTCTTGTTGGTCTGCATTCTTCCCGCAGTGTCTATGAGGACTGCGTTTATCGAGTGGGCTTTCGCATAGTTGACGGCATCGAAGGCAACGGCTGCAGGGTCGGCTCCATACTGGTGCTTGATTAGGCGGACTCCGACTCTTCGGGCGTGCTCTTCCAACTGTTCGATCGAGCCTGAACGGTATGTGTCGCTTGCTGCGAGTATGACGCTACGCTTCTTCTTTTGTAGTATGTAGGCTAGTTTGGCTATGCTGGTTGTTTTTCCTGTCCCGTTGATTCCAATGAAGACGATTATGGCAGGTTCTCCAGCGGCTTTCTTGTTGTCGACGAATGAGAAGATGTCGAGTGATCCGGCTCTCTCAAGGACGGATAGGAGGATTCCTTGAAGTATGACCCTTACTCTGGCGCGGGGGTCTGTGAATCGTGCGAACTGGGCGTCTTTGAGTTTCTCCTTTAGCTCGTTGCTGACGGACTCTGCCACGGAGACAGCGACATCGTTCTCGATAAGTGATAGTTGAAACTCGTCCAGGACGTTTTCGAGATCTTTTCCTTTCAGCTCTGTCGTGGCGATTCGGTCGTAGAAGTTTGAGAATTGTGCTCTGAGCCTGTCAAACAATCTCTACCGTTCCACCGCCCTTCTTCCTTGCGAGATCATTGAGATGAGCCCTATAGTCCTCGGTCTGGCCATAAACCTGGTTGAGCTGTTGCGTGACGGTGGCCCTCGCCTTTTCCAGTTCACTTGACCTTAGGCGGAGATCCTTCATCGAATCTTCGATGGGCTTCTCGATGCAGACCCCTGCTCCCACTCCTATGATGACCTTCTCAGCATCTGCAAGCCTCGCCTTGACGAAGCTGCCAGAGCCGATTGGTACGAGTGTCTCCGTCTCGTCCGGTTTTCCTTTCGTACCTTCGAGAGTTGATATTGCTGTTAATGTCTCTGATAGTGCCGCAGTGACAATATCAAGCCGGGACTGGAGTACTCGTGCTGAGCTTTCTAAGAGACGTATGTCCATGAGGCTCTGCCGCATTTGGTCGTCAAGGTCGCTCGGGCGAGTCGCGGGCCTCTTCTTAGTGACGGCCACTATGCCTGTTCTCCAGTCTCTGGGACTTCTTCAACTGTCTTGATTATTATCTCGAACTTCCGGGCTTTGTGCCGGCTTCCCATGTCTGCGTAGAGGCCTTGCAACGCGTCCTCTTTCTTGAGGGCCCTGATCTCCTTCTTGAAGTGGAGATTCTCTCCCCTCTTCCGAAGATCGCCAGTAATTCTGAAACGCTTG
>Ga0209235_1000210_pt1 | contig 28156 bp, 25 predicted proteins | sample GraSoi013_1_20cm_4_FD_185817 | JGI IMG/M metagenome (GOLD analysis project Ga0209235, IMG submission 185817) | Grasslands soil microbial communities from the Angelo Coastal Reserve, California, USA - Sample 09_25_2013_1_20cm (SPAdes) (version 2) | ecosystem: Environmental > Terrestrial > Soil >... | reverse complement strand
GTCGGCCGGTGGTACAACGGCAACCGCGCGGATACCTACGAATTCCGGACCAATGCCCGCCTCGGTGCGGGGACGGTCTTCACGCAGGGCTTCGGGGTCGCCGTCCTCGTGAACGACACCCTGGGTCACCGCCGTGCGTTTTACGGCGTGGGCTACGAGATCCAAGGGTGGCGCGGGCGGTCGAGCCTCGGTCCCTACGCCCTCGCCGGCTTCGCCCTCGGCTTGTCCACCGATACCACCGGTCAGAAGCTCGCGGCCCAATGGAGCGTGGGCGGCGGAGTCGAGTGGCGCCCGTTCGCATGGCTCGCCGCGGGGAGCGAGGTGCGCTACCGACTGGAGGACCGCGGGCCACGTGGCTTCTGGCGACCCGGCAGCACCGCGCGGAAGGGCGTCAGCGCTGCGCTGGGGATCTCGATCGGAGTGGGCCAGGGGGAGCGGGGCAGGGGGAGGGGTGGCGCCGTAGCCCCACCCGACCTTCCCCCCCCGGCTCTGCCTACGACCATCTCAGGGAACGCCGTCGACGTCGTGCAAACCGCTCTCGAGTCGCTCGGCACGCCGTACGTTTGGGGGGGAACCGCCGACAACGGCTTCGACTGCTCGGGGCTGGTGCAATATGCGTACGGCCAGCACGGGATCCGTCTGCCGCGCATGAGCCGCGACCAGGCGCGTGCCGGCGCCGAAGTCGCGCCCGTGGTGGAGGCGCTGCGGCCGGGCGACATCCTGCTGTTCTCGGCCCAGCCCGGCTCCGGTGTGACTCATGTGGGGATGTACGTCGGCGAGTGGAAGTTCATCCACAGCTCGACCCGGGGCGTGAAGCTTTCCCGACTCGACGTGCGAGACCCTGAGGGGGCGTACTGGCTGGACCGCTGGGTGGGGGCGAGGCGGGTAATTCCATGAGTTGCCGGATGAAGCGACTCGGCGTCGTGGTATCCGGCATCGCTTTGCTCGCTTCATGCGCCCCCGCCACCGGCTACCGTGCACCCACGTCAGTCCGTGGCTACGAGATCCTCATCGGCCGCCAAGATTCCCTGAGCCGGGAGGTTGGCCGGGGGCTCAAGCGCCGGGGGTACACCGTTCGCACCGCGGTACGAGGTGGCGGTCCGGCTACGGCCTATCTGCTCTCGTTCACGCAGCGGGAGCCCGAGGCCGGAGCCGCGACCTGGCTGTATGTCCGCCTCGCCGACACCCGCACCGGAGCCATCGTCGCAGCGGTGTCCGCCCCCCGGGACTCTCTGGGAGCGACGGTCGAGGCCCGCGCGCGGGCGATCGTCGATTCCCTCACACAGCGACCTCCGCTCAGCCCCCCGCTCTGACCCCCCACTTGACTTACGACGGCAGCGGGGAGAGATTCCCCGCGGTTCTCTTAGCACTCACTTCGCCAGAGTGCTAATCGCAATACGAAACAAGCACTTACAGAGCACAGCGGAGGTCTAGCACCATGGCTACTGCGACCACGAGCAAGACCAAGCTGAAGGTCTTCCCGCTCGCCGACCGGGTGGCGATCCGGCCGATCGAGGAGACGGAGCAGATGAAGGGTGGGCTGTACATCCCAGACACGGCCAAGGAGAAGCCGATCCAGGGCGAAGTGCTCGCCGTGGGTCCCGGTCGGCGCGAGAAAGGGGAGCTGGTCCCGCTCGAGCTTAAGGTGGGCGATCGCGTGGTGTACGGGAAGTACAGCGGCACCCAGGTGGAGCTCGAAGGTGAGGAGATCATCCTGATCAAGGAATCCGACGTCATCGCCAAGCTCGGCTGAGTTCTAGGAGGAACACGCAATGCCTGCGAAGCAACTGGAGTTCAACACCGAGGCCCGCGCCCGCTTGAAGCGGGGCGTGGACCAGTTGGCCGAAGCGGTGAAGGTCACGCTCGGCCCTAAGGGTAGGAACGTCGTCATCGACAAGAAGTTCGGTAACCCAACGGTGACCAAGGACGGCGTCACCGTCGCCAAAGAGATCGAGCTCGAGGATCCGATCGAGAACATGGGCGCCCAGATGGTGAAGGAAGTGGCGACCAAGACATCGGACCTGGCGGGCGACGGCACGACCACGGCGACCGTGCTGGCCCAGGCGATCTTCCGTGAGGGTCTCAAGTCGGTCACCGCCGGCTCGAACCCGATGTCGCTCAAGCGTGGCATCGAGCGCGCCGTGGAGACGGTGGTGGAGGAGCTGAAGAAGATCTCGGTGCCCACGGCGGGGCGGAAGGAGATCGCCCAAGTCGGCGCCATCTCGGCGAACAACGACAAGGAGATCGGCAACCTGATCGCCGAGGCGATGGAGAAGGTGGGGAAGGACGGGGTGATCACGGTCGAGGAGGCGAAGGGCCTCGAGACCACCCTCGAGACGGTGGACGGGATGCAGTTCGACCGTGGCTACCTCTCGCCCTACTTTATCACCGACCCGGAGAAAATGGAGGCGGTGCTGGAGGACGCCTACGTTCTGATCCACGACAAGAAGGTCTCCACGATGAAGGACCTGCTGCCGATCCTCGAGAAGGTGGCGCAGGCCGGCCGGCCGTTGCTCATTATCGCGGAAGACGTCGAGGGCGAGGCGCTGGCGACGCTCGTGGTCAACAAGCTCCGCGGCACACTGAAAGTCTGCGCCGTCAAGGCGCCGGGCTTCGGTGACCGCCGCAAGGAGATGCTGATCGATATCGCGGTGCTGACCGGCGCGCCTCAGGTCATCTCCGAAGAGATGGGCCTGAAACTCGAGAACGCCGTGCTGGGCGACCTCGGTCAAGCCAAGCGGATCGTGATCGACAAGGACAACACGACCATCGTGGGCGGCAAGGGCAAGCGCGAGGCGATCCAGGGCCGCATCAAGGAGATCAAGGCGGCGATCGACAAGTCCACGTCGGACTACGACAAGGAGAAGCTGCAGGAGCGGCTCGCGAAGCTCGCGGGCGGTGTCGCAGTCATCAACGTGGGCGCGGCCACCGAGACCGAAATGAAGGAGAAGAAGGCCCGCGTGGAGGACGCGTTGCACGCCACGCGCGCAGCGGTCGAGGAGGGCATCGTGCCGGGCGGCGGTGTGGCGCTGCTGTTCGCCCAGAAGGCGCTGGACAAGGTGAAGACGGCGGATGACGACGAGAAGGTCGGCGTCGAGATCGTGCGCCGCTCGCTCGAGGAGCCGATGCGGATGATCGCGCAGAACGCGGGCGCCGAGGCCTCGATCGTCGTCGGGAAGGTGAAGGAGTCGAAGGACAAGAACTTCGGCTACAACGCCCAGACCGACTCGTTCGAGGATCTCGTCGTGGCGGGGGTCATCGACCCGACCAAGGTCACGCGCACCGCGCTGCAGAACGCCGCATCCATCGCCAGCCTGCTGCTCACCACCGAGTGCGTGGTGGTGGAGAAGAAGGAGAAGGAGAAGGCTCCGCCGATGCCCGGTGGCGGCGGCGGCATGGGCGGGATGTACTGATAGAGGCACTGACGCACGGACGCAACGGAGCGCCCCGGGGTGCAATCCCCGGGGCGCTCTCGTTCACCGGCGTGGCCAGCGTCCCCGAGGTGTATCTTTCGCTGTGCCCGCATCGCCCCCTTCCGCGGATGGTCCCGGGCGCGCCGCCCTGTCGCGCGACCTCGGGGATTTCCTGATCGAGCTGTCCATCGCCCTCCATAAGCACGCCATGTATCCCCAGGGCCACCCGTCGCTGGCGCCGGCGGCCGCGGGCGTGACGCGCCGGGCGGCGCTGCTGCTCGAGAACCGCTCGACCCTGTCGTTGGGTGTCGCGCGCCGGCAGCTCGTCATCGAGGGGATCGCCACCGACCCGAAGCATCCGGTGTTGGGCGAGCTCGCCGAGCGGCTGCATCGGCACCACCTCGGCGCCCTGACCTTCCGCAAAGGGGTCGAGCCGGCGGAAGTGGCTGACGTCCTCAAAACCCTGGCGGTCGACGCGGAGCGCGCCGGGCAGCCGCTGGGCCTCGGCGACCCCGAGCGGCTGCGCGCCTGGCCCCACGTCCAGCTGCACTCCCTCACCTACGAGCGCCTCGAGCTGGTCGGCGAGGGCGCGCCCTCGGAAGGGGCGCGGGCCGCGCAGCTCTGGGTAGGCCTCGCGCGGGCGGCGCTGGCCCTGCAGCCCGACGACGACCAGCCCATGCCGACCGAGCCGGCGGTGATCGCTCAGGCGATCGACGCCCACGAGCGCGGCGCCACCGCCTACGACCAGGTCATCGTGGGCTATCTGCTGCAAATCGCCGAGGAGCTCAAGACCGCGGGGACGGCGGAGGCGATGGCGCTGCGGCGCCGCATGTCCCATCTCGTGCGCTCGCTCAAACCCGAGACGCTGCGACGGCTGGTCGAAATGGGCGGCGATTTCGTCCAGCGGCGCAAGTTCGTGCTGGACGCCGCGGCGGGGATGGCCGTAGACGCAGTGCTCGAGATCCTCAAGGCCGCCGCCGACACCTCGCAGCGGACGATATCTCATTCGCTCGTCCGCCTGCTCTCCAAGCTCGCGGCGCACGCGGACGGGGGGAGGAGCCCGGAGATCCGGGAGGAAGCCGACCACGCGTTGCGCGAGCAGGTTCAGGAGCTGCTCCGGGGGTGGACGCTGTCTGACCCGAACCCCGGCGCATACAGCGCGGCGCTCGAGCGCATGGCGCGGGCCGCCCCCCTGTTCGTCGCCCCCCCCGAAGGCGGATACCCCGCGGAGCCCGACCGCGTAGTGGCGATGGCGCTGGAGGTGGAAGTGGTGGGACCGCGCACGCTCCCGGCGGTCGACCGCGTCGTCCATGAGGGACGGCTCCCGCAGCTGCTCGACGCCCTGGCTCAGCTGCCGTGGACCAGTGCCGCGGCCGCCCGGGTGTGGGCACGGATCGCCACGGCGGAGGTGGTCGGACGGGTCGTGGCGACGGAGCCGGTGGACTTCAAGGTCCTCGACCGACTGGTGCCGCGCGTCGGGTCGGCCGCGGCGGCTCCGTTGCTCGACGCGCTGGCGGCAGCGGAGTCACGCGGCACGCGTCGTGGTCTACTAGCCCAGCTCGCGCATATGGGGGCAGGGATCGGATCGATCGTCGTGGCAAGGCTGGAGGACCCGCGCTGGTACGTCACGCGGAACATGCTCGCTCTGCTGGACGAGCTCCCGGCGGTGCCCCCAGGGTTCTCGCCGGTGCGGTACACGCGGCATGACGATGCGCGCGTGCGCTGGCAGGCCGTGAAGCTGCAGCTCAAGCTGCCCGCCGAGCGCGACGCGGCGCTGGCCACGGCCCTCAAGGACCGCGAGCCTCGCATCATGCGGCTCGCGCTCGGGCTGCTGGTGGCGCTGCAAGCGTGCCCGGAGGTGCTGGTGCCCCTGCTGGTGAGCCAGGCCGCGGATCGTACGCTGGCGTCGGATCTGCGAGTGCTCGCGATCCGGGCGCTGGGCGGCACGAGCGCGCCCGCGGCGCTCGAGGCGCTGCTGCGCCTCACGTCGGCCGGCCGGACGCTGTTCGGGCGCGAGCGGCTCCCGCCCAAGTCGCCGGAGGTGGTGGTCGCGCTCGCGGCGCTCGCAACCGGCTGGCGCAGGGACCCGCGCGCCGCCGCGCGGTTGACCCATGCCGCCGCCTCGAGCGATCCGGAGATCCGCGCCGCCGCGCGCACCGCGAGAGCGCTCCGGTGAGCGATCCCGCCGCCTTCCTCACGGCGTTCGCGCAGGCGCTGGCCACCATGACCCTCTACACCGCGGGCCATCCCGCCCGGGAGCGCGCGGTCGATACGGCGTATCGCGAGCTGCAGGACCTGCAGGCGGACACGCCGCATCCACTCTTCACCTTCCTCGGAGACGAGATCGTGTACGGGCGCCTGCCGCTGCGGGACCTGAAGGCCTGGGACTGGTCGCGGCGTCTGGCGCAGGCGGGTATCGAGCGCCTCGAGTTCGAGGACCAGGTGGGCCGCGAGGAGTTCGCCGGATTCTTGGACGAGGTGCTGGCGCGCCTCACGCTGTCCGCCATCGACACGTCGGAAGCGCGGCAGATGCGCCACTCGAGTATCAAGTACGGAGCGGTGGGCGTGCGGGGAGAAGTCGAACACGCGGCGGTCCAGACGGCGACGATCAACTATTCCCTGGGCGAGGAAGCGGACACGGTGCGGTGGTTCCAGGAGGAGGTGAAGACGCGCGGCGTGCTGCCACTCACAGAGGCGGAGGCGGTGGTGCGCTCGCTCGCCCTCGCCATGCGCGGCGGCCGCCACATCGTGATCCCGCTGCTCCAGTTGAAGGAGTTCGACCAGTATACCACCACGCATTCGATGAACGTCGCGGTGCTCGCCATGGCGCTCGCCGAGTACCTGGGACTCGGCGCGCGCGACGTACGCGGCTTCGGTATCGCGGGGCTGCTGCACGACATCGGCAAGGTGCGCATTCCGATCGAGGTCCTGACCAAGCCGGGCAAGTTCACCGAAGAGGAGCGGGCCCTCATGAACCGGCACCCCGCGGAAGGCGCGCGCATCATCCTGGACTCCGAGGAGCAGCTCGATCTCCCGGCCGTGGTGGCGTATGAGCATCACATCATGCTCAACGGCGACGGCTATCCGACGCTCACCTTCCGCCGCGACTGCCATTACGCCAGCAAGCTGGTGCATGTGTGCGACGTGTACGACGCGCTGCGCACCAACCGGCCGTACCGCGAGGCCTGGTCCCAGGAACGCACCCTCGGCTATCTGGAGGGACGGGGCGGGATGGAGTTCGATCCGGAGATGGTGACCACATTCGTGCAGATGATGCGCAAGTGGGAGCCGCAGATCGCCGTAATGCGCGACGCGCAGGCCCCGGTGCTGGCGACGGGGGCGGCCGGGGGGGCCGGCGGCACCACCTGACTGTCGTGCCGCTTCCGGGGTAGATATTTTGACTACGACTCCCTGCAACGATTCTTCTGGACGGTTCTCCGTGACGCTCTTTCGGTGTCGGTGGGTGATCGTCTGCCTGCTTGCCTTCCCCCTGGGTTTGCGCGGTCAGGGCCGCCCCCGCCTCGAGGGCACGTGGCAGGCGAAGACGGAGGACGAGATCCGCAACATCATGGTCCGGAGCGACAGCTCCGCCCAGTTCGGCGACCAGGTGGCACGGTGGCGTGTCGTCGGGGACAGCCTCTGGATCACGCTGGGCGACGGTGTCTGGCAAGTCTACGGCATGAAGCTCGGCGCCGACCGGCTCACGCTCGCAGGGGGCGACCTCGAGAAGCCGGTGACGCTGCGGCGGGTCGGGCCGCCGAAGGCGCGGGCCGACTCGGTCGCCATTCCGCCCGCGCCGCCCGCGACCGAGCGCGCCTGGGAGTGACCGGCTAGCGCAGGTCGCGAATGTCGGCGACGCGCCAGCCGTCGGACGTCTTGGTGAAGCGGATCGCCTGGCGCCGGCGGGTCTCGCTCTGGGCGCCGCCGCCCGCCGGCACATAGGTGTACAGGGTCCGTACGGTGGCGTGCGCCTCGTCCCCGCGCACCGTAATCCCCTCGATCGCATACCGCGCCGTGAGGCGGGTGTAGCGCTGGAAGAACTGCACCCAGCCCGCGACGTCCCGGTCTACCATGCCGGGCATCAGCACCTGCAGGTTGCCCACGCGCTCGCTCGACACGGCGCGCTCGAGGTCCTGGAGCAGCACCGGGATCGCCGCGCGCGGGTCGGGGGGCTGGGGGCTCGGCGGCGCCACGCCCGCCGCCACGCCGACCTGCTCGGCGTCGAGCGCGGCCAGCTTCGCCAGCGTGAAGTCCATCGCCACAAACAGCGATTCGGCGCGCGCCAGCGACGTGCCCGCGCGCCCTGCCTCCGGGCGGGTCGCCAGGGCGTGCACCACCGGCGTCGCCCGGGCGATCGCCTGCTGCGCCTCCCGCCGGAGCCCGTCCGCTTCGTGCTGGGCCTTCTGGTATTGCGTGACCGCGCTCAAGTAGCCGCTCCCCGCGTGCGCCTGGTCGCCCCCCCGCACGGCGCGCTCGGCGTTCTGGAGCACCGTCTCGGCGAGCAGCAGCGACGGCACGTTGTTCTTCATCGCGCCGGCGCGGTGCGCCCGGTCGCGGGCGGCCAGTGCTGAATCACGTTGCGCGGTGAGGGCCGGGTTGAGCCCCGTCGGCAGCGGATAGGCGAGCAGCTGGTCGACCGTGGCGGTGGCATCGGTTCCCAACGGCGCCGCGACGGGCGACGGCGAGCGCGACACGTACAGCAACACCAGCGCGGTCACCATCAGCGCCGTCAGTACCGCCGCCCGCCACTTGAGCGGCGTGTGGGTCACCAGCCGCAACGCGGCGGCTGGGATCGGCGTCCAGCGCGGGGCTAGCAGCGCCGTGGTCTCGGAAGCGCCGGACAGCGCCGCCCGGATGCTGGACAGCGCGGATTGCATGTGGCGCGCCGTCTCGTACCGATCCTCGGGCACCTTGTTCAGGGCCTTCGCCACGACGCGCTCGAGCGACGTCGGGATCGACGCCGTCAGGGTGCGGAGCGGCTTGGGGTCGGTGGTGAGCACCTGGTACAGCACGCCGTGCACCGTCTCGCCCTCGAACGGTTTGCGGTAGGAGAGCAGCTCGTACAGCAGGCTGCCCATGGCGAACAGATCGGTGGCGGGAGTGATGGGCCCGTTCGTGATCTGCTCGGGCGCCATGTACGTCGGCGTCCCGACGATGGCGCCCGAGCCGGTGACGTCGGCCGACTGCAGCCGCGCGATGCCGAAATCCATGATCTTCACCGACCCGTCCGACGCGATCCGCACGTTGGATGGCTTGATGTCGCGGTGGATCACGCCGCGTCCGTGGGCGTAAGAGAGACCTTGGAGCACCTCGATGGCGATGTCGAGCTTGCGCTCGAGGGTGAGCGCCTCCTGCTGCGCGATCAGGTGACTCAGGTCGCGTCCGTCCACCAGCTCCAGCGCGATGAACAGCTGGCCATCGGCTTCGCCGAGGTCGTAGATCGTGACGATGTTGCGGTGCTGCAGGGCGCCCGCCGCGCGCGCCTCCCGCAGGAACCGGGCGCGCGCGTCCTGGGTGCGGCCGATGGCGCTGCTCAGGATCTTGAGCGCGACGTAGCGGCGGATGACCGAGTCGTACGCCTTCCACACGGCACCCATCGCGCCTTCTCCGATGAGCTCGTGCAGCTCGAATTTCCCGACTCTGCGATACTGATCGGTGCGCGCCATGCGGCTCGGAGTGGACAGACTGAACAATGTGCGCGGCGCGGGCCGACGGGGCAACCGGGCGAGCGGTTCGTCAGCGTGCGGCCCAGTCGTAGATGCGCCCGAGCATGGCCCGGATCGCGTCGTCCACAGCGACATCCCGTCGGGGCAGCACGCGCTCCGCGATCTTGAGAAAGCCTTCCTTCGTGAGCCGCGCGCCGGCCTCCGCCGTCGCCTCGCTCACTCCCCACGCGAGCGGCGGCACGTACTTGGGCGGGCGCACCGCGCCGAATACGTTAGCGCCGACGCCGATCACGGTGCCGGTGCCGAGCAGTGTGCCGATGGCCGTCTTGGCGTGGTCGCCGATCAGGCTGCCGAGGTTGGTCAGGCCGGTCTCGATCGCCGCCCCGGCGACATCGAGACGGACCGAGCCGTAGGTGTTCTTCAGGTTTGAGGTGATCGTCCCTGCGCCGAGGTTCGCCCAGCGACCGATCACGCAGTGTCCGACGAACCCGTCGTGCGCCTTGTTGGCATAGCCGAGGAAGAGACAGCACGCGAGCTCCCCGCGCACTTTGCAGTGCGGGCCGATGGCCGACGCCCGGATCGGTCCGCCGAGCAGATGGGTGTTCGCGCCCGCCCACAGCGGCCCCTCGAGTCGCGTGCCCGAGCGCACCTCGACGCCGCTCTCCAGCACGACCGGCCCCTGCCGAACGTCGAAGACGACGCCCGGTTCTACGGCGGCGTCGTGGAGGCTGATCCAGGCAGGGTCCCCCAGCACGCTGCTGCCCGCCGGGATCGGGTCGCTCTCGCCGAGCCACGCGCCCAAGTCTTCGGCGAGCAGCGGCTCGAGCACTCGGACGAGATCGTACGCCCCGTGCAGCACGACGCCCGACACCTCGACACTCGCCGCGTTCGCCTGCGGCCCGTCCCACGTGGCTCCGGGCCCGACGCCCCAGCCCACGGTGACGCCGTTGCAGCTGAGGCGGAACGCGGCCGGCGGCAGCGGCGGCGCCAGACCGCGCGGCACGAACGTCGACGACCCGATGAGGGCCGGCCCCGCCACCGGGCGCCGCGCGCCCACCGCCGGCACGCCGGGCTCGACGAACCCGGCCAGGTGGGGGAGGGCGAAGATCGCCGTCGTCTCCGTGCCCGCGAACGCTTCCCACCGCTCCCGGATCAGGTGCGCGCCGGCGCGCAGCTCCGCGATCGGTCGGGCCCCGGCGAACGGCGCCCACGCAGGCGACGGGTCCGGGTCGAGCAGGTAGAGGGCGTGGGTCACAGCCGCTGCACGAGCTCTTTGAGCCGCTCCGCGCGGCCGGTCGGCATCACGAGCGTGTGTCCGTTCGCGCGCACCACGACCATGTCCTCGACGCCCACGACGGCGAGGTGTTCGTTCTCGGACCAGATCACCGAGCGCCGCACGTCGTCCCCCAGCATCACGTTGCCCACGACGACGTTGCCACGGGCGTCGGGTCGGCGGATGCGGAGCAACGAGTCCCACGACCCGATGTCGTCCCAGCGGAACGTGCCGGCGACGACCGCCAGCCGTTTCGTGCGCTCGAGCACCGCGACGTCCACGGCCACGGGCTGCACGGCGCCGAAGAAGCCGGCGATGTCCCCCGCCGACAGCTTGGGCCACCCGGCCTTGAGCTCGCGCGCATACGCGCCCGCTTCTCCCAGGAAGCGCGCCACGCCCCACGCGAACAGGCCCGTGTTCCAGAGCGCGCCGCGCCGCCGCAGCAGGGCCGCGCGCGCCGCGCTCGGCTTCTCGACGAAGCGCCGCACGGCGCGGGCGCTGCCCAGCGGCTTGCCGGGGACGATGTAGCCGTAGCCGGTGTCGTTGCGGGTCGGCGTCACGCCTACCGTGACGAGCACGTCGTACTCGTGCGCCACGCCGAGGGCGTTGCGGGCGGCGGAGCGGAACGCGCGGTCATCGCCGACCGCCCAGTCGGCGTGCAGCGACAGCATTTGTGCTCCGGGGTCGCGTTGCGAGATCCACTGCGCCGCCCACGCCAGCGCTGGAGCGGTAGACGCCGCTCGCGGCTCGGCGAGGATCTGGGGTCGCGGGATCTGCGGCACGGCGGCGGCGACCTGATCCACGAGGAAGGGCCCCGTGAGAATGAGTATCCGCTCGGCGGGCACGAGCCCTTCCAGGCGCTCGACCGCCTGGACCAGCAGCGGCCGATCGCCGGCCAGCGGCAGGAGTTGTTTCGGGCGCTGCGGCGTCGAGAGGGGCCAGAAGCGTGTACCCGAGCCGCCCGCGAGGATCGCGGCCCAGGCGTTCACGCCGACTCGCCCAGCGGTTGTGGGGGGGGATGGGGGGGGGAGTCGCCCAGCAGCGCCGCGATGCGCGCGATGAGCTTGGTGGGGCTGAACGGCTTGGTCAGGAGCGCGGAGCCGAGCCCCTGCGCCTCGTCCAGGATGCGCTCCTCGCCCTCGGCGGTCAGGACGATGACCGGGAGGGTCCGAGTGGCGGTGGCGCGCCGCAGGTCGCGCAGCAGGTCCAAGCCGGAGCCGTCGGGGAGGTGGAGATCGAGGAGCAGGGCGTCCACCGGCAGGTGGGAATCCCCGAGCACGCTACGCGCCTGGGCCAGCGTGCGGGCCAGGCTGACCCTATAGCCGACGTGCTCGAGGTGGGGCCGGAGGAGGAGCCCGATGTGCGGCTCGTCATCCACGACGAGGAGGTGCCGCGGAGTCGCTGTCACGCCGCCGACTCCCGCTCAGAGGAGGCCGGCGATGGCCGAGCGGTGACGGCGCAGATCGTACAGCAGCCCGCCCACGTTGGTGGACGGCTGCACGAGCACGACGAGCAGAGCGTCGGCGTTGAGCACGGAAACCACCGCGAGCCCGCCGCCGAACTCGAGCACGCCGGTGCCGAACTCCCCGCGCCCCGCCGCTTCGCCCAGCTGGGTCATGCTGTTGATCACCGAGGGGAGCAGGGCGGCGACGTTCTCGGGGTCGACGCCGTTCCGGGCGTGAGATTGGATGGGCAAGCCGTCGCGGCCGACGACCACCACGGCGTCCACGCCGGGACCCCGGCTGAGCGCGTCGACCACTTCCCGGATCGTCGCCATACGGCGGCCAACCTAGGAGTGGGTGCGAGTGAAGTCAAGCAGCGATCGCGGGTTGACCCACTTGGACGGCGTCCAGTATCTTCCCGGCACCGCATGCCTCCCCGCTGCCGTTTTGTCGCGCCCACCGTTGCCGTCGCCGGGCTCGCCCTGCTCGCTGCCGCGTGTAGCGATACCACGGGACTGCCGGCAGCGGTCATCGACAATGTGGTCGACACGGTGTCGTTGTTCGCGTTGTTCGGCACGCCGATCTCGACGCCGTCCGCCTACGATCTCAGCAGTCGGCTCGGCGGCGTCGCCGCGAATGCGTTGGTGCGCACTGACCAGGCGTCGGCGTTCGACTTCGCCTTCAACTTCGACTCGCTGCGACGCCCGGTGCTGCTCCCGCCCGGCGCGGTGGGGCTTGGTCAATCGTCGGGGCTGCAGCGCGCGAGCCGGCCCTTCGACTCGATCACGGTGGCGCCGACCGGCGGGTACGCGTTCGACCAGCCGCTGGTGGTGGACACGGGGACGGTGGCGGTCGTGCGGTCGCGCCCCACCAACTGCCTGTTCGGCGTCACGGTGTTTCTGTACGCCAAGCTGCGGGTGGTCGCGATCGACACGACCGCGCGACGCATCGACTTCCGGATTCTGGTCGACCAGAACTGCGGCTATCGCGGTCTCGCGCCGGGCATACCGACTCAGTAATGCGGTGATCGACCTCAAGCTGCTGCGCGCCTCGCCCGACCTGGTGCGGTCCGCGCTCGCCCGCCGCGGTGATGCGAGCGTCACGAAGCTGCTCGACGAGCTCGAAGCGCTCGACATCCGCCGCCGTGCGCTCACGGGCCAGCTCGACCAGCTGAAGGCGGAGCGCAACGAATTCGCGAAGGCCGACGCGCAGCTCGTGAAGCAGCACGGGAAGCTCTCCCCGGAAGTCGTCGAGCAGCGCCGACAGCACGGTCAGCGGATCACCGCCCTCGAGCACGAGCTGCGTAACATCGAGTCCGTGCTCGATGCGAAGGCGCTGTTCGTCCCCAACCCACCGCTCCCCGAGGTGCCGGACGGCGATGCGCGTCGCAACAAGGTGATGCGCACGTGGGGCGAGGCGGCGCCGGTCGGCGGGCCGCCGCACTGGGAGATCGCCGAGCAGCTCGGGCTGGTGGATTTCGTCCGCGGCGCCAAGCTGGCGGGGTCGGGATTCCCCGTCTTCGTCGGGCATGGCGCCCGGCTCGTGCGCGCGCTCATCAACTTCATGCTCGACCTACACGCGCGCGAGCACGGCTACGTCGAGGTTGAGCCGCCGTTCCTCGTGCGGCGCGAGATCATGCAAGGCACGGGGCAGCTCCCCAAGTTCGAAGCGGACGCATACCGCACCGACCCAGACGACCTGTTCCTCATCCCCACTGCGGAAGTGCCGGTTACGAACCTGTTGCGCGACGAGGTCGTGGACGGCGCGACGCTGCCGCGCGGCTACGTAGCGTACACCCCCTGCTTTCGCCGTGAGGCCGGCGCTGCGGGAAAAGACACGCGCGGGCTGCTGCGTGTGCACCAGTTCGACAAGGTAGAGCTCGTGCGGTTCAGCCGCGCGGCCGAGTCGGCGGCGGAGCACGAGCGGCTCACCGACCACGCCGAGGAGGTGCTGCGACGGCTCGCGCTGCCCTATCGCGTGGTGTTGCTCGCGGCGGGAGACCTGGGGTTCGCCAGCGCGAAGACGTACGATCTCGAGGTGTGGGCGCCGGGCGTGGGCGCGTGGCTCGAGTGCTCGAGCTCGAGCACGTTCACCGATTTCCAGGCCCGACGCGCCAACATCCGCTGCCGGCCGCAGCCCGGCGGAAAGGTCGAGTTCGTCCACACCCTGAACGCCTCCGGTGTGGCACTGCCGCGGACCATCGCCGCGCTGCTCGAGACGCACCGGCAGCCGGACGGCGCCGTCGTCCTGCCCCCGGCGCTCGTTCCGTACGCGGGGACCGACCGCTTGGCTCCGGCCGGTGGCGGGTAACGCCGGACGCGCGGTGCGGTGGGCGGGGGAGGGGCCGCGCGCAGTGCTTGCATTGGCGCTGTTCCTGGGTGGCATCACCGTCGGCTACGCGTGGGTCGTGGCCCGTCACCTGCGGGACGACGCCCGCGACACGAGCCGGCTGCTGGGGCGCGTGTTCGCCGGCCTCAACGACCCGCGGCCCGACGCCGCGACGGACGCGCTGCTCGATCTCGCGGCCCAGGTACGCGGGCTCGGCATTCCCATCGCGGTCACCGACACTGCCGGCCGCATCAGCGCGATGGCGAACGCGCCGCTGGCGTCGAACGCCGACAGCGTCACGCTGCGCCGCTGGATCACCCAGCTCGACGCCGTGAACACCCCGATCGTCCAGCCGGGGGTCGGCACGATTCACTACGGTCCGCTCCCGGCCGCCCGCCGGTTCACCGTCCTCGCCGTGCTGGAAGGCGCCGTCTTCCTCTGCCTCGCCCTCCTGGCGGTGTGGGCGTATCGCTCGCAGGTCGCGGCGGCGCGGGACCGGCTCTGGGTGGCGATGGCCCGCGAGTCAGCCCACCAGCTCGGCACGCCCTTGATGAGCCTCACGGGATGGATTGCCTACCTGCGGGAAAACCCGGGTACACCGGTCGGCGAGCTGGCCGATCATCTTGAGGCCGATGCGGAGCGCCTCGAGCGGGTCGCCAAGCGGTTCGAGCGGATCGGCCGGCCCGTGCGCCGTGAGCCGGTCGGCCTCGGCGCGCTCGCGGAGCGCGTGGTGAGCTACTTTCGCCCCCGCATGCCGACGCTCGCGAGCCCGGTGACGCTCACGCTCGTCGCGACCGGCCCCGGGCCCACGGCGCTCGGCGACCCGGTGCTCGTCGAGTGGGCCCTCGAGGCGGTGATCAAGAACGCCATCGATGCGCTCTCGGGACGCGGCGGACGCATCGACGTTACCGTGGACGCGCTCGGGGCTGTCGCCCGCATGAGCGTGCACGACGATGGTCCCGGGCTGTCCCCAGAGATCCGCGGCCGCCTGTTCGAGCCGGGCGCGACCACCAAGGCCGGCGGCTGGGGGATCGGGCTCGCGCTCGCGCGCCGCATCGTCGAGCAGCAGCACGGCGGGCGCCTGTCCTACCATCCGGCGCCCGATGGGCCCGGCAGCGTGTTTGTGCTGGAGTTCCCTTCGGCGCCTTCCCCGGGGCCCGGGACCCGGGGCCTGGGACCCGTATGAGCCTCCCGCTCAACCCCGCGCAAGACGCCGCGGTGCGACACCGCGGCGGCCCGCTGCTCGTGCTGGCGGGCGCGGGCTCCGGCAAGACGCGCGTCCTCACCGCGCGGATCGCCTACCTGATCCAGGAGCGGGGCGTCGCCCCGCAGCAGATCTTCGCCGTCACCTTCACGAACAGAGCGGCCGGCGAGATGCGCTCCCGCGTAGCGGCCCTGCTCGGGGCGGATCCGAAGGGGCTGTGGATCGGCACCTTCCATTCGCTCTCGGCCCGGCTGCTGCGGCGCGAGGCGGCGCACCTCGGCTTCGGGCCGAACTTCACCATCTACGACCAAGACGACTCCGAATCCTTCATCAAGCGCCTGCTGGAGCAGCAGGGGCTATCGCCCAAGGCGAACCCCCCGCGCGCGATCCACGCCGTGATCTCGAGCGCCAAGAACCGCATGCTGCTCGCCGAGGAGCTCGGCGCCCAGGCCGAGAGCCTCCTCGAGCGCGTCGCCGCCCAGATCTACGCGGCGCTCGGACCGGCGCTCCGGCAGGCGAACGCCATGGACTTCGACGACCTGCTCCTCCACCCGCTCGCCCTGTTCCGGGAACACCCGGAGCGACTCGCCTACTGGCAGCAGCGGTTCGAGCACGTGCTGGTGGACGAGTTTCAGGACACGAACGCGGCGCAGTATCGCCTGGTAAAGCTGCTCGCCGCCCGGCATACGAACCTCTGCGTGGTGGGTGACGACGACCAGGCGATCTACGGCTGGCGCGGGGCCGACGTGCGTCACATGCTGTCGTTCCAACAGGACTTCCCGGACGCGACCCTGATCAAGCTCGAGCAGAACTACCGCTCCACGCAGGTGATTCTCGACGCCGCCAACGGAGTGATTGCCGAAAACGCGCGGCGGCTCGGCAAGACGCTGTTCACCGCGACCCCAGGCGGGGAGCCCGTCACGCTGCTGACCGCAGCGGACGAGCGCGACGAGGCGGAGTGGCTCGCAGGGGAGCTGGCACGGCGCGCGGCCGAGGCGGACGTCCCTTACGAAGGCATGGCGATCCTGTACCGCACCAACGCCCAGTCCCGCCCGCTGGAGGAGGCGTTTCGGTTCCGGGGGATCCCCTACCGGCTGGTGGGGGCGGTGAGCTTCTACGAGCGCCGCGAGGTGAAGGACGTCCTCGCCTACCTGCGGCTGATCGCGAACGCTGCGGACGACGAGGCGTTCGTGCGGGTGGTCAACGTGCCGCGGCGCGGGATCGGTGACGCCTCGCTCTCCCAACTGCTGCGGACGGCCGCCCAGTGGGGGAAGCCGCTGCTCGAGACGGCTCGCGCGGCCGACCGCGTCGCGGACCTCCGGCCCAATGTGCGGGAGGCGTTCCAGGCGCTCGCCCGGCTGATCGACGACCTCCGGGCGCGCTACGGGGACGCCGACCCCGCCACCGTGCTCGAGCGGATGATCGCAGCCGTGGGATACGGGCAGTACCTCGCCGACGAAGGACCGGAGGGGATCGAGCGGCTCGAGAACGTGCAGGAGCTCATCGCCGGGGCGGCGGAGTGGGCGGAGACGGCGGCCGACGAGGGAGATGAGGTCGGGGATGCGGCCGGGGAAGGGGGGAGCGGGAAGGGGGCGTCGCTGATCGAGCGCTATCTCACTCAGGCCGCCCTCGTGACGTCCGCCGATCAGGGGACCGGCGATCCGACGGGTGTGACCCTGATGACGGTCCACATGGCCAAGGGACTCGAGTGGCCTGTGGTGACGCTCGCTGGTCTCGAGGACGGGCTGTTCCCCTTGGCGCGGGCGGCGGGGGAGCCGGGGGGGCTCGAGGAGGAGCGTCGGCTGTGCTACGTGGGGCTCACGCGTGCGCGCGAAAAACTGTATCTCTCATGGGCGCGCACGCGGTACCGGAACGGGCGGCTCGAGCTGTCGGAATCGTCCCGCTTCCTCGAAGCGTTGCCACCGGCGGTTGTGGAAGAGCGTAGCACGACGCCGCGGTGGGACCGTGCGCTGCGCTCGTCCGGCGGCAGCACGCGCCGTGCGGCCCACGCGCCCGTCGCAGTGGACTGGATCGAGGACGCGCCGCAGGACGCGCCCCGCTACGTCGCGGGCGAACGGGTGCGCCACCGGAAGTTCGGCAGCGGCGTCGTCCGCGCTGTCTCCGGCTCGGGCCGCGAGTTGAAAGTCACGGTGGAATTCGACGACCAAGCGATCGGAACCAAGCAGCTGCTCGTGGCCTATGCGGGTCTCGAGCGCGAGTGGGAGAGCGCATGAGCGTCACGCACGAGGAAGTGTTGACGATCGCGCGGCTGGCGGAGCTGGACGTGGACGAAGCGACGCTTCCGGTCCTCACCGAGCAGATGTCGCGGATCCTCGAGTTCGTGGCCCAGATCGGGGCCGTCCCGGCGAGCGAGAGCGCCAAGCCGTTCGTGCCGGGCCCCGATGCGGTGCGGTTCCGCCCCGACGAGGTCAAGCCGTGGCCGCTCGCGTTCGGCCCCGACAAGCTGGCCCCGGCGTTCCGGGGCGGATTCTTTCTGGTGCCGAGGTTGGGTCAATTCGAAGAAGAGGATCAGTGAGCAGCGCGAGTGAACTCGCGGCTCGACGTCTGCCCGTAAACGGGCCCACGGCCGCTTCAGCGGCAGCGCCGAGCCGCGGCTTCAGCCGCGATAGAGACGGACGATGAGCGATCCCGGCGAGGCGCTCGCGAACGCCAAGGCGGCGGCCGACCGGATCGTCAAAGCCAAGCGCCTCAACGCCTGTCTCACGCCGCCGAAGGAGCTCCGGCAATCGCTCCAGAAGCAGGGCCAGGCCGCGCATCCGTCCGGCGTGCTGTACGGGATGCCGGTCGCGGTCAAGGACAATATCTGCACGCTCGAGTTCACGACCACCTGCGGGTCGAAGATCCTCGCGGGCTACCGCTCGCCGTACGAGGCGACGGCGGTGGCGAAGCTCAAGGCCGCGGGCGCGCTGGTCGCCGGCAAGACGAACTGCGACGAATTCGGGATGGGATCCTCCACCGAGCACTCGGCGTACGGCCGGGCGCTCCACCCCTTCGACAAGACACGCGTGCCGGGCGGCTCGTCGGGCGGGTCGGCGGCGCTCGTGGCCGCGGGCGCCGTGCCCGCGGGCCTGGGGTCGGAGACCGGCGGCTCGGTGCGCCAGCCCGCGTCGTTCTGCGGCATCGTGGGCATCAAGCCGACGTACGGCCGGGTGTCCCGCTACGGGCTCGTGGCCTTCGGCTCGTCGCTCGATCAGATCGGCGTGTTCGGGCGGAGTGTCCACGACGCCGCCCGCGTGCTCTCGGTGATCAGCGGGCGGGACCCCCGGGACTCGACCTGCGAGGCGCGCGACCCGTTGCGCCTCCCCACCGTTCCCGAGTCGCTGCAAGGGTTCGTGATCGGGATCGCGAAGGAGTACTTCCCACCGGACTTGGATCCCGCCGTGCGGCGCGCCTGCGATCGGGCGATCCGGGTGCTGAAGGAGCTGGGGGCCGCGGTGCGCGAGGTGTCGTTGCCGCACACCCAGTACGCCGTGCCGACCTACTACATCATCGCCCCGGCCGAGGCGTCGTCCAACCTGGCGCGCTACGACGGCGCGCGCTACGGACCGCGTTACGACGGCGCGCTCGACCTGCGGACGCTGTACCGCACCACCCGGGGGGAGGGGTTCGGACCCGAGGTGCGCCGGCGCATCCTGGTCGGGACGTACGTGCTGTCGTCGGGCTACTACGACGCCTATTACCGGCGGGCGCAGCAGATGCGCGCTCTGATCGCCCAGGACTTCCGGAACGTGTTCGACCGCGGCGTGGACCTGCTGTTCACGCCGACCACGCCCACGCCGGCGTTCAAGGCGGGCGAGAAGCTCGCCGACCCGGTCGCGATGTACCTGTCGGACATCTTCGTCGTGACGGCGAACCTCGCCGGCCTGCCGGCGATGTCGCTGCCCATCGGGCGGATCAAGGGACTCCCCATCGGGGGCCAGCTCATCGGCCAGGCGTTCCTCGAGGACGAGATGATCGAGGCGGCGTACGCGCTCGAGCGGATGGTGCCCGGGGCGGAGGACGCGTGACTGCCGGAGGCGGCTGGGAAACGGTCATCGGTCTCGAGACGCACGTCCAGCTGCGGACCGCGTCGAAGATGTTCTGCGGCTGCTCCGCCGCGTTCGGCGCGCCGCCCAACACCAACGTGTGCCCGGTGTGTCTGGGGTTGCCGGGCGCCCTGCCGGTGCCGAACGAGCAGGCGTTGAAGCTCGCGGTGCGCGCGGCGCTCGCCCTCGGCTGCACGCTGCACCCGAAGAGCGTCTTCGCCCGCAAGAACTACTTCTATCCCGATCTGCCGAAGGGGTACCAGATCTCGCAGTTCGAGCAACCACTCGCCACCGACGGTGCGCTGTCCTACCTGTCGCCCGACCGGGGGCTCACGACCGCGACGATCGTGCGGCTCCACGTGGAAGAGGACGCGGGGAAGTCGCTGCACGACCGCTTCCCGAAGCAAACGGCGATCGACCTAAACCGCTGCGGGGTGCCGCTGATCGAGATCGTCACCGGCCCCGACTTCCGCTCGCCTCAGGAGGCGCGGCGCTACCTCCAGACCCTGAAGCAGGTGCTCGAGTATGCGGGGATCTCCGACTGTGACATGGAGAAGGGCAGCCTGCGCGTGGACGCGAACGTCTCCGTGCGGCGCGCCGGCGAGGCGGCGCTCGGCACGAAGACCGAGGTGAAGAACATCAATTCGTTCGCCTACGTCGAGAAGGCGCTCTCGGTCGAGCGCGACCGCCAGGTCGCGCTGCTCGAAGGCGGCGGCACGGTCGCGCAGCAGACGCTGCTGTACGACTCCAAGACGAGCGGCGTGCGTCCGCAGCGCAGCAAAGAAGAAAGCCACGACTACCGCTACTTCCCAGACCCCGACCTGCCGCCGCTCGTCCTCACCGAGGAGTTCGTGGCCCAGCAGCAAGCCCAGCTCCCCGAGTTGCCGGCCAAGAAGCGCGAGCGCTTCATGACGCAGTACGCGCTGGGCGTGGCCGACGCGGACGTGCTTACCGGCGATCGGGCCGTGGCCGACTACTACGAGGCGGTCGTACACGCCGGGGCGGACACCAAGCTCGCGGCGAACTGGGTGATCAATGAAGTGCTCGGCGACGCGAAGACACACCAGGAGCAGCTGCGGGTGCCGCCCGGCGCGCTGGCGCAGCTCATCGGACTGGTGCGGGGCGGCACGCTGAGCCAGCAGGCCGCCAAACGCGTGTTCGCCGAGGTGGCGGAGCGGGGCGGGGAGCCGCGCAATGTCGCCGAGGCCCTCGGGGTCGTCCAGGTCGCGGACAGCGGGGTCGTCGCGCGCTGGGTGAGCGAGGTGCTCGGTGCGCACCCGCAGGAGGTCACGCGCTACAAGAGCGGCGAGATCAAGTTGCTGCCGTTCTTCGTCGGTCAGGTCATGAAGCTGTCGCGCGGCAAAGCGGACCCGAAGTTGGCGCAGAAGATCCTGGAAGAAAAGCTAGCCGCCTGAACGGTCGCGCCACGGCCGCTGCGCCTGCGACGCCCGCCAGTACTCGAGTGCCGGCGCGGGCAGCCCGAAGTGCTCCTCCGCCGTCTGCTCCATGCGCTCCGGATCCTCGCGGCCGCCTTCGTCCAGCGCCTGGCGGCGCATCTGCTTGGCGAGCCGGAGCGCCTTGTCGCCCGCAGGGTCCAGGCGGCGCGCCGCCGCGTCAGCGTCGCCGAGCAGCTCCATGACGTACTCGAACGCCACCGCCATGTGGCGCTCGACGTCGGCGTCGGGGAGGTCCCACCGGGTATTCTCGAGGATCATCTGGAACGCCCACCGCCAGCTCTCGCTCTCCGTCAAGTGCACCATCCCGCGGAACAAGCGGCGACTGGTCCCGACGCTGAACAGCGTGGGCGAGATGATCGTGTCGAGATGCGTGTCGCTCGGCGTGTGATCCTGGAGGATCAGCTCCTTCGCTTCCTTCGCGTAGGCGTCGCCCAGGTGCGTCTCGAACCGGCTCTCCCAGTAGCTGTGGCCCAGCGCCGCCGTGCTCGAGGTGAGGACCAGCTGGCGGGGCACGAAGAAGTTGTGGGCGACGCTGTCCGCCGCGAGGTGGGAGAGATAGCCGAGTCCGAACGAGCGCAGCGGGTCGGTGGGGGCGAGGTCGAAGATCTCCTGGCCCACGTGCCAGGCATGGCAGTGCCGGCCCACCGGCGCGTACTTCTTGGCGAGGGATGTGTCGGCGGCGATGTTGCCGTACAGGTAGTCGAAGGGGAACGCCCGCAGCAGGTCGGCGACGGCGGTCGGGAGCTGGTGCAGGTTCGCCAGCACCGACTCGCCGAGGTAGACGTGCGTGCCCGGAGTCCAGGCGTGGGCGACCGCGGGGAGCAGCACGATGCCGGCGAGCGCTGCCGCCGTCGCCGCCACCAGCTGCCCCGCCTTCAGCTCTTCCTCCGGCGCTTGAGCGCGCGCCGTCCCCACTCGAGCACCGACAGGCCGCGCTGCACGTTGCGGAGCGTGGCCGCCACGTCGAGCGCCGTCGTCTCGACCTCCTCGTGCACCACCTCGAACAGCGCGTCCAAGTCGGCGAGGCGCGCTTCGGCCGCGTCCGCCGCCTTCACGATCCGGCCGCGCAGGTCGCGCGACGTGCCGACCAGGCTCTCCGCCTCCGTCCGGATCGTTCCCACGAGCTGTCGCAGGTCGCTCACCGCTGGCCCGGCGAGGTGCTCCAGGATACGCAGGAAGGTACGCAGTGCGAGTACCGCGACCACGGATGACAGCGCGATCGCGATCGCCGCCAGCGCCAGGATCGCCAGGGAAATCCCCGTCACCACCGCCACCCAGGAAGGAATCATGTGCGGTCAGTCCGCCCGTGCGTTGGTCGTAAGCTCGGGGCTGATGGTCGCGGGTGTCAACGGCGCGGGCACTGCACGCGACGCGAGCCGCATCAGGGTCGGCGCGGCGAGCTGCGCCAGGGCGATGCCCAACACGAGCGTCGTGAGCACCGCGCCCGCCGCATCCCCCGCGATCCCGCCGCCGGGGGTGTCGGGCCGGCCGCCGTACATGAGGAAATAGTTGATCCCGAGCGCCAGCGCGGTTCCGCCCTGGGCCACCGTCCCGAGCCCGATGTGCGACGGCACGTCCCGTAGCCTGAGCGCCACCCGAGCGTAGCGCGCGCTCGCCCAGCGTGCGCCGACCCGTAGCGCGGCCAGCACCGGCACGGCAGCCAGGATCCAGACGGTGGGCAGCGTGAGCAGCGCGCCCGCGATGATCAAGAAGACGGCGCAGATCGGACGCTCCCATTCGGCGAGCGCGGTTTGCATCTGCCGCCGTCGGGGCGAGGCGTTCACGATCAAGACGGCCGCGAGCGCGCACACCACAAACGGCGACAGGTCGGTCGCGTACCCGATGCCCGCGCCGAACAGCATGCAGGCCGCGAGCGCGAGGCCCGCCTCCTCGCGAGCAGCCCGCAGCCGAGTCACGCTGAGGAACACCAGGCCGACGAGCACCCCGCTGCCGGCGGCGAACACGATCCAGGAGACCCATCCGAGCTCGGGATTGCCAGCGCCGAGCTGCGAGCGGTGCAGCGCCAACGGGACGATCATGACAACCGCGCCGCAGGCCGTCTCGAGCGCGGCCGCGCGCTCGAACGCGCGCGACGCGCTCTTGCGCAGGCCGACGGCCTGGGCCACCGCGGTGACCGCTCGCGGCCCGGACACCGCAGCCACCGCGGCCAGACCGAGCACGGCCGGCAGGTGCGGGGTCCAGACGGTCGCGAGGGGCGGCGCCAGCCGGGCGAGCAGCCAGGCGCCCAGCGCGACGACCACGACCACGGCGGTCGCCGTCGTCGCCCCGAGCAGCCAAGCGGCGCGCGGGATGCGCCGGACGTAGCGCCACTCGAAGCGCGCCCCGAGCAGGGCGCCGATCCAGCCGATCGCGAACGCACTCACCGGAGCGAGCGCGCGCAGCAGCGGGCGGCCGATGAACTCGATGCCGGGCCCGAGCACGAGGCCCACCAAAACGAGCGGGACACCAGCGGCGATCGCGAGGTCGAGGTGCAGCGAAGGGCGCGACGTAAGCGGTGGCAGCCGCGTGGCGAGCAGCCCGGCGGCGGCGAGAAGCCCGAGCGCGAGAACCGGATTCACGCGGCGAACGTTCGCGAACGCTTGACGCGCGCGCAAGGCGCGCCGTAGCTTGCGTTCACCTATGCCTGCGTCGTTCTGTGTCTCCGGTGGCCGCCCGCTCAAAGGGACGATCCACCCGGCGGGCAACAAGAACGCGGCCCTTCCCATCCTCGCGGCTACGCTGCTCGCTGACGGGCCCTGCCGCATCGACAACGTTCCCCACATCCGCGACGTCGAAACCATGCTGGAGCTGCTGGCGCACCTGGGCGCGGTGGTCGCGTGGACGGCCCCGAACGCCGTCGAGGTGAACACGGCCCGGGCCGAGCCGCGCGGGCTGGACCCCAAGCTGTGCGCCCGGATCCGGGCGTCGATCCTGCTCGCGGGGCCGATGCTGGCGCGCTTCGGACGGGTGAGCTTGCCGCCCCCCGGCGGAGACGTGATCGGCCGCCGGCGGGTGGACACCCACTTCCTCGCGCTGGAGCGGCTGGGCGCGGAGATCACCGTCGGCTCGACCTACAAGCTCGAAGCGAAGAAGCTCAGCGGGGCGGACATCTTCCTCGACGAGCCGAGCGTCACGGCCACCGAGAACGCCCTCATGGCCGCCGTCGCGGCCTCGGGCACCACGGTGCTGCGTAATGCCGCCAGCGAGCCCCACGTGCAGGACTTGGCGCGCTTTCTCGGAGGCCAGGGCGCCAAGATCGACGGGCTCGGCAGCAACACGCTCACCGTCGAAGGGGGCACGCCGCTCCGCGCCGCGCCCTTCACGATCGGCCCGGACCACATCGAGATCGGCTCGTTTCTCGGGCTCGCGGCGGTGACGAACGGCGCCGTGACCATCGACGGGGTGCGCGCCGACGACCTGCGCGCCACGCTCATGGCGTTCGAGCGGCTCGGCGTCCGGCCGCGCCTCGATCGCACCAAGCTCATCGTCGATGCCGATCAGGAGCGGCGTATCCGGCCGGATCTCGGGGGTCACGTGCCGAAGCTGGAGGACGGCCCGTGGCCAGCATTTCCAGCGGACCTCATGTCGATCGCGATCGTCGTCGCCTCGCAGTGCGAGGGCCTGCTGCTCGTGTTCGAGAAGCTGTTCGAGTCGCGGCTGTTCTTCGTGGACAAGCTGATCGGCATGGGGGCGCGCATCGTGCTGTGCGACCCGCACCGCGCCGTGATTGCGGGCCCGTCTCCGTTGCATGGGCAGGTGGTCGAGAGCCCCGACATCCGAGCCGGGATGGCGATGCTCCTGGCAGCGCTCGCCGCTCAGGGGGACTCGGTGATCCACAATATCGGCCAGATCGAGCGTGGCTACGAGCGGATCGACGAGCGGCTCCGGGCGCTGGGGGCGCAGATCGAGCGTGTGGACGGCCCGCGATGAGCTCACCGCCTTCCACCGCCCTCCACCGGCCTCCGCCGCCCTCGCTGCGTGAGCAGCCCGTCGCCGACGCCGCTGTCCCGCGCATGGCCCTCGCCGAATGGTCCGAGCGCTACGGGGTCGTCGCTGGCATCACGACCCGCGGGCGCGGTTTTTCCCTCGGGCTATGGAGCGAGGAGAACGTGGGGCAGGTCATGTCCCGCTGGCGGGCTCTCCGCGCTGCCTTCCGCCCCGCCTTCCCGGGCGTCGTGCTGAGCCACCAGATCCACGGCACGACCGTGCAGTGGCACCGTCAGGGGCAGGAGGGCTGGCTCATCCTCGACGGTGTGGACGGGCACGCTACGCGGGCCAGCGGGGTGCTCCTCACCATCACGGTCGCCGATTGCATCCCCGTCTATCTCGTCGTGCCGCACAAGCAGGTTGTGGCGCTGCTGCACGCCGGTTGGCGCGGCACGGCGGGCGGGATCGTGGAGCGGGGCATCGAGGTGGTGCGGCGTGAGGCGTTCGTGCCATCGTCAGACATTGTAATGCATTGTGGAGTAGGTATTTGCGGCTCGTGTTATGAGGTGGGTGCTGAGGTGCTGAGTCGGTTCGAGGCCCCGGAGACCCCGGGGCATGGCCCCGGGGTCGGGCTACCCGCCCAGGCGTCGCGTCGTCTGGACCTTCGGGCAGCGCTGGTGGCCCAGGCCCGCGAACTGGGAGTGGAGGAGGTCACCGTCTCCCCGTGGTGCAGTGCTCACGACCGCGCGCACTTCTTCTCGCACCGGGCGTCGGGCGGGCGCGACGGGCGGATGATCGCGTACGTAGGCGTCCCAGCTTGACACGCGCGGTCCCGGGACTAGATTCCGGGCCGGTGAAGCGGGCGAAGGTGGGCCCGCGCTTTTTTTTATGCTCTCCGAGAATCTCGTCGAGTCGTTTCGGGTCCGGCTGGACGCGGTGGGGCTCGAATTGGCTGATCTCCGTATCGGCGGCACGCAAGCTCGGCCGCTCGTTCAAGTGCGCATCGAATGGCCGCCCGGCGAGCCGCCGCGGCGAGTGACGGTCGACGACTGCGCGATGGCGAGCCGAGCACTGGAGGCCTGGCTCGATGCGGGCGGGCCGCTGGGGCCGCGCTACGCACTCGAGGTGTCGAGCCCGGGGCTCGATCGACCGCTGCGCTGGCACCGCCACTGGGTGCGGTTCGTCGGTCGCGAGGTGCAGGCGACGGTCGCCGGCCTCGGCCGCGTGCGCGCCCGGATCGTCGCCGTCCCGGACGAGGCGACGGTGGTCCTCCAGCCCGCGGGCGCCGAGCCGCGGCCGGTGCCGCTGGCCGGGATTCGCGACGCGCGTTTGGCAGTGGATTGGTGACCGAGGATTCTATGACGACGAATACAAGCGACGTAGTCTCCGCGATCCGCGAGCTGACGAACACGAAGCAGCTCGAGCGCGCGGAGCTGCTCGACCTGCTGAAGGACGGGCTGCACGCGGCGCTGGTGAAGCGCTACGGTCCGAACGTGCGCGCCGAGATCGGCATCGACGAGCTGAAGGGCACGATCCGGATCGTCGTGCTGCGCACGGTGGTGGAGACGGTGGAGGACCCGGGCACGCACGTGGCGCTCGAGGAAGCGCGCTTCGAAGACCCGGACTTCCAGGTGGGCGACGTGCTCGAAGAGGAAGTCCCCTTCGAAGCGTTCGGGCGCACCGCGGTGCAGGCGGCGAAGCAGCGCATCATCCAACGGGTGCGCGAGGGCGAGCGGGCCCGGATTCGCGAGGAGTTCACCGACAAGGTGGGCGAGCTCCTGTCGGGCGAGGTGCAGCAGATCGAGCGCGGCAAGATCGTGGTGATGTTGGCGAAGTTCCGCGAGGCGGAGGCGATCATTCCCTACCGCGAGCAGAACCACCGCGAGCACTTCCATCAGGGCGACACGATCCGGGCGGTATTGAAGCGGATCGAGGAGACCCCCAAGGGGCCGCGCCTCATCCTGTCCCGCGCCGACCCGATGTTCGTGAAGGCGCTGTTCAAGCTGGAGGTCCCGGAGATCCAGCAGCAGATCGTCGAGATCCGGGCCACGGCGCGCGAGGCGGGCAGCCGCACCAAGATCGCCGTCAGCTCGCGCGACGACTCGATCGACCCGGTGGGCGCGTGCGTCGGGCTCAAGGGCTCGCGCGTGCAGGCCGTGGTGAACGAGCTGGGCGGCGAGCGCATCGACATCGTGCCGTGGTCGCCCGACCCCGAACGCTTCGCGAAGCTGTCGCTCGCGCCGGCGCGCGTCGCGCGCGTGTTCTCGGATCCCGAGACCAAGACGATCCAGGCGATCGTAGACGAAGACCAGCTGTCGCTCGCCATCGGCCGCAACGGCCAGAACGTGCGGCTCGCATCCGAGCTCACCGGCTGGAAGATCGACCTGTATTCGAGCCGTGAGTGGCTCGAGCGCGGCGGCGAGGGCCCGCTGTTCGCGCCGTTGCCGCCCGAAGAGGAGGCTGCGACCAAGGTGTCGCTGCGCGAGCTCAAGGGCCTGCCGGTGGAGCTGGTCGACGTGCTGGAGCGGGCGGGCAAGAAGACGCTCCAGGACATCCTCGACTTGGAGCGCGAGGACGTGGACAAGATCGCCGACATGACGCCGGAGCTCGCGGACAAGCTGATGGCCTTCCTCAATGAGATGACCGAGGAGGGCGGCGAGGACGAGGCCGAGGCCGGGCCGGCGGCGGCGGGGGACACGTCCGCCCAGCCGGCATGACGGAGCGGATCGTCCGGCTGCTGGGTCTCGGGCTCAGGGCCGGCCGGGTTGTGGTGGGGGTCGCGGGGGTGCGGGCCAAGCTGCAGCGCGACGGACTGCGCTGCGTGGTGCTGGCGGCGGATGCGAGCGCGCGCACCCGGGACAAGGTGGAGCGCCTCGCGCGCGCGCGCGGGGTGCCGATTGTGCGGGGACCGGGCGCCGGGCGGTTGGGCGCCGGGCTCGGCCGGCCGCCGGTGCAGGCGGTCGGAGTCGAAGACGCGGGATTGGCCCGCGGGCTGGCGTCTTTGGAGGCGTAAGTGACGACGACGCGGATTCACGATTTGGCGGCGGAGTTCGGCATCTCCTCGGAGCAGTTGCTCGGCATGCTCAAGGAGCTGGACATCTTTGTGCGCAGTCACCTGTCGCCGCTCAAGCCGGAGCAGGTGGCGCTGATGCGCGCGCGGTGGGAGCGCGAGAAGCGCAAGCTGAAGGAAGCGCCCGCACCGCCCAAGCGGCGGCGGGTCGTGAAGGCCGCCGCCGAGCCAGTCGCGGCGGCGCCGGAGGCGCGGCCCAAGCGGCGGCGCCGCACGGCGGCCGAGGTGGCCGCGGCCGAGGCGGAGGCGCAGGCCGAAGCGGCCATCGAAGCGGAGCGCGAGCTGAAGGCGCGGGAAGCGCTCGAGGCGGCCAAGGCGGTCGACGACGAG
>Ga0209235_1000209_pt1 | contig 28231 bp, 34 predicted proteins | sample GraSoi013_1_20cm_4_FD_185817 | JGI IMG/M metagenome (GOLD analysis project Ga0209235, IMG submission 185817) | Grasslands soil microbial communities from the Angelo Coastal Reserve, California, USA - Sample 09_25_2013_1_20cm (SPAdes) (version 2) | ecosystem: Environmental > Terrestrial > Soil >... | reverse complement strand
TGTCGCTCGGACTCAGGTACTCGACGAACTTCTCGCTCAGCTCACCCAGGGGGGAGCCTCGTTCCGAGAAGACGTGGTACGTCCCTTCCTCCGGGATCGTGCCGACGTTCGTGTAGTAGATCATCCGCGTTCCTTTCTTCTTCCCGATGCGGCCTTCCTCCTCGTCGAACCAGATCTTCGCGAAGACCTTGATGTCCGGATTGCGGGAGGAAAGGTAGTCGAGGACCGCGAGGAAGTCTTTCTTGGTCAGATCGTGGAAGCTGTGCGACCGCCGGACGAGCTCGAACGCCTCGTCGACCTCCCACCGTTTCTCGAGCGACATCGCGACGATCGCTTGGGCGAGAACGTCGAGGGGATTGCTCGGGATGTCCACCCGGTCGATCCGGGCGTCGTACGCGGCCTTCGCCAAGGTCGCGCACTCCATGAGGTCCCACGGCTCGAATGCGATCATCCGCCCGACCGCGGTTTCTCCGTATGCATGGCCTGCGCGGCCGATCCGCTGCAACCCTTTCGCGACGGACTTCGGCGAGCCAATCTGGACGACGAGGTCGATGTAACCGATGTCGATTCCGAGTTCGAGGGAAGTGGACGACACAGCCGCCTTCAGCTGACCGTCTTTGAGCTTCTGCTCGACCTCGAGGCGGGTGACCTTTGAAAGAGAGCCGTGGTGGGCCTCGAGGTCTTCGACGCCGCGCTCCTTCAAACGGAAGGAGACGTGTTCCGTCCCGCTCCGCGTGTTCGTGAAGATGAGCGTCGTGCGATGCTCGTCGATCAACTTGCTCAGGAGGTCGTACATTCGGGCGTTCGCGACTTCCATGGGCACCGCCGTTATGTCGCGAACGGGGCACAGGACCGCAAGGTCGAGGTCTTTGCGCGTGTCGACCTCGACGATGTACATGTCCCGGACCTTGCCGTTCTCGTAGCCCGCGAGGAACTTCGCCTCCTCCTCGATCGGGGCGATGGTCGCGCTCAGCCCGATTCGCACGAAATCTCGCCCGGTCTGCTCGCGAAGGCGCTCCAGGCAGATCGACAGGAGAGAACCACGCTTCGAGGAGCAGACCTCGTGGATCTCGTCGAGGATGACCCATTCGACGTTTGCGAAGTGTTCACGGAATTTCGGAGTGCTCAGGATGATTGCGATGCTCTCGGGTGTCGTGATGAAAATGTGTGGCGGGTGGCGGACCTGCCTCTGCCGTTCCTGAGGCGAGGTGTCTCCAGACCGAACGCCGACCCGGATGAGGGGTTCGGGCTTACCCTCTCTCTGCGCCAGTTGCGTCAGTTCGCGGAGCGGCTCTTCGAGATTGCGGTTGATGTCGTTCGCGAGCGCCTTGAGGGGCGAGACGTAGAGGCAATAGATGCGGTCCTCGAGCTCGCCACGGAGTTGCTTGGCGTACAGCTCGTTGATGATGGACAAGAAAGCGGTGAGCGTCTTGCCGCTCCCCGTCGGGGACGAGACGAGGACGCTCTTCCTCGCGTGGATGAGGGGTACGGCGTAAGCCTCGGGCTCCGTGAGGCCCTTGAACTTCGACCCAAACCAGTCGCCGACCAAGGGCTCCATGAGGCGGAGGACCTCCTCTTTGGTTGCGGCGGTACGAACCTTATGTAACAAGTGGAATTCCTCGTGTAGGGTCGGAAATCATGGGGGATAGTGGCGGGTGCTAAAAGAGTTTGCGGGACGGATCTCAGAATGCGACCTGGGTGGGAGACTCACCCACCTGATGCGCTTCGGCCGCCCTCGGGCGGGAGAACCTTTGTATCGCCGCCCTCCATGATGGAATCTGGGCGTGAACCGAGCCTAGAGGTGGACAACGATGGTCGTTGATTTCGAGGTGACACGGACTCCGAGTTACACGGTCGCGTCGATCCTCAAGATCGGACCCTACCGCGAGGATAACTTACGGAGTGAGTTCGAGGAGCTGGTCTCATGGGCTAAGAAGAACCGCCTGCGTACTGGGAAGTGGATCATGTACGAACACGACGGCCCGAATAGCCGCCGACCCGGGAACCAGCGCCGCTGGGAGGCGTGCCTCGAGATTCGCGGGAAGGCGAAGGCCGAGGGCCGGATCCGGATCAAGAAACTCCCGGCACAGGCCGTCGCACACGTGGTATTCAACCCGAACGTCGTCTCATCTCGGATCATCTACCACGGCCTGGGAGACTGGATCTGGTGGCGTCTCAAGTATAAGGACTTCAAACGAGCGGGGCCGACCCGCGAGGTGTATGACGGAGATCCGTGGACCAACACGAAGGCATGGTCCAAGGTCGACGTCCAGGTCCTGGTCGAGAAGTGACGCGCATCGTTCAGTACCGGTTGGGTCCCGAAGCGACTCCGACCGGGCTCTCCCCGGCCGGTCCCTGAGTGCGCCGAAGGGAAGGTCGCGACGCGGACTCGGCACTCTGGTCTCGTAGTTTCAGGAACGGATACGAGTTTCGCAAGATTTGCATCTCCGCTTTCCGAAGGTGCTCGCCGAACGTCGACCGCGAGACGCCCGCTCGGGCTGCAACACGATCCATCTTTTCTCGCGCGGGGAGTTCAAACAAGCCTCCTTCAAGGGCGCTGACCAAGACGTGGACCTGGCGGTCTGTGAGTCCTTCGAACAGATGGACCGGGATCGTCGTGAGCGAGTGGATCCGGTCGAGCTGGTCTCGGGCTCGGTGGGAAAGCACCTCGACCTGTCCGGTCTTCTTGACGTCGGCCACGAACCGCCGCAGGGCGGCGATCGTTGGCGAGACGACGCGATACGTCTCCCAGCCTCCAAAGTAAATCGTCGGAGGGACGACCCAGAGACCTCGTCGGTCGGCGATCTTCGTGACGGACGGCGGGTACGTCCAGCGCGCTTGATGGGTGACGACGAGTGCGGAGGTGCCTTCTTGGGTGATCCTGCGCGCACCAATCGTCTCAAGCATCGCGCGCAGGACGCGTTGGAGATCGGCAGGCGACGGCGCGGCGACGTGGAACACGTCACTCTGCGTGCTTGTCCACAAGGCCAATTCCACGTCCGGAAAGGCGACGGACAAGTCGCAGTATGGACAAGGGTGCTGGACTCGGACCCGGGTGTCCAAGAAGGGCATTACGGACACATCGCGTGTGGCGATAAAAAGGCTGGTACCGCCCTAGGGCGGTTCTGAGGCAAAGCCCGGTCGGATCACGCGACGGAGTGACTCGGGATCGGGCTAGGGGATGTACATCCCGATCAGGCTCGACGTCCCGCGATGCCACACCTTCGTACCAAACGCTCGAGCAAGGGCGCGCGCCGCTTCCGGATTCACCCCTGTGTTGTCGGCGACGACAATCGATCCGGAACGGAGCTTCGGCCGAATGGTTTCAAACTCGAATGCGAGGTGCTCGGGAGTCCAAGGGCTATCGTGGCAGTACAGGTCGATCGAGGGGAGGCGATTGATGAGTCGCGGGAGAACGTCCTCGCTCCTTCCCTTTCGCAAGTCCCACCTGGCTTTCAATCGGGAGGGTATCGCCCACCCGGAATCCTTGCCACGTGGAACGCTCCAGGAAAGCTCCCCTCTAGCCCTCTCCGCTGCTTTTTGATATTGCGGCAAGTCAATTGAATGGAGTCGACCTCGGGCGTTTCGCTCGAGACCCATCAGGACATGCGCCGAGGACAGGCCGGAGGAGACGCCGGATTCGACGGCGTGGCGCGGGCGGTGCATCCGCGTAATGAGATACAACTCCAACGGCGCGGGAAACTGAGCGTAGTACGTGCGGCCTGTGCGTTGGAGCGCGCGATGGATCGATCGTTCGGCGGAGACGAGGTCGGTGAATTCACTGAACATGACAAGGATTTCGCCCGTCTCGCGTTCGGTTATATGTTTCAGCCATTCAATATCCGGAAGGGCCCTTCTCCCGAGGAGTTCGACGATTTCCTTCTCCGTCTTCTTGTCCGGCGACGGTCGTCTTGCGTTTTTCCGAGACCCCAACGAATCCGCCTCCACCGGGTTTCCTAGTTGGGCCACTGCTTGCCGTCAAACCATTGCAGCGGCGGAAGGAGCCACCGCAAGGAGCCTTTGGCGTGCCCCGGAAGTCCCTTGCATTGAATGCCGGCGATCGCACCCGTGTGTAGCCTGATTTCCGACTCGGCCCCGAGGAGATCGGCAACGAGATGGTCGATCAGCGGCAAGTGCGAGACGAGCGCGACGCTCTCGGCCGATCTCAATTTTCGAAGGGTTGCGTAGACTTCGGTGACTGGTGTCTCGCCGAGCAAACACGGTTCAACTTGAACCTCTAACTTCAGGTCAAGCGTTTCGCGGGCAATCTCGGCGGTCTCCTTGGCGCGAGCCAATGGACTCGAGAGAATCAGTCCCGGTCGGAAGCCCAGTTCCTTCTCGGCCACGGATACGACCCGTTTCGCCCACAGCCTGCCGGCTGCCGTGAGATGCCGTTCCTCGGTGGTATGCCCCTTCCCTTTCGTCGGCGCTTCGGACTCCCCATGTCGAACGATGTACACCAGCATGTCGGGGTGGATGGAGCGAGCGCTACAAGCGAATTCTACCGCCCGAGGGCGGCTTCGTTGTCACGGACGCTCGATGATCATCGACACCGCGTTGCCGCCGCCGAGGCAGAGAGTGGCGAGGCCTCGCTTCGCAGCTCGATCCTTCATCGCGTACGCCAAGGTCGTGAGGACCCGCGCACCGCTGCAGCCAATCGGGTGGCCGAGCGCCACCGCGCCGCCGTTCACGTTGAGCTTCTCGTGCGGGATCCCGAGCTCTCGCATCACCGCGAGGCTCGCGGCGGCATACGCCTCGTTGTGCTCGAAGAGGTCGATGTCGTCGACGGACAGGCCCGTCTTCTTCAGCAGCTTCCGGACACCCGGGATCGGCGCCTCCATCACCCATTCCGGTTTGACCCCGGCGGTGTTGTAGGCGACGATCCGGGCGAGAGGGGTGACGCCGTGGCGGTCCGCGGCGTCTCGAGACATGAGGACCATCGCGGCACCGCCATCGCTCAACTGGGACGCGTTCCCTGCGGTCACCTGACCGCCCTCACGGAAAACCGGGGGGAGCTTCGCGAGCTTCTCGAGGGAGGTGTCCATCCGGATCCCCTCGTCGACCTCGACCCGGCCGGCACCGGGCACCTCGACGGGGACGATTTGCTCCTTGAACCGGCCCTCCTGGGTCGCGGATGCCGCGCGTCGATGACTATCGAGCGCGAAGCGATCCATGTCCTCTCGGCTGATCTTGAATCGTTCCGCGACGATCTCGCCCGTGACGCCCATGTGGAATTGGTTGTACGCATCCCACAGGCCATCGTGGACCATCGCGTCGATGAACGGCACGTTGTTAATCCCGATTCCCCAGCGGGCCTCCTTGACCAGGTACGGGGCGCGGCTCATCGACTCCATGCCCCCCGCCAGGACGACGTCCGCGGAGCCCGCGCGGATCATGTCCGACGCGAACATTACCGCCTGCAGTCCGGAGCCGCACACCTTGTTGACGGTCACGGCGCCGACGCGATCGGGGAGGCCGGCGGACAGCGCGGCTTGGCGCGCCGGGTTCTGGCCGAGGCCCGCGGAGATTACATTGCCCATGATGACCTCCTCGATGTCCGCGGGGACGAGGCCGGTGCGGTTCACGGCCTCGGCGATCGCCGTGCTCCCGAGTTTGACTGCTTCGACGTTGCGGAACGCGCGGCCGTACTTGCCGACGGGAGTGCGACAAGCGCCGGCGAGAACGACGTCCGTCACAGCAGGAGCCTCCGCGCGCTGAAGAACGAAGCGCGGAGCTATTAAGATGTTGTCCGGTGGGAGCGGAACCAGTCCATCGTGCGACGCACCCCGTCCTCGTAAGGCGTCGCCGGATATGGGCCGCCCGTCAAGGATCGGTAGAGGGATCCATCGAGCAAGACCGGGTCGTCGAACAGGTACGCCATTTCGTAGGCGGAACGTGCCAAGCGGTTGAACAGGCCGACGAATCGAAACGTCCCGCGACCGAACACCCGAATCCTCGGTTCTCCCCGACCGGCCGACGCGTACGCGAGGCGGATGAATTCCCTTGGTGTAATCGGACGGGGGCCAGGGACATGGACGGCGCGGCCGTGAGCGGCGGGCGTCGCGACAAGCTTCAACATCGCCTCGGCCGCATCGTCGATGAGGATGAACTCGTGCGATGCGTCCGCATCCAGTGGCCATCGGCATGGTTGCCCGCGGACGGCTCCTTCGAAAATCGGCTGGAAGATCTCATGCATGATGCCCGGACCGTAGAAATCCGGATACCGCGGGAGGACAAGCCGCACCCGCCCGTCGCGATGGGCTTGGAGGAACATCTGCTCAACGCGCAACCGCAACCTTCCCTTCTGCGTGTTCGGCTCCTGCGGGTGGTCTTCCAGCACGGGCCGCGATCGCGGGTGGCCGTACACGTACACGTTGCCCGGGAACGCCAAGATGGCGCCTGCGGCCTCCGCCGCCGCGAGTGCATTCTCCGCAAGCGCAGGCACGAGTCGGTGCCACTCGGGGTACGGAACATTCGCGGCGTGCACGACCACGTCGGCGCCGCGGGCCGCCTCGACCACTGCCTCCCGCGATACTAGATCCGCATGGAGGATCTCCGTACCGGCGGGGAATCGATCCGTTCCGGCCGACGGCCGGACGACGGCTCGGACCCGATGCCCCGAGAAGCGGGCCCGCCGGGCGACCGCCCCGCCAATCGATCCTTTCGCGCCGAGGATGACGATCAGCACGTCTCGCCGACAGCTCCTTCCGCCGATAAGCCTGACGCGACGTCGATCGGATTCTCGACCTACGTGCACGATGCATGCACTCGCCCGCCTTATGGCCGCGTTGCGACGGTGAGTGGCTCGACCCGCCTCGGTGAGGCGGGTGAGGTGCGAACGATGGGCAACGGAATCAAACTGGGGCCGCGCGCGACGATCCTCGTGGTCGTCCTGCTTGCGGCCAGCGCGGTGGGCATCCTGACGCCCACCCTGAGCAACACGGTGTCGAAAGACGTGCAGGTGACGGGCTTCGCGGTCACGCTGACCGTCGACGGCATCCCGGAAACCGTCGCGCCGGGCGACATCTTCCGCGTGACGGCGATCCTGGCGAACAACGCGAACCGGCCGGTCCCCGCGGTCCTGCGGATGGAGGTCCGGAACCCGAACAACACGGTCCCCAACGAGCTGACCGTCTACGCGGGCTGCGGCGCCGAGGAAGTCGTCTCCGGGACACGGCTGATCTACTACATCGGCTGGCACGGCCCGCTCCTCGCGCCGAAGGGCACGAGCTTCGCGGCGGGAACGAACCTGGCCACCTTGGACGCGGCGATCGGATCGGCGGAGTACTGGCCCGCGGTCCTCCACGAGATTCAGGAGCGAGACCCCGCGGGATACGCGTCCCTCGTGGTGCCCGGCCTGAACGCGTCGGCGGGCGTGCGTGCCTCCGGATCGGCGCTTCTGAAAGCCCTGAACTACTATGCGATGGCGGCCTCGGCGAACGCCGACAGTCCGAACCTCGGGGACTGGACCCTGAGCTCGGTCTTCTCCGAACGGTTCGTCGCGTTCGGCGGCGGGGCCCAGGACGGCTTCTTGGTGGAGGTCCACCCGCAATCCCGCGGGAGCTTCATCTTCAAGCTCTGGGCCGAGCGACCGGACGGACTCGGGATCCCCGACCACCCCACCTACACCTGCGGGCCGCTCTGAGCGGCCCGACTTTTATTTTTCCAATGAGATGGAAATAGGCCGAAGCTTCATAGGTATTGTCGGACCATCCGCCCGCCGCGATGGAACTCCCTCCCTTCGAACACCTCCTGTATTACGAGAAGGTCCACGGCGCCCGGCTGAACATCTCCTATTCGAACATCCGCGAGTTCCGCCTCGACGGCTTCCGCCAACGCCTGCCCAAGGACCTCGACCTCAACTGGACGTTTCGTAACGGCACGCCGGAGTTGAGGCGACTGATCGCGAGACGGCACCGAACGAGCCCGAACCGGATCCTGGTGACCACCGGAGCCACGGAGGCGAATTTCCTAGTCAACGCAAGCCTGGTCCGTCCCCGGGATCGGGTGCTCGTGGATAGCCCGATCTATTCCCCGCTCCGCGACGTCCCGCGGGGGGTCGGTGCGAACGTGCTCGAGATTGCCCGCGATTGCGACGACGGATGGCGACTCGATCTCGACCGATGGCGGAAAACCGCCGGACGACGCGCCCGGCTTCTCGTGTTCGCGAACCTCAACAATCCGACGTCGACCGCATTGTCCCGCGGTGATCTCCGAGAACTGGCCGATATCGCCGAGGAGTGCGACGGCCACGTACTGGTCGATGAGACGTTCCGCGAGCTCGCGTTCGACGACACACCGCCCAGTGCGGCCGAGTTCGGTCCTCGAATGATTGCCCTCTCGACCGTGACGAAGCTGGGCGGCCTCGGAACGCTGCGTGTCGGATGGATCGTCGCGGCGCCGGATTCGATCGACCGGTTCGCGCGGTTGAAAGACTACACCACCGGTGGTGGATCGGTCCTGTCGCAGACGATCGCAACATGGGCCTTGGGCCGATGGGGGTTCTTCGTCCAGCGGGCGAAGCGAATCCTCGCGGTGAACCGGAAGATCGCGGCCGAGGTCCTCCGCGAAATGCCCGAGCTGCGCGGCGAGGTCCCCCTGGCAGGGACCGTGTTGTTCCCCCACAGCACCGTGAACGTCGCAAAGCTTGCGAATCGATTGCTGAAACAATACGGCACCGTCATCGCCGAAGGTCGTTTCTTCGGGGTGCCGGACCACTTCCGCCTGGGATTGGGCGGAGACCCCCGGGATCTGAGAAAAGGTCTCGCGAACCTCCGACGGCTTTTGCGCTCCATGTCGTAGAAAAAAGGGGAACAGGAGGCGCTTCCCGGCCTCCTGACCGTGCAGCCGGGTCCGGCTATGGCCAGAGCCCCTGCGACGCGGTCGCGGTAGGGCTCGCGGTCGTGTTCGTCATGTTCGGGCACGTGTGGCCGGCGGTCGAGTTCCCCGAACCCGCGACGGCAGTCCCGGACAGGTTGTCTGTTGCCACGGTGCTCGAGGCGCTCGCGGCGTGCGCCACGAACACTCCCGCCACGACGACGGCGACGATCGCCATCAGTGCGATTGCTCCGAGAGCTTTCGTAGGTCATTCACCTCCTGAGGTCCATCGCCTCACGCCCACGACGGATGTGGGTGTCGAGCCAATTCTGCGAGAAGTCTAAAGGTTCGTTAGTGAATTCTTCCCAAATCGTCCCGTGTCAGAGTGGAGCCGATTCGCTAGCAATCTGGGAAGGTTCTCGCAAAACGGAGAATGCCCCTTGGCGCTGTGAAGGGTCCGGGTGAGGCGACCTCGACGGTGGAGGGAAAGGTAGATGACACGGCTTCCGTCTGAGAGCGCGGGTCCGCGTGGACAGCTTTGGACGGCTGCTTTGGTGGCTCTTTGGGAGCAGCGTCGGGGCTCCCGTCCGCGGGAAGGTGCTGCGCGCGATCCGCGAGGAGCCTCGGAACGCCCAGCAGCTCGCGGAACTCCTAGCCCTGGATTACACGACGGTGCGTCACCACCTTCGGGTGCTCCTGAAGAACCAGGTGGTGGTCACGTCCGGGCCGCGGTACGGCCAGGTGTACTTCCCATCGCCGGCGATGGAATCGCACTGGGACGACCTCGAGCGGATCCTGGACAAGTTCCAGAAGAAAGGTGAGGGGTAGCACATGCCGAGCGAAATTGCAAAGACGAAATGGGGAGCGAGTCTCTGGGTGCCCATCGTCCTGGCCATCGGCCTCGTCGTCGGACTCGGGTTCCTCGCGCTGCCATCACCGGTGCAGCATCCGTTCGGCCGTCCACCTCCGGAATTCGAAACGTTCGAGGATTTCGGCCTTATCTTATCGACCCTCAACGTGGCCTTGCTCGTCGCTCTGCTTGTGATCTATGCGAGGATGTACTCCCAGACCGGGGCCAATTTCGCCCTCGGTCTCGTCCTGGTGCTCGGCGCCCTGCTCGCCGAGACCATCGTCGGATCTCCGCTCCTGTTCCGTTTGTTCGATGTCCCGCCCGGAGGACAGACGCCGTTTCTCCTGATTGCGGAGACGTTCAAGGCGGCAGCCCTCACGATCTTCCTCTACCTTAGCCTTCAGTAAAGGACGCATGATGTCTCCGCAGTAGATAGTTCACGATGTAGGCACAGCCTCGAAGTCGATTTGAGGAATCTTCTTGTCGAAGAAAATGCTCTTGTGGGACACGCTCATCGAAAGCGCGACCGCTAGGTCCGAGTGAATGATTCCGAGGTGCCTCGCGGCAGCGGCGACTCGAGTCTGACAACGGGTGTCGACGTTGTTCATGCTCGCGAGTTTCGCGGCGGATCCTACGGCAATCCCGAGGTCGATGCAGCGAAGCTGGCAAATGGGTCCGAGGAATTCCCAATCCTTGGACTCCGCCGTGTGATGCGCGGGACTCGCACGCAGAAATTCATTGCAGGTGCCGTATCCGCAAGCGCCGCAGTCGTACATCGGCGGATACCACTTCTCGAGCCCGATGAATAAGATTAGGTCCACCTTTTCAGCCGTGTCGGCGTCGCGGAAGAAAATCGGGTTCTTGAGTTTCGTCCCTCGCGCCCGGAGCCATTCCGCGAGGCGATGAAGCGTTTCTTTGTCGCTGACGATTGCGGTCTCGATGAAAGGCTTGGATCCCTTGAGGAAGAGCTGCCCTCCGCTCTTCGGAGCCGTCATTGCACTGACGGCGCACATCTTCGCGACGTTTTCTACGACTTCCGTGAACATCTCGTGTTGATCCATCACTCACAACTCCAACAAGTCAGTCGTCTTGGTACACCAACGCTCGGTGGGTGGCAGGTAGGAAGACGTAGACCATGTTCTTGCGATGGTCGAAAGCGAGCGTGTGGGCTCCCTTCTCCGTCGGAACGGCTTCGAGGATCCGCATGCGCGCGGCGTCAAAGACGTCAACCACTCCTGGAGATCCAACGGCAACATAGACCCGTTGCAGCGCCCTATTGAAGGAAACAACGTCGGGTGTGCCACTAAGGTCTCCGATCAACCGGGCCTCTCCGGTATCCAAGTGGACCGCCACCAACTTCCCCTCGTCACAGGCGCAGAAGAGTTGTCTCGCGCGGGCATCTAGATCAAGGCCATGAGGCCCCTTGGAGGGAATCTCGAAGGTCTCCCGAATTCCCGAGGGATAGTTGGCGTCGATCCCCACGATGAGTGGGGGATCTGCGATATTCACGTAGAACGCGGCCATCACCTCGTCGTAAACGGCCCACCGAGGGCGCCCCGGAAGGATCACGGTGCCGGTCACGACCTTCTGGCCCACATCGATGAGTGATACACTCGAGGAGTTCGGGACATTAGGATCGCCGACATTCGCCACGAGCAACAGGCCGCGGGAAGGGTCGAATGCGAGCCCGTTGGGACGAATGCCGACGGAGAGCCTCGCCGTTTGTTGTTCCTTGCCCGCCGCGAAGATGCTGACTGTGTTCTCGTTGCGATTTGCCGTGAAGAGAAGATCGCGTTCGTCCGAGACGAGTACGCCCGCGACACCCTTCAGTCCGTGGATGGACCGAAGGAAGCGATCGGAGGCGGAGTCCACCACGTCGACATCATCGTTAGCTGTGTGGGCGATGTAGAGCCGCGACGATCCGTGATGAACCGCGGCGTGATCGAAACCGCCATCCCTTGCGTGCGCGGGAAGCTCGATGGAGCCCAGCAATCGGAGGCTCATCAAGTCGCGTGCTCCAACTTGGCTTTCCCCTCGACTTTGAGTCGGCAGTACGTGTAGAGCGCGTCGTACGCGGGGAACTGGAGTCGCATGTTCTCGAAATCGTCTTTCGCGTTCGTCCTAAACCCGAGGGCCATCGCCTCGAGACCCGCACCTTCGGGTCGCCGCACCCGGGGGGCGGCATCCGCCGTGCGCACGATTTCGGCCATGTCCAGCAACGCTGGGTCCGTGAGCTTGTACGTCTTGATGATCGCATCGAAGCTGCAACGCTCGTCGCCACTCTCCTTGTAGTGGAATAGTTCGGCACCAGGGCTGTCATACGGGATCGCGCCCTGTTCCTTCGCGACCTCCAAGACCTTTTCGCGTGGCACGAACAGGAACTCCGCTTTCGGATCGACAAATTTCTTGACGAGCCAAGGACACGCAATCCGGTCCACCTTCGCCTTCTCTCGGGTTACCCACTTCATCGAAGTCCTCCTTGAGTAGATTCTCTACGCAGGTAGTACATCTATGTATATTAAGCATTCCGAATGGTCGGTCGATATCGGCCATTGAGTAGGACATCTACGCATATAAACCAGAACGCGATTGGCTCGCCTCGGGGTGAGTTGATGGCCGCGACCGGACCGCGAGGCATGAAGATTGGAGCCGTCTCCCTTTGGCTGCTCCTGCTCCTATCGGAGAAGCCGATGTACGGATACGAAGTGATTCGAGAACTCGAAAAGCGGTTCTCCGGCTACTGGCGTCCAAAGACCGGGACAATCTACCCGGCCTTCGAGAAGCTAGAAGAGGGAGGTCTCGTGACGAGTCGGATTGAGTTCCGCGATGAGGGTCTCGACCGCAAGCACTACGCTCTGACGGAAAAAGGCCGGACCGAGCTTGCTCAAACGATGAGCCATTGGACCAAAATGATGGAAGTCTTGGAAACCTATCGAGAGGTCCACGAGTCGATCTTCCGCTACAAAGACCGGCTCAGCAAACAGGAGACCTCAAGGGTCCTGGTGGCGCTGGGGGAAGAACTGGGCCGCCGTACGGTCGATATCTCTAAGGTCCTGCCAGGACGGCAGAAGAAGATCCTGATCCGGCCGACCGAGCCCATGACCTTCAAGCTCCTTTACGCCAAGGAAGAGGACGAACTCGAAGTCCACATGGAACTGAAATGGACCCCGAGCGGCCCTGCACGTCCTAGAGCCAAGGCATCGCCACGTCCGAAGCGTTCAAGGCCGAACCACTGAGCGGGGTGGATCTACGGGTCTCGCAGACTGGATCGATCGAGATGGAAAACTCATCTTCCTCGAGAAGACGATCCGAACGGTCCCCTACGGTTTCCTTGGAGTGATCTTCGGTGTCTACCTCGCCCAACTGGGCTTCACGCCCTTCGCCATCGGAATCGTCCTGACGGCGACCGTTCTCAGCAGCGCGGTCTACACGCTCATCATCAGTTTCATTGCGGATCGCATTGGCCGGAGGAAAACACTCGTCTTCTTCGCCCTCACCGACTTCGTCGCGGGGACCCTGCTTTTCGTGTCGAAGGATTGGTGGGCGCCGGTCCTGGCCGGCATCGTCGGCAACATGACCGTCGGGGCGGGGGAAGTCGGGCCGTTTCTCTCCCTCGAAACGGCGATCCTCCCGCGGACCGCTCGCTCCGATCGCCGGACCCTGACCTTCAGCGTCTACAACCTGGTCGGATATGGGGCCTCCGCGGCGGGAGCTCTCCTCGCGGGACTCCAGAACTCCGTTGGATATTCGCCGCTCTTCCTGGGGTACATGGTTTCCGGACTTCTCGGCGCGGCCCTCTACTCCAATTTGTCCTCGCGCGTCGAGCCGGACCCGGGCGTCGCCCGACGCTCCCCTCTTTCCCCGCGGGGTCTGCCCATCGTGGCCCGGCTGTCCGCCCTCTTCGCGGTGGACGCGTTCGGCGGCGGCTTCATCGGACAAAGCATTCTGTCCTACTACTTCTACCTCCGATTTGGGCTGGATCTGTCCACCCTTGGAGCGATCTTCTTCGCGACCCAGCTCGTCACCGCGCTGTCGTTCCTCCTGGCGGAGCGGATTGCTCGGCGGATCGGCCTGCTACGGACGATGGTCTTCACCCACGTGCCTTCGAACGTGTTGCTCATCGCGGTGGCGTTCGCTCCGACCCCGCTAAGCGCGGTCTCCCTTCTCCTCTGTCGTCAGTCGTTGTCGCAAATGGACGTGCCCACGAGGCAATCGTACGTCATGTCGATCGTCGACGAGCAAGACCGAACCGCCGCGGCGGGCCTCACGAGCGCCACGCGCACGTTCTCGTCATCGGTCAGTCCGTCGCTGGCCGGTTATGCCCTTGCGAACCTGTGGCTCGGAACCCCGTTGGTCGCTGCGGGCGCCCTCAAGCTCGCGTACGACCTCTTGATCTATCGACGTTTTCGAAGGGTCCGTCCACCGGAGGAACGCGAGGTCAAGGCGCGTTGAATGGCGCTCGGGACGCCACCGGGTGAAGAGCGGGCACGGAGGGATTCGAACCCCCGTCTTAGGCTCCGAAGGCCCATAGCCTAGTCCAAACTAGCCGACGTGCCCGGCGGTCGAACCGTGGCCGTTGATAAAAGGGTTCCCGCCGTGGACAACCGCCGGGCAAGCTTGACGGATTTCCCCTCGGGAAACCGGCTGGCGAGCGACTTCGGTACCCTCCTTCACTTTAGCCCCGAGAGAACCATGAGGAAGATAGGAATCGTTGCGCCAGCTTCACACAGAGAAGACCCGAATATGCTACCCGTCCTCCGCATCAAGTATCCCAACCCCAAGCCGAGAAAGAACGAGACTAACGCGAAGCCAAGGAGAATCGACGAGAACTCGGCCTCCACCACGCTTGCCGCGAAAATCGCGGCTTGAAGAAAATTCGAAAGTCGAAAGCCCAGGATCGTTTCGTATTTGTTTAGGAACAAGCCTCTGAACCACAACTCTTCTTTGAACCCATTTGCTACCGCCAAGATCAGAAGAAATGGTGTGAGGGATAGAAAGAAGCCGGAGCTCATTCCGGCTATCGTTATTCCAATCACCGCGGTCAGCACATAGAAAATCGCGATTACCGCGAGTCCGACCAGAAGGCCTAGTCTGAGGTCCCCCCTCCTCAGGAAAATTGAAGCGAGATTTGCCCTCGACGCAAATGTAAGCAGAACAATTGGACCGATGACCACTGTTGAGTCAACGAGTTGGGCGACCACGTTACCTGTTATGGTTGAGTAAAATGGTTGGACAAGAGAACTGTCAAGAACCGAATGTCTAAACAACCATACAAAGGAGAAGATGAAGAACGCATAGAACACCTGCCAATGCGCATTCAGGCGAGCGCTCCGACGTGTCATTATTGCAGCTACAAGGAAGAGCGAAGGAACCCAGAAGGTCTGAACGTTGAGTTCCCCGGATGTGAAGTGAGAAACGATGAAGACCAAGAGACCGCAACCCAAAAAGAGGACAGAGAGACCGAGTCGCTGCATGAGGCTCTTCGGGCGGGAGGGTTCGGTCTCCTGCGTTCTAATATCCATTTTCGCTAATCTCCGACGGTACTGGCCTGAGAGAGCGCACTTCCCCCGATCCCCTTGTAGGAGCTAGCACGACGTCCTTTAGTCCGGACTAGCCAACGTGCCCAGCGGTCGAACCGTAGCCGTTGATAAAAGGATTCTCAAATAGATGGTCCCTCAGTCACCGATGTGCGTTCGGTACCCCGTCGAATCCATTAGGGCGTTGGCTTGCGCAGGCTCTATGACGTCGAGAACGACCATCCATCCGTCGCCGTAGGGATATTTGTTCACCAGCTCGGGCTTGTCCACGAGAGCCTTGTTGACATCGACGACGATTCCGCTGATCGGTGCGAAAATCTCACTCACGGCCTTCACGGACTCGACGGTCCCGATCGGCTCTCCTTGCTTGACGGCCTTCCCGATCGGCGGTAGCTCGACGTATACAACGTCCGTTAGCTGATCCTGGGCAAAGTCCGTAATCCCAATCCGGGCCCGCTTGCCTTCGAGCTTCGCCCACTCGTGGTCCTTCGTGTAACGCAGCCCCTCCGGGACGTTCGACAAATTGACTCCAACCGGACCGCCTCGATACGACCGTCGAGATATGAGAGTTTCGCGCGCCTACCGGCCTTTCCAGTTCGCGCCCCAGGCTTGGTGCACGAAGATCTCTTCGCTGTGAATCTTGTGGATGTGGTGCGCCACCACTAGGAGGGCGAAGAACGCGAGCCCGCCGATTGTGAGCAGAAGGTAGAAGGGATTCCCCAGGATGGTGGAGAAGAAGCCGTTCACGGTACCGAGCGGATCAGCCATTCGATCGTGCCTGTGCGAACCAGTTTCCGGCGCCGGAGAAAAACCTTTCTCCGTGAAGCCCCGATCCGATAATTAATCGCTCCAGCTCGCCTTTTTGGAACAGATGATAGAACCGCGGCACCACGGTCTTGTCGGGCATCGTCCACGGCACTTCGACATCACCGTCCACCGCGGACGCCGCGGGCCTGGATTGAAAACGCGGCTGCTCTCGCGCCCACACACTGACGAGCACGGGGGCCCGTCGACGTAGGACGCGTTGGATCTCCGCCAACGCAGCCAGTCGGTCCGACTCGAGCGGGAGATGATGCAAGACCGCGATGCACAGGCTCGCGTCGAAGGACGCGTTTCGGAACGGCAGTTTCGTCGCTTCGCCGCCAACCCAATCGATGATGGGGGAATCTCCCTTTCGAGGTTCGTCCGCTCGCCCAATCAACAGGAGTCGCCGGGAGAAGTCGAGGGCCACGGCGCGGTGGCCTCGGTCTGCGAGGATCGTCGCGTGTCGTCCATGGCCGGCTCCGAGATCGAGGACCCGCGAGCCACGAGGCAAGGAATCGATGAACGACCGGACTTCGGGCCAGGGAACTCGTCGGCGGGCCGCGTACGATTCGGCGATGCGATCGTACGTCGTGCGGATATCCGCCTTCGTTCGGGCCATCCGAGTGCAGACGCGAAGGCGGTAGGATAAAGACTCGCTCGTTCAGACCTCGAGAGAGGCTCGCTCCGTCTCGCGCAGCGCTCGCTCGCGAATCGCATCGAGGGCCGGCAAAGGCGCCGTCACCCGACCTTGGTCAAGGTACTGGGTATACGCCGGGGCCATCTTGGCGCCGCACACCGGACACGTCCGCACGCCCACTTCGTAGGTGCCGTCTTTCGGGCACCGCTGAAGGTCTTTGCGGCCGCCGAACTTTCCCCGCTTCGCCGCGGGCTTGCCATCTACCTCGACGAGGTCCAAGGCGAAATCGATCGTCGGAGCATTGCTCAAACTCGTGCCCACGCCAAAGCCATCGACGCCTGCTCCGAGGAGAGCGGGAATCGATTTCTCGTCCACCGAGCCCGACACAAAAATCTTCACGTCCTTGTGGCCGCGGAGGTCCAGCTCCCAACGCACCTCGCGGACGATCGCGGCGAAGTTCCCGCGGCGCGAGGCCGGCGTGTCCAGGCGGACGCCCGAGAGGTCCGGAATCGCTTCAACGGCCATCAGCGCCTCGGTCTTCTCGTCGTAGTAGGTGTCGACCAGGGCGATCCGCGGAATCTTCGCTTCGAGGTATTTGTGGACGGCCGCGAACGCTTCCCGCGGTCCGCCCATCACGATCACGAGCGCATGGGGCATCGTCCCGGTCGCGGGCACGCCGAGGAGCTCGGCGCCGAGGGGCGTCGTGATCGCGTCGAGACCGCCGATCGTGACCGACCGTTCGATGAGCGGCGCGATACCGGGATGCATGCGTCGCACGCCGAACGACAGGACCTGCTTTCCGTTCGCCAGCTTTCGGATCCGAGCGGCCTTCGTCGCGATGCCGCTCGCCTGGCAGATCATCCCGAGGACCGGCGTCTCGTAGAGCGCCCACTCTTCGTACGGGCCCTCGAGGGTCAGCACGGGGACCGGGATGCCTCGAGCGGTCTTCGGTGGGAAGAGACTTCCTTCCGGGAGCGCCCACACGCTCACGTCCTTTCCCGTCAGGAGATGCACGACTTCCTCGAGGCCGCAGAAGATCCCCCATGGCCATCCATTCGGCAGGGCGCCGGTCGTGACCTCGGCGACGACCTTCGCGCGGCTCCGACCCGCCTTTTTCAGGACGTCAAGGGTCCGCGCAAAGTAGATGTCCGAGGTGCGTCCCGCCCGGATCTCGTCCGCCGTGGCAATGTAGAAGTCGCGTCCCGTCGTGGGCTTGGGCATTTCTCCCGGAGCGGCTACTTTCTCCATTTATTAGAGCTTTTACCTTCTGCTCGCATCCGGGATTACGCTTCTACGCCCATCGTTTCATGGGGACGTCGAGGGCTAACGAACGTCGCCAAGGCGCTGGGAGGTCCGCCGTCACATCTATCTGCATTCCACCTCATCGTTGGGTCCGGAAACATGCCTTGCGTCTGTGTTCCGGGATGCGGCTGCGGTTCGGCCTCCGCCTGCGCTGCTTCTTCGTGCGTAGGGGCGCTGACCGCGGGTGCGACAATCGCGGCGATGAGCGGTGCGCTCTCGACGAGGTATGCGAGCCTCGGGTCGCTTCAAGGCAGGGCGGCCGACGCAGAGTTGCCCGCGAATTACGAAGCAGCCCGCGCGGAACTCCTAAGGGAACGGACAGACGAAATCCATCACTTGCAAGCCAAGCTGGCGAGATTGCAGTCCCTTCGCCCGATCCCGGTTGTACGCTCTTCCGGGCGACTCCGCGGGGAAGTCCGGACCTGCGAGGCACGAATCAGTCGACTGACGCACGAGCTTTCCGCCCTCGAGTCTTGAGGCGAACTCTCGGACACCGCAGTCCAAGGTGATGCCTGCAAGGGATTACCGGCTCAACCGCCATCAATCATTCCAAAGCGATCATTCGATGTCAACCATCTTCTCGAGTTGTGCCGACACGAGTTTGGCCCAGGATGTAGCGCATGGCCTTCCGATCGACGATCCAGAAGCTCATCAGGTCGTATGCGGCGAGCGCAATGACGAAGGGCAACGCGAGTTGTTGCATCACCTCGCTTCTGCTTCGGCCGATGGAATACCAGAGGGCGAAAGTGGACATCACGATCACAAGGGCGAGACCCGCCCCCAGGTACGGGAAAAGTTTCCTTCCTCCAATGACTTGCAACCTTGCGAGCCGATATCGAGCGAGGTCCTCGTCAAGCGCCTTCCAAGCGACCGGCAGCATGAGGAGAACGAACGCCGCCGTCAACATGATCAAGGCGGGAAACCAGAAGGCCTCCGAAATGGAATACGGAAATCCCGAAGCCAGGAGAACGAATAAAACGATGATCACGAGAACATAGAGGCAGGGGGCAACCACTCGCGCCCGAATGAGGCGGCCTTTCGGCCGTTTCCGCGCGATCACCATCCGATCCAGAACATTCGTCGATGGGCGAATAATCGTTGTGCTTGAGGAGATCTCCAATTGCCGAGCACCGGGCACCAAGAGACCGGGGTCCGGAGAATGCCGTCTGGGTAACGTCTTGACAGGCGGATGGCCGAATGTCCGTCCATTCGCGAAGGGAAGGTGCCCGCCCTTGTGGAAGGGCAGTAAGGGGACGGCTAGAACGGCAGCGCGCGGGCGATTCCGAAGCTACCACGTAATCAAGTGTCTAGGCGCGGGACTAGAGCTTTGTCCTCGACTCGTGCGGTTGGCAACGGTTTCAACCTGATTTCCGGGGGCGAGAACAGGGCCGATACGGATTTCTAGCCGTCCGAGGTCCGCGGGATCGATGCCTGCGATCCCACCGCCGCCACCTCCGTTCCATCTGTCGCCAGAAGTTCAGCGCCGCCGGAAGCAGATGCTGTATTGGTCATATCGCCGGGCGCGGCCGATCTGGCTGGCTAGTCTCGGCCTAGGAGCCCTTCTTTTCTTCGTCGGGCGCACCGAGTCGAATCCTGCCATGGGATTTGCCTTGCTCCTCGTCGGGGGCATTCTGGTGTTGACGGGCTTCGTGGGCTTTGTGGCCTTTGAGGCCGTCATCTGGCGGGCCCGGGTGGCCTTCGGCGCCCTATCTGCCGCGGGGCCCGCGGCTGTCGGGCCAGTCATGAACCCAGTCAGGTCCTGCTGGCACTGTGGCCAGACCATCCCTGCCGGCTCGATCTCTTGCCCGAGTTGCGGTGTGAAGCTGGGCTGAAGAGGGCTGGAGGACGTTCTGCTCTAACCTAGATTGCAGCTTTCATCGTCGAGCCTGGAATCGGATTACGGTCCTCTCCGCCTCAGGATGCGGCCATGGAAGGCGTCAAGGGATTGCGGGGGGCGCAGTCGCGGAGCGCATCCGATGTCACCACGTAATCCTGCGTTCGGACGTCGTGGCAGTCTTTGCTCATTTGTGGCACGACGAGGCGCGGTGGCCATGTGGGTCACAGTTGTCTCCGATCGAGTTCGTTTTGAACGATCGCGATCGCGTGGTCCGTGTGCAAGGCTAACGGACCGAGTCCGAGGACGAGGACCCCCCGATCGGTCAGGGCCTGCTCCTCCGCCTGGGTGAGATCCTGGTTGTCCGAGAACACGAAGGTTGCGTCTGCGGGGAGACTCGCTTGCCGGATGTCGGTCCCGCCCTCCTTGGCGTAGACAAATGCCGGACCGAGGCGATCGAGCGCCTCCTCGAACGTCGTCTTTGAACCGAACACGCCCGGAGAGGTCTCCCGTTCGATTCGGGAGGCATCCTGAAGCGCGCGGCGCACGAGTGCGGCGTTGCTCCGGATGTCCGGTTGGTAGCTCCGAAGCCGAAACCCTTCGAGGCGAACGAATCGCGGCGGATCCGGAGGACCCAAGAGGAGGAGACCGACTTCCACCTCGCGGCGGAGATCATGGGCGACGAGGAGCGCCGCGTTTGCCGCGTTCAGGAGGATGTCCATGCGGCCTGCTGCACCGGCCAAGTCATCCAGTGAAAAGGCAGGGTCCGTGGAGGCACGATGGCCGACGATCAGGAACCGTCGCACGACAATCGGATGGCTCGTTCCCGCTTAATGGTTCGGGGCTGATATTTATCTTACTATCTTGATATTATCCGGTGCTCTCGAACGACTCGGTTCCCGCCAGCGCCTCGATTGCGTCCCGGTGAAACGGCACCAAGGGAAGCCGCATCGCCTCTTCTCGGGGAATCCAGCGGACCGACTCGGTCTCCTTCGGACGTCGAATCGGCGAACAGCGGTAGATCGATCCGGACCACTTCCGGTGGGAGAAGGTGCGGTCCACGTGCGTCCACCGCGGCCCCACGCGAACCTCGACCCCGGTCTGGGACCGAATCGAACCTTTGAGATCCGCTTTCTCCGATCGCCCGCTTCGCTCGCCGCCGGGAAGGGCCCACAGTCCACCGAGCAGTTGGCCACGGGGCCGCCGGACAACGAGGACGCGGTCATCGGCGGTCACGAGACCGAAGACGACCGGGACGACGGGCGCGGACCGGGGCCGAGATGAAACGGGCAGGTCCTGTTCCTCCCCGGCGGCGCGCGCCAAGCAAAGCCTCTCGAGGGGACACTTGGGACATGCCGGCGCGAGTGGCGTGCAAATCGTCGCACCGAGCTCCATCATCGCTTGATTGAACGTGCCGGGCCGGTCCGAAGGGACGAGTCGAGCGGCAATCTCCGCGATTCGCCTCCGAACCGTTCCCGTCGTCACATCCTCGCGAATCCGGAAGACGCGCGCGATCACCCGGGTGACGTTGCCGTCCACCGCCGGCACCGGAATCCCGAAGGCGATGCTCGCCACCGCACCGGCGGTGTACGGGCCGATTCCGGGGAGCGACGCCAGTGCATCGTGCGATGGAGGAATGAGTCCGCGGTGGTCCTCGACGATCGCCCGTGCGGCCGCGTGGAGATTCCGGGCCCGGCCATAAAAGCCCAAGCCTTCCCAAACCGCGAGGACGTCATCTAGGGGCGCCGCGGCGAGATCCTGAACCGTCGGAAACCGTTTCAGGAACCGCTCATAGTACGGCGTGCCGCTCTTGATCCGAGTCCGCTGAAGGAGATACTCGGCGACCAAGATTCGATACGGGTCCCGGGTCCGACGCCAAGGTAGGTCCCGTCGATTCGCGTCGTACCACGGGGGCAGCCGCGCGCGGACGTCGTCCGGGGAAGGTTCTCCCATCCCTCGCGCGATGCGTTGAGCCGCATATCAGGATTCGGACCATGGAGCGGTTTACCGTGACCCTTCAGTCAACCTTGAATAAGGGTTACGAGCGAGTTTCATTCACTTGAAGATCTCACCCGTTTCGCGGCTCCAGAAGATCAAGTCGAGTGCGGCCATCGGGATCCCGATTTCTTTCGAGAACCGCTCGATCCGTGTCTCGATGTCCAAGTATCGCCTTGGGGTCAAGGTCCGCGGCAACCGCCGGAGGACGCCGTGACGGATCAAGTTCCGGAGGATGTGACGGTCCAATATCGCGAGGTCCTCCCCGCGGCCCGTGTTCCGGAGAAAATGACTGGCCTCCTTCAGCCCCAGGCCGCGGACTTCGCGGACGAGCCACCCGCGAGCATCCTTCGAAGACGGGAATGAATCTATCATCTTCGCGAGTTGTCCATGGCCTCGCGGGAAGAATTGCTCCCTGGCGCGAACGATGAACGTCGCTTTGTGATTGTGGAACCGAGTCCGATGCCGCAGGAACGCGGCGATCTCCTCCGGCCCACCGGACCACAGGAGCTCGGCCTTTCGGAGTGCCGCGACCGCTGCATCCGATGTCCGCGCTCTGGACTGGATCGCAATCAAGCAGAAACAAAGCTCCTCGAAGAGACGTTCGTCCCCCTCGCGTCCGGTGCGACGGAATTCCTCGAGGCGCGCCTCAATCGCGGGCTGCTTGGCCCCGTATTCGATTCGCAGCGTGTCGATGTTGCGAAAGGCCGGCTTCAAGGATTCTGCAATCCGGTTGCGGACCATAAGACTGGCGGGAATCTCGAGCAGTGTGCACCCGGGAACTTCGCTGTCCGCCGCACGTTTAAATAACCGAATCCGCTACGAGGCGACCATGTCACTGCTGTACCTGCTGGCCCGCTGGCTCGACCGGATTTCTCCGGCTTCGATCGCGTACGCGCATTGCGACATCCCCTGCGGCATTTACGATCCGCATCATGCGCAGCTCGCGGCCCACACGGTCGTTCGCATGGTCGACCTGATCAACCAGCTCGAGAAGCCCGGGGCCAGCTCGACCCCGGAGCAGCGCCAAGAGTACACGAACAAGCTCACGCGGTACATCGCGACGAAGGAGCAGCACTCCGAGATCGCCAAGAACGAAGTACGCATCTTGTGGGGCGACTACTTCAAACCGGAGCACGTGAAGACGTTCCCGGAGCTCCACGAACTTGTGTGGAAGGCACTGAAATCAGGCTCGAAGGCGCGCCAGGAGATTAGCCTCCCGGCGGCCGAGGACCTGCTGAAGGCGACGAACGATATCGCGTCGATCTTCTGGAAGACGAAGGGATTCGAGACGATCACCGCGAAGGCGCCGTACCCGACGGAACGCCTGACCGTCTACCCGAAGTTCAAGTGATCCCGTCCGCGATGTTCCCGCTCCGCCGCTTCCGGGTCGAAGACGACAGCATGCGGCCCGCCTTGGAACCGGGCGATTATGTCCTCGTGAATCGGTGGGCGTACAAGTTCCGTCCTCCCGCGAAGGGCGACCTCGTCGTCGTGCGGGATCCGGAGACGCCTCAACGATTTTTGGTAAAACGGGTTTCGGATCTCCCAGATGCCACGCAGATTCGCGTGGCGGGCGACAACGCGGATCGCAGCCGAGACAGTCGCACCTTCGGACCGATCGCATTGCGAGAAATCGTTGGAAAGGTCTGGATCCGGCTGCGTTAGCGAAGCCGATCTCAGTCCCACTTCTCGAATCGCACGTACGCGAAGCCGAGGCGCTGGCAGAGGTTCTTCACGTCCTCGACCATGTCGTGCAAGCCGCAGATGAAGACCTGTTTGTTTCCGTAGTCGTGGATATCGTTCTCGATGACCTTCTGGACATAGCCCACGCGGCCTTTCCAATCGGGCGTCTCGGGACGCGAGATCGTCGGGTAGAAATGGAAATTCGAATGCTCCCGCTCCCATTTCTCGATGAGGCTGCGGTAGATCAGGTCGTGCACGTATCGCACGCCAAACACGACATGGAACTCGTGGCCCGCGTCGAGGCCGTTCGCCCAGATGTGGCCCATCATCGCGATGAACGGGGCGACGCCCGTCCCCGTCGCTACGAACACGGTGTCGTATCGGATCGGCTCCGGGATCACGAAGCGACCGAGCGGGCCGATCGACTGGAGCCTCGTCCCAGGCGAAACGTGGTAGAGGTAATTCGACATGAACCCGCCCTCCACGACCTTGATGCAGAGTTCCAGGTAGTCCTTGTTCTCCGGCCAGGAGGCAATCGAGTACGGGCGGGAGATGCGCTTGCCATCTTTCTCCGCGAAGATCGAGATGAACTGGCCCGGCTCGAAGTCGAACACGGGCTCATTTTCGAAGGTGAAACGGATCAGGTAGGTCTGCGGAAACTTCGGGGCGATGTCGAAAACTTCCTTCACGATCACGGTGTGCTTGCCGGATCGGAACTTCACGGGGGTCTCTTGAACGGCGGGTTTCGGCACCGCTAACGCCTTCGCCGGAGCCGTCCCGCGAATCATACCAAGTTGGGCACCCAGCAATCCAATTTAAACATTTCTTACGTAATGTGAAAGTGCGCGAGTCAGCGTTACGCGGCGTGACCGTAGGGCGCTTATCGAGGCTTCTCGAGGAACACGTTGGCGTACAACAGGCCCGCGACGATCGCGCCGATGAACGGCCCGATCCAATAGACGTACCAGTTGTCGAAGAACTGCGCGACGATGGCCGGCCCGAACCACCGCGCGGGATTCATCGCCGCACCCGTCAAGGGTCCGCCCATCATGATGTCGAGCGCGATGGTCAGCCCGATCGCCAGGCCCCCGACCGCATTGAAAGAGCCTTTGGGATCGATCCCCGTGCCGTATACAACGGAGACCAGGAAGAACGTCAGGATGGCCTCGACCAGGATGGCCGTTCCCCAGCCGACCGCCGGTCCGAGGGCCGGAGTGCCGAGGTGGTACGTCTGCCACTCCTGAGCCGGAAACACTCCGAGGAGGGCGACCGCGGCGACCGTCGCGCCGAGCAGTTGCGAGGCCCAGTAGAGGAGGGCCAGCCGCAGAGAGATTTGCCGACCGACGAGGGCCCCGAGCGTGACGGCCGGATTGAAATGCCCGCCGGAGATGTGCGCGAACGCGGACGCCATCACGCCGATCGCGAGTCCGTGCGCAAGGGCGATGAGCAGGAGATCCGTCCCGCCCGTGGAGATGATCGCCCCCGCGCCGATGAAAATCAGCGTAAAGGCGCCGACGAATTCCGCGACTCCCTTCCGCCACGCGGCGATCGCCATCTCGCGCCTCCCCCGGCGGCGTAGCGGCGCCGTCTATTTGTAGTTTATTCGGCGGGCCGACGAGACCGCATCACCTAATGTACGACGCGGAGCCGCGGTCGAACCCGGGAACGAACTCGAGTGCCAGCTGAGACGGCTGCCACGCCGCGTCCGGGAACACGAGGTTCGGGAAGAACCGCGCGGTGTCGGCAGAGATCTGTGTGACGAGATGGTCGATCCCGAACAAGGTCTCCAGGACTCGATGCGCCTGCTCGCGGCACACCCGCTCGTCGACGAAGCCGACGGAGTGCAGGTACTCGTGCAGGAGGACGTAGAACGCGTAGGGCTTGTAGAGCTGCGGGTTCGTCTCCTGAATTCGAAGGAGCGGAACTTTGTTCATCACGATCACGTTGGTCGCAACCGGATAGAACGCGCCGAGGAATCCCTGCGGATGGTTCCCGAGGTCGGCCAGGGCCAGCATGAGGCCCGCTCGCGTGCGCCCGAGGACGGCCTCGACGGCGCGCTTCACGAGCTCGAAGACGTCGGCGAGAGTCCGCGCCTGGTCCAGCTTCGCGCTGAAGTCCATCGGTCATCGAACTCGTTCGTCCGTCTTAAGACATTGCTCGAGGGCTTTCGCCAAGGGACTGACGGGAGTGCATCTGGCCCGATCGATGGTTAGGCCAAAGGGCCGCGTGAATACCACCGATGGGAAAACCAATGAAACCTTTATCCGAGCGCATACCGACGGCGGTGCGAAGCCCACCGGACTGTCAGGACCTCCTCCATGGTCGCGCCCTCGCCGTATTACGCTGCATCGCCCGTCCGACGATCCACTCCGAGCCTCCCGTTCGGTTGGGGCGCGGTGACGGTCCTCCTGGTCGGAGCCGCTCTCCTTATCCTCGGAATCCTGTTGATCCTTTACGGGTTCCTTAGCTTCCTCACGGGGACGATCGGCCAAGCGACCAGCGCGTCGTTCTCGGTGACCGCGTTCTTCCAGTCGTTCTTCGGCGCGGTCATGCTGTTCGTCATCGGAGGCGTCCTCGCGGGCATCGGCGGGTGGCTGGTCCGCCTCTGGTGGATCTTCCTTCTCGTCGGCGTCGTGACCGGCGCCGGCAATGTGGCCAACACGGCCCGCGGGCGGGCTGAACAAACGTCGGACGTCCGCGTACGGTGCCGCAACTGCGGCCGCCTGAACCCCGAGTTCGTCCAGTTCTGCATGGCCTGCCAGCAGCCCGTGTAACCATTCTGGGCCGCGGTTCGGAACCTATTTGAGCCCACGGTGGGGTTCGCGCGGACCGATGGGGCTCGTCACCCGGTTTGCCCGGCAATGGGTCGCCGGGGAGACGATGGCCGACGCGATCCGGGTCGCGAAAGAGGCGAACGCTCGCGGGCTCGACGCACTCGTGAACCACCTCGGCGAGCACTACCGCGAGAAAGCACCCGTCGAGGCGACGAGGCAAGAATATCTGCGTTTGCTCGAGACGATGCGGTCCGAGGGGATCCGCGGCGAGGTGAGTATCAAACCGACCCAGTTCGGAGTGTTGATCGATCGGGCTTACGCGCTCTCCGAGATGATCCCAATCCTAGAGGCGACCAGAGGGCTGGGGCGCGTCCTCTGGCTCGACATGGAAAGCGCGCACACGACCGACGACACCATCTGGATCTGTGAGCAGCTTCTCGCCCAGTACGACCGGGTCGGAATCTGCCTCCAGGCGAACTTGAAGAGGACGGCCGATGACTTGGACCGTCTCCTCGAAGCCCACGCGCGCGTCCGTCTCGTGAAAGGCGCGTACCAAGAGACGCCGGACATCGCTTATCGGACGCGGTCGGAGATCGACCGCGCGTACATCGCGCACCTCGAGACGCTCTTCACGAAAGGCCGAGACTTTGCGGTGGGGAGCCACGACGGTCGGATGATCGAACGCGCCCTCGCCTTGGCGAAGGTGCATCCCACCACATTCGAGTTCGCGATGCTCCAGGGAGTCCGCGATCCGCTCAAGATCGAGCTCGTGCGATCGGGACATCGAGTCGCCGAATACATCCCCTACGGTCCGAACTGGCTCCCGTACTTCACCCGCCGGCTCCGCGAACGCCCGCGCAACGTGATCACGATGATCCGCTCCTTTGTGAGCGGCTGACACAGCCTTTTCTCCCGTCGCCCCTTTCGAGAGCGTGAACCGGCGCGCCTTCACGCGAACGATGCGTACTCTCGAGTCCCGGTACGCGGTCGAGGATTGGAGCCGTGGGATGACATCATTCGAGGTCCTGATCTCGACGATCCTATCGCAGAGCACGACGGTCGCCAACGAACGCCGTGGTTTCAGAGACCTCCGGTCGCGGGTCGGGATGATCACCCCGCAACGAATCGCAGAGACGCCAGAGGCGGAGATTGTAAAGGCGATCTGGCATGCGGGTCTGGCCAAGCAGAAGGCGCCGCGAATCGCCGCGGTCGCTCAAGCGCTCCGGGAGGATCACAGTGGTCTAGAACGGATTCTCGAGCTGCCGACCGACCGCGCGCGGCAGGAACTGATGGCCCTCCCCGGTGTGGGACCCAAAACGGCCGACGTCGTCCTCGCGATGGCCGCCGGCCATCCGACGTTCCCGGTCGACACCCATATCGCCCGCATTGCCCTACGGTGGAACCTGGTTCGCCGAACGGACTATGAGACCATCCGGGCGGCCCTGCAACGATGGACGCCTCCGGGAAAACGGAAGGCCTGGCACCTCGCAATCATCGCGCACGGTCGCGCGCTCTGCAAGGCCCGGAATCCACGATGCAGCGAGTGCCCGGTTCGACGCGACTGTGATTGGTACCAGCGCAAGAGGACCCGAGCACAACGGTCGCGCCGCGGCACGTCGCTGCGAGCGACAAAGGATTAAGAGCGCTGTGAGATTAGCGCGCGAAGGCGTTCTCGTTGGCCGTCGTCTCGGACTATGTCCATTTGATGAAGCTCCGCATCGACGCCCTCCTGCTGCTCGTGGCCGCCGCCGGGTACATCGCCACGAGCGGCATCGCCGTGGACCTCTGGCGTTTCAGCCTCCTGATGATCGCCGGGCTCCTCGGGGCGGCCGGGGCCAGCGCGACGAACCACTACCTGGACCGGGACATCGACTCGGTCATGCACCGCACCCGGACGCGGCCATTGCCGCAGCACCGCATTGAGCCTCCCGCCCATGCGCTGGCGTTCGGCGTGGGACTGCTCGCGCTGAGCCTCGCGATCGCGGGACTCGGAAT
>Ga0209235_1000208_pt1 | contig 28233 bp, 23 predicted proteins | sample GraSoi013_1_20cm_4_FD_185817 | JGI IMG/M metagenome (GOLD analysis project Ga0209235, IMG submission 185817) | Grasslands soil microbial communities from the Angelo Coastal Reserve, California, USA - Sample 09_25_2013_1_20cm (SPAdes) (version 2) | ecosystem: Environmental > Terrestrial > Soil >... | reverse complement strand
TGCCGCCGCAGCACCGCGGCGCGCCGCGGCAGCCGAGCGTGCCGCAGGAACTCGAGCACCCACGAGCTCGCCGGTGCTTCCCCGCCACCCCCGCCCGCGGTCTCGTCGAGCCGGAACTTTTCCACCCACACCACGAGCGGTCGCCACAGGAGCTGGTCCACGCACACGATCATCGCTACCATCGCGAGGATGGCGAGCGCCATCGCGGGTCCGTTCCCCTGATCGAGCGCCACGCTCATGTAGGAGCCCACGCCGGGGAGACGGAAATCGCGGTCCCCCAGACGAAACGCTTCGTTGACCATGAGGAAGAACCAGCCGCCGGCCATCGAGAGCATCCCGTTCCAGACGAGCCCCTGCGCGGCGGCCGGCACCTCCAGCTGCCAAAAGGTCCGCGACGCCCGCCACCCCGCCACTTTGCAGGCGTCACGCAGCGGGTCGGGGAGGCTCTTCAGCGAATTGTAGAACGAGAGCGCCAGGTTCCACGCCTGAGCCGTGAAGATCATCAGGATCGCCGCCAGCTCGAGGCCGACGTTGCGGGTGGGGAAGAGCGACATCAGGCCCAGCACCAGCCCGGGCAGGAAGCCGAGCACGGGGATGCTCTGGAGGATGTCGAGCATCGGCAGGAGCAGGCGCTCGGCGGCGCGCGACTTCGCGGCCGCCCAGCCGAAGCCGAGCGCGAAGACGTACGAGATGGCCAGCGCGATCACGCCGCGGGCGAGCGAGTACAGCGTGTACTTCGGGAGCGCGCTAGGGCGCAGGTCGATCTGCACCACCTGTCGGAGCGGCGCCTCGAACTCGCGCGCAAACGCGATCACCGCCGCGATCGCCCCCCCCAGCAGGCAGAGGATCGCGACGTCGGCGAGCCCGAGGCGCCGGATCGCCGGCGGCGTCAGCGCGGGCGGAAGACGCAGCGGTTTCATGACCGTGTAAGTTGTGACTCCATGACCGGCACCGAGCAAACCACGAGCGGCGTCCGCCTTTACACCCGGCGCGTGGGGAGCGGGTCCCCGGTCGTCGTGCTGCACGGCGGCCCCGGCGCTCACCACGACTACCTCCTGCCGCAATACGACCGGTTGGCGCGCGGCCGCGCCCTGCTGTTCTACGACCAGCGGGGCGGCGGACGGTCCCCGGTCCCCCGCGACACGCCGGTCGGCTGGCAGCAGCACGTCGCCGACCTCGAGGCCCTACGCAAGCAGTGGGCCATCGACCACCTCACCCTGCTCGGCTACTCCTGGGGCGGCTTGCTCGCCGTGCTGTACGCCTTGGAGCACCCCGAGCGCGTGGGGCGACTGGCGCTCGTCGCTCCGGCACCTCTGACCGCGCGGTGGCGCGAGAAATTCGAGCGCCGCCTCGCCCTCCGCATGGCCGACCCGTGGATCGCGCGCGCACGCGCCGAGCTGACCGCCTCCGGGCTCGCGCAGCGCGACCCCGAAAAGTATCGCCGCCTGGCGTTCGCGCTATCGGTCGCGGGCTACTTCAAGGACCCGAGCCGCGTCAAGGAGATGACCCCGTTCCGCGTCACGGCCCGGACCCAACAGGCGGTGTGGCAGAGCTTGGGCGACTACGATCTGCGCGACCGGGTCCGCAAGACGTTTCCGAAGGGCAAGGCCCCGCGCGCCCTGGTCGTCCACGGGGTGTTCGACCCCATGCCGATCGAATCGGCCCGGGAGACCGCTGCCCTGCTCGACACCGGTGTCTTCGAGCTGGCGACCGGTCACGCGCCCCACGTGGAAGCGACGGAAGACTTTGTGCGGGCGCTGGACGGATTCCTGCCCCACGGCTGAGGGGTTAGCTTCAGCGCTCGGATGCCGACAAAGATACGAGCCAGGAAGCGCCGGGCGACCGAGACCCCTGCCCAGCTCCGGGCGCGGCTGAAGAAGATCATCGCCCGCCTTGAGCAGGCCTACCCCGACGCGACCTGCGCGCTGGACCACCGCAACCCGCTCGAGCTGCTCGTCGCCACCATCCTTTCGGCGCAGTCCACCGACGCGCGCGTGAACCTGGTGACCCCGGCGCTGTTCACGAAGTACCGCACCGCGCGGGATTACGCCGCCGCGGATCCCGCCCTCTTCCAGCAGGAGATTCACAGCACCGGATTCTTCCGCAACAAGACGAAGTCGATCCTCGGCATGGCGCAGGCCCTGGTGGAGCGGCACGGCGGCACCGTGCCGGCCACCATGGAGGAGCTGGTGCAGCTCCCCGGAGTCGGCCGCAAGACGGCCAACGTCGTGCTCGGCACCGCCTTCGGAAAGAGCGAAGGCGTGGTGGTGGACACCCACGTGCAGCGCCTCTCGACGCTGCTCGGCCTCACGAACGAGCAGGACCCCGTGAAGATCGAGCGCGACTTGATGGCGCTCGTCCCGCGGGCCAAGTGGACTTGGTTCTCCCATACGCTCATCCAGCACGGGCGCCGCGTGTGCATCGCCCGCCGGCCGAAATGTGCGGAGTGCGTGGTGCATCAGTGGTGCCCCAGCTCGCGAGTGTGACCGTGAAGGTGCCCCCGATCGACCGCGCCCAACTCGTCGCCACCCGCCGCGACCTCCACCAGCACCCCGAGCTCGGCTTCGAGGAACAGCGGACGAGCACGCTCATCGCAGAGCGGCTGGAGCAGCTCGGCTACGCGGTGAGAACGGGCGTCGGCAAGACGGGCGTCCTCGCGCAGCGGGACGGCGCCGCGGGCCGGTGCGTCTTGCTCCGCGCCGACATGGACGCGCTCCCCGTCGAAGAAGCGAACGACGTCCCCTATCGCTCGCAGCATCCGGGTCGCATGCACGCGTGCGGGCACGACGGGCACGTGGCGATCGGCCTGGAGGTGGCGCGGCGGTTGCACGCCGCGTACCTGCCGGGATCCCTGAAGCTCGCCTTCCAGCCCGCCGAAGAGATCTCCTACGGCGCCGAAGCCATGATCCGGGACGGCGCGCTGGACAGCCCCACGGTCGACGCCGCGTTCGGCATTCATCTCTGGAACGACCTGCCGACGGGGACGATTGGCATAACGCCGGGTGCCGTCATGGCGTCGGTGGACGAGTTCGAGATCACGATCCTGGGCCGCGGCGGCCACGCGGCGGCGCCGCACCAGACGACCGATCCGGTGCTGATCGCGGCGCACATCGTGACCGGACTGCAGAGCCTCGTCAGCCGCCGCCGCAATCCGTTCGAGGAGGGTGTCGTCTCGGTGACCCAGCTGAACGCAGGCGACGCGTTCAACGTGATTCCCGGCCGCGCGGAGCTGCGCGGCACCGTACGCACCTTCGGCGGGCAGTTCTTCGAGCAGGCACCGCGGCTGGTGGAGCAGACGGCCCAGGGCATCGCGGCCGCCTTCGGCGCCACGGCGGAGGTCCGCTACCGGCGGCTCACCGCGCCCCTCGTCAATGACGAGCGGATGACGCAGCTGATGCATGGCGTGGCACGAGACATCGTCGGGCACGAGCGTGTGATTGACGGCGTTCGCACGATGGGCGGAGAGGACATGTCGTTCTTCCTCGCGAAGGTCCCCGGCACGTTCGCGTTCGTCGGCTCGGCGCCTCCCGGGAAGCCAGCGTCGCCGCATCACAGCCCGACGTTCGACATCGATGAGGAAGCGCTGGTGATCGGGGCGGAGCTGTTGACGCGGACCGCGGTGAGATACCTGGAAGACGGGAGCTGACCCCGGGCGCAAGCCCGGGGATTCAACCCGGCCCGGTCCCACCCCGGGCTCGCGCCCGGGGTCAGTCGGGTACATTTAGGCCGATGGCGAACCAGCTCGCCTCCGAACCCTCCGCCTATTTGCAGTCCGCCGCCCACCAGCCAGTGCACTGGCATCCCTGGGGCGAGGCGGTGTTCCAGCGCGCCCGAGCCGAGGACAAGCCCGTCCTGCTCGACATCGGCGCGGTGTGGTGCCACTGGTGCCACGTGATGGACGGCGAGTCGTACGAGGATCCCCAGGTCGCCGAGCTGCTCAATCGCGACTTCGTGTGCGTCAAGGTCGATCGCGACGAGCGGCCCGACGTGGACGCGCGCTACCAGCGCGCCGTGCAGGCGCTCACCGGCCAGGGCGGCTGGCCGCTGACCGCGTTCCTCACCCCCGACGGTGAAGTGTTCTTCGGGGGTACCTACTTCCCGCCGGAAGACAACCACTACGGGCGCCCCGGTTTCATATCGGTCTTGAAACAGGTCGCCGAGCTGTACCGGCGGGACCGCGCGCGTGTGTCGAAAAGCGCCAAGGCGATCCGCCAGCAGGTCACGGAGTCCCTGGACGAGGCGAAAGCCGGGCAAGTCACGCCGGCGATTCTCGACGAGGCAGCCGGGCAGATGGCCCGCCTCTTCGATATCCGCTACGGCGGCTTCGGGACCGCGCCCAAGTTTCCTCACCCCGCGGGCTGCGATTTCCTGCTCGCCCGCTGGCACGACACGCGCGAGGGCTGGATGCGCGAGGTGGTCGAGAAGAGCCTCAGCGGAATGGCGCGGGGCGGCATCCGCGACCATGTGGGCGGTGGGTTCCACCGCTACTCGGTGGACGAGCGCTGGATCGTGCCGCACTTTGAGAAGATGTCGTACGACAACTCCGAGCTGCTGCGCGCCTACCTGAACGGCTCTGCCGCCTGCGGGACGCCGCTCTTCCAGGAAGTGGCGCAGGGGATCGTGACCTGGGTGCTGGAGACGCTGTCGGATCAGGCGCACGGCGCGTTCTACACGTCGCAGGACGCGGACGTGGAGTTCGGCGACGACGGCGACTACTGGACATGGACGCCCAAGGAGCTGCACGAGGCGTTGAACGACGAAACGGCGTATCACGTGATACGTCGCGTATACGACGTGGAGATTCCCGGCGAGATGCAGCACGACCATGAGAAGAACGTGCTGTGGTGGAAGCAGGATCCGGCCGACGCCGCGGAGTGGCGGGTGCTGCGGGAGGCGCTCGGCACGCTCAAGGCGGCCCGCGGCCGGCGCAAGGCTCCCTACGTCGACACGACGCCGTACGTCAACTGGAACGCCATGATGGCCGCGGCGTTCCTCCAAGCGGGCGCGGTACTGGACCGCCCCGAGTGCAACACGCTCGCGCTGAAGGTGCTGAGTCGGATCTGGGCAGAAGCCTGGGACGACGCGCGCGGCATGGCCCACGTGATCGGCCGGCCGGAGCCGCACGGCCTGTTGGACGACAACGTCCAGGCGGCCGCGGCCTTCCTCGACGCCTACGAGGCGACGGGAGACGACGCCTGGCTCACCCGCGCCCTCGCGGTCGCGCACCATTGCGGCCGCGTTCACTGGGACGAGGCGACCGGCGGGTTCTTCGACGTCGCCCGGGATCGCACCGGCGCCGCCTACCTCGCGACACCGGCGAAGCCGATCCAGGACGCGCCGACTCCGTCGGCGAACGGCGTCGCCGCGTTGGTGCTCGCGCGCCTGGCGGCGATCACCGACGATCCGGAGTGGCGCCGCCTGCTCGACCGCCAGCTCGCCACGTTCGCGGGCGCCGCAGCCCAGCTGTCGCTGTACGGTGCTACCTTGCTCCGCGCGATCGACTGGGCGCTGAACCCCGTCACCCGGATCGAGGTAGCGGGCCCGCGGGGCGAGGGTCCGGCGTGCGCGATGCACCTGCTGGCGCTGCAGACGTATCGCCCGCGCAAGGTGGTCATCCGGAAGACTGCGGCGCAGCCCGCCGCCACCGTGTGCGTCGGCACGACGTGCTCCCTCCCCGTTGCGGCCCCCGACGACCTGAGGAAACTTCTCATCTAGCCTGGGAGACCAGATGCCGAACAAGCAGGCCATCGTCGAGACCGTGAAAGGCACCATCGAGCTGGAGCTGTTCGCCGACGAGGTGCCCGACACGGTCGCTAACTTCGAGAAGCTCGCGAACTCGAGCTTCTATGACGGCACTAAGTTCCACCGCGTCATCCCCAACTTCATGATCCAGGGCGGCGATCCCTACTCGAAGAGCGGGAAAGGACGGGTCGGCACCGGCGGCCCGGGGTACACGATCAAGTGCGAGACCCGCAAGAACCTCCACAAGCACGTCGCGGGGACCCTCTCCATGGCCCACGCCGGCAAGGACACCGGGGGCAGCCAGTTCTTCATCTGCCACGCCCCCCAACGCCATCTTGATGGAGTCCACACCGTTTTTGGACAGGTCACCAAGGGCATGGACGTGGTCAACAAGATCGCACAGAACGACGAAGTCAAGTCGATTCGAGTGACCTGACCCAACCGGGAGACGGCTCATGACCCGTACAGCGTACTGCCTGCTCATCGCTTGTATCGTCGCGGCCCCGGCCCTCAGGGGGCAGAACGGCGCTTTCATCGTGCGCCTCGGAACCGACACGCTGGCGCTCGAGCAGTACACCCGCAGCGCCGGCCGGCTCGAGGGCGAGCAGGTCGTGCGCGCGCCCCGCACTGTGCACCGCATTTTCACCGCGACCTTCGGCCGGGGCGGCGCGTTCGAGCGGTTCGAGCTCGTCGAACACAATGTCTCCGGCGGGCCGGGACCCGCTGAGACGAAGGCCACGGTCGAGCTCGCCGGCGACACCGCGATTTCCGCCGTACCGGACGGCGACTCGACCCTCCACCGACGGGTCAAGGTCGCCCCAGGCACCGTGCCGTGGTACTTCCAGAACTACGCCCTGCTGGAGGAGATCACCCGCCGGGCGCGCGCCGCCGGAGGCGAGCGCTACACCGCCGCCCTGCTGAACTTGGGCGCCACCGAGCCGTGGCCCGTCGAGGTCAACCGGCTGGGCCGCGATTCGATGACCATGAGCTTCGGCCCGCTCGGCCCATTGCGGCTGCGCGTCGACGAGCACGGCACCCTGCTCGGGCTCAGTGGTATCGGCACCACGATGCAGGTGACGGTCGAGCGCGTCCGGGGGAAGTTGGACCTCGGCGCGCTCGCCAAGGCGTTCGCCGCGCGGTCGCTCGGCACGCTCTCCCCTGCGGACTCGGTGCGCGCCACGCTGGCGGGCGCCACCCTCGCCGTCCGCTACAGTCGCCCCTCGATGCGGGGCCGCGCGATCTTCGGTAACGTCGTGCCCTGGAACAAGGTGTGGCGTACCGGCGCGAACGAAGCCACCGTGCTCGAGACCAGCGCGGACCTCGTGATCGCCGGCACAAGCCTCCCGGCCGGCAAGTACAGCCTGTGGACGGTCCCCTCCCCGGACGGATGGAAGCTCATCGTCAACAACAACACGGGACAGTGGGGCACCCAGTATGACGCGAAGCACGACTTCGCCCGGCTCGACATGAAGGTCGAGCGGCTGGCGCAGCCGGTGGAGCAGTTCACGATCGCGATCGAGCCGCAGAGCGACGAGCAGAGCGGCCTGTTGACACTCGCGTGGGAGCGGACGCGGGCGTCGGTTCCGTTCGCGAAGCGGTAGTTTTGCACCTCGACTTCGCCGTCATCGCGGACTACGCGCTCGTCGATCAGGCGGGAAAGCTCTCCGTCCTCGGCATCTTCCAGCACATCTGGGTGCAGCAGTTCCCCGCGATGCACCCGCGGCTGCACCTCGTGCTGCGGCTCAAGGGGAAGCGGACCGAGGTGGGCGAGCATCATGTGCAGATCCGGCTGCTCGACGAGCAGGACACGGAGATCCTCGGGGGCAACGGCAACGTCACCTTCGCCGAGCCGCCGGCGGGAGTGACCGAGATCGAGGCCGGTGCCATTCTGGTGTTCGACGTGCCGTTTCCGCATCCGGGGCCGTATCGCTTCGAGATCACGGTCGACGCGGAGCGGAAGACGTCGGTGCCCGTGACGGTGTCGCAACTGCCCGCTCAGCCGGCCGGCGGTCAATCGCTGCATTGAGCGCGGCACTGGTGGCGAGCCGACCGTACCCGGACCTGCGGTTGCTCCTCTTTCTCGCGGCGGTAGCGCTCGGCTGGAACCTCGACGGGTACCGCCTGCTCGATCCCGACGAAGGCCGCAATGCCGAAGTGGCGCGCGAGATGGCGCAGACCAATGACTATCTCGTGCCGCACCTGGACGGGCTTCCGTATCTCGACAAGCCGATCGTCTACTTCGCCGCCGCTGCCGCGCTGATGGAGCTGCTCGGGCCCACGGAGACGGCGGCGCGACTGCCCGCCTACGCGGCGACGCTCGCGACCATCGCCCTCCTGCTCGGCTTCGCCCGGCGGCGCTGGGGCTCGGACGCGGGCTGGCTCGCCGGCATCGCCTACGCCACCATGCTGCTCCCGCTGGTCTACGCGCGCACCGCGATCTTCGACAGCACGCTCACGCTCTGCACGACCGCGACCGTGCTCAGCCTCTTCGAAGGGCGCCACATCGTCGCGTGGGCGGCGATGGGCGTCGGCGCGCTGACGAAGGGGCCGATCGCGATCGTGCTCCCCCTGCTCGTCGTGACCCCCTACGCGCTCGCGACCGAGGGGAGGGCGGCGGTGCGCTCGCTGTTTCCGCGGCGCGCCGTCGGCGTCTTCGCCCTGATCGCGCTGCCGTGGTTCATCGCCGTCTCGATCCGCGTCCCCGCGTTCCCGTACTACGTGTTCGTGCGCGAGACTCTCCAGCGGATCGCCACGGGCAGCTTCCACCGCACCGCCCCTTTCTGGTACTACTTCCCGATCGTCCCCGTGGCCGCGTTCCCCTGGATCGTCCCGGCGCTGGCGCGCGTGCGGGGCTGGCGGACGACCTGGCTCGCGCGCCGCGCGCCCGAGGCGCGTGAGCCGCTGCTGCTCGCGAGCTGGGTGATTGTGCCGCTCGTTTTTTTCACGCTCAATCAGTCGAAGTTGCCGCAGTACGTGCTGCCGCTGATGCCGGCATTCGCGCTCGCGGCAGCGCGTAACGTGATGCCGCACGGCGCGGTGGGGGTGGGAGAGGGGGGGCGCGTCTACACCGCCCTCGCGCTGGTGACGGGCAGCGCGCTCGTCGCCCTCACGCACTGGTTACCCGCCCCGATCGACCTGACCCCGGCCGAGAAGGCGGCCATCCCCCCGACGGCGCTCGTCCTCGGCCTGGTGCTGTTCGCCTCCGCCGCCCTCGTCGCGGTCGGCGTGCTGCGCCGGCAGCCGCGCGCGGCGATTGTCGGATACGCCATGGTGGTGATGGCTGTCCCGCTCGCGAGCGGCCGCTTGCTCGCCGCCGTTGGCGACGACCGCTCGTCGGCCGCGCTGGCGCGCGCCACCGCCGCTGCGCTCGGCGAGGCGAGCAGGTCCGGCGCCGCGAGCGCCGTCTTGGGCATATTGGCGTACCCGCCGTCGCTGGCCTTCTACCTCGGACGACCCGTGGCCGTGGCGACGACGACGGGTGCAGAGCTCACGAGCAACTACATCGCCGATTACCAGGACCGCTACCGGGACGTGCCCGGCTCGCCGCTCTTGCCCGAGGGGTACTGGCGCGAGGCGCTCGCTCACTGCCCCATTCCCACGGTGTTCGTCACGACGGCCGCGAATCGCGAGGCGCGCGCCGAGCTTGCCGCATTGCCGCTGGTCGCCGACGATGGCCGCTACGCGGCGTACGGGCCCTGCCAACCTCCCCGACCCCCACCACCTCCACAACCTCCTCAACGTGGAGGGGACGGCGGGTGAGGTAATGTGCGGAATCTTCGGCGCCGTGTCGCTTCACGGCGCGCCGCTCAAGCATGCCGACTGTCTCCCCGCGATGGCGGCGGCGCTCGCGCATCGCGGACCCGACGGCGAGCAGATCGTCGGCCACGAATGCGCCCGGATCGGTGCGCGCCGCCTCGCGATCATGGACTTGACGACCGGCGATCAGCCGTTTCTCAGCCCGAACCGCTCCGTGTGGATGGTGTGCAACGGCGAGATCTACAACGCGCCCGCGCTGCGCCGGGAGTTCACGCAGGCGGGCTACCCGTTCCGTTCCACGGGCGACATCGAGACGATCGTGCCGTTGTACGAGCGCGTCGGGCCGGACGCGGTGGGACGGCTCGACGGGATGTTCGGGCTCGCCGTCTGGGACGACCAGCTGCGGCGCCTGGTGCTCGCGCGCGACCGCGCCGGCGAGAAGCCGCTGTTCTGGGCGCAGGTCGACGGGGAGCTGCGCTTCGCCTCGGAGATCCAGGCACTGCTGGTCTTCCCCGACCAGCCGCGGCGCGTGAACCCCGTCGCGGCGGGGCTGTATGCCGCGCTCGGATATGTCCCCGCCCCGTACACCATGCTCACCGGCATTTCCAAGCTGGCGCCGGCGCACCTCCTGGTCGCCGACCGGGAGGGGGTGACGCTGCGATGCTACTGGGACGCGGCAGCGGCAGCGGCGCGCCCGTCGCGCCTCGACGCCCCCACGCTGCGCGCCGCGTTGCTGCGGGCGGTCGAGCGAGAGCTCATGTCCGACGTGCCGGTCGGCGTATTCACGAGCGGGGGGCTCGACTCATCGCTGCTCGCGGCCGGTGCCGCCCGCGTGATGTCCGGCGCGCAGATCCACACGTATGCCGTGCGCTTCCTCGAGCCCGGGTACGACGAGAGTCCGAACGCCGAAGCGGTGACGCACCACATCCGCACCAACCATCATGTCGTCACCGCGGACGAGGCGGCGCTGGAGCGCGCCTTCGCCGCGGTCACCCGCGGGCTCGCCGAGCCGATCGGCGACCCGGCGATCCTGCCGACCTACCTCCTCGCCGAGGCGGCACGGGAGCACGTGAAGGTGGTATTGTCGGGCGAGGGAGCAGACGAGCTGTTCGGCGGCTACCCGACCTACCTGGGCCATAAGGCGGCCGGGCTGTACCGCCGGGTCCCTCCGCCCGGACGAGCGGTGCTGCGCTGGCTTGTGAACCGCGTGCCGACGTCGACGGGGAAAGTCACGATCGAATTCATGCTGAAGCAGCTCGTCGCTGCCGCGGAGCTCCCGCCCCTCGAGCGGCACCTCACGTGGTTCGGCGCGCTAGGGCCGGACCTGTGCGCGCTCGCGTGGGCGACTGCCCTGCTGGACCCGTTTCCCTCTGATCCGTCGCTCAACCGCCTGCTGTGGCTCGACTTTCTCTCCTACCTGCCGGACAACCTGCTCGTGAAGGTCGACCGCGGTACCATGCTGGCGTCGCTAGAGGCGCGCGCCCCTTACCTCGACCGCGAGGTCTTGGAGCTCGTGCTCCCAGCGCCCGCCGCGCTGAAGGTGCGAGGCCTCACCACCAAGGCGATATTAAAGGAAGCGGCGCGCGGGCTGGTGCCGGGCGACGTGATCCGGCGGCGCAAACGGGGGTTGTCAGTGCCCGTGGCGCGGTGGCTCAATGCGGGGCTCGCGCCGCTCGCGGATCGGTATCTCGCCGCGCCCCGGCTGTATCCGGCCGCCCCGACGGCGCGTTTGCTCGCCGAGCACCGCGCCGGGAGCCGCAACAACGCCCGCAAGCTGTGGCCTATCCTCATGGCCGAGCTGTGGGCGGAACGGTGGAATGTGGAACTCGAACCGGGCTCCGGGTGGACCAACCCCAGGGCCATGCCCGGGGGTTGATGTGACGCGCGACGAAGCGCTGCAGCTCATGCAGGAGCACACCCTGTCTCCTTCGCTCCGCCAGCACATGCTCGCGGTCGAGGCGGCGATGCGCGCGCACGCATCCAAATCCGGAGGGGACCCGGAGACGTGGGGCATCGTGGGTCTGCTGCACGATTTCGACTACGAGAAGTTCCCGAACAGCGAGCACTCGCCGACCGAGGGTCATCCCGCCTGGGGCGTCCGGCTGCTGCGCGAGCGGGGCCTCCCCGACGCGATGTGCCGCGCGATTCTCGGTCACGCGACCTATTCCGGCGTGCCCCGCGACACGCCGCTCGCGAAGACCCTGTTCGGCGTGGACGAGCTGTGCGGGTTTCTCGTGGCGTGCGCGCTGGTCCGTCCGTCGCGCAGCTTTGCGGACCTAGAGCTGTCTTCGGTGAAGAAGAAGCTCAAGGACAAAGCGTTCGCCCGCGGCGTGAACCGCGACGAGGTGCGGCAGGGGGCTGACGAACTGGGCGTCCCGCTCGACGAGCACATCGCGTTCGTGATCCAGGCGCTCCGCCCCGTGGAGCAGGCCCTCGGCCTCGGCGGGGGGGGGGGGGGGGGGGGGGGGGGGTGAGGGCTCAGGCCTCCCGCGCCGCGGGCAGCCCCGTCGCCGACCAGGCGCCCGACGCGCTTGGCCTCGCGATCGACCGCGCGGCCGGTGCGCGCGCGGTCGGCGGCAACCGGCTCGAGCATCATCCCGACAGCCCCCGCGCGCTCGAGGTGATGCTCGAGCTCATTGCCGGGGCGGGCCGTTGGATCCACTTCGAGAACTACATCATCCGGGACGACCGCACCGGGCGACGCTTCGCCGGCGCCCTCGCCGAGCGCGCGCGGGCGGGGGTGTCCGTCCGCGTGTTGTACGATGCGTTCGGCTCGCTCGGCACGTCGCGCGGCTACTGGCGCGGGCTGGCACAGGCGGGGGCCGAGGTGCGCGCATTCCACCCGATTGTCTCGCGGTATCCGTTGCAATTCATTCAGCGCGACCACCGCAAGCTGCTGGTCACCGACGGCATCCACGCGATGGTCGGCGGGCTGTGCATCGGCGATGAGTGGGCGGGCGATCCCGCGCGGCGTCGCCGCCCCTGGCGCGACACGATGGTCCACGTGTGCGGCCCCGCAGCCGCAGCGTTGGACCGGGCGTTCGGCCGGATCTGGGGCCGTGTCAGCGAGCCGCTCCCGGCCGGCGAGCTCACCGCCGACCCGGCGCCGTGCGGCAGCTCCACCGTGCGCGTCGTGGAAGGGGCGCCGCGCCGCGCGCGCGTGTACCGCACGGTGGAGCTGCTCGCCGCCAGCGCGGCGGAGCGATTGTGGATCACGGACGCGTACTTGATCGCGCCGGCGCCGCTCTACGCCGGCCTGCTCGACGCCGCGAAGGGAGGCGTCGACGTCCGCATTCTCGTCCCCGGCACGAGCGACCTGCCGGTGCTGCGCAACTTCACCCGCATCGGCTACCGCGAGCTGCTGCGTGCGGGCGTGCGCATCTTCGAGTATCAGGGCCCGATGGTCCACGCCAAGACGATGCTCGTGGACCGGCGCTGGGCCCGCGTCGGCTCGACCAACCTCAACGTGTCGAGCTTGCTCACCAACTACGAGCTCGATCTGGTGGCGGAGTGTGAACAGCTCGCGGAAGAGCTGGCGGCTCAGTTCCGCCGCGACCTCGCCTCCAGCCGCGAGATCGTGCTGGAGCCGCGCCGCCTGCGCTTGCCGCCGCGGCTCGTCGGCACGCCCGCAGCCGCGGACGCACTGCCGCAAGGCGCCGACGCGGCCCACAAGCGCTCGGGGTACGAGCTCGGCACCGTGGCCGTCGTCGCACTGCGACGTGTGGCGGGAGGCTTGCGGCGCTCCATCGCCGCAGCGGGGGCGCTCACGTTCGCCGGGATCGGCGCCCTGCTGCTCCTGTTCCCGAGGGTGATGAGCATCACGCTCGCGGCGGGCGCGTTCTCGCTCGCGCTCGGCTTCGCCCTGTACGTCTTCGGGCAGCGGCGTCGGTCGCGGGAAGGTCCCGATGAAGCCTGATTCCCAACCCCCGGACCCCGCTGCGCGTATACCCGAGCAGGACGAAGCCGCCCTCGTCGCTCGTGTCCGGGCTGGGGATCGGACCGCCTTCGGCGTCCTGGCGGAGCGATACGCGGGCGTAGCGCGACGGGTGGCGCGGGCCGTGCTGGGAGACCCCGACGACGCCGACGACGCGGCACAGGACGCGCTGCTGTCGGCCCTCGTGAAGCTCGACCAGTACGATCCCCGCCGACCGTTCGGGCCGTGGCTCCTGCGCATCGTAGCGAACGCGGCGACCGACCGGCGGCGGCGACGCAAGGTGCGCCGGGCCGAGTCGCTCGATCCCGCGCTGGTGGCGGGCGGCACGCGTCCCGACGCGGCTGCCGAGCAACGCGCCCTGGCCGAGCGGCTGCGGGGAGCGCTCGCCGAGCTGTCGGAGCGGCGCCGCCTGGCGGTCGTGCTGTTCGACGTGGAAGGCTACTCACACGCCGAGATCGCCCGGATCCTGGGGATCCCCGAGGGGACCGTGCGCTCGGAGGTGTTCCACGCGCGCCGTCGGTTGCGCGTGTTGCTGGCGGACTGGAAGGAGGACGGATGACGCAGGAACCGCTGCCGTTCGATCACCGGCCCGATCCGGCGCTGGGCGCCGCCTTGCGGCAAGCGCTCGAGCCGGAGGGGGCGGGCGGGGAGGGGGGCCACGCCGCGTTCGTCGCGCGTCTGCTGGCGCGAGCCGACGACCTGCGCACCACCGCCTCGTGGGACGCGGTGCTCGCCCGCTGGGCGCGGGTGGGCGTCGCCGCGGCGGTGCTCGTCTCGCTCGCGGCGGGGTATCTCGTCGGACGCGCCACGGCGGCATCCGCGCGGCCGTCGGTCGCGGAGGCGCTGATCGCGCCGCAGACGCCGGTGGTCGAGGTGGTGCTGGCGTCCGTGCTGGGCAACTAGAAAGGAACCGCCGTGACGCTGAGCCATTCCAAAGCATGGGCCATGCTGCTGCTCGTGGCGACGTTCGCCGCCGGCATCGTGGTGGGCGTCGGCGGCCGGGCCCTCTGGGTCCGTTCCGCCTACGGCGGCGCGCCGGAGCGCGCCCGCGGCGTCGGTCGGCTGATGGCCGAATTGAACGACGAGCTGGGCTTGACGCCGCCGCAGCGCGATGCCGTCCACGCCATTCTCCAGCGCCACTGGACTCGCATGACCGCGGTGTGGGATACGGTCCGGCCGCGCTTCGACTCGATGCGCGCCGCGATGGACTCGGAGGTGGCGGCGCAGCTCTCGCCCGACCAGCAGGCGAAGTACCGCGACCATATGGCCCGGCATCGGCATCAGAGAGAGAAGGTCGACTCGAGCGGAAACAAGCAATGAGGGGAGTCCGACGTTACGTGGTCGCCGCCGCCGCCGTGGTCGTCGTGCTCGGCGCGCCCGGCGCCCTGGCGGCCCAGGGGCAGCCGCTCGAAGTGACTCTCGGCGACGCGATCCGGCGCGCGCTCGACGTGCAGCCCGCTATGGTCCAGGCGCGCGGGGCTGCACGCAACGCGGGCGCCGGCGAGCGCGCCGCCTGGGGGGCGTTCCTGCCGACCGTGGGTACCAGTGCCTCGGCCTCGCGCAGCAACCAGGAGCGGTTCGATCCGAACAGCACCCAGCGGCTGCCGCCCGTTTACACCTATGGCGGCGGCCTGTCCGCGAACCTCGTCTTGTTCGACGGTTTCAGCCGTTTCGCCAACCTCCGCGCCTCGTCGGCGACCCAGGACGCCGCGGCCGCAGGGCTGGTGAACCAGCGCTACCAGACGACGCTCGCGACCCAGCAGGCGTTCTTCGCGGCGCTGGCCGACGAGGAGCTGGTGCGCGTCGGGCAGGCGCAGGTGCAGCGTGCCCGGCAACAGCTCCAGATCTCGGTCAACAAATTCCAGGCGGGCGCCGCCACCCGCTCCGACACCCTCACGTCCACGGTGGACCTGGGCAGCGCCCAGCTGACGTTGCTCCAGGCGCAGGCGAACCTGGCCACGGCCCAGGCCACCCTGGGCCGGCAGATCGGCGTGGACCAGCTGGTCCGCGCCGTGCCCGACACGACGCTCCCGCCGCTCCCCGACACGACGGCGGTGCGCGCCTCGGCGCTCGAGAGCGCGCCGGTCGTGAGTCAAGCCGAGGCAGCGACGCGCGCGGCTCGTGCGCAGGTCTGGAGCGCGCGCTCGCAGTACTGGCCGTCCGTCACGGTCTCCTACAGCACCAATCGGACCGGCGTCGGATCCCCGGAGCTGCCGCTGTTCAGCAGCTACCCCGAGACGTTCGCATGGCGGTTCGGGCTCTCCTGGACGCTCTTCAACGGGTTCCAGCGGGAACAGTCCCAGGTGTCGGCGAGCGTCGCGCGCGACATCGCGGCGGCCCAGGCGGCGGACGCGCGCCGGCAGGTGAACGCGCAACTCACCCAGCAGCTCGCCGCGCTATCCACCGCGTACGTGCAGATCGGGATCGCCGGCGCCAACGTGGCCGCGGCGACGGAAGCGCTGCGCGTGCAGCAAGAGCGCTACCGCGTGGGCGCGGGGACACAGCTGGACGAGGTCACGGCCGAGGCCAATCTGACCCAAGCCGAGGTCAACCAGGTCCAGGCGCGCTACAACTACCGCATCGCCCGCGCCCAGCTCGAGGCGCTCGTGGGGCACGCGCTGTGACCAGCGCCCAAGCGGCGACGTTCCGGACCGGCGACACGCCCCAGCCGGATATCGTGATCCTGACGCACAAGCTCACCCGGAACTACGACATGGGCGGCGAGGTGGTGCACGCGCTGCGGGGCGTCGACTTCCAGATCCGCCGCAACGAGTTCGTGGCCATCATGGGCCCCTCTGGATCCGGCAAGTCCACCCTGATGAACCTGATCGGCTGTCTCGACACGCCGACGGCGGGGGAGTACTGGCTCAACGGCCAGAAGGTGAGCGATTTATCGGACGACGAGCTGGCCCGCATCCGCAACAAAGAGATCGGATTCGTGTTCCAGACCTTTAACCTACTGCCGCGGGCCAACGCGCTGCACAACGTCGAGCTGCCGCTCATCTACGCCGGCAAGGCCGCCCAGGCGCGGCGCGCCCAGGCGGCGCGGGCGCTCGAGCGCGTGGGGCTCGGCGATCGCATGGACCACCGCCCCAATGAGCTGTCGGGCGGCCAGCGCCAGCGCGTGGCGATCGCGCGCGCGCTCGTGAACGTGCCTTCCATCCTGCTCGCCGACGAGCCGACCGGGAATCTCGACTCGGCGACGGGCGAGGAGATCATGCGCCTGTTCGAGGAGCTGCACGACGGCGGCCAGACGATCGTCCTGGTCACCCACGAGCGCGACATCGCGGCGCACGCGCGCCGCCAGATCCACCTGCGCGACGGGTTGATCGAGCGCGACGAGAGGACGGAGCGGTGAGCGTGCCGCGATATCTGCGCCTCGCCCCGTCCGCGGCGCTGGCGCTGGGCTTCGCCGCTTGCAAGAAGGCGGAGTCCGCGCCCCTGTACGAAAAGGTTCCCGTCGAGCGGCGCGATATCGTCGTCGCGGCGGTCGCCGACGGCGTGATCCAGCCGTCCCTCACCTTCATCGTGAAATCGAAGGCCTGGGGCGAAATCATCGCGATGCCGGTCCAGACGGCGGACGAGGTGCGGAAGGGGCAGCTGCTCGCGCGGATCGACCCCCGCATTCCGCGCGACAACCTGACCCAGGCGCAGGCCAACCTCGACAAGGCCCGCGCGCAGCTCGACAACGCCACCGCGCAGCTCAAGCGCAGTGAGGCACTGTACCACAGCAATGCGATCCCCGAGACCGACTACGAGGCTGCCAAGCTCGCCTACGCGACGGCGCAGGCAGCCGTCGTCACCGCCGAGGCGAACCTCCAGACCGCCAAGGACGCGATGGAGGACACCCAAGTCCGGGCGCCGATCACCGGCACCATCCTCGAGATCGATGCGGTGCTGGGCACCGTGATCTCGAGCCCCACGCTCGGCGGCGGCACGGTCATCATGAAGATCGCCAACCTCGATACTGTCCAGGACTCGGCGCTGGTCAATGAGACCGACGTCGGCAAGATCCAGCCCGGGATGCCGGCGACGATCACCGTCGACGCGTTTCCGACCCGGCAATTCGCGGGCGAGGTGGTGAAGATCAAGCCGCAGGCGCAGGTGGTTCAGAACGCCACCATGTTCCCGGTGCTCCTCGACATTCCCAACCCCGGCCACCTGCTCAAGCGGGGGATGAACACCCAGGTCAAGATCCACACGGGGCAGCGCCAGGGCGTACTGGCGGTGCCGAACGCCGCGCTCCGCACCCAGCGGGACGTCGCCTCCGCGGCGAGCGTGCTCGGCCTCGACCCGGATCTGGTGCTGCAACAGCTCGCCACCGGCGCGACGGCACCGCGGGCTTCCCGCGACAGCGCGGCGCACGGCGACAGCGCTCAGCGGCAGGCCACCGGCGCGGCGATGTTTACGACACCGAGCGGGCGCACCATCACGCTGCCGCCTGGCGTGACGGCCGAACAGGTGCAGGCGGCCTTCCAAAAGCGCATGAGCGGTCAGACCCTGACTCCGGCGGAGCAAGCGATGCTGCAACAGCTGCGCAGCCAGTTCCAGCGGGCCGCCGGGGGAGAGGGCGGGGGTGGGGGCCCGGGGGGCCCGGGCGGACCCGGGGGCCCGGGGGGCGGGGGGGGCGGCAGGGCCGGGGGACGGGGCGGCCGCGGAGCCCGCGGCGAGCTCGGCAGCAACTTCATCGTCTTCGCCCTGCGGCACGGGCAGCCGGTGCCGGTGCCGATCAAGACCGGGCTCACCGATCAGGACTACATCGAGGTGACGAGCGGCCTGACGGAGCAGGACACCGTGCTCGTGCTGCCGAGCGCGTCGCTCGTGCAAGCGCAGCAGCAGTTCCGCCAGCGCTTCCAGAATGTCACGGGGGGCGGGCTGCCGGGACTGCGACAGCAGCAACAACAAGGCACACCCGCGAGGTGACGAGACGGATGATGACGCGATATCGCGCGGCGGCGGCCGGGCTGGTACTGCTCGGCAGCGCCGCCTGCAAGCAGGCGGAATCCGCGCCGCCCTACGCCATGGTTCCGGTCGGGCGCCGCGACATCGTCGTCACGGCCACCGCTTCCGGCGCGATTCAGCCGATCTTGACATTGAGCGTGAAGTCCAAGGCCTCTGGGGAGATCCTCGCCGAGCCGGTGCAGACGGGGGACGAGGTGCGGAAGGGGCAGCTGTTGGCGAAGATCGACCCGCGCATCCCGCAAAACAACCTGACGCAGGCCCAGGCGAACCTCAATGTGGCCCAGGCACAGCTCGAGAACGCGACCGCGCAGCTCAAACGCAGCGACGCGCTCTACCAGAGCCAGTCCATCACCGAGAGCGACTACGAGGCCGCCAAGCTCTCCTATGCGACCGCTAAGGCCGCCGTCGCCACGGCCCAGGCGAACCTGCAGACCGCCAAGGATGCGATGGAAGACACCCAGGTCCGGGCGCCGATCACCGGCACCGTCCTCGAGCTCGACGCCGTGCTCGGTACCGTGATCTCGAGCCCGACCAACGACGTGGGTGGTGGCACGGTCATCCTGAAGATCGCGAACCTCGACACGGTGCAGGTCTCGGCGCTCGTGGATGAGACCGACGTCGGCAAGGTGCGGGCCGGTATGCCGGTGACGATCACCGTCGACGCATACGCGAACCGGCGGTTCGACGGCCGCGTCTTGAAGATCGAGCCGCAGGCGCAGGTCAACCAGAACGTCACCATGTTCCCGGTCGACGTGAACATCTTGAACCCGGACCACCTGCTCAAGCCGGGGATGAACACCGAGGTGGAAATCCACATCGGGCAGCGCCAGGGGGTGCTGGCCGTGCCGAACGCCGCGCTGCGGACCCCGCGCGACGTCGGCTCGGCGGCCAACGTGCTGGGCCTCGATTCCACGACTGTCCAGCGCGAGCTCGCCGCCGCGCCGGCGACGCCAGGGCCACGGGCCGGCGCGGACACGGCCTTGAGCGACGGCGGCAAGCTGCACGCGGCGGAGCCGCCCAAGGGAGGCGCGACGTTCACGACGCGCGACGGCCGGACGATCACCCTCCCGCCGGGTGTGACGTCCGAGCAGGTGCGGGCGGCGTTCGGCAAGATGCGCGACGGCGGCACGCTCACGCCCGCGGAGCAGGCGCTGCTGGCCCAGCTGCGCGGGCAGTTCCAGCAGTCCTCTCCCGGCGGCGGCACGACCGGCAGCTACATCGTGTTCGCGCGGCGCGGCGGTAGGATCGCACCGGTCCCGATCCAGACCGGCCTCACCGATCAAGACTACATCGAGGTGACGGGCGGCGTGACCGAGGGCGACACCGTGCTCGTGCTGTCGAGCGGCCCGACGAGGTAACGATGCTGCTGGGCGAGATCATCGTGGTGGCCCTGGAGGCCCTGCGGGCGAACAAGCTGCGCTCGCTGCTCACCATGCTGGGGATCATCATCGGCGTGGGCGCGGTGATCACGATGGTCGCGCTGGGGTCGGGAGCGCAGAAATCGGTGCAGGACCGGATCCAGGCGCTGGGCCCCACCCTGCTGAGCGTGTATCCCGGCCAGAGCTTCATGCGGGGCGTGGCGAGCGGTGCACGCGTGAGTCTCACGCTGGACGACGACACCGCCCTCGCCAACAACGCCCGCTACATCAGCGCCGTCGTGCCGGAGCTGAGCGCGAACCTCCAGGTCCAGCAGGGGAATCAGAACATCAACGTGAACGTCGTGGGCACGACCCCCGCCTACGTGACGATCCACGCCTACACCATCCCGGCCGGCCGCATGTTCACCGCCGGCGACGACGCGGCACGCCGCCGCGTCGCGGTCATCGGATCCGCCATCCCCGGGATGCTCAACTCGAATCGGGACGCGATGATCGGCCAGGAGATCCTGATTCGCGGCATCTCGTTCGAGATCATCGGCGTGCTCTCGGAGAAGGGCTCGCAAGGGTCGTTCTTCAACCCGGACGAGCAGATCCTCATTCCGCTCCAGACCGCCCGCTACCGCGTTATCGGCACCGACCGGTTGCGGAGCATCACCACGCAGGCGACCGACTTGAATTCCATGAACCTGGCGATGATCGAGATCGAGCGGGTGCTGCGGCGCCAGCACAAGATCCGCCCGGGCCAGGACAACGACTTCCAGATCCGCAACCAGACCGACATTCTGGCCACGTTCCAGCAGACCACGGAGACGTTCAAGTATCTGCTCGCCGGGATCGCTGCCGTGAGCCTGCTGGTGGGCGGCATCGGCATCATGAACATCATGCTGGTGTCGGTCACCGAGCGCACCCGCGAGATCGGCGTCCGCAAGGCGCTCGGCGCCACACGGTTCAACATCCTGTTTCAGTTCCTGGTCGAGGCGCTGGTGTTGTGCCTGGCCGGAGGGCTGATCGGCGTGCTGCTCGGCTCGCTCGGCGCCATCGTGCTGTCGCAGCTGGCGCACTGGAACACGCTGATCTCGCCGCTCGCGATCCTGCTGGCATTCGTGTTCAGCGCGGCCGTGGGCCTGTTCTTCGGGATCTGGCCCGCGCGGCGGGCTGCGGCACTCGATCCGATCGTGGCGCTGCGATACGAATAGAGTGCGGAATGCGGAATTCGGAATGCGGAATGTAAGAGCGCGCTGACGATTCGTAGGCGACGGTTCGAGGCTGGTCCTGCCATTCCGCACTCCGCATTCCACATTCCGCATTAGGTTTCACCGCATGCTCGCGCTGCTACTGGTCCTCCAGTCGGGCGTCGCCGATCCCCCCTCCTACGATGGGTTGAAGCAGCAGCTCGCGGTCGCGGTCCCGCGGTTCGAGACCGACGCGCGCGTCGACGGCGCGCTCGACGAGGCGGTGTGGGCACGCGCCGCGCGGCTGGTCGGCTTCTCGCAGTACCGACCCGTCGACGGGCGTCCGGCCGAAGATTCGACCACAGTGCTGGTGTGGTACGCGCCCGACGCCATCTGGTTCGGCGTGCGCGCCTACGAGCCGCACGGCAGGATAGTCCGCGCGACGCTGGCGGACCGCGACAACATCGACGCCGACGACAACGTCCAGATCCTGCTCGACACCTACGACGACCACCGCCGGGCGCTGTTGTTCGCGGTGAATCCGCTGGGCGTGCAGGAGGACGGCGTGCGGAGCGAAGGGCAAGACGCCGGCGCCGCGGGCGGCGGGGCATCGGCCACGGGGCGGTTCGACGGCGTCGTCGACCTGAGCCCCGACTTCGTCTACCAGTCGCACGGCCACCTCACCGACTGGGGGTACGAGGTCGAGGTGCGCATCCCCTTCAAGAGCCTGCGCTACCAGAGCGTCGATCCGCAGTCGTGGGGCCTCCAGGTGGTGCGCGTGGTGCAGCACTCGGGCTACGAGGACACATGGACGCCGGTGTTCCGCGCGAGCGCGAGCTTCCTGATCCAATCCGGGCGGCTCACGGGGCTCACCGCGCTGAAGCGCGGTCTCGTGGTCGATCTCACGCCGGAATTCACGTCCAAGGTGAACGGCACGCCGGCGAGCGCCGGCTACGATTACCGCGGCACTCCCGAGCTGGGCGGCAATCTGCGCTGGGGGATCACCCAGAACCTCGGCCTCGCCGCCACCGCCCACCCTGACTTCTCCCAGGTCGAGGCCGACGTGGGTCAGGTGACGGTGAACGAGCGGTTCGCGCTGTTCTACCCGGAGAAGCGACCGTTCTTCCTCGAGGGGCTCGAGCAGTTCGACACGCCGAACCGCCTGATCTACACGCGCCAGATCGCCCAGCCCGTCGCCGGCGCGAAGCTCACGGGCAAGCTGGGGAGTACGGCGGTCGCTTACCTCGGTGCGGTGGACGACCGCAGGCTGTCGCCCTCCGGGAATAATCCGGTGTTCAACCTGCTCCGGCTGCGCCGCGACCTGGGCGCCGCCTCGACGGCGGGCCTCGCGTACACCGATCGGATCGACGGCGACGACTACAACCGCGTGCTCGGTGGCGACGCGATGGTGGTCTGGAAGAAGATCTGGTTCTCCCAGGCGCAGGTCGTGGGCTCGTGGACCAGCGACGGGTTGGGGGCACGCGCGGGACAGTTCTGGGCGGTGACGTTCGCCGACCGCACCGGCCGCAACTACGGCAACCACTTCGAGCTGCTCGGCGCGAGCCCCGAGTTCGCGACGCGCAGTGGCTTCGTCAACCGCGTCGACTTCGTGCAAGCGCGCGCCGCCAACCGGTTCACATGGTACGGCAAGCCCGGCGCGCTCGTGGAGCAAGTGACCACGTTCATCGTCTTGCTGCCGCTGTGGCGCTACGACGACTTCTTCCGCATGCGGGGCATCTTCGAGGGCGGGCCACAGATGACGTGGACCGCGACGTTGCGGGGCGGTTGGAAACTGAACACGGTGCTCGCCAACAGCGCGCAACGATTCGACCCCGACGCCTACGCGGGCTACAGCGTGAACCGCACGGTGGACACGATCCCGTTCGCGGTGCCGCACGGACTGTACAACCTGTGGAGCATGAACGGCGGCGTGGGGACGCCGAATCGAGCGTTCACCTTCAACACGAACGTCGGCTACGGCGCGACGGCGATCTTCGCGGAGGCGGCGGCAGGGCATCAGTTCTTCGTCCAGGCGACCGCCGGCTGGAAGCCGACGCCGGGCGTGCGGATCGAGGCGCGCTGGACCCACGTGCGCCTCACCCGGGCACGGGATGGCAGTCGATTCTCGACGGCGAACATCCCGCGCCTGAAGCTCGAGTATCAGCTGTCGCGCGCCATCTTCTTCCGGTACGTGGGCCAGTACTTCGCGCAGGACCAGGTCGCGCTCCAAGATCCTCGCACCGCGCAGCCGATCCTGGTGGGCGGGGCTCCGGCAGCGACCGTGGTGACCAACGACTTCCGTAACGACCTGCTGTTCTCCTACAAGCCCCTGCCGGGAACGCTGGCCTTCCTGGGCTATGGCACGTCGCTCACGGAGCCCGAGGCGTTTCGATTCCAGAACCTGAGCCGCGCGTCGGACGGGTTCTTCCTGAAGGTGAGCTACCTCTTCCGGATGTAGCCCCACTACCCCCGGGCACGGGCGGCACTCATCTTGTCCGCATGCCCACGCCCGCAGTCCTGGAAGCGCAGTTGGCGGCAGAGACCAGCGCCAAACAGCGCCACTACGTCCTTGCGAACACCCGAGCGCGCTGGACCGTCTTGGGCGTGGGCGTGGCGCTGCTGGCGGGCGTGCGCCTCGGGCGTCTCGTGCCCGTCTCGTGGTGGTTCATCGTCGGCTTCGCGGCCGCGTTCGCGGCCGCGAACTACGCGATGCAGCGGATCGCCCGCGACACGCCGTTCCGCTCCTGGTACGCCCACCTCAACATCGCGGTCGGCGCCGCGATGATTTCGGCCGTGCTGTACGCCCTCGGACCCAGCGGGCACGTGCTGTACGCCGCCTATCTGATCGCGCCGCTGCAGGCGGCGTGGTACCTCGGCCCCACCGAGGCGTGGCAGGCGCTGGCGCTCAACCTGACGGGCTTCGGGCTCGTCAGCGCGATCCGCGCGGCCACGGGTGAGTGGAGCTGGAGCCTCGTTTTCCAGGAATCGCTCGTCCTGGCATTCGCCTGCGTCGCCCTCGTCCCCATGCTGACGCGGATCGTGACGCGGCTGCGGACGACGCGCGCGACGCTGGCGCAGGTGGAGGGCGGCGATCTCACCGTGCAGGTGGGGGATCAGGAGCTCGACGACCTGGGTTACCTCGGGCTCGGCGTGAACCGCACCACGGCGGCGATCGCGCAGATCATCCGGCAGGTGCAGCAGCAGGCCCAGGATCTCGCGGCGATGGCACAGCAGCTCGCCGGCTCGGCCCAGCAGCTGCAGACGGCGTCGCAGCAGATCTCAGGCCTTGCGCAGCAGCTTTCGAGCGGCAGTGCGCGGCAGCGCCAGCTCATCGGCCACGGACGGGAGGACTCCGAAGCGGCGGCGAGTATCGCGGCGCAGCTGCACGGCCGGGCTCAGGAGGCCGAGCGACAGATCAACGCGGTGGCGCAGCAGGCGCGGCGCCATGGCGAGGAGATCGCGCGGGCGAGCGAGCTGCTCGTGAGCCTGGTCGCGCACCTGGATCAGGTGTCGCACGCCGCGAGCACCCTCGAGCAGGGGTCGCGCGAGATCGGGAAGCTCGTGGACTCGATCACCCGCATCGCGAGTCAGACCGATCTGCTGGCCTTGAACGCCGCCATCGAGGCCGCGCGGGCGGGACCGCACGGGCTCGGATTCCGAGTCGTGGCGGACGAGGTGCGCAAGCTGTCCGAGCAGAGCGGGCGCTCGGCCGAGGAGGTGCGCGCCCGGGTGCGCCAGACCCAGGGGCAGATCACCGAGGTCATCGCGGCGATGGACGAGGGCCGGCGCACCGCCCAGGGTGTGGACGCCGTCTCGAGCGCCGTGCGCCAGGCGCTCGACGCGATCTTCGCGGACCTGAATGCGACGGTGCAGTTCGCCACGGGGTTCGCCGGCGAGACGGAAGGGCAGATGCGTCGCATGCGCGAAGTGGTACAGCGGATGGAAGAGGTGGCCGGGATCGCGGACAGCGCCGCCCACGGCGCCGAGCAGACCTCCGCCGCGACGGAGCGGCAGATCGCCTCGCTGGGCGAGCTCACGACGACGTCGCAGCAGCTCTCGGTGGCGGCGGCCAGGCTCACCGAGACGATTCAGCGGTTCAACGTCAACGGCGCGAAGCTACCACCCCGCAACAGCCCCGCGTCCCCGTAATCCCACAGCACAAACGCGATGAGCCGCGGACGGCGCGGGCTCGGCGCCCACGGCCGGCAGCTCGGCGGATGGAAGAGGTGGCCGGGATCGCGGACAGCGCCGCCCACGGCGCCGAGCAGACGTCCGGGGCGACGGAACTGCAGATCGCCTCGCTCGGCGACCTCACCACGACGGAACAGCACCTCTCCGTGGCGGCGGCCAAGCTCACGGAGACGATTCAACGGTTCACTGTCGACGGCAAGGCGTAAAAATACCGGAGCCCCGAGCGCTCGGGGCTCCGGAACAATCCGTGGGGTTTGGATAACCCTCTCGGCCGCTAACCGTAGGCTCAATCGGGACTCGAACTCGGATCGTGCGGTTAGCGGCCGCACAGGTTATCCACTTACCCCACGGCCGCGCGGCACAACGCCTGACAACGAGGTCGCTATCCCCGCGTCATGCACTGCCCAGACCGCCGTGAGCGTAAGACTGAGGTGCAGGACCTGCGTGATCGAAAAATTGCACGCGTGTATGAATCTGTGCGTCGAGACCGTCACCACCCACGCGACAACGGCGCGTCCCCGTAATCCCACAGCACGAACCCGATAAGCCGCGGGTGGCGCGGCTCGGGGCCCACGGCAGGCAGCTCGGCGCCGAGCGACGCCGCTACATGGCCCAACCGGGACAGCCGAACCCACAGCTGCGGATAGAGGTACAGCGTGCGCTCCCCTTCCAGCGGCACCATCCACCCCGCCTCGAGCATCGGCACGACGCGGCCGACCTCCCGCCCCATGCCGAGCCGGTAGGAGAACGCGGTGATCCCCTCGCCCTCCTCCCAGCTAGCCACGAACTCGCCTTGCACGAATAGCGCCCGACCTGGCTGCGCTCCGAGGGCGAGAAACGGCTCGATCTCCCAGTTCTCCTGACGGCCGAGCGGGGGGGTCGCCTCCAAGCCGAGGCTCGCGAGGGCGCGGCGCTCGAGGCTGTGCCACAGGTTGTACTTCACGGACGCCGTCACCCCGTCGAACGGCCGGTCGAGCGAATCGAACGCGGTGCGCGCTTCGCCCTCGAGCTGCAGCCGTTTACCGAAGCGGCGCTCGTACACCAGCGCCTGCCGGCGCCCCGCTGCCGTGACCACCCACTCGTTCTCGGGAAACGCCTTTTCGACGAGGAAGGGCCGCGGGAAGTTGAGCTCGCCGGGGGGCCACCCGGGCTCGCCGCACAGCGAGCGGGCGTAGCGCACCACGGCGCGGACCTGCGCCGGCGTCCCGGCCTCCCCGAAGGCAGGCATGTCGAGCGACAGTCCGAACGCCGCCCCGCCCTGCGTCACGATGCCGATCCAGCGCGCTTCGGTCTCCGCGGTGCTCGCCTTGCACTCTTGCAGGTCGGCGGGCGGCACGGCGAGACGCGTCGTCGCCGCGGCCTTGCCCCGCCCGTCGGCTCCGTGACACTTGCTGCACCAAGCTTGATACAGCGCGGCGCCGCTTGAGTCGGCGGGCGCTTGGGCGGCGAGCGTGAGCAGCACGGCGACGGACGGGAGGAACATAGGCTGGACGTGCCCGCCTCTTGTTGTGTGTTATGAGGGACTGAAGTCCCACCTCGGCCACAACGCGTCCTGAAGGACGCGTCGCGGGCCCGCGTCCTTTAGGACGCCCCACCGGCCGAGTGGGGACTTCAGTCCCTCATAACCCAAACGACGAGATCGGCTCCTCATTGGCAATCACCCAAGAGGCTGGATCCGCTCCTCATTGGCATCACGCGAGCTCCGGCATCACTCGAGTCGCGCCGCCCGCCGCAGCTCCGCCGCGCAACGGCCGGCCTCCCGCGCGATTTCGTCGATCGGCGCGGTCACGAGCTCGTGCGCCAGCACCACCGCCTGCCCGTCCACGAACACGTCGCGCACGTCGCTAGCGCACGCGGCGTAGACGAGATGGGACACGGGATCCGCTCCGGCCGGCGTGACGTGCGGCTCGCGCAGGTCGATCACAACCAGGTCCGCGCGCTTGCCCACGGCGATCGAGCCGATCTCGTCCTCGAGCCCGAGCGCTCGCGCCCCGCCCAGCGTCGCGAACTCGAGCACCTTCCCGGCGGGGAGCACGTCCGCGCCGAGCCGCGGTTTCTGAATCAGCGCGGCGAGGCGCATCTCCGCGAACGCGTCGAGCCGGTTGTTGCACGCCGCTCCGTCCGCGCCGAGCGCCACGCGGCAGCCCGCCTCGAGCATCTCCGGCACCCTCGCCACCCCGCTGCCGAGCTTCAAGTTGGATGACGGGCAGTGCACCACGTTCGTCCCCTGGCGCGCGAGCCGCGCGATCTCGTGCTGGTCCACCCAGACGCAGTGCGCCAGCGCCGCGCGCTTCCCCGAGATCCCCACCGAGTCGAGGTAGGCGATCTCCTCCATCCCGGTCGTCCGCAGCACCGTCTCCCGCTCGACGATCGTCTCCGCCGCGTGCGTGTGGAGCTGCGCGCCGAACAGCTCTCCCAGCTCGCTCGCCGCGCGCAGCAGCGGGCCGGAGCAGCTCGGCACGAACCGCGGCGCGAAGCAGACGCGCAGCCGACCGCCCGCCGCCCCGTGCCAGCGGCGCGCCAGGCTCTCGGCCTCCGCCAGCGCCGCGTCCGTCGACTCCGCCAGCTCGAGCGGCGCTCCCTCCGGGTGCGCGTCCATCAGGCACTTCCCCACTGTCGCTCGGAGGCCGATGCGCTCCAGCGCCCGGAAGGCCGCTTCGGTGTGACGCACCGTTTCCATGTCGAGGATCGCGGTCGTGCCCCCGAGCAGCAGCTCGGCGGCACCGAGCATGGCGGACCAGTACACGGTCTCTGCGGTGTGCGCCGCCTCGAGCGGCCAGATGCGGCGGGTGAGCCACTGCTCCAGCCGCAGATCGTCGGCCAGCCCGCGGAACAGCGTTTGGCACAGATGGATGTGGGCCTGGATGAGGCCGGGGATGACGAGACAGCCACTGCAATCGCGAACCCGAAGAGCGGGGTGCTTCCCCCTTCCCTCTTCTCCTTTCCCCGGCGTTTTCCCCGGCCTCTCTACCGCCGCAATCCTCCCGCCCGCGACCACCACATCCGCCCGCACTACACGCCAGTCGCCCTCGTGCAGCAGCACCTCGCCGCCCGCGAGGACCAGATCGGGAGCTTGGGCCGGGACGGCGCTCAGGTG